>Ga0116171_10001556_pt1 | contig 22586 bp, 18 predicted proteins | sample AD_JPNHW2_MetaG_FD_89798 | JGI IMG/M metagenome (GOLD analysis project Ga0116171, IMG submission 89798) | Active sludge microbial communities of municipal wastewater-treating anaerobic digesters from Japan - AD_JPNHW2_MetaG | ecosystem: Engineered > Bioreactor > Anaerobic > Digestate | place...
CTTGCGCACGATTTGTGTTTATTTTGTCCTGATTTATCAAAACTTTCGGTACCGCCAGAAACTTTTCTTCTACCCGAAAACTTTGATCTGGTGGGCATTTTTGGTCTTTCTGCTTATTCTAACAGATATTAGACATAAATTTAAAAAAAACTGCTTTCTTGAATCACATCATATTCGTTTATTGGGATTCTGTATAGTATAATAACAATAGAAACCATACGAAAAACTCCTAAACCAAAACAGGGGGCAAGCAAAGTATGACCAATATAACAAGCCCGATACCAGATATCAACCAACCAGCCTGGAACCAGATGATTAAACGACTCGAAGAAAGAAAAGTTCCACAACACTACATACCATTCATGGTCAGATGGGTTAAAACCTTTGCCGACAGCCTTGGCAAACAACTCGAAAAAACCACCCCCGAAGACATCAAAAGGCACCTCAATTACCTTAATTCTAACAAATATCTGCAACCTTTCCAGATCAAACAGGCAAATGAATCACTGCTGATATTCTTCACAGAAATAATGCCCTGTGACTGGGCTAAACCCTGGCCGCCCACAACAAAGACCGCACAGCCCGAACAATCCGGCACCGATGACCAGACAAAAACTTCTGATAATTTTGAAACAATGCGCTCTGAACTGCTCGAAAGACTCAAAAATACCATTCGCACAATGCACTACTCAACCCGCACAGAAAAGGCCTACCTCGACTGGGCCAGCAGATTCATGTATTTCCATATGACCGCAGACCAGAACAAGCTCAACCCCAACCAAATCTCTGAATTCCTCGAATTTCTGGCAATCGAACGCCGCGTCGCCGCCAGCACCCAGAACCAGGCCCTCAACGCCCTCGCCTATTTCTTCAACAACGTTCTGGGCATCGATATTGCCGACAAGCTTGGATTTGCTAGAGCTAAAAGACCCCAGAGACTACCAACCGTCCTCACCAGAGAAGAAGTTAAGGCCCTGCTCGCCCGACTTAACGGAATCTACGCGCTTCTTGCCGGCATAACCTACGGAACCGGAGTGCGCCTCATGGAATGCCTGCGCCTGCGGGTCAAAGATATCGATTTCGCTGGAAACTCAATCACAGTGCGCGAAGGCAAGGGCGCAAAAGACCGCATCGTTCCACTGCCCACAAAATATAAAGATGCACTCCAGGAACAACTCCAAATCACCAGAACAATTCACCAGCAGGATCTCGAAAATGGCCTCGGCGAAACCTCACTCCCCGACGCACTCGATCGCAAATACCCTTCCGCCGCCAAAGAATGGCCCTGGCAGTATGCCTTTCCATCCGACCGCCTGTCGGTCGATCCGCGCTCAAACAAAGTGCGCCGCCACCATATTCACGAAAATTCCTTCCAGAAGGCCGTAAAAAAAGCTGTTCAAGATGCCGGCCTGCACTCAGGCGTCAGCGTTCATACTCTTCGCCATTCTTTTGCAACGCACCTTCTCGAGGCAGGCTATGACATCAGAACCGTTCAAGAACTGCTCGGGCACTCTGATGTCTCTACGACCATGATCTACACCCACGTTCTCAATCGCCCGGGCGTCAAAGTCAGAAGCCCGGCTGACGATTTGTGAATCAGAGATCCAAACCGCCTCAACAATTCCCCCGCAGACCCTTTTTCATGGAAACGGCGGGCGATGCCCGTGCGTCAATGGGTGCCGCCGAAACTGTTCTGTACCGCTGTCGCCTTCAACACATCATTTGTGCCTTCGGTTTATCGTAGTGATCAATGCCAGTGCGCAAACCCGCAGACGTGCGAAGTTGCAAAATTATCGAAAAACATTCTGAAAAAATATGCGAAAAATGCAACCAAATTCAAAGATAGACCACCCGCCTGAATACAACCATCTCATAAAATAACGCATAAGCCCTGTTCTCGAAAACAAACCAGCCTTTCAGATGCCGAATTTCAACTTTGGTTTTGCAGAATTCAAGAATCAGCTTGACTCAAACAACAATATAGATTATTTTAATGTTAAAGCATTTAACATTAAATGGAGTTTCCAGATGGCCACGCACTTTAAAGGCACCAAAGAACAGCAAAGCGCCCTCAACTGCTTCATCAAGCTTTTGCGGGCCACCAGCGCGGTGAATGCCGAAGCAGTGCATGAAATTCAGTCGCACGGCCTCACCGAAAGCCAGTTCGGCATTCTTGAAGCACTGCTGCATCTTGGCCCGCTGACCCAGAACCAGCTCGGCGCAAAAATCCTCAAAAGCGGCGGAAACATTACCATGGTCATCGACAACCTGCTGAAAAATGGCCTGATAACCAAAGAGAAGCAAGATTCAGACCGACGCTGCTACTGGATCAACCTGACCGAAAGCGGCAAAAACCTGATTGCCAGAATCTTCCCGGCGCACGTCGAATTGATTACCCGCCGCTTAGCAGCGTTGTCGCTGCCCGAACAGGAACAACTCGCCGGCCTGTGCCGCAAGCTCGGTCTGGGCAACCCGCCGACAGCGCCAGAGTCATGAAACAAACTGACAATGCCCTTATCAGTCCGGCGCTGATGTAATAATTTGCAAAAATCGAATTCAACATGTTCAGGCAAAATTAGAATATAATATTTTCGGGATCATAGAAATAACAACTCAGGAGACCAAAAAATGAAAAAGGTATTACACGTTGTCGCCAGCCCGAGAGGCACAAGCTCACGCACTCTGCGTATTGCCGATGCGCTGATCAAAAAAATCAACAAAGAATTTCCCGGTGCAGTCATCGATACCCTTGATGTATTCACCGAGAAGCTGCCAGAGATGAATATTACCCGCGTTAAAGGCAAATACATGCTGATGAGCGGCCAGGAATTGAGCGGCGATTCAGTACAGGCCTGGGAAGAAATCAAAGCTCAAATTGCCCGTTTTCTGGCCGCCGACATCATTATCATCAGCACACCATTGTGGAATTTTGGTGTTCCCTACCGCCTGAAACATTACATTGACGTTGTCTGGCAACCTGGGTTCATCTTTAAATACACCGAAAATGGCCCGGTTGGTCTGGCTGCCGGCCGCAAGGCATATATCGTTTCGACCCGGGGCGGCGATTACTCAGCCGGCACTCCGGCCGAAGCCTTCGATCACGTTACTCCATATCTTAAAACCGTGCTGGGCTGGGCAGGCATTACCGACCAGACCTTCATCACCGCCCAACCCATGGACGCCAACACCGAAGACGGCCGCGAAGCCAAAATCAAAGAAGCCATCGCCCGCATCGATTCCCTCAAACTCGCCTGATCTCTAAATAAAACCCGGGTATGCCCGTCAACCGACGGCATACCCGGTTCTTTTATAAGACCGGTATTCGCGCTGTTGAAGAAAATTATTTTATAGTCTATACAAAAGCTCATTGAATTTTTCAATGCAAGGCGTGGAGAGAAGGCGGGATTACTTTTTCGGAAGCTTGTGAGCGAAGCGAATCGCTGTAGAAAAAGTAACCCGACTGATAGGGCACGCCGTCGAATCGGTGAGAAATACTCAATGCACTCTTGTATGGAATTGTCGATTAGTCGTAAGAGGTTGAATCAAACCTGATGCTCGGAAATACGAACCATTCAGGTTCAATTTCTACAGTCATGAGCCAGATGAACCGCCGCATGTGCATGTCGACCGCGAAAACTGCTCGGCAAAATTCTGGCTGGAACCTGTTTCTCTGGCCACAAATATAGGGTTCAGCGCAGTCGAACTGCGAAAGATTGAAAAGATTGTAATCAGCAGCAAGAAAGATTTTCTGGAGGCCTGGTATGAATTCTTCGGCCCTTAATGCCGGCGAAATGGTAAAAAATGTCAGTTTTTCCCGTGACGCAATCGTCGTCGATCTTCTCGACGGCAGAACTATTTCGGCACCCCTCGCATGGTTTCCGCGACTGCTGCACGCCACTCCCGCCCAGAGAAAAGGCTGGAAAATCGCAGGCGGCGGCTTTGGCATCCGCTGGGAAGAACTCGACGAAGACCTTTCAACCGAGGGCCTTCTACGTGGTGCCCCGGCCCCCGGAGCAATAAAAACCAGGGCCGCATGACCCATGCGGCTTCAGTAAGACTGGTTTTCGACGGGCAGATAGAGGCGCATGATGCGGCAGGAAGTGGCGAGCCAGAGGTTGCTCTGGTCGAAGTGCAGGTAGTGCACGCCGGGGCGCGACAGGCGTTCCCATTTTTTGCCGTCGTAGAGCATGACGCAACTGCCACCGATCGAGGGGTTGATGACGCGCAGACGGTAGGGGCTGTCGGTGCCTCTTATGAGCATGGGCGGTACATCTGAGGATTTGAAGAATTTTTGATCAAACGAGAATTTTTCGTCGCAGGCGACGGCGATTATGAAGGGGTATTTCGCGTCGTCAGGGGCGGCCGCCACTGAAGTTATACGGTTCGAATCGAAGCCCTCGATCTTCGTCGGAACATCGTGGATGTTCATTTCAGGGCTGATATAAAGCAACCCACTTAACGCACCGAGCCACAGGCGGTTAAAGCGATCAGCAGCCATGCTCGTGTAACGTCGCTTCGGCACTCCGATATGGGTGACCTGCTGGCCATCATAAATTGAAAGACTTTCTTCCTGAAGAATGGCCACAACCTTGCCGGTTGAGGTTTCCCAGTTGCAGCAGTCGATGATATCGGTAGTGACAGCCAGTTCTTTGTTTTCGAGGCCCACTTCAACACGTTTCCAGTTTTCGGGTTTGAGGGCAGAGGGGTCGATGAGGTGGGCACGCGGCAGAATAAACAAACCCGAAGCTTTGGTTCCGATGGCTATGTCAGCACCAAGCTTCTTAACACAAAGAATTTTTTCATCTATCGGCCAGGGCAACTGGTCGTAGGTTATCTGAGTCCATTCGTGGCCAAGTTCGGCACCCCAGTGCATACCGATGCTTGTATAAGCTGTCGTGCTATTGAGAACCGCCAGATTCTTTGCGTCGAAAATCATCCAGACACGCTCGTCAAAGTCGAGATCGTAATCGGTTATCTGGCCATTGACAATCGGGTGCAGGGGTGCCTTGAGCAACTGACTGCGGATACTGTAAAGCTGACGCCCGTCACGGGTGAAGCGACCACCCGGCGTTCGAATCACCGGGTGAATACGATAAGATGACGACGCAGCGCCGTTAGCAGCGGCGGTTGCCGAAGCTGTTGCGGCAAGAGCGTTGGTGATCTGCTGCGGGGTCACGCTTCTTACTGAATCAGCGACGATCAGGGCCTGATTCGCCGGCCCAATCAGCAGGCGCTGATCGAGGGTCGAATAGATATTATCGACAGAGTCGGGCGGCACATCAGGCGGGCCTTCAATGCAGTAGTGGTGCCACTGGCTTTCACCCTGCCCAGGAATCGGGCGACTGCGGGCCATGGTGTTGTCTTCGATCTGCAGGTTTTTGACCGGGTCGTTATCAGGGTTTTCGTAGCGGCCGGCGAGCTTCTGGTTCATGCCAAGAATACCGAGCATCGCAGCCGACGGAAAAGCGTAGCGCGACAGGCCGCGTTCATGCGAAACCCAGAGGTCTTTTCCCTGAATTATCTTGAAATACGAGATAAATGGCTCGACCGGGTAGTCGTGCTGGCTGGGGTAACCGTATATAAATGGGCCCCAGTGCAGCATAAACGGCCAGAAAGTCTTGGCATACGACGGGTTACTGCCGCGGTATTGAAACTCGTCATACTGGTATTCATCAGTGATTCCGAGCATGGTAACCCCGGCGTCACTTAGCACAGCAATCTTTTTTGTGGCGACGAGATAATAAATTTTGTTGATATTGTCAGAAGGCAGGGGGCTGTCGTTGGTCGTATAGTTGTACCAGCGGCCTTCTTCAAATTTCCAGAGACCGCGCCCCTGGGTGCCAACCCAGAGAATGCGCTTTTTAAGCATATCTGCGAGCAGGCCGTCGCCGGTGCTCATTTTCTGTTTAATAACATCGGTTTCTTCGTCGGGGCTGACAGCGATGCTGGTGACCCAGAGGTCGGGCACAGGCAAAGTTGTCACCCCGATCAGACTGCCGTTTTGAATAAGGTTTAGTTTTTCCTGGGTGATGGCAATGATGCCATGCGACTTGCCATTGCTCAGGCCCTGAAAATCATTAACCCAGTCACTTTCGAGTTCAACGACCTGCTGATCGTCGTCGGCACGCAAAATTCCCCGCCCTTTTGTCGAATAAATGCCGCCGCCCGGAAAATCCATGGCCATGGCGGTGATACCAACCGAAATAATGCGATGCTGCTCTTCACTGCCCATTCCCATGGAGTTAACCGGCAAAAAATTGCCACCGCCGCCACCCTGAGAGATCGCCATTTTAAAAAGCCAGCCGCCGAAGCAGCCTACATAAAGCGTGCCATCGACGATCTGCAGCACTTCGGTATCAACAGTCGACAAACCCTGCTCGGTGCCAAAATGCACGAAGGCCAGAGGCTTAGCCGGAAAATCTTCGAGAGTAACGCAGAAAAGCCCGCCAGGAGTGGCGGCCCAAATGTTACCCCAGGCATCGAAATCAACCGAACGAATCGCCATGCCTTTGAGCGGCTCAGCATAGTTGCCGATATCGAACCAGCTGCCCTGATCTTCGAGAAACAGGCCGATTCCGCGGTCGGTACCAACTGCCAACCGACCTTTGGCGATGGCCATGCAGGTGGCATTGTTGCCGGGAAGGCCCGAGCGCTGGTTCCAGGTTACCCAGGTCTGCGATGCCGACAAAGCCATGGCGACCAGCAAATAGACCATGATCAGCAGCCTGATCTTACCAGAAGCTCTTATCATTACTTTTCCCCGGAATTTCACAGATTTAGGCGTTCGCCTGTCATCCTAGTCCAATCACTCACGTCAGTCAAATCGTAAGCCCGAGCCGGGTCACACACATTGCTTCTGGTGGCCAGAGATTTCTAACCTGCAACCGCACTCGGTGGCAATTGCCGGGCAGGAAAGTATCTGCTATGGTTACTTGACAAATTAGTGTAGTATTTAAAAAAAGTTAAAAAAAGAGCGAGATATGTACCCTTTTTATAACCTGACGATGAAAATTCGCCGGCTGCGCATGCTGCTGCCGCGCCGTGACTTTATTACGGCCGCCGCCTTCTGGTCGGTGCTGTCGCTGCTGCTGATTGTTTTCAGCGCCCTGACTTCGCCATTCGACAACAAGCTCAAAGACCTGAAAATCAAGTTCAACTCAGAGTATGTGCAGTCATCGATTTCGGCCCCGGTGCTGCTTTTGGCCATTGATACCGACACCCTGGCCGACGAAAAAGCTCCGCATAAATGGCCGTGGCCAAGGTCTTACTGGGCGAAGCTGATTAAACGCATCAGCGAAGAGGGGCAACCAAAGGCGATTATCATCGACGTCTTTTTCCAGAAAGAGCTTGCCGAAAACGAAGCAGAGCTTAAAGAATTTGCCGATGTAATTGGCGATTCGGGCAGAGCCGGTCTGGTTGCCCTTTACGAAGAAAGCTACACGGGGGTCGGCCGGCAGATACACTTTGAGCCACCCCTGAAAACCCTGAGAAACAAAGCCGCTTTCTGGGGTCATGCCTGGCAGTCGGTCGACGAAGACGGCAAAGTTCGCTCTTTTTTGCTGCAAGACAAAGGCGTAGACTGCCGCCACATCGTCTGGGAGCTCTTGAACATTCTCGGCATGCCCATTGCCCACCTCGACGAGATTAAATCACGCAGCAACGCCAGGGCACTGCTCGACTTTTCGGCAACCCGCAACTTTGTTGAGCAGATCTCGATGAAAGAACTGCTCGAAGAAGAGGGTGCCTTTGAAATGCTCAAGGACCGCATCGTCGTCATCGGTGCCACGGCGCAGGTTCTGCACGATATTTTTCAATCGCCGTTCGGGCCGATCCCGGGGCCTGAAATCATCTGCAACAGCATCGTCACGCTCGGTGCCGGGCGCTTTCAGTTGCTGCACGACTCTTGGTTCAGGCGCCTGATCTACTATCTGGCTGGCGCTCTGCTGGCGATGTTCATCTTTTCTGATTTTCTCAAAGACAATATCAGGCAGATGATTCTTTCGTGGGTGATGCTGCCGGTTTTTCTCTTCTTTTTCTCGTTTCTGCCGCTCTACCACCCGCCGGTCATTCTAACCTGGTTCGGGTACACGGTCACCGGCATCATTGTCTTTATTCTGCTGCGCTTTCTCGAAATTTCTGAACTGCGCCAGCAAATACTCGAAGCCGAAATCTGCGGCACGATTCAGAAAAATTTCTTTCCGGCCGAAAACCTCGTCGACCCACGCGGCATAACCTGCTATGGCCACTGCATACCCCAGAAAGATGCCGGCGGCGACTTTTATGATTTCTTCAAACTGGCAGATGGAAAAGTGTTCTTCATGCTTGGCGACGTAACTGGCCATGGCATCTCGGCGAGCATGATCACCACCGCGGCCAAAACCGTGGTCATTCTCGAGTCTGAGAAGGTTGATTTTAACCTGCAAAACCTGCTGCAGGAAATCGGCTATACAATTTTCAGCATGACCAACAAGCGGCGCATGATGTCGGCGGTCGCGGGCATAATCGACATCGACAGGCGCAAGCTCACCATCGCATCGGCAGGGCATCTTCCCAGCGTTATGAAGACCGGCCAGACTGCCACCGAGATTCCGCTGCCCGGTTTGCCACTTGGGGTCGGCAAAAAAAAGAAGCCGATGTCGATCAAAGAAATCGATATTCCAGAAAATGGTAAACTTTTTGTCTACTCTGATGGTATAATAGAAGGGTTGAACTGGGCGGATGAAATGCTTGGCTACGATACATTCTACAGATTGGTTGCCGAGCTGCCTGATGGCCAGAAATGCGAGCAGGATGTGAGTGATCTTCTGAGCCGTCTGACCGTACACGCACAGGGGCGAAGTTTTGAAGATGACGTGACCTTGCTGGTGATAGATTTTTCCAAAGAGGAGTCAGAAAAAAATGAACAGAAAATTTAAGGTTTTTGCGCTTTTTTGTTGTGTTTTGATGGCAGCGGCCCTCACAGGCTGCGGTAATCAGGGCGAGCCGGTGGTTAAAATTACCTCTGCCAAAGGTCAGGTGACCACCAAGGCCTTAAGCGCCGAAAGTTTTTCGACTGCAGCGCCTGAACAGCAGTTGCGCACCGGCGATACCATCAAAACTGGCGACGAATCAGTTGCTGACCTCGAAATTATTTCTGACAAAAGCCAGATTCGCCTGAGCAACAACACTTTCTTAGAAATCCGCAATTTCACCGAAAAAGAACTCAAACAGATGAGCGGCATCGCTATTTATAAAATTTCTCCGCAGAATCGCGCTCTCAAAATTCAGACCCCGCAGGGCATGGCAACTGTTCTTGGCACCCGACTGCGCATTGATGCCAGCGAAACCGAAACCGTGGTCTGCGTCGAAGAAGGCAAAGTCGGCTTCTCAAAAAAATCCGGTCATGAAGTCATCATTGAAGCCGGCATGAAATACGCCACCAGCTTCACCGAAGACGCTGCCAAACCGATTGATCCGTTCGAACTCGAAAAAACCTTCAATGGCGACGACCTCAAACCCATTATCAATCCCAGATAATCACGGTTCTGAAATTTCTCTGCACTGACGACAGCCACAGACGAATCGAGTCTGTGGCTGTTTTTTTTGTCGCGAACAGGTTATAATACATGCAAAATATAATGGGAGACCCGGTCAGTATGCAGAAAAAATTTTTATTCACAATTCTGATGGTTCTGATGGCTCTGGTGTCTAGCACCGTTCTTGCCGAGTTGCCAAGCCGGCCCGCCAGCGAAGCCGAAAAACAATTTTTCAACCGGGCCATTGAAACCTGCGTCAAAGCAGCAACCGGCTACACGTCCACCTGGGCCAAAATCGACGAAGCAGGCCAGGACCCCGAAGAATTCACCAGACTGTCGCCAGGCAGCGAAAACGCCCCGCTCGTCTATCACTACTATATCGAATGGGCTGACCAGGAACGCATCGACAAAACCAACAGCGAAATCAGTGCGGCACTCGCCCCACAGGCCGCCTCTCTCGAAAAAACCGCCGAAGAAATCGACGTCAAGCAGCTCGAAGACCTTGCAGAGCAGATCGCAGCGGCTGCCACCGCCGGAAACGCTTCAGAAGTCGAGAGACTGAACCGGCAGGCCGAAGAAATTTCCGCAAAAAGCGATCAGCTCTTTTCTGAAAGCGACCGCGCCACCCGCGAAACCATCGAAAAACTGGCGGCACGCGATGCCAGGGTAGTGATCAGAATTGGCATCAACCAGTTTTATCAGGGTTTCGACGCCGAACCGATACCAGGCACCCTGGCCGATGGTACCCCGTTTTATCGCGTCGAAAACGGTCGCATGTATAACGAAAGCTGGGTTGAGGGCACTACCTTTGTTCTATTCGGCCCCAACTGGAAAACAGTGCGTGAAGACGCCGGCACCGCCATGGAAAGCCCCGAGCAACCAGACAAACCCCACACCGCTGTTCAAACAGTTGTAATCGCCGTCGAAGCCGAGCAGCAACGCGCCCTTGGCATAATCAACCGCATCGACCTCAAGTCTTTGCGCGACCTGCTTAACTGATATGAACCACCCAGGCGGTAATTCTTTAAAATGGCATGAATCACTGAGTGTCGGTTGCGAATTGATCGACAATCAGCACCAGGAGCTGATAAAACTGGTAAATGAACTCGAAGGATCTTTGTCGGCAGGTCTTTCGCCAGAACTGCTGGCAAAATCTCTCAGATTCATCGTTAATTACACGCGGTTTCATTTTTCGGCCGAAGAAGAACTGATGGCCTCACTTGGCTTTGCAGAACTCAAGCAGCATAAAGAAATTCATAACGAGCTGATTCAAAAAGTTACCGATATTCTGGTGCAGATGAAAGAGGGCAAGAAGCCTGACTTTGTTGAACTGGTGGCATATTTCACCTTCTGGGTCAAAAAGCACGTCATGGAAGAAGACCAGAAAATCGGCGTCTTCTGGCGTCAAAAAAACACCGGCACCACAAAAATCGAAGCAAAAACGAAATCGATTGCTGAGCGACGCGCAGAGATTCTACCCCGACTCGATAAACTAAAAGAACTGTTCAGAATGAAACTCATCGAGATCGAAGACTTCAAGACCAAAAAAATTAACCTCTTTGAATCCATATTCCTCGAACTCGGCGTTAACAAGATTGCCGAAGGCCTTTCTGATCTTGACCATTTTCTCAGGCATGATGTCATCAGCAGCAAAGAGATGAACTCCATCGTGGCCTCATACCTCTACAAACTTAATCTCGAAAAAGATCTCGACGAAATCCCCGATATCGAAGACAAGCTGATCTACGTCAGACTCTTTCGCGAGCACGAAATCATCAGCGAAGAAAGATTCGTCGAACTCAAAACAAAAATTCTCGACGCCATCTGACGAAACCCCGCCCTTGAGCCGCCCACGGCAGGTCGGAGGGCCGCAAAAAAAGGCCGCCGGCAACGTTTGCAGGCGGCCCGAAATATATGGCAAGCATCTTGGTGATGCTTATAGAACATCAGGAGAGCATCAAAAAGGCCAGAAATTGTTGTCTGCCCAGATACGTTCGCTGACAATGCGATCGATCTCGAGCAACTGATGCAGGTGCGCTCTTTCCCAGCGGGAGAGCCAGGTGTATAGTTTCTTTTCTTCGGGGTCGATGGCCGACTCAGCCCGTTCAGAATAAACTTTTACTGCCCTTTCTTCCATGGAAATAGCAGCGGAAATCGCCGCTGATTCATAGTCGGCGCCATTGATTTTGCTGATGATATCTTGATTGATGACCTGGTCGGCAGCGGCGCGAATATCAGCGCTCTCGTCAAAACTGCCGGCTGCGAAACGGCCGTTTTCTTTCATGGCCTTGTACTGTTTAAGAAGGGCGTGAATATGCCCCTGTTCTTCTTCGGCCATGGTTTCAAAGAAATCACGAACGGAAGCATGTTCTGTGTGTTCGGCAACCTTGCTGTAAAATGACTTGCCACGTTTTTCGAGCAGCAGAGCCTGTTTGATGATATCAAGTGAACGTTCGACGCTCATGTACGCCTCCATAAAAATTACAGTATTTGTAATAACAATACCTACACTTACCACAAATGCAACCTGAAAATGCCAGATTCTCATAAAAAAGGCCCCCTCACGCGGAAGGGGCCTTTTTGGCCGGGTCAGATCATTTCGACCAGCGGCAGCGAAAAGAGTTTAACACCTTCGCGCAGCACGCCCTTGCGGTATTCACGCACCCACGACTTTATCGAAGCTGCCTGTTCAGGCTTGAGCGCGATCAGATACATGCTGTTCTCGCCCGGCCAGGTTTCGTCATTAAGTCTTATACCGCCGCCATTTCCGGCGCCGGTCGCCTGCGGAATATGCGTATAACCAGTGATTTCAAGCTGTTCAAAAAGCAGGTTTATTTCATCCTGCAATGTGGAACTGCATACCAAGATCAGGAATTCCATATTGATTTCTCCATTAAGCGGGATGATTGGCTGGCACGAGCCAGCGACGGAAAATCTGGTAGAGAACCGGCATCAGGTAAAGAGTCATCATTGTCGAGACCACCAGACCCCCGATAACGCTGATACCCATCGGAACCCAGACTTCTGACCCTTCACCGGTTGAAGTTGCCATTGGGAGCATACCGAGTATTGTCGTGGTGGTGGTCGAAAGAATCGGGCGCAGACGACTGCTGCCGGCAGTTACCAGGGCTTCTCTCAGACCGATTTTTCTTTTGACAAGAATGTTGATGTAACTGATCAATACGATACCGTTGTTAACAACGATACCAATCAGAATCAGAAAGGCCATCAGAGAGACGATCGACACCCGTGAACCAACGATCAGCAGGAACAGTATCGCCCCGATAAAACCGAACGGAATGCTCAAGGCAATGATGAATGGCGCCAGCAGAGACTCAAACTGCGAAGCCATGACCATGTAGACGAGAATACAGCCGAGAAGGCCGGCTTGCAGCAGCAGCAGAAAAGACTCGCGCCGCTGCTTTTCGTTACCTGAGAATTTCCAGGAGAAGCCCGGGGGAACCGGAATTGATTCAATGATCTTTTTCGCATCATCGCTGACGTCGCCAGAACCACGGTTATAAACCTGACCGGAAATCTGAACGTAGCGTTCCTGTTCGTTGCGGCTGACACTGGTCGGGCCGAATTCATTAGAAATCCGGGCCAGGTTGTCGAGGCGAACCGACTGACCGGTCGGGCTGACCAGGGGCACCCGGCCAAGATCTTCAATCTTGTCACGATCTTCGGGTCGCAGGCGAACTACGATATCGTATTCATCGCCGCCTTCCTGATATTTTACCGTGCTGTTGCCGCTGATATAGGTTTCTACGGCATTGCCGATATCGGTAACGTTAAAACCAAAAGTTGCAGCTTTTTCGCGGTCGATATTGATCTGCAATTCAGGTTGTGCCAGGTCCTGGCTGATTTCCAGGTCGGCGAGGCCCGGAACAGCGGCCAGTTTTTCTTTAAGCTGGTTGGCCCATTTAAGGCCAGTTGCCAGGTCATAGCCGTACAGATTTAGAGAGAATCCGGCGCCACCGGCGCCCATCATGTTAGCCATCGGGTCGCCTGAATCGAAAGTAACGGTGATGCCAGGTATCTTTTCAATTTTCGGCCTGATAACTTCAATGATCTCTTTAACGCCGCGCTTACGCTTATCTTTGGTCACCAGCATAACGCTTACCTGGCCGGTGTAAGAAAAATTCTTCGACCCCGACATGGCCCCGCTCTGGCCATCAGACTTGCCATAGCGAACCACCAGGGTTTTCAGTTCATCGGCACAGTTCTCTTTGACGAGCGCCGCGATCTGTTCGCCGTAACCCCCGGTTACTTCAAAACGAGTACCAACGGCACACTCGTATTTGATGGTTATACGCCCCTGATCCTGAACCGGCATAAAATCCACGCCAACCATTTTTACCATGCCGAGCGATAGAATAAAGACCACCACCAGGGTTTGAACTGTTTTCCATGGGTGATTCAGAACCATGTTCAGAGAGCGGCCATAAATGGCTTCAACCTTTTCAAGAAATTCAAATCTTCTTACTACCACCTGATTATCTTTAATCACAGCCGGCTTGAGCAGTTTCGAACACATCATCGGCGTCAGCATCAGGGCCGAGATCAATGATGCCGACAAGGCCATGGTCACGATCATCGCCAGCTGGCCAAACATGATGTTGGTCAGACCGGTGGTGAAAATGATCGGCAGAAAGATAACGATGGTAGTGAGAGTTGAAGCCATTACCGAGGTGCCCATTTCGACGGCGCCTGAAATGGCTGATTCGCGCGAGTTAACGCCCCGGTCGAGATAGCGCTTGATGTTATCGAGAATAACAATGGAATTATCGACAACCATGCCGATCGCGATTGCCAGACTCGACAGCGAAATCTGGTTGAGAGTGTAATCGGCCATGTACATGAGCAGAAAGGTAATGATCAGTGAGGTCGGAATCGTGGTACAGATGATCAGACTGCCTCTGACATCGCGCAGAAAAAACATGATAACGAAAAATACTGCGATACCGCCGAGCAGAACCGAATCACTGAGGTTTTTGATAGTGCTCTGAATAAATTCAGAAGTATCCATGACGACCTGGATTTTCACATCTGGCGGCAACTGAGCCTGAATTTCGGGCAGGGCATCACGCACAGCTTTTGCAACACTGACCGTATTGGCACCAGACTGTTTTTGAACCATTATGCCGACGCCGCGTTTGCCATTAATCAAAAAGGCATTCGATTTTTCGAGAAAGCCGTCTTTAATGTCAGCGACATCGCCAAGCCTGACAACGCCTGGTCTGGTGGCCACGACTACCGACTTGAGGTCTTCAACCCGGGTGAACTTGCCGGGAGTGCGGGCCAGATATTCAAAAACCCCCTGTTTGATTGTGCCGCCAGGATTATCGACGTTCTGATTGCGCAACAGATTGACAATCTGCCCACCGGTCAAGCCGGTAGCCTGAATTCTCTCACGGTCGAGATCAACAAGAATACCTCGTTTGTCGCCACCCAGCTGCAATGCAGTAGCAACACCGCTTATGCGTTTCAGCGAATCTATGATTTTCCGGTCCACGATTTTGTCGAGTTTTTCCCAGCTTTCTTCGGCTGAAACTGACATCATGATGACCGGAATCATCGAGGTGTTGAACTTGAAAATGAATGGTTTATCGGCATTATCTGGCAGACGTTTGGCAACCAGATCGAGTTTGTCGCGAATATCGTTGGTTGCGGCACCTAGGTCGATACCCCAGTCGAACTTAACCGTTACCATTGAAATGCCTTCCATGGATGAAGAAGTAATTTCATCGACATTCTCAACCGTAGAAACGCTCTCTTCGATCGGCTCGGTAATACTCGACTCGATTTCGCGCGGGCCGCTGCCCGGGTAAGTTGTAATGATCGAGATGGCCGGAATTTCGAAATCCGGCATCAGGTCGACACCCAGCTGGGTCCATGAAAAGGCCCCGAGCAGGATGGCGGCCAGAAAAATCATCGTAGTGGTGACTGGCCACTTAACACCATAGACGGAAAAATTCATTTATTTTCCTCCGTCAGAACCGGCTTAACCAGAACCCCGGTCTTAATGAGTTCGGCGCCCTGGGTAATGATCAGATCGCCGGGTTCAAGCCCTTCAACCACCTGGGCACGTGTACCCTGAATAATGCCAACCTTGACGACTTTGCGAACCGCCAGATTGTCTTTGGTGACCTGAATCACCGACATCTGGCCACCATGGTTGAGCAGAGCATCTTTAGGCACGACAGTAGCATTTTTATCGGTCTGCAACGAAAGCATGATCGTCGCATACATACCCGAACGCAGAACGATTTCGGGGTTTTCGAGCACAACCTCAAACTGGCCGGTGCGGGTTTTGGCGTTAATGGCCGGGTAAACCCTGGTTACCGAGCCCTTGAATTCGCGGTCAGCAAAGGTATCGACCCGCACCGATGCTTCTGTGGTGCCGGCAGTGAGCTGCAGCAGATCTTTTTCGATCAGACTGCCAATGACTTTTACGCGGTTCATCTGTTCGAGTCTGAAAATCGGTTGCGAAATATTGGCCATCGCGCCCGGGTCAAGAGCACGCATGGTGATGATGCCCGCGAAAGGGGCTTTAACAAAAGCATTCTCGCGTTGAACTTCAGCGGCATGCAAATTGGAAGTAGCTTGCACCAGCTGGGCCTCTCTGACTTTCAGAGTGACGCGGCTGCTCTGTACACCATCTTCTGCCTGACGAATGGAAGATTCAGCCGCGACCAGCTGAGCCTGCGCGGCATCGTGTTGAGCGATAACGTCGTCGAGCTGCTGCTGTGACGCGGCACCTTCGCGGAACAGTTCTGAAAAACGCTTTCTGGTGGCGGTCAGATTCGTTACCTGCGCCTTTACTGCCTCGGCCTGCGCTTTGGCCGAAACGACAGCTGACTGTGAGGTTTTGAGGAGCACTGCCTGAACCTCTACTGACGATCTGGCAACTGATTCGGCAGCTTTGACCTGTTCAAGCTGGGCGTCGAGAATACGATGATCGATTTCGGCAAGCAGATCGCCGGCCGCGACCATTGAACCTTCGCTGACCGTGATTTTGATTATTTCCCCGCCAATCTTGGCACAGATATCGGCACCCTGAAGGGGCAGAATTTCGCCCGAAGTCTGCAGCTGCTGACTGATATCAGACGACACAACTTTTTCGACGATAACCGGCTGGGCTTTTGCATCGTCAGCCCCGGAAGGTCGCGCAGTTGCTGAAGGAACAGCGGGTTCCCCGGCGGCATACACAGTAACGACGCCTGTAATAAGCGCAGCAGCTGCGAGCATAGAAGACAAAAGGATAACCCGAAGGTTGTGCTTTGCTTTGCGGCATTCAGAGAGATTGTTTTGCTTTAACATTTGTGGTGAAACCCCTTCTCAATGATTTGAAGCTTCGGCCAGAAGTTTGCGCCCGATCTGACCGGTAGCAAGTCTGTATGAAGCGAGTGCGTGGTGGTAACTGAAAATAGCCTGAAGATACTGCAGGCGAGTAGCAAGATAGGCGTTTTCAGCGTCGAACAACTCAACCTGAGTGAACAGACCATTGGTGTATCTGACACCTGCGAGGCGCAACGCCTCTTCAGCCTGTTTTACAGCCTGTTCTTGCGCGATAACGACTTCGCGGGCCGTTTCAATATTGAGATAGGCCTGCCTGATTTCAATATCTGCATTGACGATGGCCTGTTGCAGGTTGTTTTCGGCAATTGCCAGCCTGGCGTTCGCTTCTTTAAGCAGACCGTAGCGTTTGCCGCCATCACTGAGCGTAAAATTGGCCACTACACCAGCCTGCCAGTAACCTTTGCGCTCACCGGTGGGTGATTTAGAAGAAGGGTCTTGAACGCCGCTCTGGCCAAAGGCGCTGACTACAGGCTGATTTTCGCTGCGTGCCCCGGCGATTGATTGCCGCGCCAGTTGCACATTGATTTTTTTGATGCGCAGGTCTTCACGCAAGTCTAGAGCTTCTGAAGCATCTTTAACCGGGTCAACGATCACATCTAACATCCTGAGGCGGTCTGAAGTGGTGATCGTCGTGTTGGCAGGCAAATCGAGATTGTTCAACAGATCAAGGCAGGCCAGTTCCCTGGCGTTACTCTTCTTGCGCAGATCGCTGCGTGCCTGCGCCAGTCTGACCTCGGCACGCAAAACTTCAAACTGCGAGACCTGCTTCTGGCGGTATCTTGCAGAAACCAATGTGTGATGTGCTTCTGCCAGTTCAAGGTCTTTGCGGCCAACCTGCTCGGTTTCAGTTGCAAACAGCCACGAAAGCCAGAGTATTGTCGTTTCAAGAAGCACGCTCTGCCTGGTCAGGGTGTGGCCAGAGGCGGCGACCGAACGCCCAAGACGGGCTGACTTAAGCACTGAGCGATCTTTGCCGCTGAGAAACAGGGGCTGGGTAATTTCTACATAAGCCTTGTTGTTATCTTTTTTACCAACCAGAACATCATCAAGTCTGGTGTGATTGAAGTTTCCGGTAAGGCGGGCGCCCATGACCGAACGGGCCTGAATGACCTGAGCGTTGGCAGTTTCGACCTGCTGCGCCGAACCGACAATCGAACGATTGCGCTGCACCGCCAGGCGAAGAATGGCGCCAAGGTGAACGTTGTTAAGAAGGTAACTGCCCGATGCATCGGTTTCGACGAGGGGAATTGAATCTTCTCTGGCCCAGAATTCATCCATGGTAATCTGGTCAGGTAGGCCTGGCACACCTGTGGCAACCTCTGAATCACCAGCAACTGCCGATAGTTCACCAGAATTTTCGCCGTCATTAACGGCCATGGGCGATGCTGTTAACAACTCAACCGACTCGGGGGCTTCGACAGCAGTCGTCGAGGTCGCCGCCTGCTGAGCGCCGACTGGTAAAGAAAATAACGTGACCAACAGAACACTGACCGAAAGTATGACTTTGAATTTGCCGCTAAACATTGTTTTCTCCATAAACTTGCTATTTTCCAGCGATTTCTGGTGTGGCACCAAAAAAGCGCAATACCTCGTCGCAGAGCATCTCTGGCTCTAATACCGGTTCTTTAAAAAAGGTAAAGGTCATGTTGAGTTCGAAAATTTTGTCAAAAATTACCGCCATCTGCCCAGCAGTCAGGTGGTTTTCCAGAAGACCAGCATCGATGGCACGCTGAAAAAACCTTGCCAACCGGGCCGTGCTGCGCTTAAACATTTCTGTCAAACGCCTATACTCAGTTTCGCTGATCTTGAGTTGCGGCCCAAGCGCCCGAAGCTGCTCAACGAGAGGCCCCTTCTGTTTCACTTTTTCATTCTTTAACTCAACCAGCTGTTTCAAAGCATCATAGAAGGAAAGATCGGCATCGATAATACTCTGCATTCTTTCTTCAGAAGCCGGAACGTCATGAACCAGGCATTGCACGAACAGCTCGTCCTTGCTTTTAAAGTAGGTATAGATCGTGCCTTTGCCGACTCCGGCACGCTCCGCGACGGTTTCAAGTTTCACGTCATGAAAACTCTTCTCTGAAAAGAGCGAAGTCGCTGCCGCCAGCACCCCCAGCATCTTGTCTGGTTTTTTCTTTTGCATCGCCTGCCTCCTGAGCTGTGTCTGAAAATCTATAAATAAAGGGCTACCGGCAGAAAATTAAAACCGACCCGTTGGTCAATATCGACTGACCGGTCGGTCATTTATATACCCGACAGAATTTATTGTCAAGCAAAGTTTTGCAAAGCTGGCTTTTAAGCCACGTTGCCGCCCCCAAAATGGCAATCACCCAAAACTCCCACTCACAACCCATTTCTCTCATTCGGCCGCCGCCCCCGAATTTATGGATTTAATTGCTTTGGCGAATGCCTGGTTTTTGAAGGCTTCAATTTGAAGAGCAAAAATGTTAAGCTGCTGCACAACCAGTTTGCGCAAAATATCTTCAATCAGACCGGTTATGGTGGCTTAATTTTATGCCCATTCTTCTTGAATTGTTTCTGACCTTCTTTAAAATCGGCATGTTTACACTGGGTGGCGGTTATGCAATGATTCCGTTGATTCAGCGCGAAATTGTCGAAAAACGCTGTTGGGTTGCCGAAAGCGAATTTTTTGAACTGCTGGCCATGGCCCAGTCATCGCCAGGCCCGGTGGCAGTCAACGCTTCAGTTTTCGTCGGCTATAAAGTCGCCGGCAAAACCGGCAGCATTATTGCGACTCTGGGCACGACACTGCCTTCGTTTCTGATAATTCTCGTCATTGCAGCCTGGCTTGTAGATTACCGCACCAACCCCTACGTCGAAAGTTTTTTTAAAGGGATTCGACCCGCCGTGGTCGCCATGATCGCGGCGCCGCTCTATTCGCTGGGAAAATCAATGCAAATCGGCGTGGCCGGGCTGGCTCTGGCAGTGGCAGTAGCCTTGCTGGTCGCTATTGCCGGCGTTTCTCCGGCAATTCTGATCGCCATAATCGCAGCGGCCAGCCTGCTGATTGGCCTGACCAGAAAACCAGCCCCGGAAAAGAATTCTGATGCAAATATACCTTGAATTGTTCATATCGTTTTTTAAAATAGGCCTGTTCGGCTTCGGAGGCGGCTATGCCATGCTGCCACTCATTCAACACGAAGTCGTTGCAGCACCGCATTGTTGGCTGAGCATCGCAGACTTCATCGATATTGTTGCCATTTCGCAGATGACCCCCGGGCCAATCGCCATAAACTGCGCTACCTATGTTGGTTACACTGTCGCGAGTAGCACCTTCGGAGCGATGATTGCCACATTTGCGGTTTGTCTGCCTCCGTTTATCATCATGCTCACCATCTCAAGTTTTTATCTGAAGTTCAGAGAAAACCACTACATGGAAATGATTTTCGCGGGGCTGAAGCCTGCGATCATCGGTTTAATAGCAGCCGCCGCCCTGACTTTGATGAATTCACATAATTTTATCGACTACAAGAGCGGCATCATTTTTGCAGCTGTGTTTGTGGCCACCATCGCCAAAGTTGACCCAATTAAGCTTGTTCTGGCCTCGGGTCTAGCTGGCATGATCATTTACTTCTGATTTCTGCCGAAACCAGCGCCATTAACCTGAATCGGCTGGCGTGATCTTAGCAATTCTCAGTCAAAAACAACCCGGCTGATAGGCTAAAGCTGCACCTTTTATTGAATCCTGCAAAAATAAAACCAACCAACTTCACCGGCGCGGCCATCAGTCGGGTTACTTTTTCTCCAGCGATTCGCTTCGCTCACAAGCTTCCGAAAAAGTAATCCCGCCTTCTGTCCACGCCTGGACTATTCTTCGTTAGAAATCAGTAAAACCGGCTATAATTCTTCAGTTATCAATAAATGACAACTTTTTAAACACAAGTGACTTTTGATGCGAGTTACAAAACTCACCGAGAATTGCTGGCGTGATCTGGGCTGACTCGCGCATTTTTATCGGTCAGAGAGAATCTATAAGAAGCTTTGGGCAGAGTTCCGTCGCCGTCAAGATAATTCAGCGGGCCAAGGTTGCAGACCAGCAGCAGCAGGCGATCATAACCAGGCGGAAAGTCAACTGTCTTTGTGAGGTTGTTATTATCTGTAGGCAACCAGATTACTTCTGGGGGTTGCTGCTGGCTTGTATCGATCATTGCCAGCCCGACCCAGAAAACATTGCTGCCTTTGCAGGTTTCGATAGTTCGGCCGGCAAAAGACAAAGTCAGAAGTTCAGGCGGGTTTTGCAGAGAAAATTGATAACCGGCCGTCGACCACATGTGAACTTTTCCCGAGGCGGTTCCGGTGGCAGTATCAAATACCTGGCGCGGTGCAATGTGGCTTTGCTCGTATTCTTCGAGGCCGCTGCTGACAAAGGCACTGAATTTATAAGGGTGCGGGTCAGCGTAGGCATCATGCAAAAAGGTAGCCGCCGAAAAATCACGAAAGACCCCGGCGAAGGTCAGACTGCTGCCCACACTTGCCAACGCCTGCGCGACCCCGCGATCACCGATCTCTTTGCTGCTGACAATCTCATGAATCAGCTTGATACGGCCATCTTCGCCAAGTTCCGGGCGACTGAAAAGGTAGTCGAAAAAAAGAAAAACATGACCGTAGTTCGCATATTCGCGGGCGTCTTCCCAGGCAAAAAGGCTGCGATCAGGGTTGAGAAAAAACTGCGCGGCGGTCCAGGGCAGATGGTTGAACAGGGTCGCGGCGTATTCAGAAAGCCCTTCTTCGACCCAGTAAACCTCGTTGTCATCGTGATGCCAGTGAATCATGTGCTGAAGCTCGTGAGCAACCAGGTGACCCATGAAATCATCAGCGTCAGCGAGCCGCTCGATCGACAGATAAAGCATTTCGCGCTGGTTGCTGCCGGGTTCTTCATCGACCGGGTATTCGTCACCCGGGTAAAACAGGCCATCTGAACCCTCCATGCCATGCAGCAACAGCAGGGTAATTCTTGGGTCACCATCGATACCAGGGTTAAACTCAGACCCAAAAGTCGCCACGGTGCGAGGGTAGATATGTTGATCGAAAGTTCTGGCGATACGCTGCAACCGCGCATCAGGAAGGTGATAGCCCAATTCGATAAAAATCAGGCAATGTTGGCCAACCACTTTTAAAACCGCTGCCAGCGGCCGTTTTTTCTCACCACCGGCTTTATCAACCTGAAAAGTGATGATATCCCCTGGTTCTGGCTCTTTGCCAGGCAAATTGCCGGTCGATGTCGCCAACCGGGTTACCGGGGTGCGCCGCCCTGGCAGGCGCAGCGACAGTTCACGGGCACGATCATGCAGTCTGAAAAAACCTGGCCGGGACACCGCGGGTTCAGGGATCGGATCAAGCGAAAAAGGCGCAGCAGCTTCTGATGCCGAATCCTGCGTGGATTCTTCGTCTGCCTGAGCCATAACAAGGGCCTGGCAACAGACCAGCAGTAATACGGCAACCGCTAACATCTCTGGCACGCACCTGCTGACTCTTTTCATATTGCTGATTATAATCAATTTTTGCTGACGAGCAAACCGCAACCATGAACCACCAGGGCAAACGCAAACTTAATTATCTCTAAGAGCTGGTTTCGGCAGGTCAGGCGATTGCATAAGCGACGCTTGTCGAGCACCCCATAGTTCCCTGCAAACGATGCCGCTAAGACCGGACGTTTTGCCTGGAGGGCAAAACGCGGGCGATTGCCGC
>Ga0116171_10001557_pt1 | contig 22576 bp, 19 predicted proteins | sample AD_JPNHW2_MetaG_FD_89798 | JGI IMG/M metagenome (GOLD analysis project Ga0116171, IMG submission 89798) | Active sludge microbial communities of municipal wastewater-treating anaerobic digesters from Japan - AD_JPNHW2_MetaG | ecosystem: Engineered > Bioreactor > Anaerobic > Digestate | place...
AAGGAGGTAAGTTATGACTTACAAAGTAGTTCTGATCAAGATCGACCATCGTAGCACAGAAGCGGTGAAAGTACAGGACCTTTTGACCGAGTACGGTTGCAGCATCAAAGTTCGTCTGGGTTTGCACGAAGTATCGAAAGAGTTTTGCGCCAATGACGGACTGGTGATCCTCGAAGTCGAAGGCACAGGCATCGATCAGTTAATCAAGAAACTCAACGACATTGAATATGTGACGGCCAAGCTGATCGAGATGTGATCACTTCAATAGTTTAGCAACAAAAGAATAACCGCCTTTCGGGGCGGTTATTTTTATGTCATTAGAATCGATCGATTAGTTGGTTCAGTGGGTGAGGATCTTGGATTTGGTCAATTCGATGAAGCTGGCGACGTCAGGGTTGCCGGATGATACGTCAGTAACGCTCTGTTTTTTGATCTCAACGGCGATGGGGGCGACCATTACCGGCTGAACTATCTCCAGTCTGACCTTCTTGCCGAAGATATCTTCGATGCTGCTGAGGATCTGTTCCTGGTATTTGCTGATCGTTTCTCCGTAGGTGACGGTGCCGGCGGTGAGCTTTAGCAGGTTATCGCGTACTTCGGCAACGGTGGCATTATTCAGGGCTAAGGCTGCCATATTACTATGTCTCTTCAGGCGTGCCACGAGACGTTGCCAGTTTGCCTGCACACTCTCGAAATTAAAATCAGGGGTCTCGAGGGTTTCTTCCTGAGGTAGCGGAGGAGCTTCTTCAGGCGGTTTACGGTTAGCAGAAACGCTCTGAACCGGAGTCTGAACAATGGGTTTGGGCGAGATCTGGCTCACAGGAGCGGTCTTGATCGAATCCAGCTTGGCAATGATCGAAGAGAGTTCGTCCATTTCAGCCATTCTGCAGAGCTTGATCAGGACAACTTCAAGGATCAGCTGGGGGTTGGAACTGGCTTTGGCATCGAGCTTGGTCTGGACCAGGTAGGTCATGATATACATGAGTTCATTCTGGCTGAAGATGCCGGCAATCTCATCGTAAAGGCTGAATTCATCCGGATTGACATCGCTGGGAGCGACGCCTAGTTTGCGCAGTAAGACGATGCGCAGAAAATCCAGCATGTTGGTGATCAGTTCCTGAAGTTCCGTTCCCTGCTCGAAGATGCTGTGCAGTTCTTCAATGATCTTGCGCGCGTCACGCTCATGGATGGAGCCAAAGATGTTGGCAAAGACCTGGGAAGGCAGGACTCCGAAGATCTCACGCACCTTCTCGACAGTGATCTTGTCCAGACAATAGGAAAGCACCTGATCCAGGAGTGAAAGAGCGTCACGCAATCCGCCATCGGCTTTGCGGGCAATGAGATAGATCGACTCGTTATCTATATCGATATTCTCTTCTTTGACCAGTTCCTTTATCCTGGCAACGATCGCTTCGATGGGGATACGCTTGAAATCGTAGCGTTGGCAACGAGAGATGATGGTCGGGAGGACTTTGCTCGGTTCGGTCGTGGCAAAGATGAAGATGACGTTTTCAGGAGGTTCTTCCAGAGTCTTGAGCAGGGCATTGAACGCGCTGGTGGAGAGCATGTGAACTTCGTCTATAATGTAGATCTTGTATTTCGAAGCTGTGGGGGCATACATCAGTTCGCCCTGGAGGTCACGGATGTTATCAACGCCGTTGTTCGACGCTCCGTCGATCTCGATCACATCAGCGGAAGTGCTGGAAGTGATCTCCAGGCAGTTGTGGCATTTGTTGCAGGGTGTGACCGTCGGACCTTCCACGCAATTCAAGCTCTTGGCAAGAATACGCGCCATGGAGGTCTTCCCCACTCCGCGGGGTCCGGTGAACAGAAACGCGTGTGATACGCGGTTTGTACGGATCGCGTTCTGCAGGATGTCTGTGACGTGTTCCTGGGCATAGACTTCGGCAAAAGTCTGCGGCCGGTATTTTCTGGCAAGCACTATATAACTCATATCATCTCCACATCCATGTTTTTGACGTGGTTGTTTTGCGCAAGGATTTTCTTCTGGACAAGATGACATTGCTATTTAGTCTTGGTAAAAAGAAAAATTACCTGATATCTAAGGAGCTATCATGAAACTTGAAGGAAAAGTCGTTGTTGCCCAGGGTGGAGGACCAACTGCCGTGATCAACCAGTCTCTGGTGGGCGTGGCTCTTGAATCCCGTAAATTCTCGCAAGTCACACGTGTTTATGGCGCTTTGCATGGGGTTCATGGGATCGTGAATGAGGATTTCGTTGACCTGACACAGGAAACCACTCACAATCTGGAACAGATCGCCGATACTCCTTCTTCAGCCTTGCTATCGACCAGGGATAAGCCCGATGAGCAGTATTGCCGGGAAATATACAAGGTTCTCAAAGCTCATGACGCGCGCTATTTCTTCTATATCGGCGGAAATGACTCCGCGGATACGGTCCGGATCGTCAATGAACAGGCGAATCAGGATGAATATGAGTTTCGGGCAATTCACATCCCCAAAACGATAGACAACGATCTTGTCCTGAATGATCACACACCCGGTTATGGTTCAGCGGCAAGATTCGTGGCTCAGGCTTTTACGGGTGTCAATCTGGACAACAGGGCTCTTCCGGGAGTGTACATAGGTGTGGTCATGGGACGTCACGCAGGGTTCCTCACGGCAGCGTCTGCTCTGGCGCAGAAGTATCCTGATGATGGGCCACACTTGATCTATATGCCAGAAAGACCGTTTCACCGTGAGCAGTTTCTCAAAGATGTTCACCAAGTTTACAGCCAGTATGGCAGATGTGTCGTTGCGGTTTCCGAAGGCATCGTGGATGCTCAGGGAGTGCCGATGATGACCAAATTGTGCGAGACCGTCGAGAAGGACGCCCATGGAAACGTGCAGCTTTCCGGCACGGGAGCTTTGGGTGATCTGCTTGGCGATCTGATCAAGGATAAGCTCAAGATCAAGAGAGTTCGCTCCGATACTTTCGGCTACCTGCAGAGATCATTTATGGGATGCGTTTCGGACGTTGACCAGCGTGAAGCCAGAGAAGTCGGAGAGAGAGCCGCGCACTATGCCATCTGGTACAACATGGACGGATCGATCTCAATCCAGCGTACAGGCTTCTATTCCGTGAATTACCAGCTGGAGAAGCTTGAAGACGTTGCCCGCAAGACCAGACATATGCCAGATGAGTATATAAATGCTACCGGAAACGGGATCACTGATGACTTTAAATTCTATTTGAGACCCCTGATCGGCTCGGGCTTCCCCTCGTCTCACCGACTGAGAGCCCCGCGAGTGGCAAAATTACTCAATGGAAACACTTGACAATAAACCAAGCCCTTTTAAACAGGCTCTATAAATGAAAAAAATATACATGGAGGAATCAAATGACTTTTCATGAATTCATGGCAAAGGTCAAAGCCAAGAATCCGGGTGAACCTGAATTCTTGCAAGCAGTACAAGAAGTTGTCGAGACCATTTGGGACGTTTACGAAAGTAACCCCCGTTTTGTGAAGGCAAACATCCTCGAACGTATCGTCGAACCCGAACGCACCATTATGTTCCGCGTCCCCTGGACCGATGACAAGGGTGAAGTTCACGTCAACCGCGGTTACCGTGTGCAGTTCAATAGCGCGATCGGACCCTACAAGGGCGGTCTGCGTTTTCACCCCAGCGTGAATCTTTCCATCCTGAAGTTCCTGGGATTCGAACAGATCTTCAAGAACAGCCTTACCACTCTCCCCATGGGCGGTGGCAAGGGCGGTAGCGATTTCGATGCCAAAGGTCGTTCCGAGGCTGAGATCATGCGTTTCTGCCAATCCTTCATGACCGAGCTTTTCCGCCATATCGGTCCGAACACAGACGTACCCGCCGGTGATATCGGTGTCGGTGGTCGTGAGATCGGTTACCTCTTTGGTATGTATAAGAAGCTTGCCAACGAGTTTACAGGCGTCCTTACCGGTAAGGGTCTGAATTGGGGTGGAAGCCTCGTTCGTCCTGAAGCCACAGGTTTTGGCGCAACATATTTTGCCGAAGAAATGCTCAAGACCAAGGGTCAGACATTTGCCGGCAAGCGCGTAGCAGTCTCCGGCTTCGGCAACGTTGCCTGGGGTGTCGCGCAGAAAGTCACTGAACTGGGCGGCAAAGTCGTCACCCTTTCCGGTCCTGATGGATACATCCTCGATGAAGACGGTATCTCAGGCGAGAAGATCGACTATATGCTCGAGCTTCGCTCCTCTAATAATGACCGTGTCATCGACTATGCCGAAAGATTCCCCAATGCCAAGTTCTTCCCCGGCAAACGCCCCTGGGAAGTCAAAGTTGATGTCGCCATGCCTTGCGCCACTCAGAACGAGCTTCTGGGCGAAGACGCAAAGCTCCTGGTGCAGAACGGTGTCATGTGTGTTTGCGAAGGTGCGAATATGCCTTGCGTCCCTGAAGCTGTGGAAACCTTCCTCGCTGCCAAGGTTCTCTTTGCCCCCGGCAAAGCTGCCAACGCCGGCGGTGTCGCTACCAGCGGGCTGGAAATGACTCAGAACTCCATGCGTCTGAACTGGGGTCGTGATGAAGTTGATGCCAGATTGCATCAGATCATGAAAGACATCCACGAAGCTTGCTACAAGCATGGTACCGACGCCTCCGGATACACAAACTATGTCAAGGGCGCGAATATCGCCGGCTTCCTCAAGGTTGCCAACGCGATGTGCGACCAAGGCCTGGTCTAAAAGATCCATCCCGATCTCGGGATAACATACCAACCGCGGGTTTCAATACCCGCGGTTTTCTTTTTGTCATATATCGGGTCAAATCAGGCAGGAATGGTGATTTGTCGCTGTTTCTCGAATATTTGACGGAACTATTTCAAGCCGTGGCTGTTTTTTTGCTTTACATATTATCTGGATGTTCCAGAATTGGAAAATCCAGATTTGTGATCTTAGTAAGCATTATAAACTGAATGGAGGTTCAAATGCACAAGAGTATTATTATGATACTGGCGCTGATCGCGCTGCTGTCGTTTTTAAGCGCACTTCCGCGTGAACTCGTTGTGGTCGAAATCGGCACCGGCACATGGTGCGGATACTGTCCGGGCGCGGCGATGGGAGCTCATGATCTCCTCGCGAATGGTCACCCGGTAGCAATCGTCGAGAACCATAACGGTGATAACTATGCCAACACCTATTCCAACGCACGTAATACCTATTACAACATCACAGGATTCCCAACCGCCTTCTTTGACGGTTTGAATCCCACAGTCGGTGGAAGCTCAAGTCAGTCCATGTATTCGAGCTACCTGCCCAAGGTCAACGCTCGTATGGCTATCCCTTCGCACTACACCCTTGCCGCGGAAGGAACCAACACAGGTCTTCAGTACAACATCAACGTCACCGTTGCCAAGCCTGAAGATGACACAAACACCAACGTTGTTCTCCATGCCGTGATCACCGAGACTGACATTCCCCAAGTTTGGGGAAATCAGACCGAAGTTGACGACGTTAACCGCCTGATGGTTCCCAGTCAGAGTGGCACCCCTGTAACCCTTGCTACCGGTGGATCGACAGTTGTCCCCCTTAGCTTCGCGGTTCAGTCATCCTGGAACATGGCTAAGCTTGAATTGGTCGTTTTCCTTCAGAATGTCACCACCAAAGAGATCCTTCAGGGTAAGAAGTATTCACTTCCCGGTCTGACAGGCGCAAGCCCGTCTTCCGCGACGTCTTTTAATTTCCCGGATTTGGCTGTTGGCGCAACCGCTAATCTGCCTCTAACCTTGACCAATTTCTTTGACGCGACCGCGACCGGAACGCTTACTTCAAGCAATCCCGCGTTCACCGTCACTCCCAACACCTACAGCATCACCGGCGGACACAATCAGAGCTTCACGGTGACCTTCAATCCCACAGCTCCCGGTACCTTCACAGGTAACCTTACCATCGCCGGAAATCTGCAGAACTATCCAAACATCGTCATACCGATGTCAGGGATCAGTTTCGCCAATGCCGCTCCTGTGGTCACGGATGTAATGGTTAGCGGTCCTCCCGTTGTCTATCAGAACCTTACCAGTTCCTACACCTTTACAGATCCTGATGGCAACACAGAAGGCGCTTCTTCTATTCAGTGGTACAGAGTCGTAAACAACACTCCTCAGGCAATAACCAACGCAATCCTGGCAACCTACAAAACAGCTGTCGAAGACATTGGCTTCCCTCTGTGCTTCAGCATCACTCCCAGAGATCAGCATGGTGCCGCGGGAACCTTGGTAATGAGCGCTCAGACCCTTCCTATCGAAGTCTTGCCGCCTCCGCAGAACTTTGTGGCTGCCGAGACTGAAGATAATGTCGTCTCCTGCTCCTGGCAGAGACCTCATTATTTCGAAGGTAAAGGATTCGTGGGATATCGTGTGTATCGCAATGGTTTGCTGGTCAACACCATCACCAACCCTGCAGTCATGTCATTCGTAGATACCTACGTACCGGATGGAACATACGAGTATTGGGCTGTTGCTCTGTTCAACGACCCGATGATGATATCCGATCCATCCAATGTAGTCACTGTGGTCATTGGCGGTTCTGACAACTCAGACGTCACCAATCCCAATCTCTACACTGTCAGCGTTTCCCCCAATCCCTTCAAAACTAATGCCACGATAGCCATCAAAGCCGGCAACAATGAAGCTGTCAGACTTGATATCTACAACATCAAAGGTCAGATGGTCAGGTCATATCGTCCTGTCACAGATCAGAATGGAGATATTAGTATCGCCTGGAACGGCACGGATAATTCCGGATCAATCGTCGAAAGCGGTATTTACTTCTACAAGATGAGTAGCGGTAAACACACCAGTACCGGCAGGATCATCCTGGTTAAATAACCATATCACAATATAATAAAAACGGAGCTGATCTTTCAGCTCCGTTTTTCTTTGTCTATCTGGCTTGATTATAACCTTGGGCTGAGTGATACATCTCCTTGTTTGGCTCGCTTACTTCCTTATTGTTCTCAAGCCGAAGCCTCTACGAACACCTGCCCAACAACTCTCGTACATTCGTACGGATATCATACGGGAGGCATACGGGAGGCGTACGGTAAGGATAGGTTCACTCGAGGCGGGGATGATAGGGAAAACAGCAGGTTCTACTTACTTTGGGCAGGTTCCTTTATGATCAGATCAGCAAGGTTTTTTCTCAACGTGGAAAGTCTTTTTTTGACTTCCGCCCAGTCCGCGTAATGATAATAATCGCTAATCGTTATGGTGGGTCCATCCTTCAGATAGACAGAAAACGACAGGATACACCTGTCGATGGACTTGGCATCTTGCCCCAGATCCCTAATCGAAGATACTTGCTTAATTGAATCAGTATCTAAAGTCCTTCCATCGGGTAAGGTAAATATCATGGCACACCTCAAAAATTTCGCACTGAGGGCAGGCAAATCTAAACAGCTTTCACTGGCAAGCAAAATCTTTGTGCAAGGCACCCCTGTTTGAGGAAAAATATCATGATCTGGCCTGTTTGGAAAAACAACTGATACATGAGGCAGGAAAAAGCTCTGAAAACCACGATCTCTACGCTGATTTGCCTACAGGTAATAATGGATTAGATTTTCTGACAGAGACATCTAAGGAGAATAATCCATGCAAGACAGTTTTGATAAAGTGTTTACAGAGATCCGCAACCGCCACGAATGCAACCTTGGTCCCCGAGCTTTTCGTGATGCCAACGCCTGGAGAAGTAAGGATGAGGTGCCGGACAACATGCGTTCCCGTTTTGCAGTCGATAGGGACAGGATCCTCTATAGCGGAGCTTATCGCAGATATCACGGAAAAACACAAGTCTTCTCCTTTACCAATCTCATTGATGAAGAGATGACCAATCGTAATCTGCACATTGCCTATGTTTCTCAGATATCCCGCACGATCGGCAAGTATCTGGGCTTGAATACTGAATTGATCGAAGCTATCGCTCTGGGGCACGATCTGGGACACCCTCCCTTTGGTCATGATGGAGAACACGCTCTCAGCCAGTGCTGTGCCAATCATGGGATAGGACTGTTTCATCATAACATCGAGAGTCTGCATATCGTGGATCATATTTCCAGTAAAGGACGCGGTCTCAACCTTACGTTTCAGGTCAGGGACGGAATAATCAGCCATGACGGCGAAGTCCACAACACCCGGCTTAAACCTTCCACAGACAAGACAGAAGCGGATATCGACGACTATATCTTCCAGAAGAAGAACGGCAAGAACGTTCAGTGGATGCCGGCAACTCTGGAAGGCTGCGTTGTGCGTATTACTGATACTATTGCCTACATAGGCCAGGATATCGAGGACGCGATCAGGTATAATATCCTGACCCGTGACGAACTCCCCAAAGAATCTGTCGAATACCTCGGGAATACTAACTCACAGATCATAGACACTCTGATCAAAAGTGTGATCATCAACAGCTATGAGCAGGATTGGATAGCATTTGACGACGAGACATCCAAACAGCTTCTGGATCTTAAGCATTTTAACTATCGAAGGATCTATACGGACGAGAATGTCAAGAAATCAAACCAGATCATTTATCGCACCATGGAGATGATGTTTGATAAATACCTTGAGGATATCAAGACCAACAACCGAGGTTCAAAGATCTTCAAGCACTTCCTCGATCATAAAGCTCCGGAGTACCTGGAACGCTTTAGTCAGGTTGAACAGGTCAGGGATTTCATTGCCACTATGACAGATCGGTATTACAATGAGGAGATAAAAGATTATTTTCTGCCATGGAAATGGTAAGCAGTATATTAAACAAATATCTTGACTAATTTGAAGATACATTGTTCCTTGCGTCCGGGTGGTTTGTTAGGTTATAATTAAAATGAAGCCATAGAGACCGCCCAGAATTATGTCAGGAGTTTGCTACATGTTTCTGAGGACTAAGGCTGTCTTTTTTATATTTATACTATATGCCATTTGTCTGGGAATGTCCGCCCAACAGGTGACCACTTACTCTGCTAAACAAACTGGCAATCGTTACGAGTTTAATCTTGACCTCTCCTCTCTCGACCTGGGTGTGAAATACGATATCTTTATCTTTGTGCGGGACAATGGTGCGGCAGCCTGGGAAAAAATAACCGCCCTGGGCGGAGACTATCTTCAAATATACAACAAAAAGGACGCCCTGATCCTCTGGGAACCCATCATGGAACTGAAAGAGGTAAAACCCTATGAGTTCGCTGTTTACGCGCTGGACACGGGATTGGCGAATTCTCAGTATGTCTCTTCATATAAGTATCAATCAACTGCTCAGCTTGGCTTCATTTCCCTGAAATCCAATATCAAAGAGACAGTATACCGGATCGGGACTTATGCCAAGGAATATAGCGGAGCCCAACCGATCGTGGTTCCGGTTGGCAAGTGGAATGTTCTCGCAAAGAACAAAAATGGGGTGCAGACACTGGATCGTGATCTCACTGTAAGCCCTTTTCAGATAGCACAATATAAGTTTAGTTTTGAGACAGGCAATACCTCAGATTTCCGTTCACAACAGATCCACTTCGCCAAATACATGAATTCTGCTTTCCTCCTGCCTGTGACTTTCTACGGGTTTCTCAAAACTGATCCTGCTGTCAGCTACCTCAAAGGCGTCTCCTTCTGTCTGAAGAAATCTACAGGTACTTCATTCGAATATCAAAACAAGCTAAAGCCTTCAATGATGTTTGGGCTGGGTTTTTTAGATAACTCGATGCTCTTGCAGGGTTATACTCATGGCGTGAAGAAGATCGGTATGTCCGTTGATTATCTTGCGGCAAACGCGGGATTTATCGTTCCCGTGACCAAGTACCGTGGATATCTCGGACTGGGCGGACACGCGGCTCTATCCTATCAGAGCGCGGTCTTCCCGGAATATACTCTGAATGGCACGACTTATTCGTTTGTGAATAAATTCGATTCCAGCACGACCGGAAACCGGATGATCTGGCACAGCTCGCCCATATCTTACAGCGCGGATGGCTATGCCAAGATCGGCGTAAAGATAACTAAATCATGGTATCTGAGTGGCTCCCTGGGTTTAAGATGGGTAAACTGGATGTCCGGTCAGTGGTATAGGAAGAACGAGGTACAGGAATGGGTCGATGAAGCTATGTATTCGATACCCTCACCCGTATCCGTAAGCGGATTACCCTCCACAAACGCTTTGCTGATGGGAACCTCCCTCTATTTTAATCTCGCCCTGAGCCCGTATTTCTGATCTCGGAGAAATGGAGAATATTATGTCCAAGAAGATCATTTTTGCTTGTCTGTTAGCAGTCGCCTTTATCGCAATGAACGCCAATCCGGCAATCATCACACGAGTCAAAGCCCTCAAAGATCTCCTTAATATCAGGGTTGACTCCTCCAAACTGGGGGTGGAACGAGACCAAGCCATGAAGGATGCTCTTGTTGTTCCGCCCAAGGGAGAATTCGAAGACACAGCCATGTATCAGAAGAGACTCGAGGAAGCCAGACTCAGTTCTCTGAGGATCAAAGAGGATTATGATATCAGGATCGCTGATCTGCAGAATAACATCTCCCAGAGAAAGCTACTTATCGAAAGCGAGATCAGGAACTTGTTGATCGCTTCGCAGGAGGACTACGAAACCAGGAATTTCGACTTCGGGCAATATAACGCAGACCTGCAGGAACTTCCGGTCAATATCAGAGAGAATGGTCTGGAATTCCATGTTAAGATGTCCACTGTAGTTGCCAAGAGCGTCAAGTCCAATATCAGCCAATATACGGTCATGGCAAAACGCCAGCTGAACGATAAACTCACCTGGGACTACAAGAACTGGAGCCTGAAGGGTGCAGGATATGAGTTTGCCATGGGAGATCAGGACAACCAGGACGTCGTGGCTGCACTTCCAAGTGACTTTAAACCACCAAGGTTGAATGCTACTCTCATCAATGATACTCTCTATGAACCATCCGGTAATACAATTCTGGACGCTGAGGAGAAGGGATATGTGGACATCACGGTTAGCAATACCGGCGAAGGAAGCGCTCTGGGAGTCGAGGTAGTTGTGGAAGGCACAACCGTCCAGGGATTGATCTGGGATCGATCCGCGTATTACGGTGAGATAAAACCAAATCAGGAAATGACCAAAAGACTGTACATGACTGCCGCTGCAAACGTTATCGATACCACCTGCCGTTTGACATTCCGTTTCAAAGAGCTTAGTGGATTCTATCCTGATGCAATCAACCTGGAGTTTACAACAGCGTCTCTAAAACGCCCCGTCCTCGTGCTTGCCGGATATGGGGTCGATGCCAAAGATGGCATGATCAAACCTGAGGAAATGGCAAGAGTCGTTTGCAGATTGCAGAACTTAGGTCAGGGTGTCGCTCGGGGTGTTAACCTGGAAGCCAGTTTTGGACAGAATGTTTTCCCCCTGGGGAATTCAACAAAAGTTCAGTCAATCGGCATAATGAATCCCGGTGAGGTTAGAGATGTGACTCTTGAATTCGTTGCCAACAAAGATGCCGTTGAACTACCTATATCCGTGATCATATATGAAGAGAGACCGGAATTCAGCACCAGCACTATCCCCTTGGAACTTAGCCTGGAAAAGAAACAACGCACAACAAGGGAGATCGTCGTGGCAGGAACGCCATCAGCCTATAAAGATATCGACCCGGCGGAAAGTCTGAATATCGACGTCGAAAGCAATATACCCAAGACTAAGGTTGCTACGAACGCCATCGCAGTGGTACTGGGTATCGAAGATTACCAGAACATCTCCGGTGTGCCTTACGCGAAGCGTGATGCTCTCTGGATGAAGAACTATTTTATGGACGCACTTGGTATTCCCGAAGCTAAGATAATCTGTAGAACTGACGCTGAGGTGACAGGCTCATTCATGCGTAGTTTGTTTGGCGACAAGGGTATGTTGGCAAGACGAGCCGGGGACACAATGCCCGACATCTATTTCTACTATTCCGGACATGGAGCTCCGTCTATCTCGAAGGCAGACGCTTATCTGATCCCTTGGGAAGGGAATGTCGAATACATCGAATCTTCAGGATATCCTTTAACCCAGCTTTATAATGACCTGAACAGCCTCAAAGCCAAATCCGTGACTGTTTTCATGGATGCATGTTTCTCAGGTCAGTCCAAGGACAATGTCGCACTTTACGCGGGTGCAAAAATGCCGGTGCTCTACACCAAGCCGACGACAGGCGCGGAGAAAGCTACTGTCTTCAGCGCCTCTCAATCAAATCAGATCTCCAACGTTTTAGAAGACAAGAAGCACGGGCTCTTCAGCTATTATTTGATGAAAGGAATGCAAGGTTCTGCGGATAAGGATCAGAACAAAAAGATAACTGTCGGCGAGCTACGTGAATATCTGATCAAAGAAGTTCCCAATGCCGCGAATCTCATCGATCGGGAGCAGAATCCTGATATCACTTCTCCTGATATGAGTAAAATACTGGTCGATCTGAATTAACCTGCTCTCATCAGATATTGTTTTGACAGATTTCAAAGCGTACATAAATGGTGAATCAGCGGTCCTCGCGTCAGAATGTCTTTGATCCTGGATCGAATCCAACGCATTTTTAGGAGTACTGATGAATATTAGAATACTGACTTTACGACTGCTTGTCCTGCCGCTGTTAATAATTGTTTTCACCCTTAGCCCGGTCATCATCTCTGCCCAGCCAACTAGCCAGGATTGTTTGGATACCGACATGTTACTGGCGCAGACCGGTTCTCTCGGTTCACAGTCACAACAGAACTACCCATCTTCCGATAATACCGGTTATCAATTGACCGACACAACCCGCCTATACCGTTCATATTTCGCCAGTTATATGAATTCAGCATTGCTGATGCCGATAAACATATATACCTTCCTAACCCCGAAAAGCGGAGTACATGCTTTGAAGGGCGTCTCCATGTGTATGAAGAAATTCTCCTGGTCAGATTTCGAGCTGCAGCTCAAGCCTGAACCATCATTTGTATATGGTGTCGGGTTGCTGGACAACATCATAGCTCTAGAGGGTTCCGCGAATGGGAAAAGCGAGGTTGGCTACTCGATCGATTATCTGAGTGGAAATGCCGCTTACGTCGTTCCAATAAACAACTATCAGGCTTATGGAGCGATTGGAGCGCGTCTGGCTTTATCTCAACAACCCTTATTCCAGGATGAATATGATTACGGCGGTTCTGTTTTTACTTTTGTGCAGTCCTTCAATACTACGGACAGCACCAGAAGCTATACCTCGAGCCGTTTTCCTGATTATAGCGCTGACGTCTTTGCCAAAGCAGGCATCAGGATCTACCAGGGCTGGTTTCTCAGCGGAGCATTAGGTATCCGTTACGTACCGGATCAAACAGGAAAGTGGTATCTGAAGTCTGATGTCCAGGATTGGCAGAACGGCACAATACCCTGGGAACCTGACGAATGGGTGATCGACGAATTTCCCAAGGTTAACACCCTCCTGGGTGGCGCAACCCTGTATTTCAATTTTACGATCAGCCCCTATTTCTAAGATCCTGAGGAAATTATCATATGAGATCATTATCTGCCCTTATGACGATCCTGATCATCACGCTTGCTTCTGGTTTAACAGCCGAAAACAGAGTGTTCAATCCCTACCGTCATACTGAGACATTCACTTATGACACATCGATCTCCAGCGCTATCGATCAGACTGTCTATAAAGCTCAGATCAAATGCGCCCAAGAGAACGGAACACTGAACATTTTCGGGGCGATCCAGACCTCAGAAACCTTGACCAATACCATCTCTGAGGAGTTCTATAATAAATACGTGGCATTATTGATGCGGGATACGATCGTAAGCACAAAACAGAACACAGATCCTGAGATCGTTCTAAATCCCCTGATGAAGACATTTTCTGTGTCAGTCGATCTGAAACTGGAACTCGCTAAAACTCAGGCCGCCAAACATGACTTTGATTTTGAAGCCCGTTTGAATAAAAGCCTCTACGCTGTCGATGATCCGGCTTGGATCGAGTACCAGTTCACAGAACCGCTTTATCTCCTGATCGCTAATGTTCTAGGGGACTCGGTCAGCGTCTGGTTCTATACTCAAACGAAGGTTGATAAAAACACCAGATATCGCTATCCTGATCAAAATGAATTGCCTTTTCAGATGACCCTCGATCCGGGACAAGGTGCCGAAAGCGGTGCCTTCTGTTTCGTTGTTGCACGGAAAATGTTACCCCTGGCACTTCATTGTGATACTGCCACAGTCGGAAGTAAGATCATCCCCAAAAAACTCAGTGTTGAGCAGTTCTATAGCTGTATAAACCGCGATGATATAGAGTTAAAACTACTTCCCTATGTGACAAAGCGATCAATGTAATTGTTTTTCATGCAGTTGCGCGTAGTTAATTAAACCTTTTTCTTAGCCTTATTTTCCTTGTGTCATCCCGGTATCATATCCTGTCATGACAGGATATGATACCGGGATGATAGAGAGATGATACCGAAAAGACTTCGATAAGAACAATTAGATCTGAGGAATTTTCTCCGAGAAGAGGTTATTTATCGATCAAGGATGATCCTGATGATCTCGCTTGCCGCCCAAAGACCCATGATCCCCGGCATATAGCTGATCGAACCTATTGGACTCTTTTGTGTGGTGGAGTCTGCTTGCCTGTCCTGATTGCTGATGATAGGGAGTGGTTCTTCAATCGAATAGACAACACGGATACCTGTCGTTACTCCTCGCTCCCGAAGTGCTTTCCTCACACGTCTGCCTAGAGGACAACCAGAGCTTTCGGAAAGATCTCCGGAACGAATTTTAGAGGGATCTAGCCTGTTACCCGCCCCAAAAACACTGACGCACGGAATAGCTTTACCAAAAGCGTATTCGAGCAGACCCACCTTCGCCTCCAGACTGTCTATGGCATCGACCAGGAGCATACCCTCGTGCAGGAACTCCGCGAAATTACTCTGATCGGCAAACAACCTGTGAATAATAAGCCTGACTTCAGGATTCAGCCGTATAGCCCTCTGTTCAAACAGATCAGTTTTGGCTAACCCGATGCTGTCGTGCTCCGCAATGATCTGCCGGTTGAGGTTGGATTCCTGGACAGTGTCAAAATCCACCAGGGTCAGTTTCCCGATCCCTGCACGTACCAACGCCTCAACCGCGTAACCACCAACTCCGCCCAAACCCACGACAACGACGCGCGCTTCACGCAATTTGTGAATTCCCGCTTCACCGATCAGGAGCGCTGTGCGTTGGTCTTGCTCACGCATTAACGGACTCCAAAGAGGTAGTTATATGAATCATTCTGCGTTGAGAACATGGTCTCAGGGCTAGTCGAAGTTAGTATTCCAGTATCCCTGAAGACCTGGTTCAGCCTGAGAAGAGGGTTACTTTCGCCGGCCTTGACGTAGTATTGGGTGATATCTGTCTCAAACATGAAACGGCCATGTTCGACCATTGCCTTGAGAAGCAACTGTTTATCGGGTCTCAAGATTCGCGAACTGATGGTAAAAATGCTATCGAGGCGGCATAAGAGATTAAATCCCTCGAGTGAACCAGCGTAACCATGCACGAGATATCTAAGTGGAAATTGCTTTAATATTGTATAGCTTTCTGATTGCATACCAACTAAATGCAGTACAACAGGGACGTTGTATTCTTGAGCAAGCCGGAGCTGATCCAAGAAGACGTGTTTCTGCCAGTTCAGGTCAGGATTCTGGCGATCGAGTCCGATCTCCCCCACTGCCCCGATCTCATTTGAGGCAAGGAGTCCGGCAATATCCTCCATGCTGAGATCGCATTCGTCGAAGTTAGGATGGATCCCGGCGTGCCAGTGGATGCGGTGATCAGAGTGATCCCGGTGCCACTGCACTTCACGACGACGTAGAGCTGAGGATACGAAACGATCGATCCCAGAGTCCGCGGCGTCCTTCAGGAGTTCGAAAACATCGCGGGTATCAGCCAGGTTTGCCAGGTGACAGTGCGCGTCGATCAGAGTCATATTTTTAGTTCCGGCAGGAGCTTGACGATCTCTTCTGCTGCACGGAGTCCGGCTCTGCCGTCCAACTCGTCGAACATCAGAGAATTAGCTATCTTTCTCGCTGAGACCAGTAGTTCAGGTTCATTCAGCAACCGGTTGATGGCTGGCTCGAGATCATCCCATGTATCAATCCTGAGACTGATATCGCTCAGCAGTTTATCTATCTTCTCGAGGGATCGTTTTCCTTTACCGGTCTGCCAGGTTATGATAGGTTTATCCAGGGCACAGGCTTCCGCCAGCAGAGAGCTGGTGTCCCCCACAACGATATCCGCGATACTCATGTATGGTATGTGATTCCCCTCGATAAGATAGATCCCTTGAGAAGTGATCGTGTCTCTATATGACTGCCCGATCCAAGGGTGCAGAGTCACGATTACGTTATAATTTGGTTTAAGCTCGGAAAGTCTTTGATACCAGAGAGGTAATGCGCTCATTCCCGATCCCAGCCATGTTGCGCTAAACAGCAGCGTCGGTTTGTTATTCACAAAGCCTGTGTGCCTGTGGATTCTATCGATCTCAGAGGGATCATAACCACCCGTGAGAGCTTTATCCAGCTTTGGGTAACCCACAGGAACTGCACAGGTTATGCCGATCTTTTCACCCTCAGAGACATCATCCCGGCTGGTCATCAGATACAAGTTAAATTGATTGTAGTTCTCCGCCCGGGTCATCTTTTTAAAGTGGTATGGACCGTGTCTCATACCAATTTTGATTATCTCATCTGCCGGGAATTTGTAGCAGGAATGTCTTGCCATGATCACTGCTTTGGGAAATATAGGAAACCGTTCCACCTTTATCCCCAATGTCTTAAAATGCTTTCTGATCATGGGTTTATTGGAGACGATCCTGAGAGGTTTAAGGTATTTTTGCACAGGCTCAAAAACATCCCAATCCTGCAACTCCCTGCAGTAGAAGAAGATCTTCTCTGGTTTACGAATGCGTTTGAGCAGCATGTAAGCCAACTGATATGGATGCTTCGTCAGGTAATAACTCAAAACCATACCTAGTTACCGGTGATTTTGCCGTAGCCCTTGTCCACAAGATAACCGATCACAGCTCTTGCCAGATCGTCTTCAAAACAACCTTTGGCTTTTGTAAATACCCAGTTCCCCTCATTCTTGGAGAAGAAGCCGGGTCCACATTGGATCGGGGTGATCCCAAAATGAGAGGCTTGAAATTCAAACAGATGGATGCTATCACCTGACTTTCCCAAGTCCATAGCCAAGACCGGCAAACTGATCTTATCAAACAGCTTCTTGGCATAGTCAAGAATGGCAGTATCGGGAACTTCTTCATAGGTAAAGAGTTTAGTTCCGCTGGCGCGCCAGTCACCTTTTCGCGTAAGCCGTTTGCTTACATAGAACTTGTCCCGGAGAACGATGACCCGGTAATCGCAATCCAGACCCGGGATAAACTCCTGTAAAACAAACCTGATCCGGGGGGTGATGTGTTTCCTGTATTGGATCTCATCATTCACCGGATGATAGTTTTCCCAGCCGGGAATGCTGCGTTTGGCACGTAAATATTTGCGTCTGAGAAGATCAGTGCGATCAAACAAACTCAGTTGGGCTTCCATTTGGGTCAGCTTACAAAGAAGTTCTTGTTTAGAATTCACGAGATGTACTCCGTTCGCGTTTGAGCCATCGACAGACTTCAGTACGACCGGATAATCGATCTGGTAACTGTCAAGTTCTTCCCGTGAAGATAGATAGAGTCCTTTCAGATCCGCTATCCCCAGATGCTGTTTGAATAATTCCTGGTAGCCTTTGTTTTCATGACACAGAAGCAATTCATACGATGGCAGAAGTAAGTTCCCATTGAGAAGCAAAATATGAACAAGGTCTTTTAGGTACGAACGTGTGTTTTCTATCTGGCTGAAGCTGAAGAGGACAACGCTGTCCCTAATGGTCGGGAGGAGGCTGACTGCTTGGTGCTGTTCAAGCTCGATCACCTCGAAACTACCATTCCTTAGTTGCTGATGCAGACGATTCGTGTCTATCGAGACCCAAGGCTTACGAGATTGCCCGTAAAAACGATTGTGAGAGGTTATGAGGTATATCTTAGATGAATTATGGTTCATTGGCCGATCTCCTCAGGATCGAGAGTTTTGAGCACTTTAATGAGAACTTCTTCTGGCATGATCTTGTTCATGCAGTTGTGATGACCCAACGGACATCTGTTTCCTCCATGACTTCCACAAGGGCGACAGTCCAGATCAACCTCGAAAACATGATCTTCCGGTTGGTAGGGATAATAGCCGATTCTCTTCACCGTGGGACCAAAGAAGGCAAAGACCTTTGTTTTAACTGCATTCGCCATATGTAATGCCCCACTATCGTTGCAAATCAGCAGTTTGGCGCGTTTGAGGATCGCTGAACTGGTCAGCAGGTTGCTTTTACCCGCGGTGTTTATGATCTGGGTGACTGAATTGGCTGGGTGATTATCTTTCAGCAGGTGGTCACATTGAGATCTATCGCTCTCACCGCCGATGAGTACGATACTGAAGCCATTCTTGAGCAAAGACTTAACCAGTTGGTTGTAATACTCCAAAGGCCAGCGCTTGGTGTTCCAGATGGAGCCCGGGGCTATAGCAATCAATGGTCTGTCAGGATCCAAAAGGGAACTCAGCAGTTCATCGGCATGCTTCTCATCTTCAGGACCAGGAAACAGCTCAGTTTGTATAGAAAAGCTTCTGTTCGTCAAGGGAGTAAGCAGACTCAGGTTTTTGAGGATCTTGTGTATTCCCTTAGGATGAGGAACTTGCTGGGTCATCAGAATGCCGGATAAGAATCCCCTTGCATACCCGATCCTGACCGTTGCACCGCTCATCCATAGGAGCAGATGAGTTGTAAACGAGCTGTGGGGACTGATGACAAGATCGTATCTAGCTAAGCGTAACTGCTTTACTATCTGGAAGAAGCTGGTTCTGGATCTACGCTTGTCAAATCTGATGATCCGATCAATGTAAGGATTATTGTTTAGTAAACCTGCCGCTTCGGGAACAACCATTACGTCTAGCTTGGCTTGAGGATACAGATCGTTAACCGCTCTGATCAGAGGAGTGATCAGGATCACGTCTCCGATGAAGGCAGTCTGGACTATAAGTATCCTGGAAAATCTACAATGTGGAGGATTCATACGATTATGAGTTATATTGCATTCCGTGCAGATGCTGATATCTGGGGCAGGTCTTGAGAAGTTCCTCATGAGATCCCATGCCGACTATCTTCCCAGCTTCTAAAACAACGATCAGGTCTGATTTCAATATGGTCGATAGACGATGAGCGATAATCACGACTGTGCGATTACGAGTAGCGTCATCTATAGCGTCCTGAACTTTTCTCTCACTATCGGTATCTAACGCGGAAGTTGCTTCATCAAAAATGAGTATCGGAGGATTTGCCACAATCGCTCTGGCGATGCAAAGACGTTGACGCTGCCCCCCCGAAAGATTTGCGCCCTTGGTATCCAGTATCTGGTCATATCGATCGGGAAATTCGACAATGAACTCATCCGCGTGAGCGATCCTTGCAGCTTCCCGGATATCACTATCGCTGACTGTATCATCTCCGCCATAAGCGATGTTCTCACGAATACTCTTAGTAAATAGAACTGAATCCTGAGTCACGATCCCGAAGAGGCTGCGGAGATCTTTGAGCTTGATCTCGCGGATATCAATGCCATCCATGGTTATCATGCCACCGGTCACATCATACATACGATTGAGTAAATTCGCGATCGTGGTTTTACCGCCACCACTGGAGCCGACGAATGCCACTTTCTGACCTTTCTTGATAGTCAGACTAATATCATTGATAACGTTCCTATCTTCTTTGTAATAGAAACTGACATGATCAAGAACGATCGATTGGTCAAAAGTCTTTTTAGCTATGGCGTTAGGCGAATCCTGTATCGAAGACTGCTTGTTCAGCACGATCGCGATCCTATCCAGGGATACCACAGCTTTCTTGATCTCAGCATACATCTGAGTAATCGTTTTAAGCGGATGAAGCATTGAGAACAAAGCAAATAGGAAAGCAGTAAAATTCCCCAGGCTGAAACCTCCTGCAGGATTCAGGATTAGCTTGCCTCCCAGGATGATGACGAGGACACCGGTCAGGGTCGAATTGATCTCGGATAAGGGCACATTGAGCGCGGAATATGCCATAGCGCGTTGCCAGAGCTTCAGATGACGCCTGTTGATCAAGCTGAATGCCTCAAACTCCTTGTCCTCTTTCCGAAAAGCTTTGACTATCTTCATGCTATTCAGCACTTCTTCCACCGTGGAGAACATTGTCGAAAGCTGTGCTTGGATGCGTTTTGAATATTTCTTAATCTTCTTGCCCATAAAACTGATCGAGAATGAGAATATCGGCAAAACTATGATGGAATACAGGAAAAGCCTGGGATTGAGTGCGATCGCTATGAACATGTAGGTCAGAATTGTGGTAAAATCCCGGATGGAATTGAAAATTGAGTAGATGAACTGGTTTGAAACATTATCCACATCATTTACCATCCTGACAATCGCGTCTCCTACCTGGTTCTGGTTATAAAACTCCATGCCCTGGCTGAGATACCGACGAAACATGTAATCCCGTACATCCCTGATGGTTCTGCCCCTCAGGACGACAAAGAACATTTTATTGGCATAGAAGAAAACATTCTTGAGGAATATGACAACCACGACGAAAATGCAGATGCTGTACAAAAGAGCAAGGGAATCTGTGTGTAACATCAGGTCTTTCATGCTATCGCCCAATGGCTTAAGGGAATCAAGGCTCTTTATATGCCAAACACCGCCGTGCGCGGATAGAAATGAGGTAAACCTATACCATCCCTCCGCAAGGAAAGAGCTGTAGTTGTGGTAATGGATCAATGGTTTTTCCGCTTTGAAGACGTAGTCGAACAGAGGAATGACCAGTGTTATACTAACCCCGCTGAAGATAGCGAAGAGTAGCATCGTGATGAGTCCCATCAGCCCATGATACCAATACTTAAGCATCATCCGGAAGATGAGCATTAGATTAGTTTTTCGTTGCGGTTTGTCATTTCTTTTCATATTCATGCTCAATAAAAAAAGCCAGCATAAAGCTGGCAAGTAAAATAATGGCACGCCCTAAGGGAGTCGAACCCCTAACCTTCTGATCCGTAGTCAGATGCTCTATCCAGTTGAGCTAAGGGCGCACACGATGTGTTCACAACTCCCGAACTACCGTTTTCTGTCAAGGTAATTGTTTTATTTCATTACATCCAGAGCTGATTTGTAATCAGGTTCGTGAACTATATCATCAACCAGTTCACGGTAAACGACCTTGCCTTTCTCATCGATCACGATCACTGCTCTGGCAAGTAAGCCAGCCATTGGTCCATCTACGATCGAAAGACCATAAGCATCACCGAAGCTTCTATCCCTGAGTTCTGACAAAGTCACGACCTTATCGATACCTTCCGCGCCACAGAACCTGTTCAGGGCAAAAGGTAAGTCCCGTGATATGCACAATACTACTGTGTTTTTCAGTTTCGCCGCTTCAGCGTTGAACTTACGGACACTCATAGCACACACACCTGTATCAATGCTTGGGAATATGTTCAATACCATCTTCTTACCTATATATTCTTCAAGCTTTACATCGTTAAGCTGGGCTCCGACAAGGGTAAACGGTATGGCTTTTGACCCCGTTTTGGGAAGAGGGCCATTGGTATTTATCTGATTTCCTTGTAGTTTTAATTTTGCCATGTTAGTCTCCAATGTTTTTATTGAAAGGATAAGTGGAGTCAGGCTCTATTGCAAACGAAATCGTGCGATCCTGTTAATGGTTGAGGATATTGATCAGGTAGATAGCGGAAAATATGAATAGGTAACTTGCCGTGATCGCTAGCGGGTGATCCATTGCTTTGTTTTCTAATTGTTCCTGTTTGGGTTCAGCCACTACAAGTTTGACATGAAAGCCCCACCCGTCATTTGGAAGATCCTCTTTAGCTGGATACCACAGAATCCGATAGCTCTTTCCAGCTTCGATGGGATGATACAGGCCTGCTCCGGTTGCGGATATCGGCTGAACAACAAGATCCTTGTTCTTAGCTTTGATGATGACTTTATAAGGACCCTCAGGCGCATTCTTACCGGCTTTTACATCAAATTCCAGAGTATACTTACCCTCATTATCATACTTCACCTTCAGGTGTCTCGCGACTTGTCCCGTTAAGGGAGAAGTAACAATAAATGCAATAAGCACAACAAGATATTTTATCATTATGTATTAACCTTCGTCATAGGGGACATTATATAGATGAAGAGGTTAATTGTCAAATCTTTCTTGACCGTCCATATGAAACGAACCTAACTCTCAGGCTTAATTCAATAACTCTTTTAGTCTTACTGTTTTTTGAAAATCCTTATGAGTCTCAGAGTCTCAGATGCGGATTTAGTAAGTAAATGTAAGTATGTAATAAGGCGTTAGCGATGGCGGCGACCTACTCTTCCACGCAGTTGCCCACGCAGTACCATCGGCGCAGATGAGCTTAACTTCTGTGTTCGGGATGGGAACAGGTGTTGCCTCACTGCCATAAC
>Ga0116171_10001559_pt1 | contig 22569 bp, 19 predicted proteins | sample AD_JPNHW2_MetaG_FD_89798 | JGI IMG/M metagenome (GOLD analysis project Ga0116171, IMG submission 89798) | Active sludge microbial communities of municipal wastewater-treating anaerobic digesters from Japan - AD_JPNHW2_MetaG | ecosystem: Engineered > Bioreactor > Anaerobic > Digestate | place...
CGCGTTTGCTGGCATAGCTCAGTCGGTAGAGCAGCTGATTCGTAATCAGCAGGTCGAGTGTTCGAATCACTTTGCCAGCTCCAAAACAAAAAGGAACCTTCGGAGTTTTCGAAGGTTCCTTTTTTATTATGTTATTTTTATTTCTTAATCCCGAACAAGTTCAAAATCCGATCCCAAAAAGTCTCGGTGACGGTCTGGACGGGCTCGGTAACTTCTGCCTTTTCGGCCTCGATTGCCTCTGTTTTTAACACAAACTGCACGGCGTTGACGGCGGTGTTTTTCTCTGAGACAAACGATTTGATCGCGGTATCGCCGCCCGTGAGTTCGGAAAGCATCTCGTCAATTTTGGAAATTGCCTGTTTGTCCATATCGGCAGTGCCATCTTTGAGCGCTTTGGTGCCGTTTTTATACTCCGCGAGTCCGTTCTTCAGCTCCTTAACCGCATGATTCAATGTGACCGCTCCGTCATATAGCTGCTGCGCCGACGCGTTGATTTTGACAAGTCCGTTATACAAGTCCGAAGTCCCGCCGGAGAGCGTTTTAGCGCCCGCAGAGAGTTTATATACGCCGTCGGTATATTGGAAGATACCTTGTGTAAATTGCACCGTGTTGTCAAGCTGCGTCTTAACCGCAGCCATCGTCGGAATTGCGGATAATACGGCAGAATAATTATCCGGCGTCAAAGTGGGAACGCCGGTGCCCTTCAATTGTGTGTTCACCGTGTCAAACGCGGCTTGCTGAATCGACAAAGCGCCCATAACCAGTGACGAATTTTGCCCCGTCAGTTGGGCAAGCCCGTCGTTGAGGGAAGTCGTTCCGGTTTTCAAATCGGCGGCTCCCGCCACAAGCGCGGAAAGACCGTCTTTATAGGCCTTTAATCCCTCGGTATAGCTGTTGATACCGTCTGCGAGTTTCGTCGCGCCGTCCGAGAGTTTGCCCGCGCCGTCGTCAAGCGATTTCGCGGCATCGGATAACTCTGAAAACTGATCGGTATAGGCGCTTGTATCGATTCCGAGATCAAACACCATCTTGATTCCGTTGATCGTGATCGGATCCATCTCAAATTCATGCACATCCGCGGTGATCAAGATGTCCTCGGTTTTGCCGGGAAGTACGATATACGATAATTGGCGGCTTCCTGCGGCCTCCGCTGCCGTTGCGCCGTCGGCTTTGATGTTATTACAAAGCGTCTCATCCAGCGTCACTGCGATTTGAAGTGCAAAATTTTCGGAAAAGCTGCTTTGAATGACGTTGTTCTTTGTGACGGAGAGCTTGATTTCCAATGGGCCGCTTTTTCCCGCCAGCTGCGACGGAGAGATCTCCGTGCCGTTCAGAAAGTATTTGATCGCAATTGTCCACGGCAGGTCCTTCGACGCAAGCGTACCTTGATAGGAAAACCGCTGTGCGCCGGACTGCGCGGTGACGGTATCGCCGCTTTGGGTGATCTTCACGGTATCGGTCAGATTTTTGATTTCGGTGTAATTGCCGTAGTCGGTGAATTTGCCGCTGCCGAAGATATTCACGACATAAATGTTTTTGACAGAGCCTTCTGTATTCAAAATACCGTAGACAACTTCTTCTTTTCCGGTTGAATTCGTGTTGGCATCAGTCACTGTCGCAGTCCCGGATTGAACAGTCGCGGACTGCACAGCCGGATTTGACGGTGTACCCTCACCGGAAAAAGTCGGGATCAGCATTGCGGTAAGAAAGGTCATAGCCAAAAAGGCCGAGAGAATTTTTTTCATATTTGCGGTTCTCCTTATCGCTTTTCGTCAGTTTTTTCTTTGGAATTTAAAGTAGTTTTTTGAATGATTTTATCGAACAACACCAGCAACTCCGGCAAGACACAGATGACCATAAAGAATGACAACAGCGTTCCTCTGCCGAGCAAAGTGCCGAGTTCCGATATGATGGGGTTGGTGGAGGTCATGGCCAGAATGAAACCGGCGGTCGAGAGAATCGCCGCAGAAGTCAGCACGGCGGGCAAATTGCTGCCGAGCGTGGTTTTCATGGCCTCCTTTTTCGGAAGGGTTTTTCGGTTGTGCAGATAGCGGTCGGTCATCAAAATCGCATAATCGACCGTTGCGCCGAGCTGCACCGTGCTGATGACCAGATAGCCGATGAAGTTGAACGACTGCCCTCCGAAATAGGCGAACGAGAGGTTGACCCAGATGGCGGTCTCGATCGTAAACAACAGCAGGAACGGGACGGTGATTGACTTGAATGTGATCAGCAAGACCACGAATATCCCGATGATCGCAATCAAATTGACCACGGTGGTATCGGTTGAGACGACGTTTTTGATATCGTATAATACGGCGCTCTGTCCCGTCAAATAGGAAGTGTCATAATATTTTGCCGTGATGTCCGTTATTTTCTGTACGGCGGTAAAGGTCATGTCGCCCTCTTCCGGAAGATCGGTATACAAAATGATCCGGGCATAATTCTTCGAGTAGAATTGGTTCGCGACATCGCCGGAAAGGTATTCGGGCGGAATCTCCGAATCGACGGCATTTACATAGGAAATCACCGATGTCACATGCGGGACATTCGAAAGCTCATTGCAAAGTTGCTTTTCGGTACCGGCGTCGCCTCTTTTCACTAAAAGTACGAGCTGGTTTTCGGTTCCGAATTTGTCGTTGATCGCCGTATTGTCAACGGCGACCCTCGACACATTCGCAATTTCGCTCATGCCGTATTTAAAACTGACCCGCGACTGCGCAAGGAAGCAGGGGACTGCGACCAGCACGGCTAAAATCAAAATCGGTGTACTGATTTTCATCAGTACCTTACCCGAATTCTTCAGGTTGAAGAAAAAGGGCTTATGTTTGGTCTTATCGATCAATTTATAACTAACGAGCGTCATAGCCGGCAGGAATACCATGACGGATATAAAGCTCAGCGTGACGCCTTTGACGAGCGAAGCGGCTAAGTCAAACCCGATTCCGAAGCGCATAAACGCCAGCGCTGCAAAGCCGATCACGGTTGTCGCGGCGCTTGCGGCGACCGCAGCAAATGATTTTTTAATTGCCCGTTTCATTGCTTCCTGCGGCTCGTATCTCTGCCGCAAGTCTTTAAAACTGTGCATTAAGAAGATCGCATAATCGAGCGAGACAGCCATTTGTAAAATGGGGCTGATGGCATTGGAGATAAATGAGACCTGTCCGAAAATCAGGTTGCTGCCCATGTTGATCACAACCGCAATGCCGATGGAGAGCAAAAATAAAACCGGTTCAATCCACGAAGACGTGGACAAGACCAGAATCAAGATGATGATCGGAATCAGAATTGCCATCGCTTTCACGACTTCGGACGTCGACATCTCCTGTGCGGCGGCTGTGTTCACGGCGTCTCCGGATATGGCGTTGCCGCCGTCGCCGATCAGGGCTTTGATAGCGCTGACGGTGCTCTGTTCCTTGCCGTTTTTAATCGAAACCGAAAACAGCGCGCTGCCGCCGATATAATAATTCTTCACAAGACCCTGATCCAGATATTCGAGCGGAACGGAGCCGAGCGTCTCTTTGCCGACCGCATCATCCAGCCATGTCACCGAGGTGACGCCCCTGACCTCGGCGAGCTTCTCTTTGTATTCGAGCGCTTCGCGTGCGGTGACATTATTGATCATCACACGGGCATTAGGAAGTTCGCCGGAGAACTCAGACGTCATAATATCCAATGCCTGCGTCGACTTTGCGTCTTTGGGCAGATAATCCTTCAGATCGTAATTGACAGAAACCAATCCCGAGAGAATTCCGCAAATAATCGTGACGATTCCAAAAAAGATGATGATGGTCTTTCTGTATTTGGTAATCGAATTTGTCAGTATACCCATGATAAACCTCGTAATAAATAATCAACATACTGTTGCAAAAAAGTAATATGTTTAGTATAATAGCACCATGGCGCGCAGTCAACATACAGATATTTTTAAAATGTCTGTTGCTAAACGCAGGATGTCTTCCGTGTTGGATAAATGACAAAAACAACTAAAATTTTTATTGGGGATGAGAACCGGATGAAGAGCGAAAAAGACGACCGCAGGGTAAAGTATACAAAAATGGTATTAAAAGACAGCTTTATCAAACTGCTCGAAAAAAAGGACATCTCCCAGATCACCATCAAGGAAATCTGCGAAGACGCCGACATTAACCGTGCGACTTTTTACGCGCATTATAACGACCAATACGACTTGATGCGCAAAATTGAAGAAGAGCTGCTCGAAAACGTGAGTTCGTATCTCTCCGATTATATGCAGAGCAAGCCGAGCGTCGATTTTGTCGGCATGATTGAAAAAATTTTGGAGTACATCAAAGAAAACGCTGGGCTTTGCAAGTTGCTTTTAGGCGAGCGGGGCGACCTGGATTTTCAAAAACGGATCATGATGTTTGTCTATGACAAAAACATCAATCAACTCATCAGCAACGACGCCATTCTGAAAGAAGATGCCGATTATATTTATTCATTCACCATCACCGGCTGTGTGGGTATGATCCAAAAATGGCTCGAGGGAGACATGAAAAAGACCGCGCGTTCCATCGCCGAGATGTTAGTCAAGATCACAACGGGAATTCCGCAGTCCTACTTAAAAAACAAAATATAATTTGGCGTTTCATCATATTAAATTCATAATTACCGCAAAATGATATAACGCACGTCTTATAAAATCAAATCGAAAACGAAGGGAACGAAGCGTTTTCAGAAGGACGGTGGTTTCATGAGAATCGCCTTAGTTCCCGCATACGAACCGGAGCAGCTGCTCGTCGGCCTGACAGAGCGGCTTCTGGAGTCCGGCTTTCAAACGGTTGTCATCGACGACGGCAGCGGCGATGCTTACGGGCAGATATTTTCGGCGGCAGGAAAACACGCCGTCGTTTTGGCACATGATAAAAATAAAGGAAAAGGCAGCGCGATCAAAACAGGGCTTGCTTATATCAAAGAGACTTTTCCTGCGTCCAGCGTCATCGTGACGCTGGACGCAGACGGTCAGCACAGAATCGAGGATGCGATCCGGGTCTGCGAACAAGCGGAAGCAGATGATCATTGCCTTGTTCTCGGCTGTCGGTCACTTAAAAAGATGCCTGCGCGCAGCCGGTTCGGCAACACGGTTACACGGTTTATTTTTCATATGTCAACCGGTGTCAAAGTCAGTGATACCCAGACAGGCCTTCGGGCTTTTTCGGCGGCGTTAATCCCGTTTATGCAGAGTATCGAGGGCGAGCGGTACGAATATGAGATGAACGTGCTGTTAGAGTGTTGCCGAAATGAGATACCGTTCAAGGAGGTTGAAATCGAGACCATCTATTTTGAAAACAACGCGCATTCCCATTTCAGCACCATCCGCGACTCTTATCGGGTCTATCGCGACATTTTCAAATTTGCCGCTTCGTCTTTCACGGGATTTATCATCGATTATGCGTTATACAGCTTGCTTGCGACTTTGACTTCAGGCTGGGCAATCGGCGTTCCGTTTTCGAATATCACTGCGCGGATTGTCAGCGCAAGCGCCAATTTTGCTATTAATAAGCGCTTTGTTTTTAAGAACAAAGACAGTGCGGTCAAAACCGGAGCACAGTATTTTCTCCTCGCCGCCTGCATCATGCTGATCAACACGGTTTTGTTGACATTGTTGGTCGACAACGCAGGCGTCAACCGGTATGTCGGAAAGATTTTTACCGAAATCACATTTTTCCTTTTCAGTTGGATTGTACAGCGCTTCGTGATTTTTAAAAAGAAAAAGCACGTGGATAGGGCGGGGGAATAACGTATGTTTAAAAAGCCATATCGTTGGGCGGCGCTTTACGCCGCAGTACTGATCTTATTCACCCTGTATGCGGTGCTGGACACTTTCGTCATTCCCAGAACCTATGCTGTCGTAGAACCGAATTCGCAGACGGAAAGCAGTTTATCATATTCTTCAAGCTCCGCAGTGAATGATAATAATTCATCTTCATCTTCAGCGGAAACCGTTTCTCAATCCGAGTCATCAAAATCCTCCGTCGTTACCGATCCGATTGTCACCGCCAGTTCCTATCAAGACGCAAACATCAGCATTACAATTACCGCATACCGCAAATACGGCACTGATATTTATGTGGCTGATGTCGTCGTTTCTGACGCAAGCTATTTGAAAACGGCATTTGCTCAAAGCACCTTCGGCAGAAACATCACCGAAAAGACCTCGGTAATTGCCGGAGAGACCAATGCAATTTTAGCGATCAACGGGGATTATTACGGCGCACGAAAAACCGGTTACATCATCCGCAACGGCGCCATATACCGCAGCACTTCGTACGATTCTTCGCAGCAGGATCTCGTCATCTATGCAGACGGTTCGTTTGGTATCATTACCGAAGGTGAGATAAGCGTGGAGAAGTTATTACAAAACGGCGCAGTACAAGTGCTCTCGTTCGGTCCTGCATTGATTCAGAACGGAACAGTCGCGGTCAGCAAAAACGAGGAAGTCGATAAAGCCATGATCAGCAACCCGAGGACTGTACTCTGCATGATCGACGATCTGCACTATCTGTTGGTCGTCGCAGACGGCCGCACAAGCGAAAGCACCGGACTCTCACTTTACGAAATGGCGCAGTTTCTCCAAACTCTCGGCGTCAAAACCGCTTATAACCTCGACGGCGGCGGTTCCTCGACGATGGTATTTAACGGTAAAGTTATTAATAATCCCACTACGAACGGGAGACAGATTACCGAAAGGAGCGTGAGCGACATTGTCTGCATCGGTTATTGAACTAAAAAAACGGAAAATTCGCAAAACCGTAGGAGTCTATCTCGGTATCACGGCGTTCTGTGTATTGTTTAGCACGGTCTACGAACACTTCAGCCATGGGGTAAATTCCAATGCAATGATCTTCCTATTCGCTTATCCGCTGGCCGGCGGTGTATTGGCTTTCGGTTTGCTTGGCCTTATTAAAAAAGCGCCCTTTCCGGGGCGCGTCAGCTACAACCTTTATAATTCGAGTATTGCCGCACTTGCAGCGGGAAGTTGTTTTACGGGGGTTCTCGAAATTTACGGAACTTCATCTGATTTGGGGACGGTTTATTGGGTTACAGGGGTCATCTTGATTGTTCTGAGCGTAATTTTTTATTTGATGTCTTTAGTTTTCAAACCTTTAACTGAGCAATAATCGCTTTATATTGTTCTTTGGTCAGCATGGCATTGATAAATTCGAGCAAGGCGTTTGAACCGATGCGTGCCGGGAGTCCGACGGCAATGGCGAACGCCCTGCGCCTTTGTGCACTGTCGGGTTTTCCGGTCAGCCCGTCGGCATAGAGATCGGCCTTGGTCAGCGATTGGAGCGGTGCAGAGCTTTCGGCGGCAAACGGCGTTAAAATCTCCTCTAAAACGGCGGTGTCAATGCCCTCGACACCGAGTTTCCCTTCTTTTGAGGCTGTTTGCTTGCGTCTTTCTTTGCCGAACACATCGGGGATGTAGGCGTGTTTGACTTTCTCTTTGGGAATGCGCCCGTTGATATACGCGCGCAGTTTGAATCCGGCGGCGTCGGAATCGGTCAAAACCAACAGTCCGCGCTTGTCTGCAAGCGCATGCAGCGCGGCGATTTTCTCGTCGTTCTTAAATACCGAAAAGCCATCAAGCGTTATGATGTTGGCGTCGGTCACGTTCTGCAGCTTAATTTTATCGTATTTTCCCTCGACGAGGAGAATCTCTTTAATATGGATCATAAATTAAGCAGGCACCGAGCAGAGATCGGCCACGAGCTTGACCAAAACGGTTTCATAATCGGCTTTTTTGCTCTTGCAATACCGATCGGCGTCCAAAGCGAGCGTTAAGCATTCGAACGCATATCCGCTGCGCAGCCGATTAGTTTGATTCCAGGCGCGCTCAAGGCGAAAAGTCTGCTTCTTCTCGTTATAGCCGAAATCCGCTGTCGCCTGAGGCAAAGATATGCCGTTTTTCTGGGCGACAGCAGCTTTTTGAAGATCTGAATAAACACTGATAATTGCTGTAATCGCCTCAAGAGGTTTTGTGCCGTTTTCAAGCAAAATGTTCAGTTTTTTCACGGCGATCTGGTTGTTTTTACCGATGAGGCAGCGCACCAGGTCGAATACCGATTCCTCGAACGGCAGATTGATGAAAAATTCTGCATCGTCCTGCGTAACCATTCCGCCCGAGGCATATGCACCAAGCTTTGCGCATTCGTTTTCGATCTGTTGCATATCCTGACGGCAGAAATCGATGATTTTATAACAGACGAAATTCTCCGCATCAGCATTGTATTTGGCCAGTTCCGATTTGACAAACCGAACAAGGTCGCTCTTTTTACGCGCTGTAAGATATACTGCCGCGCCTTTTTTTTCGGCGATTGAGGTCATTTTTTTCATGCGAGGCTGCTTTTCGGCCACACCGTCCGCGGCGGAAATAATCAAAATCGAGGAAGGCGAGAGGTCTTGGATCACCGCAACCAGTGTTTCAAAATCCTCGGAGGTCAGCGTGTCGGGCGCAAGTCCGGTTAAAACCGCAACCCTGTGCGCCGACATCAGCGGAAAACTCTGAAGACAGCCGATCAGCTCGTCCATCACCAAAAACGGCGCGTCGAACGGGCTTAAATCCACCTGTTTGGCCTCATCGGTCAAATTCTTCGAGACCAGCGTTTTGACGTACCGGCTTTTTAAAAGTTCCTCGTCGCCGAAGAACAGCCAAAAATTCGGCATATTCTGCGCTTTGATCAGCTTATTCAGTTCGGTTTCCGATTCAATTCTCATTATTTATTTACTCCCGGTTCAATTCCAAAACGACTCTGCGCCGACAAAAAGCCCATTAGGCTTTGTTTTAACGGTAATCAATTTATCTTCGGGGAAGGTGAAAGCATTTTCGGGCGGGTTCTCCGAGACGGTCATCAGCGTGGTGCAGTCGGGGACACATTTGCATTTGCCATCTAAAATGAAGCCGTAATCATAATGCCTATTCGGTAAAACAGGATTGCCGCCGACCAAGATCGCACTTTTATTATCGGTTATAATCTCGACATAAAATCCGTTCTCGAACAGGTAAATCTCGTATGTACCGTGCCCGTAACAGTCGACCGAGATGTGATCGGAAATTACGGTTTCAATTTCCTCATCGGTCGGCTCAAACGCGACAATATTCTGCGCAAGGAGTAAATCCGTCAGACCTTCCGGTTCAATGGCATAAACCGATTGTGGACTCGGAAGCACTAACATCAAATTCGCGTTTTTGCTGTATTTTTTCACATGGGCTTCGAGCTCGTCCTTTGCAAAACCGTTGTTTCCGCACCCGATTATAATATACCCCACGCCGTCCCGGATTGCAAGCGCGCTGCCGCTTTCGTCGGAAAAAATCGCTGTCGTCACGGTCTCATAATTCAGGCAAATCTGGCCGACGACTCCGCCGCTCACAACCAACACCGCACATAAAATGCAAAGTAGCGTCTTTTTTCTGATCGCACCGGTGAGCATGCAGATGATAAACCCGATCAGCGCGATAATAATCACAAAAGATAAAATCCGATATCCCGACGGAAGCGTTGTAAAGGGCAGAGCGGCAATTTTTTTAACCACGAAGTAAAAGATGTTGATCAGAATCTTTGAGGAGCCTTTCAAAATTAAACCGATAACCGGAATGTTTGCTCCGAAAACCGCAAGAATAAAGACCGGAAGCATTATGGCGGCGACCGGACCGAGCAAAAGCGTAGAGAGAGAGGCCATGGTATTGATTTCTCCGAAGAACGCAAGCAAAATCGGCAGGACGAACAACGAAGCGGCGAAACTGACGATAAGTGAACTCAATATGTAATAGGTAATCCGCGATAGTAACTTCGGAACTCGATTGAAACAGAAGTTTTTAATACCCTCGTTATATTGATTCATAAACAGCAGGATGCCGAATGTGGCGCTTACCGAGAGCAAAAATCCGACGTCAAAGCAAAAATAGGGTCGGATAAACAGCATTAACGCCACCGAGACGCCCAATGAGTTCAGCGGATCGGAGCTTCGCCAGAGCATTTGCCCTAAAAATAACAAAACCGTCATGATGCCCGCTCTCGTCACCGAAGGAGCGAATCCCAACAGTGCCATGTAAAATAATAAAAACGACATGGTTAAAATCGACGAGAGCCAGCGTTTTAAACGGAGGTGGCGCAATACGAAAAAAACAGCCAGTGCAAAAAAGGTGGTGTGCGAACCTGAGACCACGAGCAGATGGATGACACCCGCGTCCCGGATGAGATCATAATCTTCCTGAGATATGCCCGAGTCATCCCCGATCAGAATCGCTTTGACAAAAGCGCTGTCCCGACCGTTGAAGGCCGAATCGGCATGGGTGCGTACAAAAATTCGGACCGACTGTAAAAGCTTTGCAACCTTGTGACCGTCGGTGTGTTCCACATCGGTAAAACCCTCATAGCAAGTGCCGGTCACGAAAATACCCTTTGAGGCATAAGTTTCAACCAGATCAAAACCTCTGTAAACATTAGGTGAATGCAATTCTATTTTTGCGGTTACGGTGTCTCCGAAAGCGGCGGTTTCAACGGAATATAATATAATAAAAAAATGCTGCGGGAGATCGGTATTTCCGTTTTCATCAATTACACACTCGGTTTTTAAAGTGAACCTTTTGATATTTCCGGCGTTTTCGGTGTCTGAGGCAACCCAACCGGTGATGGTATAGGCCTTTCCCGCGAGCGAAGTAACCGGTTTACGAAAAAACTGCTGCTGCACATAAAACATGCACAACAGCAGTCCGATGATGATAAATACGATATTAAAGGGTAGCCCACGCGTACGCTTGAAACATAACAGCACCACAGCGGTCAGAATTAGTAAAACACCCGCTGCGAGTGCTATGAAATCGGTGGCGAAATAAGCAACCGCAATCAGGGCCCCGAGACCGGCCAGACCGCTCCACGCGAACAGCCGTATTTTCATTTTTTACTTAAAGAACAGGGGAAGCGGCTCCAAGAAGAGAATGTCTTTGCGTTCAGCGGCTTCGCCCTCGGCGAGCACTGCCATTTGACCGCAGATTACTCCTCCCGCTTTTTTGACAAGCGTATCGACCGCTTCAAGAGATTTTCCGGTGCTGATGACATCGTCGACGACTAAAACCCGCTTGTTCTTCATTTTCGCGGCTTCTTTGCTGTCGATGAAGAGCTTTTGCACGCTTTCGGTTGTGATCGATTTGACCTCGACAGAGATCGGGTCTTTCATGTAGAGCTTGGCACTCTTGCGGGCGACCAGATAGGGTTTTCCGCTCATCTTCGCCATCTCATAGGCCAGCGTAATGCTTTTGGCCTCAGGGGTCAGAATGATGTCAAACTCCGGCGCTTTTTTGAGCAGCGCTTCGGCGCAGGCAATGGTCAGTTCCACATCACCGAGCAGGATAAATGCCGCGATATCGAGCTTGTCGTTGATCGGGCAGATCGGGAGCTGCCGTTTGAGTCCCGCAATGGTCATTTCATAAAATTCAGGCATTATTTGTTCTCCTTTTATCACACAATTTTAGCGCCGAGTTTTTCATCGCAGAGAAGATGGAAATGCAGATGCATCACGCTTTGGCCGGCTTTTTCACCGCAGTTGTTGATCACACGATAGCTGTCAAATCCCAGTTGCTTCGCGATTTTCGAGATTGCTTCAAACACCGCGGCGACCGCGCCGGAATTGCTTGCATCGATCTTGTTGGCACAGCAGATATGCTGTTTCGGTACTACAAGAATATGGATTTTAGCCTGTGGGTTGATGTCGTAAAAGGCAAACACCTTGTCGTCTTCGTAGACCTTTTTGCTCGGAATCTCACCGGCGATGATTTTGCAGAAAATACAGTCCATCCTGTGCCTCCTATTTCCCTGCGGATATGATATCCTTCGCTTGTGAAAGCGCTTTGTCGATCAACGCCATATCCTTTGCGCCCGCCATGGCGAAATCGGGGCGTCCGCCGCCGTTTCCGCCGGTGACCTGCGCGACCGAACGGGCGATGTTTCCGGCTTTCAAACCGTTTTCAACCGCTTTCTTGGAGCATCCGACCGCAAACAGGCATTTGCCTTCGGCAATACCGGCTAAAACAGCCACGAGCTTTCCGTCGCATGAACGGTCGGTCAGTTTTTCGATCATCTCCTGCAGCATCGCGGCGTCGCTGTCTTCAAGACGAGCGGTGACCAGTGTGACATCGCCGACTTTTGCCGCACCCGAGAGCATGGAGTCGATCTGCATCATCGCGAATGCGGAACGCAGCTTATTGAATTTTTGAATTTGTTCGCGACTTTCTTCGAGCAAATGCGAGATCTTGTCTGGAATACCCGCACTGTCTTTTAATTTTAATTGCTCGCTGACACTGTCGAGCAGGTTCTGTTTTTCGGTAAAATAATCGAGCAGATTTTTTCCGGTGACCGCTTCGATGCGGCGCACACCGGCAGCGACAGAACTCTCTGAAATAATCTTGAACGCGCCGATTTTGGCGGTGTTGTCGATGTGGGTTCCGCCGCAGAGCTCCGTCGAAAAGCCCTTTACTACGACCACGCGAACAGTTGCACCGTATTTTTCACCGAACAGCGCCATCGCACCGATCTCACGGGCTTTGTCAATCGGCATTTCGGTAACCGTGACGGGCAGCGCGGCAAAAATCGCGTCGTTGATTAACGCTTCAACCTTCTTAAGTTCTTCTTCCGAAACGGCGGAGAAATGCGAGAAGTCAAAACGCATCCGGCGCTCGTCGACAAGCTGGCCGGCTTGATGGACATGATCGCCCAGCACTTTACGGAGTGCCGCTTGCAATAAATGCGCCGAAGTGTGGTTTCTCATCGTGGCGTGGATCAACTTTTCATCGACCTGTGCGTGCGCTTTGCCTGCGGAAATCATGCCGCTCCTGACAAATCCGTAATGCAGCAGCTGTCCGCCGGGGGCTTTTTTGGTATCTGTTACTTCAAATACGCCGCCGTCCTGTGTGATTGTGCCCCTGCTGCCGACTTGGCCGCCGCTCTCGCCGTAAAACGGGGATTCATCGCAAATGACAACGCATTTTTCACCTTCCATTGCGGCGGAAACGGCGTCTGCGTCTCCGATCAAAACCAAGATATTGCAATCGGTCTCAATCTGTGAATAACCGATAAATTTCGTCGTCGGTTGAGCCGCGACGGTTTCATTGGTCTCCCAGCCCAGAATCGCGGAATTTGTTCTGGCGGAACGGGCAGTTTCGCGCTGCTTGTCCATCAACGTTTTGAAGCTGTCCATATCAATCGTAATATTACGCTCCTCGGCGATCTCACGAGTCAGATCGATCGGGAAACCGAAGGTGTCATAAAGTTTAAAGGCATCGGCACCGTCCAAAACGGTTTTTCCGGCTTTTTCGAGTTCGGAGAGAAGTTCGTCGAGCATCTGGCTGCCGCTGTCGATCGTGGCATTAAAGCGCTTTTCCTCTTCGGTGATCACGCGCTTGATAAACGCCGCTTGTGTGACTAATTCGGGATATGCGCCTTTGTTCTCGGCGACGACGGTGTCGCAGATTTCGGATAAAAACGGTTTGTTAATACCGAGCAGCCGCCCGTGGCGGGCAGCCCGGCGAAGCAGACGGCGCAGCACATATCCGCGACCCTCGTTTGACGGCAGCACGCCGTCACAGATCAAAAAGGTAGTCGCGCGGATATGGTCGGTGATTACGCGGATTGAGATATCTTTTTTAGCATTATCTTTATACTTTACATCGGCAACATGGCAGATATGGTCGAGAATCTTTCGAACCGTGTCGACTTCGAACAAACTGTTGACGCCCTGAAAAATGCAGGCGATGCGTTCAAGCCCCATTCCGGTATCGATATTTTTGTGCTCGAGTTCGGAATAATGGCCGTTTCCATCGGAGTCGAACTGGGTGAAGACATTGTTCCAAAATTCCATATAGCGGTCGCAGTCACAGCCGGGCTTACAGTCGGGACTTCCGCAGCCGTATTCGGGGCCGCGGTCATAATAGATTTCGGAGCAGGGGCCGCAGGGGCCGGAGCCGATCTCCCAAAAGTTATCGTCCTTACCGAGCCGAACGATGTGATCGGCGGGCATTCCGATCTCCTTGGTCCAAATATCAAAAGCCTCGTCATCTTCGGTGTAAATCGTAGCCCAGAGTTTTTCGGGCGGCATTTCAAGGACTTTAGTGCAGAATTCCCATGACCAATTGAGCGAATCCTGTTTAAAGTAATCACCGAACGAGAAATTCCCTAACATTTCAAAATATGTGCCGTGGCGCGCCGTGATTCCGACATTCTCGATGTCGTTGACACGCACGCACTTCTGGCAAGAGGTCAAACGGCGGCACGGCGGCTCGGCTTGACCCGAAAAGTACTTTTTAAACGGCGCCATTCCTGCGTTGATGAGCAGTAAGCTCTTGTCGTCAGCCGGAAGCAGCGGCGCGCTGGGCATTCTCAAATGCCCCTTGCTCTCAAAAAAAGAGAGATAGATCTCACGCAGCTCGTTAAGACCCAACCATTTCATGTATGGGACCATTCCTTTCAGCAGAGCCCGCGGGTCTTTGCCGCTGCTCTCGGTCGGTTTCACAAGGAGAAATTATATCATTATCAAGCGGTTTTTGTCAATACCAAAACCGCCGCCTTTCTCTTACAAGGAAAGACGGCGGTTTACATGAAACATTAATGAATTTATGCCTTTTTCTCGATATGAATATCGCCCTCGCAGCGTACATCTCCTTTGATTTCGCTGCAGTAGAGATCGCCCTCACATTCGACACTGCCGTTGACATCGCCGCACTTGACTTCGTCGCCCGCCGAGACATTCCCGCCGACAGCGCCGCAGCTTACACCGTCTCCGGCTTCGACATTGCCGCCTACCGCACCGCAGTTCACGCCGTCTCCGGCTTCGACAAAAGTATTGACATTTCCGCAGTTGACACCATCCCCGGCTTTGACAAAAGCGTTTACATTTCCACAATTCACGCTGTCTCCGGCTTCGACAAAAGCGCCGACATTCCCGCAGTTAACGCTGTCGTCCGCTTCCACATAACCACCCACATCGCCCTCGATCTTTGCGCTGCCCCAGATTTCCACCGAAATGGGCTTGTCCTTATAAACCTTATCTATGGCAAGGGGAATATAGAATTTATTCAGATCCTGATTCCGTTCGAACACATGTTTTGTCACCGGTTTTTTACCGATAAACTGTATCACGCGTAAGATGCCATCGTCAGCAAAAAGCATATCGACTTCCGGGACAGCAGCTTCCGGAACCCCCGGCTCACGCTGTCCGAAGAACAGATAATCGACGGTGACTCCGAAAAACGAGGCGATGCGCGGCAACAAGGCCACATCGGGTAAAGAATTGCCGGTTTCCCATTTGCTGACCGCCTGCACGCTGACGCCCATAGCGTCGGCAAGAGCATCCTGACCCAAGTCCTTTTCTTTGCGCAGGTTCTTTATGTTTTCACAGATTCTAATCTCCATTTTGTTTTGCCTCCCATATTGATTTGATTTTTCCATTGATGACGGTGTACACGTCAGGACCGGGTTATCATAAAAAAACCTTAGCCCAGAAACTTCTAAAAAGCAATCGATTGTCAGTCGAATCCGATCAACTGTCAGTTGATTTTACCATTTTGAGGGCTCTGAATCAAGTATTGAATGTCGCTTGCGGATATTGTATAATAAAGCCATAAATGAACGGAGGTCATCATTGTGCCTGACAGCAATAACACGCTTTTTTATTGGAAGCCCGCGAATGCTTTTACCGGAGCGCTGCCGCTCGGAAACGGACGGATCGGTGCGATGGTTTACGGAAAAACGACGCATGAAGTCGTAAATCTGAACGAAGATACTCTGTGGACGGGATATCCCAACTGCGACAGCGCACCTGAGAGCTCGTCACATTATGCCGACTTAAAAAAAGCGGCACTCGAAGGCAGATTCAAAGATGCTGAGGCGATTTTTGAAGAATATCTCTCGCGCGGTCACAGTCAAACCTATCTTCCGATGGGTGATCTGCTGTTGGACTTCAATCACTCAGAAAAAATAACCGATTACTGCCGTGCGCTCGAATTGGATCGGGCGGTTGCTACCGTCGATTACAAAGCGGACGGCGTCTGTTATCACCGCGAATATATCGTCTCCTACCCACATGACGCACTGGTCATCAAAATCAGCGCAGACAAGACCAAATCGGTCAATTTTAAAGTTCGTCTGCAAAGCCGCCTGCGCAGCAATGTCTATACCGTGGATAAAAGCAAGCTGTTTATCGATGGGGAGGCCCCGTCAAGCTGTTATAACCGCAACAGCGAGGGAAAAACCGTCAATTTCATGACCTACAGCAACGAACCTGAAAAACGCGGCGTTCAATTCCGCGGGGGCATCAGCGTCACGCTCGATGGGGGTGAATTGTTTGCCGCAGAGGACAGTGATTTTCTTGAGATTAAAAACGCCGACTCGGCCGTGATCTGGTTCAAAATTGCAACCAGTTTCAACGGTTACGACCGTTCTCCGTTTTTAGACGGCAGAGATTATTACAGTGTCGTAAAAAATGACCTGGACCATGTCGGCGAATACGATTATGACGCGGTTCTGAAAGAGCACACCTACGACTTTTCGGAGTTTTATCTCCGCGTCAAGCTCGATCTCGGTTCGACTCCCGAAAGCGATTTACCCACCGATGAACGGTTAATGCAATTTTTCAACAATCCGAATGATCCTTCGCTTTTTACACTTGCGTTTAACTTCGGGCGTTATCTGATGATCTCCGGCTCGCGTCAGGGCAGCCAGCCGTTAAATCTTCAAGGCATTTGGAACGATAAATTCTTCGCTCCATGGCGATCCAATTACACCACCAACATCAACACCGAGATGAATTATTGGCCTGCCGAAATGACAAATTTAGCCGATATGCATTTGCCTTTAATCGAAATGGTCAAGGATATCGCGCAGGCAGGTGTCGCAACAGCCCACGATCTTTACGGCGGAAAGGGCTTTTGTTCCCATCACAACTGCGACCTCTGGCGCAAGACCACGCCACCCGGAAACAAGGGTAAAAATATCTCTCTTTGGGCTTATTGGCCGTTTTCTTCGGGTTGGCTTTGCCGTCATGTCTGGGAACACTACGAATATAATCCCGACTTCTCTTATTTACGTGATACCGCTTATCCGATCTTAAAAGAGTGTTCGAATTTTTATCTCTCGGTACTGACCGAGACTGAGGACGGTCTTTGTTTTGCGGGAGGAACATCGCCCGAAAACCAGTTTTATGATAAAAACGGCGTCCGCTGCATGATCGGCAAATATGCAACGATGTCGAATGCCATAATACGCGATGTGTTTATCAATACTACAAAGTGTTGTGATATCATCGGAGACAAAGACTTCGCAAACCGGCTGCGTGAGACCGTTAAAAAGGTCATACCCTATAAAATCGGCTCCCAAGGTCAGATTCTCGAATATGACGACGATTATGAGGAAAACGAGCCGCATCATCGCCATATTTCGCATCTCTACGGAATGCACCCAGGTGAAGAAATTAATCTTGAACAGACCCCGGAACTGGCGCAAGCGGTCAGAAAGTCCCTTGAACTGCGGGGTGATGAGGGTACCGGCTGGAGTTTGGGTTGGAAGATCAATCAGTGGGCGCGCCAGCACGACGGCGACCATGCCTATCGGCTGATGTGTATGCAGCTGCGCTTCGTCGACCCCGATTCCCCGATGAACTACAGCAAAGGCGGCGGCACTTATCTTAATTTGTTCGACGCGCACCCCCCGTTCCAAATCGACGGCAATTTCGCTTTTGTCTCGGGGCTTTCGGAACTTCTTTTGCAATCGCGCGGAAATCTCGTAACCTTGCTCCCGGCGTTGCCCTCGGAATTCAAAGAAGGCAGCATCAGCGGTCTGTGCGCAAAAGGCGGCCTCGAGGTCTCATTGACATGGGAAAACGGAAAACTCAAGAATGCCATCTTCATGCCTAAACAAAATTTCGACGCTGTTGTCCGCTACGACGGCAAACAGGTCAAAGTCCGGTTTATCGCCGGTCAGGAAGTGACTTTTGAGGGATAAATCTCCATAAACACATCACATTATAACCATCTGCCATGGGTATCATAAAGTTAGGTTCTATACTTGTACATATAGGGCTTTTCCCATAAAGGAGGAAGTTTGAAAAGTTAATTTTTCAAACAGGGAGTTTGATCTTTTTGGAATGACCAAAAGGACCCAAACATCCCGGAGTCTGCGAAAGGTTGGATATAATGATGAAGAATTCAAGAGTATATATCGTCACCGGTGCTTTCGGGCATCTGGGCAGCACGATTGTAGGAATGTTAAGCGAACGCGGCAATGAGGTCAGAGGGCTTGCTCTTCCGGGCGATTCCTCACCGCTCTCAAAATCCACAAAAACGGCAAAAATCTATTATGGCGACGTCTGCGACATCGATTCGCTCAAAGAGATTTTCGATGTATCAAATGAAGAAGAATTGATTGTGATTCATGCGGCGGGTATCGTTTCAATTGCGACGAAGTTCAATCCGCTTGTCCAGCGCGTCAATGTGATGGGCACCAAAAACATCATCAAAAAATGCTTTGAGACAAACGCTAAACGGCTTGTCTATGTCAGTTCGGTGCATGCGATACCGGAACTCGGCAAAGGCAAACAGATTTTTGAGATCAAAAAATTCGATCCCGATGCGGTGCATGGTCTTTATGCAAAAACCAAGGCGGAAGCCACCCAGTGCGTGCTTGATGCTGCCGCCAACGGGCTTGACGCCGTTGTGGTGCATCCGTCCGGCATCATCGGTCCTAATGACTACGGCAGCTCGCACACTGCGCAAATGATCATCGATTATTTCAACGGAAAACTTGCAACCTGCGTGCGCGGCGGCTATGATTTCGTCGATGTGCGCGACGTCGCAGAGGGCACAATCTCGGCGGCAGAGAAGGGAAAATCCGGCGAGTGCTATATTCTCTCAAACCGTTATTGTTCGGTCGAAGAGCTCTTCGACGAGATGCAAAAAATGAGCGGACGCCGAAAGGCATCTGTGCTGCCGATTTGGATGGCAAAGATGTTTGCCCCGTTGGCTGAAATTTATTACAAAGCTCGCAAACAGCCACCGCTGTATACGCCGTATTCGCTCTATACCCTCGAATCCAACGCTGATTTTAGCCATATCAAGGCGGATAAGGAACTCGGTTATAAAACCCGCACCCTCGGCCAGACCCTCGCCGATACGGTCTCCTTTTTAAAGCAGACCGGCCGCATCAAACCGTTTAAGCACCACAAAGCGGCTCAATCTAAATAATTAGGAGCGATCAATGTGAATCAAAAGGACAATATCGACGTTACTATCGAAAAGGATTCAGACCTTTGCAGCGGCAGAAACAATCCCGCGCTCACCGAGGAATTCCGTGATTTCGGTTTCGGCATGTTCATCCACTTCGGACCCGATGTCTCGCTCGGAACGGTTATCAGCCACTGGATGATCGGCGCCGATGACCGGCTGGTCAACGATTTTATCGACAACGGCCCCAAGATGTTTCAAGTTGATGATTTCAACGCGAGAAAGTGGGCGTATCTGGCGCGTCAGGCGGGTGCGAAATATGCGGTTTTCACAGCTAAACACCACAGCGGTTTTTGCATGTGGAACACCAAGACCACGCCATTCAACGTCATAAACACGCCTTTAGGACGGGATCTGATGCCCGAGTACTTAAATACTTTCCGTGAGATGGGTGTAAAACCGGGACTGTACTTCTCTCCTTTTGATTTTTATTATAACTTCCGCATGAAAAACAAGACACTGCAATTCGCCACGCCGGACATGCTCCAAGAAAACGATCCCGAAATGCTCGATTACAACACCCGCCAAGTCGAAGAACTCATGAAAAATTACGGCGACATCTATTGCATGTTTTTTGACGGTCCGCCCGATACGCTTAAAACCACAGTCTGGAATAATCAAAAAAACTGCCTGATCACGCGCGGTGAAATGCAGACCCCTGAAAACGTCCTTCCTGAGGAAGCCATAGACATGGCATGGGAGGGCTGCTACACGATGGGCGAAAGCTGGGGTTATAAACCCATCGACATCGCTGATCACGGAGCCGAGCGGCATATTAAATCGCTGATTAAAATCCGCGCCCGCGGCGGCAATATGCTCTTGAACGTCAGCCCCGATCCGCACGGCGCCATCCCGCGCTGGCAGGAAGAAGTGATGCAAACGATGGGTCTGTTCAACTTCTTTTACGGCGAGGCGATTTTCGGCGTGCGCCCCTGCAAGCACGTCTGCGAAGAGGGCGAAAAGGTCTTTTATACTCAGAGTAAGGACGGCAAAACCGTTTATGCGTTCTTAATGGACGGTATTCCGCATTTTGGATATTATGGCAGATATGAGATCGCACTTAAAAAAGTCCGGGCGACCGCAGAAACCAAAGTGCGTATGGTTGGCTCGAACAACACGATCATGGAGCACCGCCCGGGTGTGGACTGCGCGTCTAATTACCGTCAAGAGGGCAAGGATTTTATCATCGAAACGATTTTATCGATGCGCCCCAGCGAAAACCGCGCTTGGAAACTGCCGGTTGTCATGGCGCTTGAAAACGTGGAATTTATTTAAATAATCGATATTTATCAAAACATCCGAGGTTTAAAATACCCCGGATATTTTTTTATGAAACCATATAATACTTTTTATTTAATCAACTCAAAAATCTGTTTTAATTCCATAAATCCCTCGGATAGCTCGTCGGCAAGCGCTTGTGAAAACACCGCCTCGCCGACGGACATCGTTTTTTCCAAACAAAACGATTTCCGATTGATAAACTCTTTGACAATACCATCCGGCAGAGTGGGGAAGTGATCTTTTTTATAGAGCTGATCAACAGATTTGAAACCCTGTTTCTCGGCATTATTCAATGCTTTTTCGGCATCGGTAAAGCGCTCGATCAATTTCTCCTTTAGCGATTGAATCCCTTCAGCCGTCGAGTTGTAAACCCGCAGCCCGTAGCCGTAATGAGAGATGCCCATATCAAAATAAAACCCAACCACATCGCTCTCGCGGTTCAGCAGCCGGAACCGAAGATAGACATATTCCTTGAGCGGCGTGTCGTGTGAAAACCGCCGGTCGGTGTAGGGTGAACTGATGCAGCGCGAGGGCTTCACTTCGAGCGCGGGATTAATTGCGGTTATGGTCGGAACCAGCGTTTCAAACAACTCCCGCAGCGGCTTACCGACAACCTCGTCATACCGCCGTTTGTTTTCGGGCAGCGCTTCGATGGTATTATTGAGCGGCAGTTCCAACCAAAACGGAATCAATTCTTTCGGAAATCCGTGAAACATCTTCAAACCCCGCAAAATTCAAAAAGTTCATTAAGATATGGATATGCTTGAATCGGCGAAATGAATTTTCCGTCATTTATCATTTGTTTTATTTGCGCTTTACTTGCCCACATGGCATCACAGGTTTCCTCCGGTTGAAGAACAACAGACGTAATGTCCACTTCCTGGCGAAACAGCCAGACATCTTTGATATAACATCCGTCATCATTTGTATGAGGTGCGCTGTATCGCTTAAACCGCTGACCGTTTTTCGGGTCAAGGATAACCCCGATTTCTTCTCGGGTTTCCTTGAGCGCCGTTTTTAAACTGTCATCACCGGCAACGGCACACCCGCCGGTCGTTTGCCAAAGACCGTGCCATACGCCGCCGGTCGACCTTTGGGAAACAAGAAATTCTCCTTTAGAATTTTGTATCCATATATTGACGATTAAATGATATTCGCCTTTTTGCATGGGTTTTCCGCGTTCTTGAAACCGACCTATTTTATTACCGTTTTTGTCTAAGATATCCCACAGTTCAGCCATTTGTTTAATTTATCTCCCTCGAATAAACTTTAAAGCGTTCTTCTCGTCGACTTCGGGATTGATCAGGTAAATTTGTTCTAAAATCCTGTTCTCGGCTTCGACCGGATCCATCTCTTCAAGTGTCAAACCCCGTGCCGCCCAAAAATCCTCCGGTGTGCAAAAAACCGTAGCATGCCAGCCGTAGGGTTTTCCGTGCTTGTCCTGTTTTTGCTTTTGCCCGCAGACAGTGAGCACCATTCTCATTTGCAGTTCAATCAAAGCGCGCTCGAAAGCCGGGCGCTCATCCGAGCCGAACCCGCCGAATTGTTTTAATTCATGCACAGCCAATACACCATAAGCGCTGATCGTGTCGTGAATCCGCTTTGAGACAGCGGCGACCGTGCCGCGCCGATATTCTTCGTCGAGTGAAAGTCCGCGCCGCACCGAGTAAAAATAGGGGTACCATTCTTTCGTGATATACCCGCTCGCGCCGAGAAACACCTTTGCGTAAGCGATATCATTTCGTTCCGAAAGCACGCGCCTATGCCATTCCCAAGGGTCGGTGTCGGGGTTTCCGGTAAACCAGCGTACCGGTGAGTCGGAAAACTGTTGACTTTCCCACCCAACCGGAACCGCCGTAAAAATCCCGTGTGAATTCCCGCCGCCCATCGAAAAACCGGCGTCTGTTAAAATACCGCAGAAATCATTGAAGTTTTGAACTTGATTCATCTATTCGCCGCTAATTTATCAAACGCCAACACCCGATCCCGGATTTCGGCGC
>Ga0116171_10001561_pt1 | contig 22539 bp, 26 predicted proteins | sample AD_JPNHW2_MetaG_FD_89798 | JGI IMG/M metagenome (GOLD analysis project Ga0116171, IMG submission 89798) | Active sludge microbial communities of municipal wastewater-treating anaerobic digesters from Japan - AD_JPNHW2_MetaG | ecosystem: Engineered > Bioreactor > Anaerobic > Digestate | place...
AGACATAGACTCCATCAAGATCAATGGAACGGCCATAGATCCAAAGGGAAGCTATCGCGTTGCTGCCAATGGATTTCTGGCTGACGGAGGAGACAACTTCATAGTATTCAAATCCGGAACGGATCGGGTCTGCGGAATAAGCGATCTGGATGCCTTTGTGGAGTACCTCCAAGCATCCTCGCCGCTATCACCCGGGCAGATGGACAGGATTGCCGTTGCAGGATTGGAGCAATAAGAAGCCGGCAAAAAATAGGAAGCTGGCAAAATCCTAGGATCTTCTTGCTATAGTCTTGGCCAGGAGATTCGATTGGAACTGAACCGGTGCCAGAGCGCGGGTTCTGGCTTTCCCTGCTTTCAGAACCCGCATATTTTGGCTATTGTATTGTTTCAGTCCGGGTCTTACTCATTTCTGATGGCACAGGCCTCAGTGCTGATCTCGCAGATGTGACAGATCTCGCGCTCGTCTTTCAGCTCGCGGGTTGCTGTGGCCAGCACGCTGGCGCTTGCCAGGTTTCCGGCGAGAAATATGGCGGCAGCGATCTGGTCGTCCGGAACGCCAAGATTTGTTGCGGACCGGATATGCAATTTCAAGCAATGGCTGCATCTCATGGCTGCGGAGACTGCAACTGAGATCAGCTCGATGGTCCTGGCATCCAATGAAGAGCTTCTCAGAATGGAATTGTTGTAAAGCGTTTTCGTTATCAGGATTTCCGGATTGTCCTTCATGAATGAAAATATGTAAGGAACTTCGCCATAGGTTCTCTCTGCGGACCTTAAGATGTCCTCTGCAGCCTTCTCTTTGCCTTTTGCCAGGATGGCATCCATCTCATCTTCTAAGCTTGCGATCATCTCTTGCTCCTGGATATTGCAGATCATTTTCAGCGTTTTCTTAATCAATTTGAAGCCCATTATCCAGCAGACATTATGAAGCTGATAATCAGTTAAGAGAAAACAATGCATATCCCACCAACATATGCATTGCTGCTCCTCCTGAGGATCACAGGGTTTATTACCTACTGGCTTATCAATATTTTGGTTGAATGCCAAATTATTTCTCAATTCAGGCTAATGTCCAGCAATAAATTTTTCAATAAATAGTAGGAATATGAAAAATCATCTAATAGGTATTCTACCCGGATAGACAATATGCCAGAACCATTCGCTTACTAATATCGCCGTTCACCAACATCATCCTTTACCAAGATCATTCATGCGATCTTTGTAGGACCTGAGATCTTCTCATACTCAAGCTGCTCTCCGGGAATCGGCTCTTTTTCTTCGTCCGGATAGCCAAATGCGATCATTGACTCCACAAGGAAATTATCTGGAAGGCCGAGCACCTGCTTGATGTAATCCTCGGAAGAAATGCTGCTGCTGTGCATTCTTTGCCGGATCTGAATCCAGCACGAGCCTAGATCCAGGCTCTGGCCGGCAAGCTGCAGGATGATTGAGGCGATGGAGCAGTCTTCCACCCAGACATCCGACTCGCCTTCAACTGCGCAGATGACCACACCTAGGCCTGCTCCATTCAGGAAGCCGGAGCCGCTTTCCTTGGCTTTCGAGAGCCTTTGCAGAGTCGTTTTGTCGGTGACAAAGATAAAACGCCAGGGATTGATGCCCCGGGATGATGGAGCGCGGAGCGCGGCTTCTTTGAGCAGATCTATCTTCCCGTCCTCTATTTTTCGATCCCTGTACCTTCTGATGCTGCGCCTTTTTCTGAGTATCTCTAGCATAGCTATTCATCTTTCTCGCCAATTATTATCAACTTTGCCACTTAACTATCTATTTTAGTCCAATTGCCCCTGATGCTCCGGGCGGCCAGCATTCCCGTTGAAAATGCCGCTTGCAGGTTATAGCCCCCGGTATCCCCGTCTACATCCAATAATTCGCCCACCAGATACATTCCTTTAACCAGCCGGGATTGCATGGTCTTGGGATCGATCTCTCTCCTTTCCACTCCTCCTCTAGTAATCATGGCAGTGTCGTATCCGCGGAGACCGGATACAACCAGAGAAAAGCCCGTAAGATTATCAACCAAAAGGCTGCGATTCTCTCTGGTTAATTGAGCCATTTGCAGGCTTAAGGCAATTCCTGAAACTTCCAGAATTCTCTTTATAAGCCGGGGATATAGCGGCACATTGGCAAGTCCAGCATGAAATAGATCAGACAGCACCGATAGTAGACTGCTTTTCCCTTCTCCTCTAGCCTTATCGATAAGCCATTCTTCCAGAGCATTTCGTCTATCATCCGGCACAAAAGAGAGCTTTACAATATCTCCTGCTCGAACATATCGGGATGAATCAAGAATTCCGGGTCCGGATAGCCCCTCATGGGTAAATAAAATATCCCCCTGATGCTCCCCTATTTTTGCGTGACGGTAAAGCGAGATCTTCATATTGGGAAATGAGAGCCCCGCCAGATCGGAGAAAGGATAATCCGTTATGAGAAGTGGGGTTAGAGCCGGTCGAAGCTCACTTATGCTGTGGCCGAAATTTTCGGCAAATCTGTATCCGTCTCCGCTTGAGCCGGTTGCTGGAAAGGAGCATCCTCCTGTGGCTATCACCAGTTGCTTGCTGCGGTAGCTTCCGTCTTTGCATTCCAGTAAGAAACCATCCTCATCTCTGGTTATGGATGTGACCTCCTGGTTGCACTTGACAACGATTCCTTTTTCCTGGCAATGAGCCATCAGGATATCAAGCACATCCCTGGCCCGCCTGGTCTTTGGAAAGACCTTGCCGGCTTTTTCTCGGATCATCTGCAATCCGTTCGATTCAAAAAAGGAAATGAGATCACTATTTGTAAAGCCTTGAAGAGCCCGGCGCAGAAATCGGCCAGGACCCGAATCTCCAAAATGATCAAGAAAGGCCAAAATATCGCCATCGTGGGTAATATTGCATTGGCCGGACCCCGAGATGAGGAGCTTGTGGCCCGGTGATCTCTTCTTTTCCAGAATCAGAATCCTTTTTCCTGCCATCATGGCGTTTATGCCGCAAAAAAGCCCGGAAGGCCCGGCTCCCACGATAATCAGATCGCAATAGCTATCTTGATTTCCTGATGAGTTCTCATCCATATCATTGGCTTTCGGCCTAACTCTGTTCGCGCTATCCTGCATGCGGCAGTTTTTTTTAAGAATCCTGGTCAATGGGACCTCTGGGTACTCGACTATCTCGATCGTTTTAATGCTTATCGTTTCAATGCTTATCGGTTAAAATGCTTAAACATATGGGTTTGTTTATATAGCAATGCCCGCCCTATAAATTGCATTATATGCTCAAGATTACTCCATACCTTGGAATGATAGTATTGATAGTATCCATTGGGGGCATATTTTATCCCAAGCTGGGATACTTTCTCCTGCTGGTCTTTGCCAGCCTTATGATCATAGCTCCCTTTCGAGGGCGTTGGTTCTGCGGAAATCTCTGCCCCAGGGGAAGCTTTGTTGACTTCTGGCTTTCTCCTTTGAGCCGAAAGATCAAGATTCCGCCGAAACTGAGGAGCATGTGGATTCGAACGCCGATCTTTGTGATTCTAATGGGATTTATGATCTTTCGCATCATAAGGACTGAGGGCATAGTTGACAAGATCGGAATGGTCTTTGTTACGCTTTGCATCCTGACCACATCCATTGCCATCCTCTTTGGGATAATCATAGCCCCCAGGACCTGGTGCTCCTTCTGCCCCATGGGCACTCTGCAAAGAGCAATGGGCGGCAAAAAGCACCAACTGAAGGTGGACAGAGAAAAATGCATCGAATGCAAAAAGTGCCAGAAGGTCTGCCCAATGCAGCTTCCCATCATCGAGATTCCGGACAATCCCGACTGCATCAAATGCGGTCGATGTGTTGAGGCCTGCCCGAAAGGTGCCCTGAGCTTCTGATGATCTTTTTCTTGTCTTTGTCTAGTCTTTGCTTTGTCTTCACCTTGTCTCCGCCTATTTTAAATATGCAAAAGTGCATTAGACGGTTCGGAGGTGAAGGCAACTCATGTGCACTGTTGGAGGCGGACCGGACATAGGCAATATTGAGACACTAGCCGCTAAGGACTATGTATGCCAGGACTGCAAGAATCAATTCAAAGGAATGGGCAGAAGGCCCATGTGCCCTGCCTGCAAATCTAGGAACGTCAAGGCAGTTTAGTGGCTACGCATATCCATGCATATCAGCATTAAAGAGGATGAGATAGCTTATCTCGCGGGCCTCGATGGAACTCTAGCCATAGCCAAGACGAATGGAAACTTTTTTTACCTTGAGACTGAGTCCGAAGAGGTTGTGCTCTTCACCGAGCCGGATGATCTGATAGTGGCTTCTTCTTTCGGTGCAGGCGAGAAGGTCATGCGCGGCCTTCGCTGCACTATCTATCAGCTTCGGGAGCTGGGAGCACCATTGATAGTGCTCTCCAAAGGCCATCCGGCATCGCCCCGCTTGAAGACGGTGGTGTCCATCGGCAGCAGCACTCATTTGAGCTGCAAGATACAGCCGGGAACTCACCCTGAACAGGATGTGCTCTGTGGATCTGAAGAGTTTCATGGAATACAGGTGCATGCTGCTCCAGATGGGGCGGAGATATCTGGGGAGATATCGAGCAGATTGCAAAGAGCCTTAGAAGAATGCGAGATAATTATCAAGAAGTTGTAAGCGATTTATTTGGTGACTGTTATGGCGGAGATCAAAGAGGACAGCCTGGTAAGATACAAAGGCACAGGCACCATCGGCAGAGTAAAGGTGCTGAAGGTGGAAGATGATGGAGAGACTTGGGCTTTTCTGGACAGCACCGGCCTTTATTACCGCCTGGATACTCTGGAGCTGATCGAGAAGGCTCCGGAAAGAGCCGATCTAGAGGGCATGACCATAGAGCAGATCCAGGAGAGGTTCAGGCAGACGCAAGAGATGATGGATGCTGCCAAGATGCAGGACGACAATCTTGAGACCGGCGGATAGAGAATAGTGGATAAATAGCGGATAAATAATAAAAGATCCAGGAAAGAGATGCTGAGAATCGGCCTGGTGGTGCATGGCCCGGAGATAATAGATAGCGGCTGCGCCCTATCGAAGATCAATTACCTAAAAAGTCTGGGCAGCGTCTCCGCCGTTTTGGGTGGGACGATGGGAAGGGTTGCGATCATCGACGCCGGCCTGGAGAATACAATCACCATCAGCCCCAGAAGAAGGCCCAGCGAATCCGTTCGGGATTTGCATGGTAATTCAGATGCAATTTTTCTTATCAACCAGGCCAAGAGCCGGGAGAGCGGCCTTGTCTTCGGCAAGATGGTGGCGGATGCCGCCGGGATAGACAAGCCGCTCATTGCAATCGACTGCGGCGGAAGATTCGTAGCCCCTCTGGCCGGAGATGCCAGCGAGCTGGCTGCACGTGTCGCAGCAGACCTGGGCCTGCAGCTCCTGCTGCCTGCGAAGATGCCAGGCATCTCAACTGAGGGGAAGAAAGAGAAGAAAGCTGGGAAGATGACAGGGAAGGAGATGGAGGAGAAGACTGAAGAGACGACAGGAAAGATGAGCACCCGGCGGTCCGTCTCTGCGGTCATCCCGGGGGAGCTGGTCTCAGTCAATGGAGTTGTGATCGGAAAGGCAACGGAGAGCAAGGTCGAGATAGATGCAGAAGGCGGCAGGATCGTTAGCCTAAAGGGCATCAAGCCAAAAGAGCACGGCCTGGAGAAGCTATCCTCTGTGAAGATCGATCTGGAAAAAGCCATAATCCGCAGCGGCTCCATCCGGCGAAGCGAGGGTTTGAAAGCCAGAATCGGCGAGATGGCAAACCGTGGGGTGGGTGATCGCCAGGAGCAGTGGGCGACCATCATCGATCACTGCGCGGAAGATGCCTTCGAAGCGGCACAAGGGGCAAGCGTGGCCGTCACTGTGGGCGATGATACCACAATCATCGCCGGGGATATCCTGGCAAGGCTCGGCATTCCAGTTATCGGGATCGTTGATGGTGATCCGGATCGCCTGGCCGGCTGCACAAGCATGCTGCCGGGAAGCATCATCCTGCAGGTTATGCCAGGAAATGATGATCTGCTGGGCCGAAGGATCAAGTCGGAGATATTTCAGGGGAAGAGCCGGATTAGAACCAGCGCCGATGATCTGATGCAGAGAATAAGAACTCTGACACTGTCCAGCGGAAAGCTTGCTAAAATAGAGCAAGTCGGGCAAGGGCAAATCAATCGCACATTTTTCTGATGGCCATAAGCTCATGAAAGAGCATAGTTGCAGTGGCAGTATCGCCCAGCCCGACGGTGATCTTGGGTTTTTTTACCACAAGAGAAGGCATCAGAGATATTACCGCACCACACTGATGAAGAAATGCCCCTCTCCCGAATGCCACTGCCCCATTGCGACAAAACTCATCTACAGCTTCAAGACCCAGAGGATTGATCTCGGCTTCGGCCTTGCTCGAAGCAATGCCAGTGGAAGCCAATGCCGCAGCTGCCTCCACACCCTTCTGCAGAGCGATAAGCTCATCGTGAGCCGCGATCTTCTCCGGCTGCATGACGCTCAGGATGTAGTCTCTGGTATGAACTGCCACTCGGAAGATGTCCAATCTCTTGCGCAGCTGCATTGCTGCCTGCATGCTCTCCCGCCAGCCAGAGGGCGGCAATCCCGAAGGCAATCCCTCTGCTGCTGCCAGCTCGTCCTCATTCAGCCCCAGGCTGTCCGCGGAAATTTCGCTGAGAAGAGAGAGTAGAGAATGCATGATCAATGGGCTCTGAAAGCTGCCCATCTCAATGTGGATGAAGATCCTCGGATTTCTTTGCTTCCAGGACCTGATCTGAGCGATCCTCTCGGTGAAGATCTCATGATACCCATTCAACGGCACCAGATGAAATCCGGATAAGAGAGCGCCATCGATATCCTGAATGTTCTCCAGGCAGAAATTATCAAAATTCCGACTGGTGAGCATCCTGGTATTTACTGGATCAAAAGTAGCAATGAATCGATTATCGCTGGACGCGATAATTCTTCTCTCCCAAGATGAAATCTCGCTGCCTTTCTTAAACTGAAATACGAAATGAACCATTTCCGCCTTTTCTTCCTGAAGGAGATCTGCGGACAGCAAGCCCGGCACGGACACCGCAGAGTGCAGCATTCCAGCAAGCCTCGGTCCCAGAGCAGGAGCATTAAGGACCGGCTTTGCTTCGAGCATTGCCAGTACATTGGCCATGATGGCCGCGTTTCCACCAAGGCGGAATTGCCAGGAGAAGGACTCCTCGATCCAGCCAGCTACTGTTTCATTTTCGATTAATATCTCTGCACCGGACCCCTGCATCATGCAGAACAGCAGGGATGAGAGAAGATCCTCGCGGCTTGCTATGGACTTTTTCAGCTCAATTTTCATATCTCTTGAAAGGAGGCGCGATATCTCCTCGCCCTGAATATTGCAGACGGCATCGACGTTTGCTGTATAGGCGCAAATGATATTCATAATAATCCACCATCTGTTTCGAACTATTTCGATTTGATCCTTGATCGTTTGCCTCTATGCCGGGAACGGGGCGCAAGATTTATATTCGACTTCTGTCGTACTACGGTAATTGCCGTAAGACCACCGGCAAAGAGGTAGAGGAGTGGGGGCTTCTCTATCCGGTCACCATCCGATGGAAAGAGGGCGGCTCATCCTCGTAGAGCCGCCATTTTTCTGTCAATTTCTTCAATTTCTCATGCCAAGGCATGTCATGGCACACATTTCTTATACTTGCGCTTCTATTCCTCGATCATGATTGCGTCAGTTGATCGCTCTTCTCTCTCCGGTGAGGCCTATGCTCCCCCTTCCAAGAGCTACACCCACCGTGCCATTCTCATAACTTCCCTGGGACCGGGCGGAACCATAAAGCGGCCTCTGCTCTCCGCAGACACCAGGGCAACAGTTGCCGCGAGCGAAGCTTTCGGTGCCAGGGTATCGCTGGGAGACAATGCGGGAGACGATATATCCATTGCGGGCGTATCCGACCGGCCCCAAACCCCGGAGGATGTTATAAATGTTCTGAACTCGGGCACAACTCTGCGCTTCTGCTCGGCAGTGGCGGCCCTCACCGACGGAGCAGTGCTCACGGGCGATGCCTCCATTCGCACCCGTCCAAACGGTCCGCTATTGAGCACTCTTGCGGAGCTTGGAGCCACCGCTTTTTCCATTCGCAACAACGGCAAGGCACCACTGGTGATCAGAGGAAAGATGGCGGGCGGCACTGCACATCTGGATGGCGGCGTCAGCTCCCAGTTTCTCTCGGCTCTCCTCATCGCCGCGCCGCTCGCAGAGAAAGACACGAGAATAGTAATCAAAGGCGACCTCAAGAGCCGACCCTATGCCGAGATCACCCTGGACATGCTAAAAGACGCGGGCGTGCGGGTGCAGGCGCAGCAGCAGGAGTTCTTTGTGCCGGGGGGGCAGAGCTATGGCTTGAAGAGCTATGCTATTCCCGGAGACTTCTCCTCCGCCTCCTACCCGCTAGCAGCGGCGGCTGTCACGAGATGTGCCGTTACCGTGAAAGGCATTCTGCCATCCAGGCAGGGCGATTCGGCAATTATCGATATTCTGAGTCGCATGGGCGCGAAGGTATCATGGGATAAGGAAAAGGGAGACCTTCATATCCAGGGCGGAGACCTGGTTGGCACGGATGTGGACGCCAGCCGCACGCCTGACCTCGTTCCCACCATCGCCGTTCTGGGAGCGCTGGCTCAGGGAAAGACGACCGTGTTCAATGCCGAGCATGTGCGCCACAAGGAGACGGACCGGCTGCATGCCATGGCAGTCGAGCTGACGAAGATGGGGGCAGACATTCGGGAGAGACCGGACGGGCTGGAGATCCAGGGCGGAAAGCTGCACGGCGCAAAGGTGAACGGCTGGCACGACCACAGGATTGTAATGGCTCTCACGGTGGCGGGCTTTGTGGCAGGAAAGACGGAGATCGACACTGCAGAGGCAGTGGATGTGAGCTATCCGGGATTTTTCGAGCAGATGAGAGGGCTGGGAGCCGAGCTGACGGTGAAATGAAAAGAGCGCTTTGATAAAGCATATATTTTTTTAGTATGAATCGCCAATATTCTCTTGTCGGTACTATTTCGTGTCTTAAGGAGGCTAATTATGTCAAATCTCAAATTTGTCCTGTGGAATGTTGAGTGGATGAATGATCTGTTTACAAAGGATGATCAAGTCGTCCAGTTTCTGCCTGATGGCGAGAAGACGGCGCATTCTTCTGCGACTGTAAAGCAGCGCCGTGACGATCTGTCCGGCGTTCTTCGGGAGCTAAATCCGGATGTAGTGGTCATTGTAGAAGGGCCGAGCCGGCGAGAGGAGTTGCAGCTCTTCTTTGATAGCATTGGACAGGGCAATTGGATTGCTGATCTGCAGCCTTCGCCAGGGCAATTGCAGAATATCGGAATCGCAGTGCGCATTGATACAGGCAAATTCAAGAACCCGGCCTTGCGTCGCATAGAGACCAAAGATGATTCCCGCTTCAATCCATTCTTGGTCGATACTGATAATGACGAGATTAAGGAGCAGCATCACTTTGAGAGACGGCCGCTCTATGCGGAGATCAGTCCGGCGCAGGGAGTTGCTTTCCGGGTGCTCGGCCTTCATCTGAAGAGCAAGGGGATCTTTGATGCCTACGAATGGAGCAAGTGGTGGGAGATGGCGGATGCCAACCGCAAAAAGATCCTCGGCCAGGCAGCGCATATCCATGATTCATTTATCATGCCGTATCTGATCGACAAGGAGACGAAAAATATCCCACTCATCGTATGCGGCGATATAAACGATGGGCCAGGGCTGGATGCCAGCGAGAAGAGACTGCATGGCAGCGGCATTGAACGCTTGATGGGCAATATCTGGCAGCCTGAGCAGTGCCTGGGTAATGCGCTCTTTGATGCCCTAAAGCCCAAAGAGCAGATTGCGCTGGACTTCTCCACGATCTATACAACCAGCTTCAAGGATCCGATCTTCAATAATGTCTATCAAAAAGAGTGGATTGACCATATTCTCTACTCCAAGTCGCCCCTCTCAAATTGGGTGAGCAATGGAAAGGTCAACCGCAGTTTGCCAGGCGGCGCAAGCATAGGGACCAAGTACAAGCATTCCTCGGATCACTATCCGGTTTCGATCGAGGTGGTCACCGGTTGATGGAATTTGAGATCGAGCACATAGGAATCGCGGTGAGAGATCCTGTCAAGATGGCGAAATGGTATCAAGAAGCACTGGGCTTCAAGATCAAGCTCTCAGCAGAGGACGAAGAAAAGGCGGTGGCATTTCTCACAGATAGTTCGGGCAGGGTTCTGCTCGAATTGGGAAAGCTTCCCGGAATCCTTCCTCTGACAGAGGGATTAACTCACCCTCTGCAACTACACATCGCACTAAAGAGCGCAGATCCTGATAATGATGCAGAGTATCTGGTATCAAAGGGCGCGAGCTTTATTGAAAGATGCCCAATCAAACGGCCCGGTGAGAATCTGATCGTGCTGAGAGATCCATGGGGCAACACCCTGCAGCTGGCAAAGAGGAATGCGGAAGGATGATCGTTGCCGGGGCATCATGGCGGAAAAGCTGAAATAATCAGCAGCGAAAGAGCCGCCATGGTCAATGAGTATGCGTATGTTCATGGCTACCATCCCAGAGAAAACACGCGCCTGCAGGACCAGGCCTCCACTCTGGAAGAACTCTTGCACTCAGATACTCATTTTCCGCCGGGATCTCGCATTCTTGAAGCTGGCTGCGGCGTGGGGGCACAGACCGTCCCTCTGGCCAGAAACAGCCCGCAGGCAATGATCACCGCAGTCGATATATCGGAAGCTTCTGCAGGCGAGGCTCGGAGGAGAGTGGCTGCGGAGGGCCTGGCAAATGCGCAGGTTCTGCAAGGCGATATCTTCAATCTGCCTTTCCAGCCGGAGTCCTTTGACCATCTTTTCATCTGTTTTGTTCTTGAACATCTCCCTCACCCAGTCGAAGCGTTGCGCATTTTCATGAATTTTGTCAGGCCGGGCGGCACGATCACAGCAATCGAAGGAGATCATGGATCGGCATATTTCTATCCTGACAGCGCTGCGGCCCACAAAGCCATTTCGTGCCAGGTCGAGCTGCAGAATAGAGCAGGCGGCAATGCCATGATCGGCAGACAGCTTTATCCGCTTCTCTGCCAGGCTGGCTTCTCAGAGGTCTCTGTCTCTCCACGCATGGTTTATGTCGATTCCAGCAAGCCAGAGCTTGTGGAGGGCTTCACCAGAAGGACATTTACTGCAATGATTGAGGGCGTTCGTGAGGCGGCGGTGGGGGCTGGGATTATTGAGCCCCGGGTTTTTGAGGAAGGGGTGAGAGACCTCTACAGAACGACGGAAAAGGATGGCATATTCTGTTACACATTTTTCAAAGCAACGGGAAGAAAGGGATGAAGCTCTCAGGGAGACAAGCCAGGGGATTTCAAGGCCTGGACAGTTTTGTTTGAGATTTCTTATGATCGATAAAGACGCAATGCGTTTTTGGATATCTGGGCCTGGAAAATCGATAGCAAAGAGCTGAACGGAACTTGCGATCATGGCCAGGAGTGCTGAATTGCCAAAAGCACTGATTTGAGGAGAAAGAGCGTTCTAAAAAATGGTTTTGTCAGAGAAATTTGCCATCCCGCTTCAAATGTAGACTCTATCGTTCTCGGCTAATGGTGGCATAAAGAAAACCAGGATCTGGAAGGTATCATTTTCCGCAGACCTATAATCATGCACATTGAATGGCGGAATATGGATCAAATCCCCGGCTTTGACTGGATAATCCTTGCCGTTCATAGTCAAATTCCCCTGGCCCATAACTACGAAATCGATCTCCTCCGTGGCACTGTGGTAATGCGCTCCAGAAGAGATGCCCGGCATATACGTAGTCATGTTGACGCTAGCGTTTTTTCCGAGAAGGACTTCATTTCTTAAGAAACCGATTTTGGGATCGATTGGATTTTTTTCTGCAATCTGGAAGATGTTCACCATGGTAAATTGCTCGCCTGTGGGGATGCTCGAATTTACCAGTTCGGATGCATTGCCGGATGCGAGAGGCTTGCCTGCTTCCTGTATGCCGAGAGCTGGCGAAATGACGAAGCAGAGAGCCAGGACCAATAATAATGCATTTTGTTTCATGGTAGTACTATAAGATGATCTTCGGCAATAAACTTTTACATGCAATGGTTTTTGCGGTCTCGGATGAGAATCTTAGAAAAGGTCGAAGATCATGCCATCATCGAAGAGCTGGCCCGCATGTCAGGGGCCGGGAATGAGCGCGGGATCATCATGGCGCTGATGAGAGAAGAGAGCATTTTAAAAAAATGATTTTTAGGGCAGTTTGTCCTCTGGCTTTAGACAAAGACTCTGTCTTTTCCATCAAATGCAGGCACAAAAAATACCATGATCTGAAATGTCTCATTTCCCACAGCCGTGTAATTATGCGCATTGAATGGTGGAATATAGATCAAATCCCCGGCTTTGACTGGATAATCCGTCCCGTTCATAGTCAAATTCGCCTGGCCCTTGACCACATAATCGATCTCATCAGTGGCATTGTGGTAATGAGCCCAGGAATATATGTCCGGCAGATACAGAGTCATGTTGACGCTGGCCTCTTTTCCGGAAATTAATTCTTGCTGCATATAACCGAGTTTGGGGTCGATGGGATTTTCTTCCGCTACTTGGAAGATGTTCACCATGGCAAATTGCTCACCTGTGGGGATGCTTGAATTCACCCGTTCGGAAGCGTTGGCAGATTCATTGCTGGATGCAAGCGTCTCGCCTGCATCTCTCTGCCCGAGAGCCGGCAAAATGACGAAGCAGAACGCCAGGATAAATAAAAATGCATTTTGTTTCATGGTAGCAAGAGTGGCCGATCTTCGGCAATAAGCTTTTACGTGCAATGGTTTTTGCGCTATCGACTGAAAATACATTTTCGATCGAGTCGAAACCATGCCAAATGAGGTGAAACAGGCCTGCATGGGAGGGGACAGGAGCGGCCCGGACGGGCGCAGGATTTTGTGGCTGGTGGGACGAGGATCGAAATGGCTGAGGTAGAGGATAAGAAAAGAAATGCGAAGTTTTATTACCATCAAGCCGAATTTATGCTTACAGCCAAAGGGAAAGCCGAGAGTCGATGAGTAGCATTTTCTAACGGGATTGATGCGCATATGTTTGATGAATCCGCAGAACAATGGCGACAAGCAGACGAAGAGGTGCGAAAGAATCTGCCACCAGGCGTGAAGCTAGTGCGCACGCTGCGAGGGCACACGGGATGGATAGGGCGCATCGCATGGTCGCCGGACGGGCGTATGCTAGCGTCGCCATCGGAAGATAAGACGATACGGCTGTGGGATGCCGATACAGGCCAGTGTTCGCACATTCTATTGGGACAAAATGGCGAAGTCGTCGCCTTTAATCCATTAGGCAATACCCTCGCTAGTGTGGGTATCGATGATACTATCAAATTATGGGACCCGGTTAGCGGCAAGCTGCTTCGCACTCTTGAAGGGAGAGAATGCCAGGTCATTAGCTTAGCCTTTGATCCCTCCGGTCACATACTTGCCACTGGTGGTAGTGATAAGATAATCAAATTATGGGATCCAGCTAGCGGCGAGCTACTTCGCACGCTTGAAAAGGAAAAATGCCATGTCAACTGCTTATCATTTGATCCGTCTGGTCGCATCCTCGCCAGTGGAGAGGTGGAAGATCCAGTCAAGCTATGGGACCCAGCTAGCGGCAAGTTGCTTTGCACGCTTAAGGGTAGCGAGGACGATGTCTATAGCTTGGCCTTTGATCCGTCAGGTCTCATATTAGCCGTTGTCGGTCTCTTTAGCAAAACCGTCGATCTGTTCGAGTTAAATAGCGGAAGGCCTGCAAGAATATTAGAGGGACACACACATTCAATCAACTCGGTAGCCTTTTCTCCCATGAATCGACTGCTAGCCTCGCGCAGTTTGGGTGAGAATGAAATCCAGTTGTGGCGCACAGATACTTTTGAATGTGTCGCAAAAATAGAATCCCCAGAAACCAGGAACAGTGGATCGTTGATCTCGAATCTCATCTTCCATCCGCATCTGCCTATCCTTGCTACGGTAGGTTCTGACCCAGGAACTCAAGAACATAAATACGAGCAAGTAATACACATCTGGAAATTGGATTTACCCATTCTACTCGGCCAACCTGCGGCACCATCTGTCACTTACACCAGCGCAAAAATCGTGTTAGTTGGCGATTCCGGAGTCGGCAAGACTGGACTGGGATGGAGGCTTGCACATGGCGAGTTCAAGGAGCATTCTTCAACGCATGGCCAGCAATTCTGGCTTCTAAAACAACTTTGCATGCAAAGAGATGATGGCACGCAATGCGAAGCTGTACTGTGGGATCTTGCAGGCCAGGAGGACTACCGGCTAATTCACGCATTGTTTCTTGACGATGCCGATGTGGCGCTAGTGCTTTTCGACCCGACCCATAATATCGATCCTTTGAGTGGAGTTGAATTCTGGCTGAAGCAATTAAAGGTCGAGGCCTGTCCACCCCGCGGAACGCCAACAATGCTGATCGCCGCTCGCTCTGATCGCGGCACTCCGCGACTGACACAAGATGAGTTGGACGCATTCTGCAAACAGCGTGGAATCAAAGCATACCTGTCCTCCAGTGCCAAAGTGGGTGAAGGAATCAATGAATTAATCCAGCAGATGCAAAACTTGATTCCCTGGAATGATAAACCTGCAACTATTACTACCGAGACTTTTAAGCGAATCAAGGATTATCTCCTCGGATTGAAAGAGGATAACCGGCGATCGGAGGTGATCTTAACCCCAGAAGAACTTCGCTGGCGCTTAGAAGAGACAGATCGCATGTGGAAGTTCAGTGATGCCGAGATGCTGACTGCAGTAGGACATCTGGCGAACCATGGCTATGTGACGCAGCTAAAGACGTCCAGGGGAGAGCAGCGCATCCTGTTAGCGCCTGAGCTGCTCAACAACTTGGCATCGTCTTTTGTGCTAGTGGCGCGCAGAAATCAAAAAGGACTCGGTTCTCTTGAGGAGGATCGATTGCTGTCAGGCGGTTATAGGTTTTCTGAACTTGAGAAGCTCACGGATGCAGAAAAAGGCATTCTGCTCGATTCCGCAGTGGTCCTTTTCCTTGAGCACAATATCTGCTTCCGTGAAACCGATCCACTGAATGGCCATGCCTATCTTGTTTTCCCAGAACTGATCAACTTGAAGAAACCGCTGATCGGAAATGATGCACCTGTCGAAGATGGTATGGCCTACACGGTGAGTGGCGCCGTGGAGAACGTGTATGCCTCGCTGGTAGTTCTAATGGGTTATACGCAGACCTTCACTCGAACGAATCAATGGCGAGATCACGCACGCTATGAGGTAGGGACATGTCATGTGTGCGGATTCCGCCTGGAAGCAGAGCGGGCTGGTGAGCTGGATTTCGTATTGTATTTCGGAACGAACACGCCTGATCCAGTAAGAACGCTCTTTCAGGGTCTATTCGAAAACTTCCTGGGTCGCCGAAATCTTACAGTGAGACGCTTTGAACCGGTGATCTGCTCAAATGGACATACGCTCAATCGTGCAGTGGTTCGTGAGCAGATATCCAGTGGTGCAGAGTTCGCTTTTTGCAGCCGATGCGGGGAGAAGATATTGTTGCCGAAAGCGGACAAGCCTATTCATCTTACAAAGCAGCAAGCAGAGGAAGTGGAAGCCAACCGCAGGGCAGCTGATGAGCGCTCCCGGTTCGAGCAGGTGCTCTTCCGTTTGAAGAATTATGTGACAGATCAGAAGATTATCGTGCCCGAATGCTTCATCAGCTATGCATGGGGTATCCAAGAGCAGGAACGGTGGGTGGAGCAGAGACTGGCAACTGATCTCCAAAAGGCCGGTATAGCAGTTGTGCTGGATCGATGGGAAAACGCACGCATTGGCTCTAGTGTGCCAAGATTTGTAGAACGCGTTGGAAGGGCTGACAGAGTTATCGTTGTGGGCACGTCGCTCTATCGGGAGAAGTATGATAATAATAAGCCAATGCGAAGCTTCGTTGTTGCAGCCGAAGGAGACCTCATAGGAAAACGGATGATCGGTGCTGAGGTGGAGAAAGAAAGCGTGCTGCCTGTCCTTCTGGATGGAACAGTGGAATCAGCTTTCCCGCATCTTTTGCAGGGACGAGTCTATGCCGACTTCCGTAATAAAGAAGCTTACTATGACAAGTTGGTTGAGCTACTCCTGAGCCTTTTCCAAATCCAACCCAACGATCCAGTTGCTACAGAGTTGCGCAAATCGCTTGCAGGACAGATAAAACGCGAAATGCTAAAAGAAAACACGGTGCGGATGGCTAATCCGTGTCCAGCAAAGAGACCATCAGGTTAAGAAGATCATGTCACCATCAGATTATCATGATAATGAAGCACCTTATTCCCGGCAAATTCGCGGGTGCATTTCCCGGATAGATGCAGATTCGAAAGGCGAGAAAGATGGAACGCACCTTGCTGAATACTTCGGCGCACTCAAGGACAGCCCATTGCTGGACATGATTGAAGCAGATGCAAAAAGAGTCAGAGAAATGGCGAAACCGCGAAGCGAACCTGCGCCTATTGAATAAACCCTGAGCGGATAGCATGGCCACCTTTGACGAGATATACAATGCATTTCTGTTCGTGAGCTCGGACAGCTACGGAATGAATCGGGCTCTGCTCTGCCTTGATAGCGGCGAAATCTATTTTCACTCCGAGATGGGAGACCTAGACGAGCTGGACGAAGACAAATTCGATTGCGACCATTTCCTGGCGATCCCTCACAAAAATGAGCTTGACCTTGGCGAGGAGCTAGTAGCCGAATTCGTTGAAAGCCAGATGCCGAACGACCTGAATCGCGTTCGAGAGATCTTCAGCAGGCGCGGCGCTTACCGCAGTTTCAAGGACCTTCTGGATGATAGGGGGCTGCTGGAAAACTGGTACGACTTTGAAAACCGCCGGGGACAGGAAGCCTTGCGGCAATGGTGCCGGGAAAACGGGGTCCAGCATTCCCCCGCATAAGCCTTTTATATGAGCAGCGTATCAACACTTTGGTTCAATGGATTAGTTCGCCCCATAATAACGGTGAGCGGGCGGCGTCGGGCTCTGACCCGGGGCTGGTCCAGTGGATTATAACTCCCTGGAGGACAAACTTGGCTAAACCAACTACTGGAAAAGAGAAGCCTAAGAAGGCTGAAGAAAAAACCAAAAAGGCTGCCGCAGAGGATAATCTGCGCTACATAGTTCGAATTCTAAATACAGACCTTGTGGGAAAGAAGCAGGTCCACATGGCCCTTACCGGGATCAAAGGCGTGGGCCGCAGATGCGCCAAGCTCTTTACCGACAAAGCAGGCGTGGACCCCTACGCAACTCTCGGCTTGCTTCCCGATGAGGAAATCGAAAAGCTGAGAAAGGTCATCGAAGAGGACGCAACCAAGATCCTGCCTGTCTGGATGGTCAACCGGCGAGGCGATATTGAAACCGGCGCGGATATTCACGTCATGGGCATGGACCTGAACATGACTCTGCGCGAAGACCTGGACCTCATGAAGAAGATGAGAAGCTACAAGGGCATCAGACACGAGAGAGGATTGCGTGTCCGCGGCCAGAGGACCAGATCCACAGGACGCACGGGCGCCATCGTCGGTGTCAGCAGAAAGAAGGAAGGAGCACCAGCCGCAGCACCGGCTGCAACCAAGGAGTAGGTGGTAAACGATGGGATATCCAGGCAAGAGCCGGAAGATGTTCGAGAGGCCCCGCACTCCCTGGCAAGCAGAGAGGATCGCTGGGGAAGTGGAGATCGTCAAGGCCTATGGACTTAGAAACAAGAGAGAACTCTGGAAGGCCGAGGCTTTTCTCAGAAAGTACAGGCAGATCAGCAGAAAGATGCTCGCCGCAGTCTCAGTCGGCCAGGCGCCACAGGAAGCGGAAGCCATAGTCACTCGCCTTAAGAGGCTGGGAATGCTCAAAGAGGATGGAACTCTCGACTCTGTTCTTTCCATGCAGCTAGGCGATGTTCTGGAGAGAAGGCTGCAGACTCAGGTCTACCGCCAGGGGCTCGCCAATTCCTTGAGGCAATCAAGGCAGTTCATAGTCCACGGCCACATCCAGGTCGCAGGGCGGAGAGTTGACGTTCCCGGATTTCTGGTGGAGCGGGGCAAGGAAATGAGCATTGATTACTATGCCGGTTCCCCCATGGCCAAGGAAGGCCATCCTGAAAGGGCAAACCGAACAACTCAGGTGGGTGCGTAAATGGCAGATGGAAAATGGGGCATTGCCCATATCTTCTCGTCCTTCAACAACACCCTTATCACCATCACAGATCTGACCGGATCCGAGACGCTGGCAAAGATCTCGGGCGGCATGGTGGTAAAGGCGGCCAGAGACGAGAGCAGTCCCTACACAGCCATGCAGATGGCCATGCAGGTCGCTGATGCTGTGAAAGACAAGGGAATCATCGGGGTTCACGTTAAGGTGCGCGCTCCCGGAGGCAACAAGCAGAGGTCTCCAGGGCCGGGCGCTCAGGCAGCCATAAGGGCTCTTGCCAGAGCTGGCCTGCGCATCGGCAGAATCGAGGACGCAACCCCCATACCCCACGACGGCACAAAACCTGCCGGCGGAAAGAGAGGTCGAAGGGTGTAAGTTTGAAATTTGAATTGCTGCAGCTCGAGGAGGACCGCATCCGGTTCCTCCTCAGCGGTGTTACAGCCGCTTTTGCCAATGGCATTCGTCGTGCCTGCATGAGCGAAGTGCCTGTGCTGGCCATAGATGAAATATCCATCTATGACAATACATCGGTGCTCTTCGATGAGCAGGTTGGTCTTCGCCTGGGGGAGGTTCCCCTTAAGGCGGAAGATCTGGGCATCTTCACCCAGCCGGAGGAGTGCCAGTGCGGCGGAACCGGCTGTCCTGGATGCCGGGTGGATTTCATGCTCTCCTCAGAAGGGCCGGGCACAGTCTACTCCAGCGATATCCAGTTTACCGACTCCAGTGTGAAGCCCGCCTTCGATAAGATCCCAATTGTTGTTCTGGGCGAGGGCGAGAAGCTGGTCATTGAAGGCTATGCCACCAAGCATGTGGGCAAGGAGCACAGCAAGTGGCAGGCCGGCACGCTATGCGGCTACAAGAACCAGCCCAGCTTAGAGATATCGGAATCATGTGACGGGTGCGGCAAGTGCGTGGAAGTCTGCCCGCGAAACATCTTCGCAGTAGAAGGTGGGAGAGCGAAAACTTCAAATACACTGGAATGCTCTCTCTGCAAGCTCTGCGTTGAGGCATGCGAGCCGGGGGCCATTAAGCTCTCGCCCGTTATGGACTCGTTCGTGGTCTCCATTGAGAGCACCGGAAATATGCCGGTGAAGGATCTGGTGGCAAAGGCCGCCGAGGAGATCAGGAAAAGGGCGGAGGATCTGGACGCAAAGCTGGCAGAGCTAGCCTAGAATCATAGAGATCGGCAGAAGAGAAGGCCGATTCTCGCCAAACCCATTTCGAGCGGGGGTTTCCAAGCCAGGTCAAAGGAGCAGGGTTGAGGGCCCTGTCACGCAGGTGTTCGCGGGTTCGAATCCCGTCCCCCGCACTACTGATATCGATTTCTTCTAACTGGCATCTGCAGGTTTTTGCTGTAGGTGACAGGGTTCTTTTTCAGTGCCGCTTCAAGGATGATGCAAAATGCCCAAGAAGCGTTTGGATGTGAACTGGAAGAAGGAGATTTCCAAGGAAGACCTCAAACCTGCTGTTAAGCGTTATAAAAGGTAGTTGGAAGACAAGGGCTTGAGACCATCTTCTATCCCCATGTATGTGCTACATTTGGGCAAGTACCTTGAGTTCTCAGGAACAGATTCGGCAGTGCAGCTAATTTACTGTAATCTGATTACATGAAAGAATATGGGTCTTATGCCCAGATCTCGCCTTTCGGTGGACCCCACTCCCTCAGCACTGACAATCCGCCCACCCATTCGGGAGCGGCTCATACAAACAAGGATTTCGTCTTCCGCAGGACCCCCTCTGATGGTATCCAATTTCTGAGATCTTTTGAGCAGGCCCAAGACATAATCTACAAGTATGCGAATACATCATTTGTCTCATTATCCTGGACCCTCTAAATGATATAGTCCCCAATAGCATAGTACGGATTGCATGATCTCCACTTATCAACGTTTATCAGACCAATCTGTAATCTATTTTCCACAGATATCGGTATTATGAAAAATTCATGGCTTCAAGGGCAGAATGATTGCCTGAAAACCATCTGGTTACAGATGCACAAAGCGAGACGGGAAACCACCAGGGATTTCGAGCCGGAAGAATTTCGAGCTGGCGACAGCTTCAAGATCCTGGTCTATGGGATGACAGCCAAAGCTGTCGACCGATGGGCATCTGTAGACAGGCAGGATCAGGCTTGTGAGGGGCTTTTGGCTGAGGCTTTAAAATGACTGGCAGAGCTTCTCCAGATCTCAGGCTCCTGGCCGAAGACCCTTCGATTAGAGATTCTTGTGGGGAAAAAAAGCGAACTTGTTCCAAGATCTCTGAAAAATTTAATTACTGGAGTTGCTAGTTAGACCATTACTGATTCAAAAGACATCGCAATAGTGCTAAGAACTAATACGGAAATCTCCTTTCGGTGGATTTATTAACTAGTTGGGAGTTTAGGTAAATTACTGCTTTAGCTTGCTGTAAGGGAAACAAAGATCCCGGTGGTTCCATATCCGCCTTGAATTGGGAGGGTAAAGACGGTTTAACTAGAGCGCTCACTTCTCCAGTCACCAAGCGGCTGATGCCTGGATGATCATTGGGGTAGGATTGATAAGGGTAATATCAGTTGAGCATCTTTAAGCCTGCATAGCGGAGCTGGTCGCTAACCTTAGACGCAAAAGCATAATTGTGTGCTTTAAAAAAACAGCTCTGCAATGTGAGATGGTGGAATTCTATAGCGGCAATAGCAGGTGATAAAGCGGGGCAGTCATGATGATATCGCCATCTCGTTATATCCCAGGGATTCTTGGGAGAGCTACAGATAAAGCTACAGATCCCCATAAATATGAAAAGGAACTCTTGGGTAAAGCTTCGGCATGCTGTGCATATAATGCGCAACGCCTATTGAAGTTCCCAGGCTATTCGATCGCATTTATTGCTGTTTTTATTTTGTTGTCCATAAGCCCCGCCGCTGCAATAATGATGTATCCATGCGCCATCAATCCTGGTCCTGGAAATTATTATGATTGCTCTCATACCGGCAGTTTTGGAAATATAGAGATTACATCTTATAAAATAACAGATAGTAATGGCAACCCCGTCTCATGTGTCACATGTCAGAACGGGCTCGCTTCCGCTTATCTCACTATTGACATTAAAAACTCGAATATGGGTGGATTTACTAATCTCTTTTTCCTATTCGGGATAGATAAAAACGGCAATAACGCAATAGACTCTGATGAAAAATATAGGGTGGGTCTTCCGGATATTCCTGGAAAGGGTATAGGTACCCCCGTGATAAGGACTGTGCCGATTCCTGTCTCCTGGCCGTGCGGCCAGCCATTAGTATTGAATGGGCCGGGAGGCGGACCAGTGCTTACCTTTAAGCTTCTTGTAATTTCTGATGCATCGTGTGAGGAGCATACAACCTGTCATGTGACAGCTCATAGCCAGAGATTTGCGAAGCAGACTATAGCCAGTCCCTGTTGCGTCAGTGCACCAGCAATCAGTGTTTGTCAGGGTATAACTATATCTGATTGGGATCAGTTCTTTATAAGCAAGGGCGCTGGATGCACGGGGACCTGCACGCCCGTGTTTGGACATGCTGCTGTTAATCTGAATGCAGCAGGCACTTATCAGTACACAGTTACCTCTGGCACCTGTACGGCTACTGGCATCTTCACCGTGCTCCCTCAACCTGCGATATCATCTGAGCCTCAATCCCAGGCCGTTTGTGAGTCCAGTCCCGTCACTTTCAGCGTCGGAATGAATCCGACCGATGCCGGTCAGTATCGTTACCAGTGGCAAAAAAACTCCGGATCGGGCTATTCAGACCTCTCAGAAGCGAAAGGTGCATCGCTAACCATCAATTCACCCGCTCTGGCGGATAGCGGCAGCAAGTACAGAGTCAAAGTCAGCTATACGGGTACTGGCTGCAGCATAGACTCGGCAGAGGCGACTCTGACGGTAAATGATTGCCTGAAACCCTCTATAGCCTGCCCGGGAGATAAGGCGGTCTTCACTGATACCAATAAGGACTATGCGACCATCACAGACTTAGGAACAGCAACTGCCAGCGATAATGTAGGTGTAGCTTCAATTGACAATAATGCACCAGCGAATAACCAATATCCTGTAGGGACTACTACTGTAACCTGGACGGCCAGAGATGGAGCCGGAAATTCAGCAACCTGCGACCAGAAGATAACCGTCTCGATGAAATCCGATCTCTCAGTGACAATGGTCTGCCACGATCTGATCGCAGGACAGGATGACCAGAATTCCTGCACAGTAACAATAACCAATAATGGCCCAAGCGTTGCCACTGGAGTAAGCCTTG
>Ga0116171_10001564_pt1 | contig 22508 bp, 28 predicted proteins | sample AD_JPNHW2_MetaG_FD_89798 | JGI IMG/M metagenome (GOLD analysis project Ga0116171, IMG submission 89798) | Active sludge microbial communities of municipal wastewater-treating anaerobic digesters from Japan - AD_JPNHW2_MetaG | ecosystem: Engineered > Bioreactor > Anaerobic > Digestate | place...
ATCGTGGACCTCGGGCTCATCAAGGAGATCCGGGTAAAAGGCAAAACCGCGGAGATCGACATGGTCCTTACGTGCAGGGCCTGCCCGCTCTCCGATCACCTCTCCGACCAGGTCCGCCGCAGGACAATCGGGATCTGCGGCATCGGGCGCGTGACCGTGAACGTGCTGGACGAACCGTGGAACTGGGACCGGTTCGTGAAACAGCGGGGAAATCTCCGCGGGATCTGAACCGCTGCTGCCCGGGAGATCGGGGCGCCGGTCGAGCTGGTTACGGGGACGGCGAAACGGGGCAGGCTGCCGGTCGTGAACTTCTCGGCCGGGGGTATCGATACGCCCGCGGATGCAGCGCTCAGGGTGCAGCTCGGTGCTGACAGTGTTTTTGCCGGCCCGGGGATCTTCAAGTCGGAGAAACCGTCCGTAAACAATTACCCCGGTGCAGAGATTATTGCAAAAGCCGGCAGGAACCCCGGCAAAGCAATGCCGGGGCTGGATGTACACCTGCTCATGCCTGAAGAAGTCCTGCAGGTACGGGGCAATGAAGAACAGGGCTCGTCAGCCCGGGCAGGAAATATCACCTGCATCGGCCACTACTCATCTTTACCCTGCGGACTGTCCGCATACAGATCTTTATACGCCGCAGACACGATATCCGGACCAGAGGTACGTACTATGAAGATTACCGATGTTTCAGCCGTGGTACCGGGACCAAACCCGCACCATGTCGATGCCCGGAAAGTCTATGAATCTCCCCACGCGGAGGCTGTCGTCATCACGCTCCAGCCCCGCGAGGCGCTCAAAAAACACATCACGCCGGTCGATGTCTTCTTCTACGTGCTGGAGGGGACGGGTGTTGTGGAGATCGGCGACGAGAAAGAGACCGTGGGGAAGGATATGCTGGTCGAGAGCCCTGCCCGGATCCCGCACGTGTGGTCCAACCAGTCGGGATCTGTCTTCCGGGTACTGGTTGTGAAGGTCCCAAAACCCGTGGAAAGGACAACGCTGCTGTAGAAAAACAGGAAGGGGACGGGTGCGGTTGGTGGTCACCCTTGTTTTTCGTGGATGAAGATATCCTCGATCGGGACGCCGAACAGATCGGACATCCTGAACGCAAGGCCGAGCGACGGATCGTAGCGCTCGTTCTCGATGGCAATGATCGTGTGCCGCGTAACACCGAGTTTCTCTGCCAGTTCTTCCTGCGTCAGGGTATGGACGGCCCGGAAGATCCTGAGCTTGTTCTTCATGGCCCGGTCCCGCGGAGGGCATGCGAGTACCAGAAGGTGGTTGCAATGTACACGATGGCGAGGGTGACGAGGATCGCGGCGATGGTAAGGGCCGCCTGGTCATAGTTCTGTTCCGGGCTGCTGATGGTTATCAGGAAGAGACCGATGACCGTGAACAGGAAGCTCGTCAGGTTCATCGTCATGGTCGAGGCTTTCTGCTCAACGAGCAGGGTCCACTCGTCCTCGATCACGGTGTCCACGTTCCTCTTGAGCAGGAAGAGGAGACCGGAACCCGCGAGGAACGAGAGGACCGGGATTGCGGCGTTCCCCGCCCGGACCCCGTACATGATGCCGGCGATCATGGCAACGGCAACGGCAATCCCGGCAATAGTGGCATGGTTCTTCTGCATGGATTCACCTCTCCTCAGATCGCATAAACGGCAATGATCCCAAGGGTCATGAGGATGCATGCACCGGTCCAGAGTATGGTCCGCGACGGGGAGCCTGCCGGAGCTTCGTCCGTGGCCGGGAACGAGACGATGAAGCCCAGGTAGATGATGATGTACAGGAGCATGTCCGACGAGAGCTGTACTGCCGGAACGAGGAGGATATTTTTTAATACCATGGCAAGCGCGATGAGGCAGATCCCGGCAGTGAGCGGGACGATGACCCGGCCGTTCCTGAACGCGGGGGGGAGGCAGGTGCCAAAACCCGTCACGGGAGGATCCCCCCATTTATATACTTACGACAGTTCATGTTAAGAACTATCTACATTTTGGTATTAAAACTTACCTTTTCCCCGGGAGAAGGATCCGGAAATGCCATCGGGGATTCCCCGTTATCAATTCCAGAGGGATTATTTCCCCCCCTGTCCCAGTCTATGCTATGAACGAGGATACCCGGTGGAAACTGGCCGCGGGGATCGGGCTTCTCACCCTGTCCCTCGTGCTGTATATCATCCATTTCCTGATCTTCCAGGATTCCCATCACATATTCATCTATTTTGTCGGCGATCTCGCCTTCATCCCGATCGAGGTGCTCATCGTCACCCTGATCATCGAACAGCTGCTGGAGTCGCGGGAGAGACAGCAGCGGATGGAGAAGCTGAACATGGTCATCGGCACCTTCTTCTCCACCGCAGGCACCCCCCTCCTGGACCTGCTTGTCCGCGCGGATCCCGGCATCGGCGCATTGCGCCAGCGCCTCGTTGTCCGCGACAGCTGGAAGAAGAGCGACTTTGCGGCCATGAAGGCGGCTATGCAGGACTATTCCTGTAGTATTGAGACCGTCCGGATCGACCTGGATGCCGTGCGGGACTTTCTCCTGAAGAACGAGGATTTTCTGCTCAGGCTTGTCGAGAACCCGATGGTCTTCGAGCACGAGTCGTTCACCGACCTGATCCTTGCCGTCAGCCACCTTACCGAGGAACTGAAGGCCCGCAACTCCCTATCCGGGCTCCCGGCTGACGATACGGGCCACCTTGGCATCGATCTCCGGCGGGTGTATGCCCTGCTCATCCCCGAATGGCTGAGGTACATGGAGTACCTTCAGGCCCATTACCCGTACCTCTTCCACCTTGCCATGCGCAAGAACCCGTTCGATGCCTCTGCATCGGTGGTCATCGGCAGGAAAGCCTAAGCCGTTTGTACGGTTCCCTGCCGGTGACTGCCCCCGGCAGGTCAGAATCTTCGGGGGAGAACCGGGAAAAGGAGGTGTACTGCCCGGTCCGGGCAAACGTACGGTACGCCCGTGCAGCCCGGGGTCCTCCGGCAGATATTGCCGCAAACCCGACACCTTATGTTTCCCGGACCACTAGTACAGGATATGAAACCCGCCAGACCCGGTGATCGCGCCCCCGAACAGAAGGCTGCGTCACCGCCATTCTTCCCCGCACGTCGCTCCCGGGCGGATACGTTCACCGAATCGGTTATCCGGGAGATGACCCGGCTCTCCCTGCAGCATGATGCGATCAACCTTGCGCAGGGATTCCCGGACTTCCCCTGCCCGCCGGAACTGAAGACGGCGGCATGCGAGGCCGTGAACGCCGATATCAACCAGTACGCCATCACCTGGGGGGCAAAAGACCTCCGCGAAGCGCTGGCGGCACGGGTGAAGCACTCCAACGGGATGGCCTTCGACCCGGAGGCAGAGATCACCGTCACCTGCGGTTCGACCGAGGCGATGATGGCATCGATGCTTGCCACGATCCAGCCCGGCGACGAGGTGATCGTGCCCGAGCCGTTCTACGAGAACTACGGCCCCGACGCGCAGATCTCCGGTGCCGTGCCAAGGTACGTCCGCCTCGACGACGATTTCTCCCTTGACGAGGAGACGTGGAAGGCCGCGTTCACCCATAAGAGCCGGGCAATTATCCTCAACACGCCCAACAACCCGACCGGCAAGGTCTTTTCGAACAGGGAACTCCGGTTCATCGCGGACCTCTGCATAGAATACAACATGGTCGCGATCACGGACGAGATCTACGAGCACATCCTGTACGACGGGAAGAAACACGTATCGATCGGATCCCTTCCCGGCATGCGGGACCGGACCATCACAATCGGGAGTTTCTCCAAGACCTACAGCGTGACCGGCTGGCGGGTCGGGTATGCACTTGCGGGACAGGAGATCACCGCACGGCTCCGGAAGATCCATGATTTCCTCACGGTCGGCGCCCCCGCCCCCCTTCAGCAGGCCTGTGTTGCAGCCCTCCGGCTGCCGGAGTCCTACTATCGCGGACTGGCAGAGGACTATGACCGGAAACGGAAGATCCTGTACAACGGGCTTAAGGATGCAGGCTTCTCATGCACGCTGCCGGAAGGGGCGTATTATATATTCACGGATATCGCGGGGTCCGGCATGACCGATGGTGCGTTTGCCCGTAAGCTCGTGGAGACGGCCGGGGTTGCGGCAGTACCGGGGTCGTCGTTTTACCATGAGGGGGGAGAGACGAAGCTCCGGTTCACCTTCTCCAAGAAGGACGAGACGCTGCTTGAAGCGTGCAGAAGGCTGGAAAAGGTAAGTATCCGTTAGGAAGTCTGTATTTTTTACTTCTCAAACGGTTTCACGGCTTCCGGCAGGCAGGTCACCACGCCCCGGATGCCGGAAACGGTAAGGGTCATCAGGATAGCGTCGACCACTTCTTCCCGGGTCGCCCCGGCAGCCTTTGCCATCGGCACGTGGGCCCTGACGGCCATCTCGTCGCCCATCGACGCTTTCATGGCGATATAGATCAACTGCCTGGTCTTCGCGTCAATTCCCTTCGATGCCACGAGCGACTGAATCAGGCCGTTGAAGGCCGCTGCCACTTCCGGGGCTTCTTCCTGGAATAGTTCCATGGGGTTCCGCTGCATAGGGTTCACAAAAAGGATGGTACGGGAACCCTTTTTAACCCGCTGCCTGCGTCGTGAAGATGATAATGGTGACGGGACCGGATCCGGCCGGGAAAACCCGGGCATCAGGAACGGGGTTTTCCGGAGCCATGGGGGTGCTCGCCGGGAACCCACCGGTCGCCGTCTTTCCGGAGCTCTTTTTTCCAGATCGGGACACCTTTCTTGATCTCCTCGATGATATACCGCGAACCGGCATAGGCCTGCGGCCGGTGGCCGGCACTGACGACGATGATCAGGATGTTATCACCTACGGAAAGCCTCCCGATCCGGTGGACGATATCCACGTGGAAGAGGGTGTGCAGTTTTTTTGCTTCCTCCGCGATCTTCCCGAGCTCTTGGAGGGCGACTTCCTCGTACGCCTCGAGCTCCATCTCACGGATGTCGTCGTCCCGGACAATCCCGTCGAATACGACCACGGCACCCGTCCCGGGCTGCTTGGCGTTCTCGATCAGCCTGCCGATATCAACGTCCTCGTGTTGTATGGCGATCATGGTCTGACGGCCTCCCGCCGTTTATCCTCCGGCTACCGGGGGGAATACGGCGATCTCGTCCCCTTCCGCCACCATAACCGTTGCCGTGTCTGCAGGTTCGAGGCGTTTCCCGTTCCTCATGACGATGACGAACTCGCGGAAATTCCCGTTCTCATCAAAGATCGCGTCGTAGCCTTCCTTCTTCTCGCGGGCAATGTCCTTGACCAGCGCGGCAAGGACAACGCCGCTCTTCTTCTCAACCAGGATATCGGTGCCGAGCAGTTCGCGGAACCGGGCAAAAAAACGTACTTTTACGGTCATTTCTTTTTCCTCGCAGGCATGGTTACCGGGGGGATGTTCCCGCAGACCGGGCACGATAGGTTCCTTTCCACGGCAATCTCCTCGGCATGTGACTCAAGACCGTCCCAGAGGAAGAGACGGTTTGTCAGCAACCTGCCGTCATGGATCAGGTACTTGACCACTTCGGTTGCCTGGACCATCCCGATAAGGCCGGGGGTCACGCCGACTACGGGGAACACTTCCCTGGGCGGGGCTTTGGGAAAGATGCAGGCAAGACACGGGGTTACCCCCGGAACGATCGTGGTTGCCTGGCCGTATAAGCCGCTTATGGCCCCGTGGAAGAACGGGATCTTCTTTTTTACTGCAACCTCGTTGAGCAGGTAGCGGGTCGGGTAGTTGTCCATCGCATCCACAATCCCGTCTGCACTGCCGACAAGCCGGCCGACATTTGTCTCATCGATTGTGGTATCGATCGCCTTCACGGTGATATCCGGGTTGATCTCCCGCAGTTTTTCCTCTGCAGAGACCGTCTTCTTCCTGCCGATATCCCGGTCATGGTGGAGGATCTGGCGGTTCAGGTTGGTCAGCTCGACAACATCCCTGTCAACAAGGGTGATGGTACCGATACCGGCAACAGCAAGATAGATCGAGACAGGGGATCCCAGGCCGCCGGCACCGGCAATAAAGATATGCGCTTTTTTCAGCCGTTCCTGCCCGTCGTCGCCAAAGAGCAGCATCTGCCTCCTGTACCGATCGCGTTCCCGTTCTGAGAGCATGGTTCACCTGGGTGCCGATGGAACGGAGTTCGTCCGGTAAAGGACGATACTCCGTAACCACCGGGATCCGATATATCGTATCTTTGCCCGGAGATGTATTAATTGCATCATATTCCGGCAAGTATTACCCGAATCTTCCTGCAGATCTGACAGCCTAGTGCCGGCAGGTCGTCTCCCCGTGTTCGTGGGAATGGGGGTTCTTCTCCACCCACGGTTCGAGGCCCTGTTTCTTCCGGTAGTCGTTGATCGCCTTGTGGATCCCTTCCTCGGCCAGCACCGAGCAATGCATCTTGATCGGGGGGAGACCTTCGAGGGCCTCGGCAACAGCCTTGTTCGAGACCTCCCACGCCTCTTCGAGTGTCTTGCCCCTTATAAGCTCGGTCGCCATGCTGCTCGAGGCAATGGCAGCCCCGCAGCCAAAGGTCTTGAACTTTGCATCGGTGATGACATTGTTCTCGACCTTCAGGTAAATATTCATGATATCCCCGCAGACCGGGTTCCCGACCTCGCCGACACCGCTTGCGTTTTCTATCTCGCCCACGTTCCGCGGGTTCTTGAAATGGTCCATGACCTTGTCACTGTACATTGCTGCCTCCTTCTTTCCCGCTTTTTTTATAGAGCGGCGACATCTCCCGCAGGCGGGACACCACCTTTGGCAGGACTTCGATGACGAAGTCCACGTCAGCATCCGTGTTCACGTTGCCGAGCGTGAGCCGCAGGGAGCCGTGGGAGATCTCCACGGGCAGCCCGGTAGCGAGCAGGACGTGGGACGGTTCGAGCGATCCCGAGGTGCACGCGCTGCCGGTCGAGGCGCAGATCCCCTCGTCGTCCAGCCAGAGGAGCATGGACTCGCCCTCGATGAACTCGAAGCTGATGTTGATGTTGCCCGGCAGGCGTTTCTCCGGATGCCCGTTGAGGCGGGAATGGGGGATCTTAGCGAGGATCCCGTTCAGCAGCCGGTCCCGCAGGGCACGGATCCTCCGGTTGTGGCCTTCGATATCAGCGGTTGCCAGTTCGATGGCTTTCCCGAGCCCGACAATGCCGGCAATGTTCTCCGTACCAGCCCTCCGCCGGCGTTCCTGCCCGCCGCCATGGATCAGATTGTCGATCGTTATGCCTTTGCGGATATAGAGCACCCCGGTGCCCTTGGGGCCGTAGAACTTGTGGGAGGAGAGGGAGAGCAGGTCGATGTTCTGCGACTTCACGTCGATCGGGATGTTGCCGACAGCCTGCACGGCGTCGGTGTGGAACGGGATTTTATGCCTGCGGGCGATTGCTCCGAGTTCCGCAACCGGTTCTATGGTGCCTATCTCGTTGTTGGCATACATGATCGAGATGAGCACGGTCCTGTCGGTGATCGCCTCCTCGAGCCCGGCCGGGTCCACGAGCCCGTACTGGTCTACCGGAAGGTACGTGACCGTGAAACCCTCTTTTTCCAGGTATTCACAGGTATGGAGGACCGCGTGGTGCTCGATCTTCGAGGTGATGATATGGTTGCCCTTCTTCCGGTTCGCGAGCGCTACTCCCTTGATCGCCCAGTTGTCGGACTCGCTCCCCCCGGAGGTGAAATAAATCTCGTCGGGTTCGGCACCCAGCGCTCTTGCCGCCTGTTTTCGGGCAGCATCGATCGCTTTCTTCGACTCGCGGGCAATGCTGTAGATCGAGGACGGGTTGCCGAAATGTTCCGCGTGGTAAGGCGCCATTGCCTCCACGACCTCCTTCCTGACGTACGTGGTTGCGGAATGGTCCATGTAGATGATGCGTTTTGATCCCATGCGTCGTATCCCGTGTATCCAGATATCTGCGCTTGTCGTCAGATTATTCTTTCCCCTGCCGGTGCGGCGGCGCCCGGCTCCCGCAAGATATTTGGGGTGGCCGGGCTAATCACAATTGTGAATACAATGTATTATGTCAGGACTCATAATAACGTTAAGGTTGTGTTATAATGGAAGCACCCTGCCAGAAGATTGTCTGGGACGTCCTGCCGGCCATCCGGGCTGCGATTGCAGTCGAGCTGGTCCGGCACGGCGTGTCCCAGGTTGAAGCCTCGCGGATGCTGGAGATTGCCCCCTCGGCGGTCTCGCAGTACCTCTCCGGTAAGCGCGGCTACCGGATCGAGTTCGAGAACGATGTGAAAAAGTCCATCGAGCTCCTTGCCCGGGACCTCAAGGACAAGAAAGAGGTCAACCTCGTCGGCCGCACCTGCGATATCTGCCGCCAGCTGCGCGACGGGGACGATGGCTGTGCCGGGCCATCGGGCTCACGCTGCGGGTCGTGACGGTTACGGCAATACGTTCGGTTTTTTTCCTTCCCATGACCGCCCGGACCAGGTACGAGGAACTCGTGGAGATCGTTGCAGGGCACGGCCCCATGCTGGTCGCCTACTCTGGTGGCGTTGACAGCACGCTCCTCGCTTTCATTGCCCGCGGGGTGCATAAAGAGAAGACCCGCTGCGTCCTCCTCGACAGCCCGGTCGTCCCGCGGGCCGCAGTTCTCCAGGCACGGGATATCGCCCGCGAACTCGGGCTTGCGCTGGATATCATTACCGTTCCCCTCATGGAGCAGGAAGAATTCTGTAACAATCCCGCTGAACGGTGCTATTATTGCAAGAAGATCTCGGCCGTCTCCCTCAGGAAACGGGCAGCAGAACTCGGCCTTGCCTGCATCGCGGACGGGATCAATCTCTCGGATACGGGAGAACACCGTCCCGGTCTCCGGGCTTCCACGGAAGAGGGGATCGTCCACCCGTTCATCGAGGCAGGGATCACAAAGGAGGAGATCCGCGCTATTGCCCGCGGGCAGGGACTTTCCGTCTGGCAGAAACCCTCCGCGGCCTGCCTTGCGTCCCGCATCCCGTACGGGGAACGCATCACGGTTAAAAAACTCCACAGGATTGAAGAGGCAGAGGCGTTCCTCGACGGGCTCGGCACCGGCCAGCTCCGGGTACGGCTGCACGGGAATCTTGCCCGGATAGAAGTACATAAAGAGGATGTGGAAAAAATACTGGACAACCAGTCCGCAGTGGTCAGGCACCTCAGATCCCTCGGTTTTGCCTATATTGCGCTCGACCTCGAAGGCTACCGCAGCGGCAGTATGGATGAAGTGCTCTGACAAACGATCCGGTAACCGCGCAACGGTGGAAATGCATGTATAAAAAAATTCCCTGTATCCGTATCGACGGTGAAAAATGCGAAAAAGGCCAGCACGATGTGATCGAGGAGGCCCCGATGGCGCTCTTTGTCAACGGGCGGCACGCGATGACCGCAATGATGAGCCCGGTACAGCTCGAGGACTTTGTGACCGGCTACCTCTACACGGAGCAGATCATCAGGAACATTGACGAGATCGAGTCCATCAGGATCGAGAAGAACCGGATGAGTGTCATCACGAAAAACCTCTTCAAGGTGCTCGGCCCGAAAAAGACCATCCTCTCCGGCTGTGGCGGGAGCACCTCATTTATCGATACAGAAAAACTGCCGAAGATCACGTCGGCCTACACGATCAGTACCGCAGATATCTGGACGGTCCAGAAAGCCGTACTGAACTCGGAACTCCACGTGAAGACCGGGGGGATCCATATCGTTGCCCTGCTGGACAGGGCAAAGGTCCTCGCGGTCTCCGAGGATATCGGGCGGCACAATGCGCTCGACCGGGTGATCGGATACGGGCTCCGGAACGCTATCGATCTCACGAAGACCTGGGTCATCGTCTCCGGCCGTATCTCGTCCGAGATGGTGCGCAAGTGCCTCATCGCGGGCATCCCCATCATCGTCTCCCGCGGGGCAACCACCACGCTTGCCGTAGAGATTGCCGAGAAGACCGGTCTTTCCGTTGTCGGCTTTGCCCGGGGGGGCAGGATGGTTGTCTACACCCATCCGCACCGGATTGAGGGGTCAGGTGCGGTAGCGGGTGCGTCAGTGTAAAAGTGAGTGCCGGATCCGGCAGAGCTGACAGGTCCTTCCGCTGCACGGGTCCCCGCATTCCCGGCAGCGACCGACCGGCTCCCCGCCGGTATTTCCAGAAAAAGCGGTCTCGATCTTCTTCTTGTTCTCCAGGAGACGGAGCATGGTACCGGGGTGCCGGTATTCAAGTTCGGAAAGCATTGACCGCACCTCCCGCCGCAGGGCATGAATGGCATACGGACATTCCGGCAGGTCCTCCCATACACCCTGTACCATGAGGTACGTTGCAATCTCTTTTTCCTGCACGTACATGAGCGGCTTGACCCGCGGGATGAACCGGCCACCGGAGTCCGCGCCGGAGTTCCGTACGAGCCTCATGAGATCGCCTCTGAGCACGTTCATGAGTACCGACTGGGCTTCGTCATCAAGATTATGGCCGGTTGCCAGTTTTGTTGCCCCGGCCCGTTCCGCCCCGGTAACGAGCGCCTTCTTCCGCAGGATCCCGCAGATGCTGCAGGCCTGCGTCTTATGGCCTTTCAGGATCGTATCGAGAGTATCCCCGAACAGTTCTCCAAAGGAGACAGTGATATGCGTAACCCCGAGTCTCCTGACAAGGCCTTCCGCGGAACGGGCGGTTGCTTCGCGGTACCCGTCAATGCCCTCGTCAACGGTGACTGCCACGAGCCGTATGTCATTCCGGGAACCGAAGAGATGATGCAGGAGAAGGAGGAGGGCAGTGCTGTCCTTGCCGCCGCTCAGGCCAACGGCCACGCAGTCCCCCGGCACGATCTGCTGCCGGGATACGATCGTTTCGGAAACCCGCTGTTCCATATCGGCGATAAGGTGGGTGCCACACAGGAAGCGTCCGGTATGCCGCTGGTGGATCACGGCAGGTTCCCCGCAGAGGGTGCATGCAGGGGCCACCGGACGACGAGGTCCAAGGCTCACGTTCAGCCCCCGTGGGAGATGCGGATAATCCGGAGCTCGTCATCCCCGCTGACAAGGGTATCTTCCGGGATCAGCAACCCGTCCCGTACAACCATCACCTCAAGGGGGTTGATGCCCGCTTTCCGCAGGATCGCTTCAACGGTGGCCGGGGCCGGATCGATGACCCGGGTGCTCCGGTCCGGCAGGATCAGATTCATGCGCCTTGAGTACTACTGTGCCGGACGGTTTCTTAATGCTGAGGGTCACAAGACAAAAAGCAGGAGAAGCATGAAGTTCTCCCGCCACGCTTCATCCTCTGGAAGAGGGGCAGGGGAAATTTTTCAAAAGATCCCCTTGCTGAAACCTAGGTACCGGGTCTTTTGCAGGTTAAGGGAGTTTTGGAAGAACAGAATTTATTTTTCTGTTGGTTTCCCGTCGTATTCCTCCGGCCGGGCAAGTGCCTCCTGTTTTGTCTTCCGTATAACCTTGTCCTGGTGTTCGGGCGGGGCGTAGATGGTGTATAATCTGAGATTTTTAGTACCTGAAGTGTTGATCACATTGTGCTTTGCGCCACACGGGACTATCACGCCGCTGCCATCCTTCACCGTATGCCGGGCGGCATCGATCACGACAACCCCTTCCCCTTCTTCGAAGCGGAAGAACTGGTCGACAGTATCGTGAGTCTCCAAACCAATGTCCTCGTTCGGCTTAAGGCACATCAGGACGAGCTGGCTGTATTTTCCCGTGTACAGTACCCTGCGGAAATCCGTGTTCTTTTTCGTCTCTTCCTCAAGATTTGCGGTAAAACCTTTCTTCATAGTCTGCCTCATATCTGACTGGTTAAGGGTCCTTAATATCTGTTGCCCCATGTCAAGGGAGGACAGGACTCTCATACGGTACAGCAAGGAGAGGACTCCGGGAGACCTGCTTATTTGATACATCCCCTGAACACATAGAATACCACAACAGGGGCTGAACCGTGCAGGACATACCATCACTCCGGCAGGAAATCCGGCAGCTGAAAGAGGAGCGCAATGCAATTCTCCTCGTGCATAACTACCAGCCGCCCGAGATCCAGGATATCGCCGACTGTACCGGCGACTCGCTCGAGCTCTCGCGTGCCGCAGTCACGATGAAGGGAGACGTCATCGTCTTCTGCGGCGTTGACTTCATGGCAGAGACCGCCGCCATCCTCTCGCCGCACAAGACCGTGCTCCTCCCCGCGGAGGATGCCTGCTGCCCGATGGCGCAGATGATCACTGCAGCCGAGCTGAAACTCGCAAAAGAGCGGCACCCGGACGCCGCCGTGATCTGTTATGTCAACACGAGCGCGGAGGTCAAGGCGGAAAGCGACATCTGCTGCACCTCGTCAAACGCAGTGAAGGTGGTCAATTCTGTCCTGCAGGACGAGATCCTCTTCGTCCCCGACCAGAACCTTGGCCGGTACGCCCAGCGTTTTACGAAGAAGGCGATCCTCCCGTGGGAGGGGTACTGTATTGTGCATGACCGGATCACGCCGGCGCAGGTTGAAGCGGCACGGAAGGCTCACCCGGGTGCGGTTGTCCTGGTGCATCCCGAGTGCCGGCCGGCAGTGATCGATTGTGCGGATCACGTTGCAAGCACCTCCGGGATCATCAGCAAGGTGTGCACTTCAGAAGAACAGGAGTTCATCATCGGCACCGAGATCGGCATCCTTCACCGTCTTAAAAAGGAGTGCCCGGGCAAGCGGTGCTATCCCCTCTCAGAAGGAGCGGTCTGCCGCAATATGAAGAAGACCGACCTTGAAAAAGTGCGGGACTCTTTGAAAACACTTCAGCCCCGCATCACGGTGCCGCAGGATATCGCGGACCGGGCCCGCGGTGCGATCGAGCGGATGCTGGCACTCCCGTAACAATTGTTTTTCCTGTGCCTCCACCCGACACAACCATGCCTCATTAAAGAAGGATCACTTCTTCTCCGGCAGGTTCTTTCGCACCATCAGCCGGGTGTACATCTCCTCCCCGACACATTCCTTTGCATGCCTGCACCACTGGATGCAGGATTCAATGTCATTATAGACAGTAAAGCCGCAGGTGCTGCACTTCACCGAGATATCGTTTGAGAAGAGTTCCACTTCCTCACCGCATTGCGGGCATTTCCTGATCGAGAGGGTGGGGGTCTTCAGGTTCGCGGCGCCCGGGCAATGGTCCAGCATGGTATTCCCTCAGAGAGTTGTCTGCGTGCCGGTATGAGAACCCAGCGGTTGTACCAGCCGCTCGTCATCGGCCGCCGGGTTGTTCACGAGATCAGACACCGGTACCATCGCCATTGCTGATGCAGGGTAGGGTGCAAGGATCGAGGGGAGATCCTGAGGGGCCGGTGGATCGCGGGAGAGCCAGCGTTCCTCGTTCTCCCGGCTCAGGATCACCGGCATCCGGTTATGGACCTCCGCAAGCAGGGCATTGGGCCCGCAGGTGATAATGGTGTACGTGGCGAGCATTGTCCCGTCAGGTCCCTGCCAGGCATCACAGAGCCCGGCAAAGGCAAAGAGCGGGCTTTCCGGTACGGTAAGATAGAACGGTATCCTTTGGTTTCCCTCCTTTTTCCATTCGTAAAAACCGGATGCCGGCACAAGACAGCGGCCGGCCTTTAAGAGGGGACGAAACAGGGGTTTTTCCAGGAGTGACTCCGCCCGGGCATTGACAGGTCTCAGTGCGGTTCTGGTATCCTTTGTCCAGGAAGGGACGAGCCCCCATTGCATCAGGGCGATCCTGTCCCTGTCGCGCCTGACAATGACCGGCATCTCATTTCCCGGGCTGACATTAAACTTCGAGCGGGCACCCATCATCGGGTCGAATACCCTAAAGCGGTTGCCGAGATCGTCGATGCAGATGAGCGAGTACCGGCCGCACATGGATGATCAGTTCGGATCTATGCCGTGTCCGGTATATCATCCTGCCGCACGCAGGATGAAGCTGCCCGTGTCAGGTGCCTTCCTTCCTGACGCTGAGTGCCGTGCAGGTATACCTGGTTATTGTGTGCCCCAGGACCCTGATGGCTCTTCACCGGCCGGTACGACCGCACCGGTCATTACCGACCCATACACGTAATACGCCCCGGTGCAAAGTACCGGCAGGAAATGACAAAAGAACCTGTTCCGGTCCCATCATCGTCCCGGGTGTACCTGCCCGGTCCCGAAGAAGAGAAGCGGCTTGCCGGTTTTTTTGCTGCACGGGTGCTCCCCCCGGCACTCGAACAGGGAATCGAACAGTATATCGTTAAAAAAGTCGGGAAGGACTGGCACGACCCGGTCATCCTTGAACGGCTCCGCAGGGCTATCGTTGCCCAGAAGGACGATTACTGGAAGCCGGTGGAGAAGCGGTCCCTGCAGTACACGAAGGCGTACAGCGTTCTCGGGTACCTTGCGTACCATTTTCCGGTATACTTCGTACAGACAGAATACCTGCTCGCCATGCTTGCGAAGGAAGGCCTGCTGAAGAAGAGGATGACCGTCCTCGATATCGGCACCGGCCCGGGCGTAGTCCCGCTCGCCATCGCGGACTTCTGGTCCCGGCTCGGAGGTGCAAAGGCCGACGTATATTCCGTGGAACGCTCGGAAGAGCATATCGAGGCGTTCCTGTACCTGAGGGACAGGTTCGTGCCAAAGGGCGGGAAGGTCTCCGTCAAACCCCCGAAAAAAACGGATATCACTGCGTCTGAGCCGGCAAAGATCCCGCAGCAGGTCGACCTTTTGGTCTTCTCCAATGTCTTGAACGAACTGAGCGATAAAAGCATGGAGCAGCGAGCGGACCTCGTCATGCACTATGCCGGAGGGCTCGCACCGGATGGCACAATCCTCATTGTCGAGCCTGCGGAAGAGGCAGTCTCCACGCAGCTGCGGGTGCTCTCCCTTGCCTTAAAAAAGCGCGGCCTTTCCATCCACAGCCCCTGCACCTATATATGGGACACGAACTGCACGCCGGACCGTTGTTGGAGTTTCGTGACAGCCCCCTGCATCCGGCCGACGCGGATCATGGTGAAGCTTGCTGCATGCGACGAGCCGTTCCGGTACGTGAACACCGATATCAAGTACAGTTACGTGGTTCTCAGGAAGGACCGGAAAACACATGAGACCTACCGGGTGCCGGCCGGATCCCGGGTACTCCGGTTATCGCAGATCCACCGCCATGTGGATAAGCGGATCAATCTCATTGCCGCGAAGATGTCGGAGAACCTCGGGGACGCCAAGAACCTGCTCTTCCGGCTCTGTGACGGCACGGCGGATAACCCGGTCTTTGCCGTGATCCCCGCGTTCCATGTCACACCCGAAAACGAGTGTATCGTGTCAGCGCCGTACGGCGCAATCCTCGAACTGCGGGGAGTTCTCGTCAGGTACAACCCGAACCATGACGCATATAACGTGCTCGTGAGCCGGAGCACGGAGATCCATCCGGTATCAGCAGACGAGGGGATGGATAAGGAGGGATGATCCTTTTTTCCCTGTTGGTCCCGGAGATACCATGAAGGAGAGCAAAAAACACGGAATACCGGCAACGGAGAGGTCGCGGGTGGTGCAGAGGGGGTCCCGGCTCTCTCCCGCAGGCTTTCCATTCCCGCGTTCGGTCAGAAGGGTTTTCTGCTCAGCTCGCGAAAAATACTGATACGTTCCGGCCCGGTTCCGGATCTGTTCATGAGAAAATATGTCGCTTGCCAAAGGCTGTGTTCTCTGCTACCAGGGCGCAAAAATGGTGCTGTTCGTCACGGGACGCTGCCACCGTACCTGCTGGTACTGCCCGCTCTCCCGTGAGCGGAAGGGGACCGACACCGTCTTTGCCAACGAGCACCCGGTTGATATCCCTGCACAGATTATCCAGGAGGCCGAGAACATGAGTGCGCTGGGGACCGGCATTACCGGGGGAGAACCGCTCCTCTGCCTGGACAAGGTGACGGAATACTGCCGGCTCTTAAAGGACCATTTCGGCCCTGACCACCAGATCCATCTCTATACGGCAAAAGCGCCGACAGATGGAGAACTTGCACAGATGCAGGGGCTCGTGGACGAGATCCGCCTTCACCCCCCGCATGAATGCTGGAAGGATATCCTGACGTCGGAGTTCATCACCTCCGCACGGCACGCCAAAGCCATGGGATTCGATATCGGCATCGAGGTGCCTGCCCTGCCCGGGCTCGAACTGCTCATTAAGGCGCTCCCGTGCCTCGATTTCCTCAACATCAACGAGCTGGAGTGGGGGGAGAGCAATGCCTTCCAGATGCGGGAGCGTGGCTACGAGCTTGCGGACGAACTGCACAATGCCATCGACGGGGCGAAAGGCTGGGCTGAGGAGATCTGCCGGCACGACAAGGTGCACTGGTGCTCGTCGGCATTCAAGGACTCGGTGCAGCTGCGGGAGCGCTTGTTACGGGTTGCGCAGAACACGGCCCGGCCCTTCGACGAGATCACCGACGACGGTACGATCGTGTACGGGGTCTTCGAGCCCGGTTCGGGCAGTACCGGTACGGAGGTATCGTTCTTTCTTGAGAGGTTTGAGCCGGATAGTTTTACGGTCTTCCCTGACAGGATTGAGACGGCATGGTGGCTGCTGGAGAAATATGCGGACGAGCTGGAGGGAAAGAAATACGTTATCGAACGTTATCCCAATGGCGGGATGGTCGTGGAGATGACCCCCTTATGACCGTACGGGACCTGATCGAACCGCTCTACGAGCGGTACCTCCGCATGCAGTGCCGGCGCGTGCCCAACCATGTCGCCATCATCCTTGACGGTAACCGCCGCTATGCGAAGATGCGGGGTATCGACACCGCAAGCGGCCACCGGGCCGGGGCGGAAAGGACCGAGAAGATGCTTGACTGGGCGCACGAGCTGGGTATCCGCCATATCACGCTCTATACCTTTTCCACGGAGAATTTTTCCCGCAGCAGGGACGAAGTGCAGTACCTCTTCGACATGTTCAAGGAGAAATTCACCGGGGTCATGAAGGACGAGCGGGTGAAACGATACCGGATCCGCGTGCAGATGGTAGGCGACCGTTCGCTGCTCCCGGACGACCTGCGGGAGGTCATCGATGCGGCTGAGGCGTCGACCCGGGACTATGAGGGGTTCTGCCTGAATATCGCCCTTGCCTACGGCGGGAGGAACGAGATCGTCCTGGCGGCACGCGAGATCCTCACCGAGGTTGCTCATAACGGGCTGGACCCGGATACCATCGACGTCCAGATGGTGGAACGGCACCTCCACGAGGGAAAGGGGATACCTCCGGTGGATCTGATCATAAGGACCGGCAACGAATACCGGACTTCCAACTTCCTGCCCTGGCTTGCAAGCGGGCACGAGTCGGCAGTCTATTTCTGCGCCCCCTACTGGCCGCTGTTCCGGAAGATCGACCTGCTCCGGGCCATGCGCATCTACGACCAGCGGCTCGCGGTAAAAAACGGGGGAAATACCGGCAGGTAAGAACCGGATCGCGTACTATATTTCATCCGGATGACAGATCAGGAGATGATCGGGAATGACGGGGAAGACAAAGACCGGTGCAACCTGGCACAGTACTCCGGTGGTCCTGCGGTCGGATATATACCGTAAGGCCCTCGAACAGGGAATTGACATCAGCGATGCCTGCAACCGGGCACTTGCCGGCCTGACTGGGTGTGAATACCGCAACCGGCAGACCGACGAAATCCCCGCCCCGCCGCCCGTTATCATAGCAAGGGATGGTTCCTCCCCGTACGCTCCCAAAGAAAGAGATCTATCTCCGCCGCCAAAACTGCACCCGGTCATCAACGCGGATGACCCGGCCGCACCGGCCACTGTCGTGCAGGCAAAGACCAGGCCGGCAAAAAAGGCAACCGCAGGGCCCCCGGCACCGGTACCGGCTCCTGCGCCCGTCCTTCCCGAAGAAGAACCCGTCGCAGTTCCCGTGATCACCGCGAAAACGGCAGCGGCCAAAAAAAGCCAGGCCGTATCGGCAAAAAAGAGATCGAAAGGAGATGCCTTAAGAACCTTTTTCTCCTTAAAGATTGCCCGGTCCGACGATGAGGAAGCCCGCGTGGGCAAAGACGATCTCTACGAACTGTTCGCCCGCTTCTGCCGCGACCACCGCATCACCCCGGTCCCGGAGCGGAAAACAGTAACCATTGCACTGAAAAACCAGTTTGCCCTCACGGAAAAACCGGTGGACGGGACAGCGTGCTGGACCGGTATCCGGCTGAAATAATGTTTTTTTACTTCCCGAAACGGCGGATGCGGGACTGGTAGTCGCGCAGGATCCGCAAAAAGTCCACGTACCGGAAATACTTCCAGTTAACATCGGAGAAGAAGAGCTCGGAATAGACCGACTGCCAGATAAGGAAATCCGTCAGGTGGTCGCCCCCGCTCTTGATGACAACGTCCGGCATATACCGGAAGGTAAGATAGGAGTCAAGGAGCTGTTCGTCCACCGTGTCTGCGGGAACCCGGTCCCTTGCCATCCTCCGGATGCACTCGGTTATCTCCTCTCTCCCGCTCTTGCCGACAGCCACCACCACGTCCATCCCGGTCCCGGTCACCTCAGTATGGTCCCCGTAATGGAGGTTGAGTCGTGCAATGGTGCCGATCTTCCTCACAGCCGGTAAGAAGGCATCGGGTCCGCCCTGTGCCGGCGTCGATATATGGAAGGTGAGCCCCCGGATCCCTGCGGATGCTGAAGGGGGGTGTTTTGCTACGTAAGCCGATATGGCATTGCACCAGGAAGTGACGCGGTAGAGCTTTTCCGGGGCATCCGCCATGTCCTTTGCATCGATCATGAAGCACACGTGCCCCGGCAGATCGGTGATCTGCCGTTTGAGCAGGCGGGCATACAGCCAGTAGATCATAGCTACCTGAAATATGGTGCTCTAGAGTAAATATGCTTGAGGATACGTCGGATGTGAACACCTGCCCCGGCAGCGGGCACAAGAGAAGGCGTTACAGGAACAGGCCGAGGAGCCGGATTGCCACGGCCCCGGTTCCGACCGCAAGCACGGTTTCAAGGACCGTTATCCCCAGAGCCCGCTGCCACCCGAACTCACGTGCAAGCACCATGATCGTGGAGATGCACGGGACATAGAGCAGGGTCACCAGCCCAAAGACGATCAGCTGTGCCGGAGTCATGATCGTGGAGAAGACCGTTGTCCCGAACAGCGCGGCAAGGGCGAGAATGGTCATCTCTTTCCTGACAATCCCGAACACGAACACGACACCGGTCATGAGCGGGAGCCCGAGCAGGATCACGGTCACGGGGGAGAGAAGTACATTGATCGGTTCGAGGAACCCCAGGGCATACGCGGCGGTGATAGCGATGCTGCCGAGAATATAGGCAGGCAGCACGATCCAGACAAGCGACTTCGTCCGCTGCCAGGTCTGCCCGAGCACGCCGTGCAGGTGCGGGACGTGATAGTCAGGCATCTCCATGATCATCCCCACCGATTCGCCGGGCAGAACGCGGAACGCGATCCGGCCGATGACGACAATCAAGATGAAATCGAAGAGATAGAGCGCCAGAGCCCACCAGATGTTCACGAATGCCGCAACAACCCCGAGGATGACGATCGTCCGTGCCGAGCAGGGGACGAGGGTAACGAGGAATGCCGCGAGAAACTTCTGCTTGGGCGACTCGATGATCCTGCACGAAAGACAGGCCGGTACGGTACAGCCAAAGCCGAGCACCAGCGGGATGATTGCCTTCCCGTGGAGTCCCATCTTGTGCATGCCCCGGTCCAGCATCAGGGAGAAGCGGGTGAGGAACCCGGAGTCCTCGATCAGGGTAAGGAAGAGATAGAAGGGTATCACGTACGGGATGATGAGCGTCAGCGCAGCGACAAAACCGGTCCACGCCCCCGCAAAGAGGATTTCCGATGCGGAACCTTTCACCAGCGGCTGGATGGGGGCGATGCCGGCAAGGAACGTGGTGACGATCTCCGACATCCAGGCGCCGATTACAAACGTCCAGACCAGGAGGCCCCCCATGGTCAGGACGAGCAGGAGATAGCCGAGCACCGGGTGGAGGGCCAGCCGGTCGATCCGTTCCGTGGGGGTGAGCTCCTGGTCCTGGGGGGACTGGATATCCATAACCTCCGATACCATCCGCTCGGCTGCATGGTAACGCTCGCCGCTCATCACGGTACCCACCGGTTCCCCGTGGATCTTCTCCAGTTCCCGGGCAAATGCCTGTGCAGCAGTAACAACATCCGGTGCCTGCTTCTTTGCCTCCCAGACCGTATCCGGATCGCCCTCCAGCAGCTTGATGGCCGTCCATCGCGGGGGGTAACCGCCGGCACCCGCCGGCAGCAGCACCATGATCCTCCGGATCCGGTCCTCCACTTCCTTCCCATACGGGATGGTGTGTGGTTTCGGGCGGTTCTGGACCGCGCTGACAAGTGCGTCCGAGAGCTCGGCAATCCCCTTGCCCCGGATGGCAATGGTCGGGATGACCGGCACGCCAAGCAGTGCCGAGAGTTTCCCGGTATCGATACGGATCCCTTTCTGCGCCGCAAGGTCCATCTGGTTCACGGCAAGGATCATCGGGCTTCCCAGTTCCGCGAGCTGGAACGTGAAAAAGAGGTTCCGTTCAAGGGCGGATGCATCGAGAATGTTCACTACCACGTCCGGATGGTCGTGGGCGATGAACTCGCGGGAGACCTGTTCCTCGGTCGAGAGGGCGGTGATGGAATAAATGCCCGGGAGATCGATCACCCGGATCCGCCGGCCCCGGTGCTGGAGGAGCCCCTCGGCCCGCTCAACGGTCTTTCCCGGCCAGTTCCCAATCTCCTGGTCAACGCCGGTGAGCTGGTTGAAGGTCGCGCTCTTGCCGACATTGGCATTTCCGGCAAGGGCCACAACGTATTCGCGGTTGGTATCCGGTATGAAAGCCGGCGGGAGGCACCCGTCGCAGTCCCTGCACCCGCTCATCCGTTTTTCTCTCCGTACGCCGTGACAAAGATGTGATCAGCAATCGCATGATCGATGGCAAGGCGGGTCTTCCGCACGGCAATCTCGACCGGGCCCAGGAGGGGGGCTTTGCGGACAAGCTGTATATCTGTTCTGAGGGTAAGCCCGAGGTCGGCAAGGCGCTGAACAACGCTGTTGTCGCCCCGGATGAAGGCGATGGTGGCCTTCTGTCCGGGCCGGAGGGAGGTGACCGGTATCAGCGGTTCGTCCCGGGTGCAGGTGGAATGTGGCATGGTTTCCCTCAGGCAGGCTGAACAGCTTTCCACATCCCGGTCGCAGGCCCCGATCAGGCTCCCGTGAGGGCACCGGGCCGGGGCATTGAGCATCTTGCAGAGGGCACATTCCGTTTCATCGGATAACGTGTGCTCCATTTTGCATGCCTCGTCATGGACGTTCTCCCCGTTGATGTGGAGCACGTCGCTTAAGAACACCTCGAGGAGCCGGTGACGGCGTTTCACTTTCCGTGCCATCTCCCTGCCCTGTCCGGTCAGGGAGGCACCTTTATACGGCTCGTAGTGCACGAATCCCTTGTCCGCAAGGGTCTGGAGCGCCTCAGTGACACTTGCCGGTGCAACTTTCATGCACCGGGCAATCGCCGAAGTCTTGGCAATCCCGTCTTTCTCCTCGATATCAAGGATACTCTCCAGGTACTCTTCCAGCTGCTCAGACGCCATCACGTTATATTTAGGTGACCCTAAATTAAGAATGTTTCGGATACCCTAAATCCCCCGGAGCCCGGATGAATGGGATCTGTCAGGAACCCGTTCCGGCAAGGATTTTTTTGGCCGATTCCCGCCGGCAGGATTCTCTCCCGTAATCCGGGTGGCAACAGGAGCACTTATAACCAATCTCATGAAATGATCAAACGATCCATGTATTCCAATCCTGATCGATCATATCGTGCAATGTTCCTGCTGACTGCCGGCGTAATTTCGATGCCCCTTAACAGGCATTGTACTTCCCGGGAACGGCCATGCTGACCTTTGTCGGCCTCGGGCTGTTTGACAAGACGGACATCTCGGAGAAGGGACTTGCCTGCATCCGGCAGGCGGATCATGTTTTTCTGGATAGTTATACGTCGTGCCTGATGGGATCGGCCGTTGGGGAACTGGAACAGTATTACAAAAAACCGGTACTCCGGCTCTTCCGCGAGGATGTGGAGCAGCAACCGGAACGCCTTCTTGCACTTGCAGAAAAAGAGCGGGTGGTATTTCTCTGTGCCGGCGACCCGATGGTCTCCACAACGCATGCCGACCTGCGCATACGGGCGGCAGTGCGGGGGATCAGGACGTCGATCATCCATGCCGCTTCGATTGCAAGCGCCGTCTGCGGTCTTACCGGGCTCCAGAACTATCGTTTCGGGAAGTCCTGCTCCCTCCCCTTCCCGCAGAAGAACTGGTTCCCGACAACGCCGTTCGACGTGATAGCACAGAACCTCTCCCTTCGGCTGCACACCATCGTGTATCTCGATATCCAGAAAGAGCGGTTCATGACGATTCCCGAGGCGGTCGGGCTGCTGGAACAAATGGCACAGGAAAAGCAGGTATCCGTCCCGCTGTA
>Ga0116171_10001565_pt1 | contig 22503 bp, 20 predicted proteins | sample AD_JPNHW2_MetaG_FD_89798 | JGI IMG/M metagenome (GOLD analysis project Ga0116171, IMG submission 89798) | Active sludge microbial communities of municipal wastewater-treating anaerobic digesters from Japan - AD_JPNHW2_MetaG | ecosystem: Engineered > Bioreactor > Anaerobic > Digestate | place...
GATCAGTTGGTATGATCCTTCGGAGTTGAACGGATTGGTGGAAGAGTAGATACAACCTCATATTGCCAGACCGTAGTACATTTCTGCTTGACATATTGGAGATTCTCCATAAAAGGGCAGAAATATGTTTATTTAAACTATCTTATTGTGTAAAAATGAGTAAGCTTTTGGAGACAGTATGAATTTTCTCAAATTCTTCGGTGTTTTGGCGAACGACATTGCAATTGACCTTGGAACCGCCAATACCCTTGTATATAAAAAGAACTCCGGTGTTGTTATAGATGAACCGTCTGTTGTCGCCATGTCGGCTGATAGCAAGAAAATGATTGCCATCGGCGGTCCTGCGAAGGAAATGCTGGGTAAGAGCCCGGATGAAGTAAGAGTGATCAAACCGCTCAAAGACGGTGTGATCGCTGACTTCCAAGTCACTGAGCTCATGCTCAGAAACCTGATCCTCCGTGCTCAGAAGAAGAGACTCCTGGTTCGCCCAAGAGTCATTGTATGTGTACCATCCGGCATTACGGAAGTGGAAAAGCGTGCCGTACGTGACAGTGCATTGCATGCTGGTGCAAGAGAAGTCTTTCTTGTCTCCGAACCGATTGCTGCTGCCATTGGTGCAGACCTTCCCATCGATAAGCCCTACGGGAACCTGATCATGGATATCGGTGGAGGAACAAGCGAGATTGCCGTCATTTCTCTTTCCCACATCGTGGTTCATAATTCCATCCGTATCGGTGGTGACAAGCTGGATCTGGATGTGGTAAATTATCTCAGGAAGAAGAACAACCTGTTTGTTGGTATTCAAACAGCAGAAAAGATAAAACTCAAAATCGGTTCCGCCTATCCCCTGAAGCAGGAACAAGTGATGGAAGTGAGAGGACGTGACATTGTCACTGGTTACCCCATTACCATCAAGATGGGTTCTGAAGAAATTCGGGAAGCCCTCTCGGAAACAGTGACTGCCATGATCGATGCAATCAAGCGTCTTTTCGAAAGAACAGCCCCCGAACTTGCAGCAGATATTGCAGAACGCGGTATCTTCCTAACCGGTGGTGGTGCTCTTCTGAAAGGACTCGATGAAAGAATCCGCAATACTGTCGATTTACCTGTTCATGTCGTTCCTGACCCCTTAACTGCAGTGGTCAAAGGTGCAGGCAAGATACTTGACGACATCGAAAGTTATAGAGAAGTCCTGATTAAAAAAATTGAAGACTGAGCATCGTGACCAGGGAACGCATTGTTGCTATTCTGTACATTCTTTTAGCACTGTTCCTTCTGATGGGAACAACTGAAACACGGATAAAAAAAGCACAGTGGCTCAGTGATTATGTCTTTCCGCCCTATATCAGCAGCATATCGAATATTCAAACTGCAAAGGTATTGAAAGAAAAGAATTTCCACCTGAACGAGAAAATCGCCCAGCAAACCCTCTATATAATGAACCTCGAAAATCGCCTTCATTCACTTGAAAACAGCCAGAAGATTCCCACCTTCCTTGCAGGGAAGAACTTTGTCGTCGCTGAGGTCGTTCGGTTCACAGGCAATTATTGGGAGAGGAATCTCATCATCAACAAAGGCAATAGGGATGGTATCCGGCAGGATGATCCCGTCATTTCTGCTGAAGGTGTCGTTGGCAAGGTGGTGATGGTTTCACGGAATTATTCCATCGTGCTGCCCATATCGCACAACCTGTTCAAGCTTGCCATCATGGACAAGAACTCAAGTGTACAAGGTGTATTAGAGACCGATTATTACGGGCGTGTATATATGGGCATGATCAAACTCGGTTCACAGGTTAATATAGGTGACACACTGGTCACCTCGAATATATCGCAGATATTTCCAAAAGGCTATCCGATAGGAAAGGTGATCAAACTCAAGGAATCACAGGACAATATGTTCCTGAAAGCCGAGATCCAGCCTTTTGCATTAATCGAGAATTCAGAGACAGTCTTTGTCCTGAAGGGTAACAGGGAGCTTTCAAATGAGCAAGAACCGCCAGCCGAATATTGAAGTCAATGGTATCCAGTATGAACGGATTCCGGTAAAAACGAGGATCCTCATGCCGGGTGATTCATTTATTGATATCATCAGGGAATCAGCAGGAAACATCCTGCAAAAAGGAGATATCATATCCATCAGTGAAAGCCCAATGGCAATCACGCAGGGCAGAGCAGTTCCTGTCTCACAACTGAAGATAGGCTTACTTGCCCGGATTCTTTGGAGATTCGTAGCCAAAGTTCCATATGGCATCGGCTTACGCGCACCCACAAGCATGCAGTGTGCGATCGATGAATGCGGTGCAGGAAGAATCCTGCTTGCTGCTTTTGTAGGAGCCTTGGGGAAACTGGTCGGCAGAAAGGGAGATTTCTACCGTATTGCAGGTATGCAGGCAGCCTTGATCGATGCTGCGCATACTTCACCTGTTCCACCTTACGATGATTGTGTGATCAAGGGTCCTCTTCATCCGGAGAAGGAATCCCAGAAAATCAAAGATGCCCTGGGCTATGAAACTGCTGTCATGGATATCAATGACATCGGCGGATGCTGGATGATCGGTGGAAGTTCGGGAATTGATAAGGATTTTATGCAAAAAGTGATGAAGGATAATCCACAGGGACAGGGTGATGAACTGACTCCGTTCTGTATCATCAGAAGAGTGGCGGAGGAGACCATTTGAACCGGGAATCGCAATTCTGGAATATCTTCCGATTAGGAGTGATGGGAATCCTGCTTTTGTATCTGCAGGTCATTATTGCTCCGGATCTCTCCATATTTGGGATTGTCCCCAATATCATGTTGGCATTTGTCATCTTCCTCAGCATGAATGTTTCATTCCTGGCATCAATGACCATGCTGTTCATAGTGGGTGTGATGCAGGATATCACTACCCCGAACCTTCTCGGGATCAATACGCTTTGTTATATCATCCTTGCCTGGATCGTAAGCAGTTATCATGAGAGCCTCGATAAGGAGAAATTCCTATCACATCTCATTATCATCGGGATCGTGAATCTCATTTACGGCTTCATTTTCTTTATCGTACAGTTGGTGATGACGGGTTATTCCATAAAGCTTATCCCGTTATTTTTCTTCAATATCATCTATAATATCGCTTTTTCGATTGTTTTTACATTCATCCTTTCCGTTCTTTTCCGGATGAAAATCTCTCTGCATGAAGACTAATCTCGATCCACCAAACGTTTTTAAGATCATCCTGGCAGTTCTCTTCCTGTTCCTGATCAGTTCTCTGTTTGAACTTCAGATCATCAAGGGTAATTACTATCATCAGATCGCAGAGCGTAATTTCGTTCGCTTGAATCGCATTCCAGCCACAAGAGGTGAAATCTACGACAGGAATTATAAACCTGTCGTGATCAATATCCCTTCCTTGAACCTGTATCTGACACCTGCTAAGATCAAGAACGTGAAAAGCCTCATGCAATTCCTTCAGTTCAATTACGGAATTGACCCCGCGGAAGTGGATTCACTGGTTTATAATAACAGGTTTCGCTCATACCAGGATATCCTCATTGCAGAAAATACGGATTATGATACCATGATGCGTGTTTCAGAGGATTTGAACTATTATCCTTCTCTCAACTTCAAAGTGGAAACGACCAGGCAATACCTGATCCCGAACCATTTCACCGGTTATGTGGGACGTATTAATGCCGATGAATACAGTAGAGTGAAGGAAGAAGGCTATTCCATCAACAGCAGTATCGGAAAGACCGGTCTGGAAAAATACTATGAGGTTCTTCTCCACGGGAAGGATGGTAATGAGATCATCCAGGTGGATGCCACCGGTAAAAGCCTGAACCTCTTCAAGAATAATCTCGTGCAGCAGCCCGAGAACGGATTGAGTCTCGTCCTGACAATGGATTCAGATCTCCAAAAATATGCCTCTTCGGTCTTCCCGGGTGGTGTGAATGGAGCCATTGCAGTCATCGATGTGAAAACGGGTGGTATTTTGGCGTATTCAAGTAAGCCGGACTTTGACCAGAATATGATGATGACCAAGATCAATAAGGATGACTGGAATCGAATTTCCAATGATCCAAATAAACCGATGCTCGATCGGGTCATTCATGGTGTTTATCCTCCAGGATCCGTATTCAAGGCATTGACAGCCAGCATAGGATTGGAACGGGGAGTGATTACGCAATATTCACTGGACCGTCCCTGCACTGGTGGATTGATGATAGGAAATCGTTTCTTCCGCTGCTGGAGCCGGGCAGGGCATGGCTCACTTTCCGTCGAGGATGCGCTTCGAGTATCTTGTGACGTCTTTTTCTATGACTTGTCATTGAAACTGAATCTCGATGACTTCCAGAAGTTTGTATTTGCCAATCATCTTGCCCAGCGAACAGGCATCGATCTTCCCAATGAGAGACAGGGCTTGTTCCCCAATACAGCATGGTACAAAAAGCATTATGGAAAATACACCGGTATCATCGGACCGAAAGTGAATCTTTCCATCGGACAGGGTGAAATTCAGGTTTCGCCGCTCCAGATATGCGCATATTATGCAGCATTGGCGAATAACGGAAAGTGGATCAGACCTCACCTGCTTGATCGTGCCATAGGTAATAAAACAATCCTGTACCGGGATTTGAATCAAAAACTGGTGACGCAGTTGCCTGTATCAGCCAATACGCTTCGCATCATCCATGAAGGTCTGTATAAGGTGGTGAATGCACCAGGAGGAACAGGTGGTGCTGCTCGCGTGGAAGGAGCTGATGTTTATGGAAAGACCGGTTCAGCGGAAAACCATGTCGGAAGTCCCACTCATGCCTGGTTTGTTGGTTATTATGTCACCGATACACCCCAGATCGCTGTGTGCGTGTTCATGGAAAATGCAGGTCATGGCGGTTCATCTGCTGCACCGATCGCTGGTCAGATCATGAGATATTATCATGACCATATCGAGAATAACAAGACGAAAATGGTAGCGGAGAAATAAAGATGTTCACAAAAAGCAAGAATTTTGACTGGACACTGTTCGTACTTCTCCTCATTTTACTGATGATGGGAGTTTTTGCCATTTACAGCGCTTCCACTACCAAGATCGGGGATACATACAATGTTAAGAACTTCTGGTGGAAACAGGCAATATTCGTTATATTTGTCCTTCTCACCCTCTACTTTCTATTCAGGATCCCCTTCGCTGTCATCGATCTCTTGATCGTCCCTGCATACATCTTCAGCTTACTCACGCTTGTAGTGGTGTTATTCCTACCTACGATCAATGGCTCTCATCGTTGGTTCCAATTCGGCTTCCTTCATTTCCAACCGTCTGAAATGGCAAAACTCTGTACGATCCTAATGGTGGCTAAGATCATCTCAAAGCCTTATATGGGTGAATTGTCCATCATGTTGCGAGGTTTCCTGGTAACATTGCTTCCCGTTGCATTAATCATTATCGAGCCGGATTTCGGTACCACTGTTGTTTTCTGTATCAGTTTGTTAGCCATGTTTGCGGCTGCTGATATCCCGTTTATTTACATCCTTCTCATCGTTAGTCCAATATTAAGTATCATAACATCTTTTTATTTATTATATTTTATTATTTTTATCTTGCTTTTAATTTATCTACTCATAAAATATCGTCTGTCTTGGGTTGGTATCTCGATTGCTGTCGTGATCAACGTGTTCATTTCTCTCATAACGCCATTTATCTGGCAGGGATTGAAAACGTATCAGCAGAACAGAATCCTTACTTTCCTGGATCCGACCCTCGATCCTTTAGGTGCGGGATATCAGATCATCCAGGCGAAGATTGCCATCGGATCGGGAAGTATTTTGGGAAAGGGATTCCTACTCGGCACACAGAAGAACATGAACTTTCTGCCAGAACATCATACCGATTTCATCTTTTCTGTGATTGGAGAAGAATTCGGTTTTGTGGGAAGCAGCATTTTATTGCTTGTCTTTTTCATGTTCTTATGGCGCCTTTCTCTTGCCGTTGGCAAACTGAATGTAAGGGAAAGAAAGATAGCCACTGCCGGAATTATGGCATATCTTTCCTTCCAGATATTCATCAATATTGGAATGAATATCGGTGTGGTACCCACAACGGGTATTCCACTACCATTTATCAGTTACGGTGGTTCAAACCTGCTCATAAATTCCCTGGCAGTGGGGATGGTAATGAAATATCTGCTTGAACGCGGATTTATGAAATAGGATAGGATGATTAGGAGAGAGCATATGAAACGGTTCTTTTATCCTTTAATTGCGGTGATTCCATTGATGTTGCTTACCAGTTGCTTTTTCGGTCCCAGTCTGCTGTTTTTTGATCGGGATGCAGATGGGAAGCCGAACCTGATTCCGGACGGTGATTTCGAAATAGCACATCAAACAGGTAACCAGACACCCAACAGTTGGATGTTCCTTTCAAATTTCGATTATCGCAATGCTATTTCATGGGATTCTCTCTTTGTGCAGAACGGGAAGAAATCCCTGATGATCAAGTATCCTGAACAGAAGGTATTGCTCGTATCCGAATCATTCCCCATCGATAACCGCTCTGCCTACCTGAACCGCTGTTTTGTCCGTTCCAAATATCCTTCCATCACTCCTGTGGTCATGTACTTCCGTACATTTGATAAAATAGGAGCGAGAAAAGATAATTTTACCAGTAAACTGAAGTCTAATTCCACTTGGAATGAAATCCTCCTTTCGACAGGGTTTTTCAAACCAAATGCCCAATTCGCGCGTGTTATCATTTCCATCCCCATGGACAAGGATAACATCTATTGGATTGATAACATTGGAAGTTATCACGTGCATACATTTACGAGATAACACAAAGATTTTTCTTTGACAATTCAATGTATCACTTATTTTTTGCATTAAAATCTAATTGTGGAGGTTATGCTAAGCAGTTATTGATATGACATTCGAATGAATGATGTTTTTCGAAAAGTATGATATTACTCATATTCTGGAGGAAAAAGTGAACAGAGCAAGACTCATATCTCTCATCTGCTTCATAATTATAACGGTTCCTGCCCTTGTTTTGGCACTTCCCGTTACTGATAATGGACAAAGCCCATTTGTGAGCGTAGTAAAAAATGTACGCGATGCTGTCGTCCAGATCAAAGTTGAAGCAAAGATCACAACAACATTGAATAATTCAAATCCCAACGACTTCTTTAAATTCTTCTTTCCCGAAATGCCGCAACAACCCCAACAGGCTGTATATAGAGGCTCCGGGTTCATATTCAAGTATGACCAGGTTAAACAGGAAGTTTACATCCTTACCAACAACCACGTGATCGCACCCGGCAAAGACGGCACCATCACAGTCACCCTTGCCGACAAGGCGAACTATACCGGCGAGATCGTGGGCGTAGACCGTATGACGGATGTCGGTGTCCTGAAGGTCAAGGTGAAGAAGGAAGACAAGATTGTCGTTCTTCCGCTTGGTGATTCCTCCAATCTCGAGATTGGCGATTGGGCAATTGCCATCGGTAATCCTTTTGATGAAGGCTTGGAACGTACTGTGACTGTTGGCGTCATCTCCGCTATCGGCAGGGCAAACCTGAACTTCGGTAATGATTCCCCTGTCTATCAGGACTACATTCAGACTGATGCAGCCATCAATCCCGGTAACAGCGGCGGACCGCTCATCAATATCAGGGGTGAAGTCATTGGCATTAATGCTGCCATAACCAGTCCCAGCGGGGGAAACAACGGTATCGGCTTCGCCATTCCCATCAACCTTGCAAAAAGGGTTGCAGATGACCTGATGAAGACAGGTAAGGTGGTGCGTGCCTACATGGGAATCTCCCCACAGGAGATCACACCTGAACTCAAATCCAGTTTCAACTTACCTGATATTGCCGGTGTCCTGGTTGCCAAAGTTGAAGACAAAACTCCTGCCAGCAAAGCCGGTTTGAAGAATGGTGACGTGATCATGGAATTCAATGGAATTCTTGTCACTTCTGTTGCAAAATTCCGGATTGCTGTTGCAGAAAGTAAAGTCGGATCGACTGTTCCTGTGAAGATCATTCGAAATAAGAAGGAAATGACTCTTTCAGTGCAACTTGAGGCATATCCTGATGATGATGTGGCTGCTAAAACGGATGATAACGGTGGATCTTCTGTCGCAACCGGCTTATCGGTAGACACCCGTGACAGTGCCATCGCCAAACAACTGAAAGTGGATAGTGATAAGGGAGTCGTCATTTCCCGTATCGAGCCTAACACCCCAGCTGCAAAAGCCGGCTTGAATGTAGGCGATGTCATCATCCAAATCAATGATTCCGAAGTGAACAGCATCTCTGAATATAATCAGGCGCTGAAAGATGCGAAGAATGTTATTACCAAGTCAGATAACAAGATCATCCTGCTCTATATCAAAGATAGAACCGGGAATTTCAGATATGTGACCCTGAACATGGGTTAATAATCAAATACATAGAAAGTCCCGAAGGATTCTCCTTCGGGACTTTTTTATTATCCTAAGTTATCTTTTTCAGCCCTTCTGCAACTTTTAGTTCTTACTTCTTAGTTCTTAACTTATGATGCCATCGGTAACCGGTCACCAGTAACCTTCTGCTCTGCAACTATTAGTTTTTAGTTCTTATCTCTTAACTTATCTTTGGTCTACTCCATGAAATGTAAAAAGTTAAAAATCATGATGAAGGTAAAAGTAGAACAGTAAAAAAGCATATCAGGATGCTGTATGGATACCGGTACCATTTTATTTGTTCTCGTTTATTCATGGAAAATGTTTGAGAATGGCTATTTAGAGCTACGAGATGCAAAGGACTATTTCATATTGTCTTTTACTTCAGACCAAAGTACCAACTCAAAGCAAATTACCACTAAGATCTTGGTCTTTGTTCTCCAAGATGATATGAACTTTGAAATGACTTTACCCAAATATCGATCTGGATAAAATCACACTTGAGGAAATCAATGAAAATGCATATCCTGCCAGACCGTGGCAGAAACCATGAGGGCAGGATTACTGTTTCAGATGGAAGATTCAACTAGTCTTATATATGCGATATAAAGTAAGGGCATCCGGAATGGATGCCTTAATGTAGAGACGCCCTATACGGGCGTCTCTTGTTTAGTAGGGGTAAGTTATACTATTTTTAGTCTTTTTCTTGGTTAAAAAAGTGTCTTAATTACTTTCTTTACGCCATCAATTAGCTCTTGTACTTCCTCTGATTTAGGTTCCTTCTTATCATGGTCACAATTATTTCTGAAGTCCCCTAAAAGTTGTATTCTTCTCCAATCTGATATATCAATGACATCCGAATTTTTTAAAGCATCATTGAAATCGCTTATTGAGAAATTCTTCTTTTTAGGTATTTTCACTTCATGATTCACACATACTTGCTTTAAGTGTCTTTCTAAAACAACTCCAGCCATAGCTCCTGCAGCTCTGATAAACTTATTTTTTAGTAAATATTCTGCTGCTTCAAGTTCATCATCAAACATCTCTCCTTGTAGGTGCAATCTAATGTCAAATAAAGAGCTCTCGAATCTTGTCTTTAGTGCCTTTACTATTGCTAGTTGCTGTTCAAAAGCTGGAATTGCAGCCGTTTTATCAACAATATTAACTGATCCTTTTGATACAGTTAAACCCTTCAAATAATCTTCAATTCGATAACTATCAGCATCGATGCTCTTTCTATTTCGTTGGGCTTCATAATATCTTTGAAAATCATCTGATCTATCGTGAAGTAGATTCTTAATTATTACTTTAGCCTCTGAATACCATGTTTGATACTCTGAACTAAAAGAAGGAAGATCTTTAATAATTTCAGCCTTTTTGGGCTCTGCCTTCAATTTTTCGGGATAGCATTCATAAAATATTACAGCTTTAAGAAGCTGGCCCTTCTTAATAAGATTATCTATATCCATTTTATATTTCGAAATAGTATTTCTCATTTTTCCTCCAATTCCTTTAGTAATTCCCCTATCTCCTCCTGTGCTTTCCGTATCACTTCCAGTAATTCTTTTGAAGTACGCTTATCGGAAAAGTCAGGAGCATTGTTATTGACGGCTTTCAAGTCATAGTTTCTGTCTTCTATCTCTTCCCTTGTGAGGAACCAACTACGTTCACTGATTCTATCTTTATCATCTTGTGGTAAGGATAAACGTCTTACACAATCAGAAAAATGGGATGAGAGGAGAGGATTACCCTTATTGACCTTGCGTAGTTTGAAATCATCACCTAAGGTCATATCATAATACCATACTCTCTCAGTTTTCTTGCCTTTTTTGAAGAACAATAAGTCTGTTTTCACTCCTGCACCTGCATTTACAAAGGCACCGCCTGGTAAGCTAATGATACAGAAAAGGTCACATTCATTCAAGAGCTTGCGTTTAGTTTGCTCATAGGCTTTAGTCTTGGTGTGAAACAGAACACCCTCATCTATTACCATGCCGCAGGTACCTTTCTCGGCAAGACTGTCTATGATATGCTGTAAAAAGAGAATCTGGGCTTTACCTGATTTGTATGCAAACCTGGCTTGAGCAGATAAGCTCTCCTTGCTGCCAAAAGGCGGATTGGTCAGGATATAATCGAATTGATTGGGTGCTCCAAGGAATAACTCACCATAGGTTGTCTTATCGGTCAATGTATTTCCATGCCATATATGCGGTAAATCGATGTCATGTAATAGAAGATTGGCTAAGAGAATGGGAATGACTTCATCAGCATCCTCACGTCCCCAGAAAGCTCCTGTCTTCAATTCCTCAATTTGGGTAGAAGTTGGATGTTGTTGGAGAAGATGTTTGTAAGCTTCGATAAGAAAACCACCTGTACCACAACACGGATCATATACTGTACACCCAAGATGTGGCTGTACTATATCCACCATGACGCGGATGACCTCTCGTGGCGTAAAGAATTGTCCGCCATCATTTTTCTTTTCACCAAGGCTGGGAAGAATCCCTTCGAATGCTTGGGAAATTGGAAACATGTGTGTTTCATCAATTTGTGAATGAGCCATATCATGTACTTTATCAAGAACATCCTGGAGATTATTCTCAGAATCAAGAATCGTATTTTTCTTGGTGCTAAAAATCTCAGAAGTGATTTTCTGTTTATGTGAGACAGATGGATTATTTTTCAAATTCATCAAGTAAGGAAATAACTCTTCATTCACGAATTTGAGAAACGAACCCATGCGTTGGTTACGAAGTTCAAGACGCTTCCATCCCTGCCCCTTATGCTTGATGATCTCTTCCGGATTTTTCTTTCTGTCATAAGGTGCTGCCCAATCATACCATCGGTAAGGAGATTCAAGGATGGGAGTATATTCCTTGCCCAATGCCTGAGCACGCTGTAACTGTTCAATCTCTATGATATCCAGATAACATAAGAAGAGTACCCATGTCAATTCCGGTACATACAGGCGTGCACCTTTGGCTTTATCCCGACGCATGATATCACAGATTTGTCTGACCATTTTATCCATTGAGGCTTGACTATTGATGCTTTTCCCTTTGGTTTTATTCGTTTTCATTATTGTTCCTTTAGAAAATTAAATTCTTCCTTGAGAATAGTAGAAGGTAATGCATTTGAAGCACTTAATTGTAGTTCATTTGCTTTGAGCATTTGCTCAATTTGAGCTAGTTTCAAATAAAGTTGATTTGCTAATGAGATTTGGTCTTGATATGTTTCCGGTAGTGGTATGATTAATGATTCTAACATATCACGAGTTATACCCTTTACCGTTGATCCTTGCATCGAATCTTTGATTGAAGGCATGATCGATAAAAGATATAAGAGAAGATATTCAACATTTACTTTTTTAGGATCAAGTATCAAGCCATGAGAATCCTGACTGAAACATAAATCAAATGGAGCAATACAGATTTTTCCTACTCCCACCCTTGTAACAAAGATAATACTACCTTTGGGCACCAAATGAGTTGCCGAATCTTCAATTGCTTTCTGAGTAATAAATCTTCGTGGAGTTATCGTATGTATATCCAAGATATCCGCACTTGAAATCCACGGAACTGTACCTGTCCAATATTCTAAATTAGTTGTATCAGGTGTACCTCCACCTGCAATTTCTAAGCACAAACTTTTCAATGAGGAAGTTTTGGTAAATTTCAATCCGTCTTCGACCTGATCACAATACTCCTGAGGAAATACTTCCAGTAACATAGACATGTGTAGGTTTTGAGTAGCCTCATTTTGTTTAAGAATCGCTTGGCTTATTTGATCAACTTGAGCAAGCTTTGCATCTAACTTGTTAGCGATTGCCACTTGTTCTTCATAAGTATCGGGAAGAGGAATCCTGATATTATATACTTGTTCTTTCGTAATTGAGTTAAACATAGACCCGCTACCATCTTTAGCTATAGTTGTTTCGAAGTTCCTCAATACCCAATAAACATATTTTGAATATGCTTTGTCTGTTGTCCGAATGGCAGCAAGTCCCCTGCCAATACATGAAGTTTCAGATGCAATATTCAAAGGTCCAACAGGTGCTCTTACTGAAAGAAGTATATCTCCAGTTTCTGCAATACGAGAAGGTGCATTACACCATACTGTTGGGATAGGATTCAATAATCCAAAGTCAGCTTTACCTTGGAAGAAGGGTAGTCCATCGCCATGTTTATTATAAGAATCACTGGGGGGCGATTGACCAATTATGATTGTAAAATACTCTTTATTACCTAGTTTTACTTGTTTCATCTCAACAGCCTTATTTTTGTTTCATTGATTAGTTCATTTGGTTGCATTGGTAATCTCAATAATGAAGTAAAACCGCCATTTGCTTTGATTTCCTGCACATCAAAGAGTGAATCGCTTTCCAATTCATCAATACCGCCATGTTCAAATTGTTTAGCAATTGCCTCAAGTACTTTTCTTGTATTTTCAGGATACTTTATAAGCCAATCCTTATTTTGATAACCAAAAGCAGAAGCTCGTTCTGCTCTTGATTTTGGCTCATAACCAAATCCTACCTCAGCCAAGACATCGTAGAGATCACATTCCTGTTCATCTTCCAGTTCCCGAATCAGACGAATGGCAGACTCTCCTCCCGGCAAACTGTCTAGTAATGCTCGACGCTTATTATATACGACCCAATGACTACGTAACTCATCTACTGAAGATACCTCTTCGATGAGTCGATTACTAAGACGTTTTTTATATTCTTCATAAGGAATCAGTGTATCAATACCATCTTCATTGCAGAGAATAGATTTTCCCTCGTTTTGAATCTGGATTTCGAATTCATTCTCAAGTACTTTAATCTTTTTTATCTGCTTAAGTTGAATTGGCATATCATCATCAGGTTTTGTTGGGGTTGCTCTGCTCACAAATTCTTCCCCAAACAGACGAGTCGCATTGGTATAATCGTAGAGACGAAACATCATTTTAGAGCCAATCGGATTACCTGTACGTGTTCCACGTCCCACCATCTGATAAAAGAGGATAGGTGATTTAATGTACTTGAAAAATACAACGTTCTGCAGATTGGGAATATCAACACCTGTAGATAATAAATCCACAGTTGTAGCAATATAATGGGACATGATTGCACCACGTAGTTCCGGAATCAGTGATTTTGCTTTGTCACCTGTATTGCCGGAAGTGCATTTGAAGGCATAATTCTTATGCGGTGTACGTAGATTATCGTGGCACCACTGTGTATATATATTTTGTAATTTGATTGCAATTTGTTCCGCATGGTATTCACTGGCACAGAATATGATAGTTTTCTGATGAGGACCACCAGTATCCAGGAACAAATCAAACAAATCCTGTGACATGGCATTCATACGATCTTCCAGTAATAAATCTACATCAAAACGTTCTGCAGTATAAGCTTCATCGATCTCAGAAGGATTGACTTTTTTACCGGTAAATACATCAACTACGGATAATTCCTGTATATCTTCACGAACGAGTCCTTTTTTATCTAAATCCACACTGCGACGGATAACTTCACAGGCAGCCAAATAACCATCGTTTTGACCTTGTGAAATCGTATATTCGTAAGCTGGTTCTCCGAAATACTTAACGTTATTCGCTGTGATTTCAGCATCTTCCTGAAACTCGGGTGTATTTGATTTCCCGCCAACAACAATTCTTGGTGTAGCGGTCAAACCAATTTGCACAGCGTTTGGATTATCGGTAAGCACAACGCTCCAACGACTCCAGGCACTACGGTGACATTCATCAATAATGATATGACTGAAATAGTTTGGAGGGAAGTTCTCTTTCCAAAATACCGGTGTGGAATCTTCATCGGATACATTCAAAGTCTGATATGTTGCAACTAAAACTCTGGCATTAGGATGAGGATTAGATGTATCTACGATTTGAGCATCATCTCCAAATACATCATTCATGTGACCGATGCCATTGGTGCGTAGCTCATCTCTGTCACATAAAAACAGTGCTTTGGTTAATTGTCCTGATAAAGCGATTTTATAAAGCAGTTGTTTGGCTATCACTGTTTTGCCTGTTCCTGTTGCTAAGGATAACAAGCATCGCTTTTCACCTTGTGCAATTTTCTCAAGGGTTGCACGGATCGCAGCATCCTGATAATATCTTCTTACGCCCTCACCGCCCTTGTAACTGGAAAATAATGCATCAGACGCAGATGATTCAAGTTTGATTTGCTTATATGTTTCATACCGATGACGTAATTCATCTGGATTGGGCATCTCGATTAATGGTCTTTCATTAGTTATCATATCTGTATCTTCGGCATATTCCACAAATAAATGACCATTAGTGGAAAATGCGAAAGGCACATGAAATTGTTGGCAGTATTTCTTTGCTTGGGCAAGTCCCATACTTGCATGCAAAGACTCTTTCTTAGCTTCCAGGATTGCAACAGGCAGTGGCGATTTACCATCCTTGATCGGCAGACAAAGAAGATAATCACAGCGTCCTTTGCGTTTAATAGGTTTCCCATCAACGATATCAACACCACCAGGAGTCTTTTCAATCTTAATCAGGTCGGCTGTCCACCCACGACGCATAATGATAGGATCAATTAAATCTCTTCTTGTAAGATGTTCATCTCTAAAAAGCATAAATACCACCATAATATTTGGAGGGCAGGGGAACTACCCTCCATTTCGTGTAGTTTACTATTTCTTTTTGATAGTTTCTGTGACTGTCGTTGCAGGATGGTGCTTAGTATATTTGTCGGTGACAAATCGACCATCTTTAGCGTTACGATTCACAGTTGCGGGGGGCTTTGCTGCTGTTTTTGCCATCTGTTTTCTCCTTAATCAAGATTGTTCTTTGTTGACGAATCAGGGTTTGAACGGGGAATACGATACGTTCTACCATCTCTTTCTACATGCATGTTGTGATAACCAGGAATCTTCCCCCGGTCAATCAGATCGGCAACTTGTCCACGAGTAAGATGTTCCCCTGTGGGAGTATATTCGAACTCCCGATTCAGACCCGTTGGGCTTTCATCGATCACTTTCAGTTTAGGTACCATATTGATACCTCCTTTTTAGTAATCCGCTCCAAGCAAGGTCTGTTTTAGTTAAGAAGTAAAATCTTGACTAAAAAGTCAGTGACATTATCATATCTTTAGTTACTCAGACTTTTATAAAGTCACTGACCGTTTGCAAGCCTCGCTTGGAAGCGGTCTTTTATTTAATATTCAAACAATTTCCTTACTTCTCCATTTCCTATCAGGTTTGACAGGATATAGAAATTGTCGAAGTGATGTCTCAATCTACCTGCTATGATTGCAGGATGTATGTACATTTGGTTGGCTATTTCCTTAACCTTTTCGGGTGAACAGTCTATAAAGAGACCCTTTTCATCAAGCTCATCATCTGATATTAGATTATCCGCAGCGAATGAATCTGCTTCCTCTTCAAGTGAATCGCTAGTCTTGATTGATAAGTCATCCACGAAGTACGTTTCATCACTATCATCAAAAAGGTGATAATGGATATGACCTAATTCATGAAATAGGGTAAACCAAAAATAATCAATACGATCATATCTCAAAGTCAGAGCAATGACAGGATTCTTGTCTTTTCCGACGAAGGTAGCTCCATCGAGATGTGTCTTGGGAAGATGACGAAGAGTGATAACATGTATACCAACCTTATTCAGGAAATTGACAGCCTGAAGAGGTCCTTCATCCAACACGCTGATTGCTCGAAGTTGGTTTACAATCAAATCGAATTTGTTGTTATCATATGAATAAGGTAATTCTTCCTGATCTGCTTTGTAATAACAAGCTGCTATCCAAGCTGCCAAGGCATATTTATCTGTCTTACCTCCCATACGAACATTCTGACGGAGATATCCATAATTCATGCCCATGTTTCGCAAGGGATCAATCATATGCCTAAAGTAGTAAACAAATTTGCCTTTGATCTCATCGTATGAAGCTTTGATATTCGGGAAATACGCTTGCTTTTGTTCGTACATTGCCTTGATTGGGAATTTATCCCAATCGATATCTTCATCTCCTTCCTTATACATGATTTCTTCATCATTCATCAGTGATTCCAGAGGGATATTAAGCCCAGTGTGCAATGCTTTAATCATTTCCAAGGTTAAGGGACGTTTCCCACTTAACACGTCAGAGACTCGGCTTTTACTGCCAATGTATGGAACCAAGTCTTTTTGCTTGAATCCCATTTGATCCATGCGAAATTCGATGGCAGCAATGGGAGATGGTAGTGATATTGGGTACTTTTCTTCCTCATATTCGCTAATGAGATGAGCTATCAATTCCATTTTATCTCTTTCCTTTGTGGAAAGCTCATCTTGATCCATAAGCTCATCAAGGCGTTTTAATGCACTTTTGTAGTCATCGTCTGTCTTGATTATTTTGAGCTCAAACATTTTGTACCTCTAATATCCAGTTTATCGTAATCCTTGTGTGTTCCTGCCCATCTTATGCGCAGAATTTGACTTTGATAGTCTATTTTTACAACAGCTCTGTATTTGTTTCCACAAATGTTGAATATAACGCAACCATCACTAAGAATGCTCGCATTCCCATACATTGCTTTTAGTTCATTGGGATTTTGCCATAGAGCATCCAAAACTTCCTTTAGGAGTGCTTTTACTGCATTCTCTGCATCAGGATGCTGTTGTACAAATTGATCTAGAACACAATTTCCGAGTATTTTCATCCCTACTCACTTTTCTCAATATCTCCATGATTCCCCCCACTAATTCATTGACGTTAAACTAAACAAACTTATATAGGATGATATTTTCATACTATGAAGACAAAATAGACAAATGCGAAAACAAAGCAAGAAAAAAGATTATTATTTCCAAGATTGTAACAAGGTTTCCAATTTGAGAACAACCTTAACATACTTTATAACATAGATATAGATATATATCTATATCTATGTTATAATTAATTAATTAATTTGTCTAAAGCGATACTCTATGTCTGACTTGATCATAGATACCTTGTTCGAATGGATTCTTTATAATTTTCAACGAGAGTATCGTCCGCTGGACTCCCTATCTTTGTCAATCGTCCCAGGAATGAATTCCTGGGCTAAGTGATAACGTCCTACGGACTAATAGCATAGCCTTTCAGTCTTTTGCGGAATGGCAGCATAGACAAACAAGACTATCCAACCATATTGTTTTTCTGGACAGGAAAATCAGATTCAATCAATCAGTCTTCATAAATATATATCTTTGAAGGAGAAAACATGGATATCCTCGTTCTTAATTGCGGAAGTTCGTCCATTAAATTCCAATTTATCCAGATGGAAACCCAGACCGTTCTTGCCGATGGTATCGTTGAATGCATTGGTGAAGATATTTCCCTCTTTACATACAAGAGTGAAGTATATACGAAAAAGAAACGTGAAATGGTGATCGAAGACCATGAAAAGGGTATGCAGCTCATTCTTGAATCTTTGATAGATCCGATGCATGGCGTGATCAAAAACTTCGATGAGATCGATGCGGTTGGTCATAGACTGGTTCATGCGGGTGAGCATTATTCCAATTCCGTCATTATCAATAACGAAGTGATTCGCGTTATGAAGGAATGCATCAGTCTCGCTCCTTTACATAATCCAGCCAATATCATGGGTGTAGAAGCAGTGAAGAAGATTCTGCCGAATATTCCTCAATGTGGTACTTTCGATACGGCATTCCATCAGACCATGCCTTCAAGAGCATATCTCTATGCTCTTCCGTTGGATTACTACACAGAGAAAAAAATTCGCCGTTACGGATTCCATGGCACATCCCACAAATATGTCAGCCGTAAAGCCGCGGAATACCTTGGCATGGACATTCATAACCTGAAGATCATTACCTGCCATTTGGGAAATGGCGCTTCCATCACCGCAATCAAAAATGGTGAATCAGTAGATACATCCATGGGTTTCACACCACTTGAAGGTTTGATGATGGGAACACGCTGCGGTGATCTCGATCCTGCCATCCCAATTTATATGCAGCAGAACCTGGGTATGAGTGTCGATGAAGTGAATACTGTCCTGAATAAGAAAAGCGGAATGCTTGGACTTTCACATCTTTCCAATGACATGCGTCAAATTGAGGAAGAGATCCTCGAACGAAAGAACCCTCTTGCAATCCAGGCATTTGAAACCTATGCATATCGCATAAAGAAGTATATCGGCTCTTATTCAGCAGCCATGAACGGTGTGGATGTGATAGTCTTCACAGGTGGTGTAGGTGAGAATATGGCGATCCTTCGTGAACTGGTATGCGATGATCTGGATTGGATGGGAATCATCCTGGATAAGAAGGAAAATGACCAGTTTGCTCCTGGAATCCTGAATCTCACAGGAGAAGGATCAAAGGTCAAGATTCTGAAGGTTCCGACCAATGAAGAACTGATGATAGCTATAGATACAGTTGAATTACTGAATTCATAATCATAGTATATAGAAAGGACGTTCGATTGAACGTCCTTTTTGCTATTTTATTATCGCATATAATTCTAGCAAATAGGTTTGATAAGTAGTTTCATCACTTTTCAAACGCTTTTCCAACAAAGCAAGATTACATAATCTCATCAATTTCAAACTATTTATGGAATTCACGTCCTCGGATTCGTGTATAAAACTCTTTATAAGCTCAGATTCGTTTACAACATGGGTCTGAATATTCCTGATCTGACGTTGATCTATGAAATTCTGCTTCGAATTTGGATTCATGTACCATTGCAATATTGGAATGTTGACTCCTAAATGATTTAGCACTTTGATATAAGGTGAAAGCCCCTTATACAGACACCAGGGAGCATTTGCCGAGAAGATATAACCGGATAATACGATCTTACTTAAGCGTTGATGATACCTTTTCAGGTATGCTAACAGAATTCTACGATTATCACGGTACTTAAGAGGTATTCGTGCTGCGAGGTCAGTCATGTCAATATTCATGGAAGGAGAAAGTAATTCTACATAAGATCTACCATTTATCCTGTTCCAGGACAAGAGATTTGCCATTTTGTGAATATGCCTGAATCTCTCCAGATAATTTTCAAGTGTTGAATGAGAATTGATTTGTTGATTCAGGAACATAATCGCCGATTGAAGATTGTTCTTATACTCCAGGTTTTGTTCTGAAGAAAGTAAAGACTGGAAATCATTCAAAATAGTGTTTCTTAGCCCCATAAATGCAAGATTCATGAAACTATCCGGTGAATTAGAGTCTAACTTGTGCATTCTTAAGGGCATGCTCATATTGATCATATTGCTGATTTTCCGTCTGTCAGTATAATGGTACACTCCACCCAGGAATTCGGTAAGACCCATTAATTCGAAAGTCAGATGATGATCAGCGCGAAATTTCAGTTGATCTAGATTATACACTTTATTATTATAAATTGGGTTATCCGAAATTGCCAAATAATCAAGATACCCTTGGGAATAGTTGGATTGCGTATAATCTTCCAATATATGATGTTCTGAGAGACCTAATGAAGCCGTAATTTTCTTAGCAAGAATGTAATCCGGATTGTCTTTGTGGGCACCAGTAAAATAGAGTACATCTTCTTTTTCCTTGATTCCAGCCAGGATCACACGTGAATCAATACCACCGGTCAAACCCAAGCCATATTTAAATAAATGACTGTGAAGACCATTGATAGACTTGTCCCATAAGGATGCAAACTCATCCACCCAAGAATCAAAGCTGCGAGATTCTTCATTCAAGGGCATCTTGTAATAAAAATCATGTACGATCCTGTATCCATCAAACTCTAAATAAGCCCCTTTTGCAACGGTTTTAATTTCATCGATAGGCGTTAAAGCCGATATGTTCGTTCCTAATTGATAATACTCAATCATTCCATAAGTCACATGATCAATTGATTTCTCCAGCAAGGCGGAAATCTTTGAATAGCTTGTTGATAGAATCAGTGTATCATACAACAAAGCATAGTATAGGGGAATTGAATTAAGGAAACTGGTGAAAGCAAATACTTTCCTGTTTATCTTATCAATCACAACCCCTATGTAAGAACCGTTCAATATGGCAAATGGGATAAGATAAGGTTTGTCACGATATTCTCTGAGCATGTTACCAAAAACTTGGTCAGGATTAGCTGCAAGCTCGTCAATCCCTGCATCTTTGGGAAAAACTATTCCATGCATAATGAGCCCTAAATTATCATGCCAAACAATTCTATCAGGAAGCCCGGTAGGATATATATTATTTACAACTATTTGAGTATTGTCTTCGGAAATGATCTTCTCATCATTATGAAACAAATGTCTATGATCTTTCATTATCTCTGTAGCATGAGGTCCATAGATCATTAAGAAATACTTATTATTAGGCATCGTTATCCTTATTGTATGCCATGCTTAAGAAAGTACTGTACCACACGTTCCGCAGTATGACCGTCCCAATATTCAGGAATCTTGCCTTTTTTGACATTTCCTTCCAGTATATCATTTACTTTCGCTATAATAATATCTGTTTTCAGCTCCACTAATTGATTTGTTCCCTCCAAGATTGTAATCGGTCTTTCCGTGTTTTCCCGTAGTGTTAAGCAAGGGATTCCAAAAAAGGTGCTTTCTTCCTGTATACCCCCAGAATCAGTTAATACAAAGCTTGAATTCATCTGAAGCTTCATAAAATCATAATATCCTACAGGTTCAAGGAGAAGTAGATTCTTCATCTTTTTCACCATGTGATCTAAACCTAATTTTTCAATGTTCTTCCTAGTTCGTGGATGTATGGGAAATACTAGTTTTATTTTCTCAGAAATTTCATTGAAAGCGTTGAGAATCGTAGTAAGTCCTTTCTCTTCATCGACATTAGACGGTCTATGTAGAGTGATCAAGGCGAACTCACCTTTAAGAAGACCGTTCTGGTCCATGATTGTAGATTTGTCAGCAAGTGACCGATACTCAACGAGCGAATCAATCATGATGTTTCCCACAAATACGATCTTTTCGGGGGATACACCTTCGTGAAGCAGGTTTTCATCCCCATCCCGAGAGGGTGTAAATAAGAGATCTGAGATTGCATCTATCACTAATCGATTGATCTCTTCGGGCATCCTACGGTCATGACTCCGAAGACCAGCCTCAAGATGTGCCACTGGGATGTGTAATTTGACAGCAACCAGGGTACAAGCCATTGAACTATTGACATCTCCCGCCACAATAACCAAATCTGGGTGATCATTCAAACAGACAACTTCATACCTCTCCAGAACACGTGCAGTTTGCTCTCCATGAGACCCGGAACCAACTTCCAGGTAGGCATCAGGAATTGGCATCTGAAGTTCATCAAAGAAGAATTGACTCATCTTCTCATCATAGTGCTGACCTGTATGAATCAGTTTCACATCAAATTCATTTGGGAACTTCCGAAATTCCTTGTAAAGGGGTGCCATCTTCATGAAATTCGGACGAGCACCGACAATCAAATGTATTTTCTTCATATAAGAGAAATCTCCATTAATCATTGTCCTCTTGTCTTATTGAATAGAATCATATAAAGAATACGCCAGAAATAGACAAAATCTGTCATAAATGGACTTTTCATTTTTTTAAGAAGATATTGCCTTTCAGCATCCAAAGTTCCTTCAAAACTCTTTGGAATATCCTCTGCAACACCCGGAGGCAAAATTCCTGGTCGGAACTTCATCCGTAATTGCTTCACATCATCGGGATATAAACTGAGGAAGTGTTCACTTAAGGGTCTGACACCTACAATGCTCATATCGCCCTTGATCAGGTTGATGACTTGTGGAATCTCATCGATCCAGAATTTACGAAGAATCTTTCCCCAAGCAGTGATTCGAAAGTCATTGAATATCTTCCCGCAGTCTTCCAGTTTGTTTCGCTTATAGATGAATTCCTGAAGGTATTCCGAATACGGATGCATCGTTCTCAATTTATATACGTAAAAGATCTTCCCGTCCTTACCGGTACGTTTCAGTTTTATAAGTGGTCCATAGGATGGATGTTCGTCGGTACTGGGTACCTTGATCTTTCGGAATATGAAATAGGTATAGCCTTCGATTTCCCTTTGACTGATCAGTTCAA
>Ga0116171_10001566_pt1 | contig 22502 bp, 19 predicted proteins | sample AD_JPNHW2_MetaG_FD_89798 | JGI IMG/M metagenome (GOLD analysis project Ga0116171, IMG submission 89798) | Active sludge microbial communities of municipal wastewater-treating anaerobic digesters from Japan - AD_JPNHW2_MetaG | ecosystem: Engineered > Bioreactor > Anaerobic > Digestate | place...
CGCCGCAGGTTCATCGAAATATGCCGAGAACGTGTTCAATGGCTTGTCGTGTAATCGATGAGCAGCACAGACGATGGCAGAAGAATCCAATCCGCCACTCAGGCAGGAACCGACTTCCACATCGCTTCGCAAACGCAGACGGACAGCATCCTCAAAGAGTGAACGATATTGCTCACTTGCTTCCTGAAAGTTCAGTTTACTTGTTTCAAATTCGGCAGGATCGAGATCGTAATATCGATTGGTAAAGAGTTTCCCGTCTTTGATAATGAGATAGTGTGAATGCTGTAGTACATGAATATCCTGATAGAAGGTTTCGTCCTGATAATACAAGAAGGAACCCATCTTCAGACTTCGATAGATCATCTTTCGATTGATGTCACGATTTGTAAGAAATCCAAGCAGTTGCTTCACTTCAGAACCGAAAGCAAAGACTTTACCGTCGTAGTAATAATTGAATGGTTTTACCCCGAATCTGTCACGGGCACAGAACAGTATTTTTTTGGAATCATCCCAAATGGCAAAAGACCACATTCCATTGAAACGCTCCAAACAGTAAGTCCCCCATTCCAAATAAGATGCCAAAATCACTTCCGTGTCAGAACCTGATGTGAACATATGACCCAGCGATTGAAGTTCATTACGAATTTCTATATAGTTGTAGATCTCGCCATTGAAAACGATCCAGAGATTTCCATTCTGATATGACATAGGTTGATGGCCATGAATCGACAGGTCGAGAATGGATAACCGACGGAACCCGAAAGCAAGGTCAGCCTGATCTTCATTATTTAACTGGGGAATATTCACCTGGATTTCGGGAAGTGTATCCTTGCCGGCACAATGGTTTTTAATGCCCTTATGGGTATTGATAAGCAGATAACCTTCATCATCCGGTCCTCTATGCCTGATGATATCAGTCATTCCCTTCAGTTGTTCAACATCGACTGCTTTCCCGTTCAGTTGGAAAATACCACTAATTCCGCACATATTACCGAACTCCTGCGACAACTTTCTGCATCAGGTCAGATAACTTCCCTGCCTGCGCACTTCGTTCATATTTGCGAATCTCGAGCCAATCAGGATTTATCTGCAAATAATCCTGTTCCCATTTCCGATAAGACTCGAGAAATCCCTTCCGAATCTCAGTGGGGTCAGCTGAATCATAGACCCATCCTGTTTTCGTGGAAACGACAAGGGTTGCAGCCAGTCCATGAGGCGGACATATGGCAAGAATAGGTGTACCACTCCTGATGTATTCAAACGATTTCCCATTATATACTGCATCTGTGTTTCGTGCTGTAATGATATAGATGAGAAGAAGGTCGGCATCCTTCTGCAGCTGAAGGGATTCTGAATGAGAGACATAGGGATGAAGTGATAAAAATGTCAGTTCTTCCGCACTTGCATCCAAACCTGAATAGATGAATGAAGGCGTGTTCTTGCCATAGATTTCAAAATGTATCTTTCCCTTGGGAATATCACCGGAACGAATCAAATCGACAATAACCTGGAGAATCGGTTGTGGCTTTGTCGTATCGTAGAATGATCCTGTATAGATGATTCGCATGAATTCTTTCTGGCGGGTTCCTTCTCTCAGGTGCTTGAAATCTTCCTCGTCATATCCATTGGTGATTACTTCATGCAGAATATTATTTATATATTCATATCTTTCAATGAAATTTCTCTCCATGATACTTGAAATGAAGGTCAAACCCGAGGCATTCCTGATGGCTGAATTTTCCATCATATACTCAATCTTATTGCGCCTTGCATTGTGTTTTTGCATGAGTCTTGTCTGATTGTTCATCCATTCATCCCGAAAATCAAGAATATAGGGAATGCCAAACCTGTCTTTCAGATGCTGCGCTATTTGGAATGAAGAAAAGGGATTACCAGAAACAAAGACAAGATCGAACTTCTCTTTTTGAACAAGCTGAACGGCTTTCCTGCGGGCAAATGGAAGCCAGAAAATATCCTTGTCGGGGATTAAGAAGTGTTCCTGAATCCAGTTGACCACCTTCGGTAACCGAAACCCCCAAAATAGTTTAAAGACCCAGTTCATATCGAAGGTTGGGGTTCTGTAAATGGGAAGATCGGAAGGTAACTGCTGAAGAAGACTTTTGTCTTTCGGTCCTTTCACGAATATGGGATTGACTGTGAGGACAACAGTTTCTATGTTATTTTGAGGAAGGTACTTCACGAACTTGAAGAGTCTCTGGACTCCGCTACCACCAAGGGGTGGAAAAAAGTAGCCTATGACAAGTACCTTCATTAAATATCCTTTCTCTCGTAGAAGGCAAAGAGCCAGTATCTCTGTTTCCCTGCAAGGATCAAATTCAGTCCATTACAAAGCTTAGAGATAAGATTCCCCTTTTGTTGTGGAAAATTCTTATTTCCACATTGTGGGCAAATCGTGTTCTCGTTCGCCTGAAACCAGCGATTTGCAACTTTTTGTCTTATCTTGAGTAACAATGGAATATATTTCTTTTCCCTGGGACCAAACGTTCCAACCATATGTCTTTTAAAGGAAGGTCCAACCCTATAATCCAAATCCTGGACACTTAAGGAATGCACATGCCCATACACGTGGAATGCCGTGTTACATTCAGGACACTTTGTATAATTCTTTGGAAGGTATTCATGATTCGAAACTGCGATGAAAAGGTAATCTCGCGTCACGCGTTTCATTTCTTCAACAGCACTGATAAGAATCTCTTCCGGTAGATGTTCGAGCAATTCACTCGAAAATACCAGATCGAATGTCTTATCTTCAAATGGTAATTGGTTTGCTGAAGCCAGTACCTTTTTCCCTTTCACATACTCCAATGCACTCTCTGAGGAGTCAGTTCCGGTAACATCAAATGTCTTGGCAAGTTCGTTTGTGATGATCACATTTCCACACCCCACATCCAGAACGGATTTAACATCGCGCGGTATCCAATCCAGGATAATGGGAAGTATCGATTTTACCATTTCATCATTTTCATGCTCTTTCCAGAGATGTCGATTCTGATACATCGCATCATAATTCATGATCTATGATTCCTTCTCGATATCCACAAATTCATTCATCATTTGTTCTGCCCAATTTCCCCAGCCATATTCAACACGTACTGCTTCCGCTATCTTCAGGTGGTCCCATTCAATTTGAGATGCTTTCCTGATCTTCTCGACAAAATCTGTTGGATTCTCCTTTTCTGCTGTGAATCCGTTCTGACCTTCCCTGATCTTCTCAGGAATTCCTCCGACATTACTGCCAATTACGGGCAAACCGCATGCCATTGCCTCCAAAATACTGATACCAAATCCTTCTGAACGGCTGGCGAGACAGAAAATATCCGCGTTATGATAGAATGAAGCAAGTTTTTGAGGTGCTTGAAAACCTACAAATTTCACTCGATTCTGCAGCCCAAGACTTCTTGCCAGTTGCTGCAGTTCATTCTTCAATGCTCCATCCCCTACAAGAGTCAGTTCATAACCATTGCCCAGTTGAGCCATGGCTCGAAGCAGGATATCCTGTCCTTTCACATGATCGAGATAACCAACGCTAAGGAGTTTGATTCCACTATCTGTCTTGGTAATACCTTCAAATTTGAAAAGATCATGGTCATAACCGTTATTGATTTGCACTGCATGTAGCAATCCTCTCCTGTTTTGCGCATGATCATACATATATTTGGAAGAGCAAATGATCCTATCAGCATATTGATTGAGTATTCCTCTCAGGTTATTCCATCCATCATATTGATCAGGATAAATCAGAAGATCATCTCCTTCCGGAATCACAAATACAGGTATATGGTGCTTTTCCTTGATATATTTCGCATATATTCCAAAGGGACTGAGCCAGGAGCATATTACTGCATCAGGTTTCTCTCTCTTCATGATATCATTGATCTGTCTTGAGCAATACCAATCAAACCACTTATATTCATCCTTCCAGAACATTGCTCTTGGAGGTGAATACCATTGCGGATGATGTACCCTGATCCCTTCGTACTGTTCAAATTTCCTGATACTGAACAAATCAAGCCAATGTTGCTTCAGCATTCGGATTGAATGATTCTTTATCAAATAACGCATATGCGGAGTCAGATCAATCGGTGCAATGACTGCAACATCATTCCCCTTTTCCACAAGTGCCTTTACTCTTGCCAGGTTGAACAGACCGTTGTCAGGTTTTACATCATTGGGAAACAGGGAAGTCAGAAGAATCCATTTCATCATGCTCAACCTATGGAATTATCAGCAGCATCAACACCACGCAGGCGGGTCCATCCCTCGCGGATCATACTCATAGCTAAGCCTCTATCATATGGCTTGATGACATTGAACAGACTGCCAAGAAGGAAGAACAAAGCAAAATAGCATACTCCTGCGAGGATGAAGCGGAACCATGAATTCCAATGCAACAGAAGAATTGGAACAACAAGTACACCTGTCAATATGGAGGTGAGAATAGTCTTGAAAATATCGGGCACAGGGAATAATCTTCGTAACCTAAAGCCTAATTGATACTTAAATACCCATATGTAAAGTGCTATGGAAATATAAATCACGATTACTGTAGAGATGGCTGGTCCAATTTGACCAACTAAATGAACAAGTACAAGGTTCATTGCTAAATTCATGACCAATGATAAAACAGAGGAGTAAAACAGGAACTTGGTCTTTGCACCAACCTGTATCAAAGTGCTATAAACCGCAATGCGCAATGGCATGGTTAAAAGATAAATTCGAAAGAATATGGTTGCATGTATGTACTTTGCGGAATATAGAATTACCATGAAATCCTTTGCAAAGATAAAAAAGAAAACAAACATTGGAAGCACCATTAATGCGTTGTTGCGCACCGAACTACGGAATATATCTTCAATTCTTTCTTTATCTTTTATAATATCCAGTTTTGATAATTCGGGCATAATCACAGAGTTCACCGCATTCAGGATAATACCTATTAGGGGAACTTCCATCGCCCCAACAGAGAATACAGCAAAGACCTCGGGTGAATAGTAACTTGAGATGACAAATTTATCTATCTGGATCGCAAGCAGGCTTACAATTGCCGATAACCCTATGGGCAATGAAAAGTGAAGTTGTTCTTTCAGTATTTCCAGATCAAAATGAAATTCTTTCACCTCGTACTTACGCAAACTGATCATCGCATATAAATACTGTATCAAAGCTGCTGCAAGAATCCCTATCGTCGTATAGAAAAGATTCCGAGTAATGAATGCAGCACCCAATACACAAATGGATTCTACAACAATGGAAAAGATTGTGAATATTGCCACTGACTTCGGTTTCTGCTCTGCCAGCATCGTATAGTTGTAATGAAGTGAAATAAAGGAGAATATCGGATATAAGCAGTACAGAACAAGCAGTAGTTCCAGGGAAGGATTATGGAACAGCAATGATATGGGGTGACGGAAAAGAAACATAAAAGCGCTGAACAGAATCCCAAGTACCGAAAAGACGATCAGGCATTGACGTATGAACAGGGAACGCTTTGCTTCATCCTTGATCTTGGGTAGAAAATACAGGATACTCTGTGGAAGTCCCAATAGAAGAAGCGCAGAAAATGTGGTATAAACAAGATATAATTGCCTGAATGAACCGTAATCAGCTTGCGTGAATAACCGTGCCAGAATAAAACCCACCAGGGCTTTAATGGCAAGTCTGCTGAAATCTGCCGCCGATAATAGACCGGCTTGCTTCACTAAATGTGACATTCAACTCCAAATCATATTGTTTTTGATTGCTTTTTGATTGAGCATTTCTCTCAGACAGATAATAAATTGCAAGAAAAAATTGTAGTTTTAACTGGACAAGGAATAGAAACAAGGGAATTTACACCAAGAATTTTGAGTAACGGAGTTTGCCGATGGCAATGATTGAAGAATTCATCAAAACAGGCAACTGGCTCTTCAGATGGCGCAGTTATCTTCCTGTTGTGTTAATTATAATCGTCATGATCGCTATGTTCCTCGATCAGACACGTATTAACTCCACCACCTGGGTGTGGAGCCTGATTTGCATTCTAATCTCTGCCCTAGGAGAAGGAATACGAATGTATGTCGTTGGACATTCCGCCAACAGGACTTCAGGCAGAAACACCAAAAGACAGGTTGCCGATTCAATCAATACAACCGGTGCTTATTCGCTCATTCGTCACCCTTTGTATTTAGCCAATTTCCTTATGTGGATCGGACTTGGTCTGTTCACACGAATGTGGTGCGTAAATGTCGTATTCTGTCTTTCTTACTGGTTATATTATGAAAGGATCATGTTTGCTGAAGAGGCATTCATGAGAGAGAAATTCGGTGAAGACTACATTTGCTATGCCGAAAATACCTCTGCATTTCTTCCAATGCATTGGAGCAGATGGCGTTCTCCCAGCATCAATTTCAATTGGAAGAAGGTCTTTCGTAAGGAACTGTCCAGTTTTTACGCAATGGTCATCTCTTTTGTGATCCTGAAATTGTATGAGAATTTTCTCGTTTATCATAAACTTGTTCTATCACGAAATTGGATCATCTTTCTTGCGATCGGAACCCTGATATATATCACCCTTCAATTTCTGAAAAAATGGACGAAACTCCTCAAGTAATAGTACTTTTCAGCATGCTCACTTTTCAATAATTGACAGGACGCATTTCTAAACTAAATTATAGATTAATCATATATTTTTAATTGTTAATTGTATAAAATAATAGAGCAGGTAAATCCATGAATAGATTGATTGATTTGCTGAATCAGAATGATTTCAGCAAGGATGATTTAGTACAACTCCTTTCACTAAGAGAACCGCAGCATATTCTGCAATTATTTCAGAAAGCCTATGAGATAAAGCTCCAGTATGTTGGGAATCGTGTATTTTATCGAGGCATCATCGAGTTGAGCAACATCTGCAGCAAGAACTGTTATTATTGCGGAATTCGCAGGGATATCAAGGATATTGTTCGGTACCAGATGACAAAAGACGAAATCCTGCGCGCCGCTGCCTGGGCTTATCAAAATGCCTACGGCTCCATCGTCATGCAATCAGGTGAAAGACAGGATCAGGCTTACACCGATTTCATCACGGATATCCTTGAATCTATCATGGAAATGTCGAAGGGTGAATTAGGAATTACCATTTCGCTCGGTGAACAAACCAAGGAAACTTACGAAAGATGGTTCAAAGCAGGTGCCAAGCGTTATCTTCTCCGTATCGAAACCTCAAGTCCTGAATTATATAAGAAATATCATCCCGCCGATCATGATTACGAAAAGCGCTTGAATTGCCTTCGCACACTGCGCGATGTTGGATATCAGGTCGGCACGGGCGTGATGATCGGTCTTCCGGGACAGACCATTCCAGATCTTGCTGATGATCTCCTGTTCTTCCGGAAAATGGATATCGACATGATTGGTATGGGACCTTACATCCCACATCAGGATACACCCATGTATGATTGGATTGAGAATTTTGAAGCAATTAAAGATCAACAACTCGAGCTGGGTTTGAAGATGATTGCCTGCGCAAGGCTTCTCCTGAAGGATGTCAATATTGCCTCCACCACTGCCTTGCAGGCTTTGCATCCTCTTGGACGTGAACAGGGGCTCCAGGCTGGCGCAAACATTGTGATGCCGAACATTACCGATACCAAATACCGTGCTAATTACAAACTTTATGATGGAAAACCCTGCATGGATGAACAAGGCGAGCAGTGCAAGGAATGCATGGGCTGCAGAGTCAAGTCGATTGGTGAAGAAATCGGATATAACGAACACGGGGACAGCCCCCACTTCAAGAAAAAGCACAAATCATGAATAATAAAGTACTCGTTGCCATGAGCGGAGGAGTGGATTCTTCCGTTGCCGCTTATCTTCTCAAGAAAAAGGGATATGATGTCACCGGTGTCACCATGTATCTTGGGGTGGCAGAGATAAGCGATGGTACGGAGCAATGCTGCGGAACGGCTGGCATCGCCGACGCCCGTGATGTATGCGAAAAACTGGATATCCCCCACCTTGTCGTTGATTATTATTCAGAATTCGAGACCAAGGTGATCAAACCGTTTCTGAACTCTTATAAAATAGGAAGAACACCCAATCCGTGTGTGCTGTGCAACCAGGAACTCAAATTCAATCTGCTGTGGAATACTGCACGAGAACATGGATGCGATTTTATTGCAACTGGACATTATGCCAGGATCATTCAGGAGGGGAACTTCTTTGAATTGCGCAAGGCGGTCGATCCGCAAAAAGATCAGAGTTATTTTCTTTATATGATCCCCCGTACTATGCTGCATTCCATATTATTTCCCCTGGGAGAACTGCATAAGAGCGAAGTAAGGGTCATAGCGAAGGAGCTAGAACTCCCTGTAGCCGAGAAGAAGGAAAGCCAGGATATCTGCTTTATTCCCAGCGGAGATTATCGGGCTTTGATCAGGACAAGAAAGTTGGAGACACAGCCTGGTCCCATTGTCGATATCAACGGCAGACAATTAGGAACACATGAAGGAATTGCCTTTTATACGATAGGTCAGCGTAAAGGACTTGGTGCCAATGCACCTGTTCCCTATTATGTCCTTGATATTGATGCAGAAAAGAATAGAATCATTGTGGGAGAAAAGGAATACTTGAAATCGAAATCACTACAAGCAACAAATCTGAACCTGCTGATTGACGAATTCCCTGCTGAAATATCGGCCAAAATTCGCTATCAGCATAAACCAGCAAAAATAACTATAGATATACTTGACAATAATGCAAATATTTTCTTCAAAGAACCACAGGAGTCAATCACTCCAGGTCAATCGATAGTTTTTTATCAAAACGACTTGGTTTTGGGTGGTGGAATCATATCCGAGGTGGAGCATGGATATCGTAGCTGAGATAATGAAACTGAAACAGGAAAGGAATGCAGTGATACTGGCACATAATTACCAGCGTCCTGACGTTCAGGATATTGCTGACTTTGTTGGCGATTCCCTCGGCTTAAGTATCCAGGCAGCAGAAACCAAGGCTGATGTCATCGTATTCTGCGGTGTCCTCTTCATGGCTGAAACGGCAAAGATTCTCAATCCCACTAAGAAAGTCCTCCTTCCTGAAAAGAAATCCGGTTGCCCGATGGCTGACATGATCACACCTCGTAAGGTTCGCGAGTTAAAAAAGCAGCATCCCAACGCCAAAGTTCTCTGTTATGTGAACTCATCTGCTGAAGTGAAGGCAGAATGCGATATCATCTGCACTTCCGCCAATGCGATCCAAATCGTCGAAAAAGCATTCAAACCCGATGAAGAGATCATCTTTATCCCCGATCGCTTCCTTGCTTCGTATGTGCAGTGGAAAACAGGTCATAAGATGATTATCGGTGACGGCTTCTGTCCAACACATGCCCGTATTCTACCCGAGAATATAGAGGAAATGAAGAAACAGCATCCGAATGCTTTGGTGCTTGTTCATCCTGAATGTCGTGCTGATGTTGTTAAAATGGCGGATCAAGTCCTTTCGACCGAAGGAATGCTGAGATTTACAATTGAATCCGATGCCCAGGAATTTATCATCGGCACAGAAGTAGGTGTTATTCACCGCATGCAGTTAGCCAATCCCAATAAGAAATACTATCCTGCCAGTGATTTTGCACTCTGTTTCAATATGAAAATGACAACTCTCGAGAAAGTTCTCTGGTCACTCCAGGATATGAAGCATGAAGTTCTGATCGATCCGATCATCATGGACAAGGCAAGGCTTAGTATTCAGAGAATGCTTGAATTCAGATAGTGATTTAATACAGAGTTATTGATTTGTTTCAGAGAGAACAAGTATAAGCAGCTTCTTTTCTCTTTGAAAAAGATACTTTTAGCAAGAATATATTAACGAATATATCAATATAACGATAAGAGCCCTGAAGATTTCCAGGGCTCTTATTTTCTATATTGGGTTAATTCAAAACTATTTCATCATCACCATTTTGCCTGTGAGTAAATACTTATCAACCGTTAACTTATAAAAGTAGACACCACTTGCAGTGGATATACCATCATCATTCTTACCATCCCAAATAAATTGATACGTCCCTTTCCCATGAACCCGAATCGCAAGCCTTTTTACCAATTGTCCTCTACTGTTGTATATATTCAGAAAAGCGGGTGAATTGATATTATCCAATACTTCAAATTTAATAGTTGTAGTAGGGTTGAAAGGATTAGGGAAATTTCCAAGCAATTTAATGGCTCTTGTGGCAGGCGTGGCTGTATCATCAATGACTTCTGTTCCTGATGTAAAAGTAGTGAAAACGCAGACTACGCCATAAGCCTGGCTGATAAAGACAATCTGCCTCTTTAGTTGATCTGCTTCCGTAGAGTTCGCTTCATATTGGTAATACTGTAAAAGCAGATTATCGATTTTTTTACTCGCCCACAATTTCGCCAGGTATTCTTTTTGCGGATCAACTGTCTCTGATAACTGAGCATCAAAATCATACGTTGTATGGTTGGCGCCATAGAATCCTGAAATGTTGATATGAACTGTCTGGGGAGTGGTATATCTGCCGGATAATATGAATTGAGATCCATGGAATATATTTGGAGTTGGTGTGGGATATACTTCAGATATTGCTCCGGGAGGTGTCACTGTCAAAACAGGATTCCTCATTGGATAACAATGAATCTGATTAAAATAATTGGTCACTGTTTCATATATATTATTGCTACCAAGGAAAACTGCATTCCCGTTATGATCATTTGATAGCATGGTCAGGAGAGGTGCATTCACATCTGCACCAACACCAAAACTAAATATGGATAGAAAAGTATTCATCTGATCTACAAGGTTGTTGAAGTGATTTACCAATTGATATGTGTCAGTGATTCCAACTGTAGGAGCACCGTCCGTAATAAGGAGAATGATATTGTTGTAGGTCAGGGCAGCATTATTGTAATCTAAAATCGCTGAATCCATAGCTCCTGAAAGATTCGTACCATTCGGGAGAATGGCTGAAATATTATTCACAAAACTCAAAGCACTTGATATGTTGCTTGAAGTTGTGTACTGGGGTGATGTCCAGAGTGTTTGCACTTCATGGTCAAAAGAGATGACATTGAATTTATCACTTGTTCCCAAATGGTTAATGATATAAGCTAAAGCCTGTTTTGCCTGTACCATTTTATTCTCGTAATTCATACTCCCGGAATGATCTACAACCATCGTGATCTTCAAAGGTAACGGATTAATCATCGCCTGCCCATTCGGTTCAAAGATACAAGTAAAAAACCCATTCCCGAATTCATCAGGTATTGAGTCTCTTATAGCACTCATTGTTTGAAAACCATTTTCATTCTGTTGGAGAGTATACGAGAGTATATGATTTAAAGATGCGGATGAATTATTGATCGTGAGTACTGCTGAAGCCTGTAAACCATTATTTGTTGTCTCTGCGCTTGTATTATTCATCGTGAAAGATTCGATAGTCCTATCAGAAACCAAATCAATATGAACAGATTGCAATTGCAATGGTAAGGTCTGAATTAGCGAATAATCATTCCGTAGCGTTAAGTTAATGATCCCATAGGTATCGTTTAATAATTGATCATAAGTTAATTCTACTAGTATTGATTCTCCCGGATTCAAATTCACTCCAAAATCAAACATAACAGGCATGAGACCGACATAAACTACAAAAGCAGTTGTTGGGTTTGATGCTCCTCCACCAGGATTTTGGGCGACATCATCAATTGAGGCTGTATGCCATACTTCATTATATTGCCACCTCAATTGAGTTGCACCAGCTTCTCTGGGAATCGGGAAGTAATATAGGGGACGTACTATTGTACCAGCATTGTTTTGGAATACCTCGGTACATGTTACTACAGCTACCTGATTTTGGATATCTACATCATAAGCACTGCTCACTAATAAAATTGGAGCAATCCCATTAACATTCTTATTAATAATGACCCCTGCTGAAAAAAGAATTTGGCAAGTAAGAAAAAGAACAAATAATGATATAATAGTTTTCATAATAACCCCCAGTTTGTTTTGTATCTTTCTATCTGAAAATTCAAAAATCTATTATTTGAAATGAATATATTAATAATTATATGTCAAGTATTTATTAACTGATTTATATTAATTCTGCGATTTTTTTACGAAATTACCTTTTGAATGTATTTCATTCATATATATTAGTACTTTCTAACCCCATGTAGGTGACACATAATAAACTCGTAAATGAGAGAGATTCAGAAGGTGTTAGTTGTTTTTATAAACTTGACTTAATCTGGCAGATTAATTTTTATTAAAGTGTAAAAGTTTAGCAGTAATTTAGTTAGAGAGATGTAAATTATGTTAAAACTCAGCTTTTCATTAATATTGTGCTTTCTTGCCCTTCATTTATTTTCCCAAAATGTTTATAGCATATCAGGTACATTCACCGATGATAAGGGTAAATGGATTGGCCCAGGCCATATTGAAATCGTGAAATATGGTAATTATACTTCAGCAACATACCGTTTAGAAGATGGCACATATTCATATTCCACCCCCATAAAATCAATGGATGTTAAGAAATTACATACTACTTTTAAAGACGGGCAATATAAAATTAGTGATTTGCCAGCAGGTTGGTTTATATTCAAGTTTTCGAAACAAGGGTACAAGTCAATTATTACCGACAAAATATACATACCGGCTTATCAAGGCCAAATTCCAAATATAAAAATGCAACATCTAATAGCCGGTGAACTCACAGGTAAAGTTACTGATTGCGAAAATCGTCCACTGGCTTATGTAAATGTAACCATACCTGAACTTCAAATTGGCTCACAAACAGATTCTAAAGGAAAGTACACCATAACAGAAATACCTATTGGAACTCATGACTTTCAATTCCTTGCAATTGGTTATGAAAAACAAATAATTCCTATTGAGATTAAGCACAATCAAATAAAAAGAATCGATATTCAGATGAAACAGCGGGGTGTAATCATTCGGTAGATATCATTTTATTATCACCTGGAGTTCTAATTACATCTTGAAAGTATAAAAGGTTCCAGTCTTGTAGTTCACAGTCAGGCTAACGGATTTAGCCATAACGGGGTTCAGATTGTCGTTGAGAGTATCCTTACGCCTTGCCTGAGAAGCAACTCATTCAAACCTATACATTTAATGTGTTCTAAAAGAGCACACAGCACCGTCTGAAAGAAAGCGTTCCAAACAAATAGAACCCCCATCGAACGAATATCAAAAAACGGTCATTCATCTCTCAAAAAATTGCCAACCATCTCCCAAATCTTGAGGGAAGCTTGGCGGATGCTTAAGGGATGGTTGACTTTTGCTTGAGTTACTATCTAATGCTGTGCTCTTAGTATATATATTGTCTTATTAATAAGAAATGTTGGCTGTAAGAAATGTCATACTCGCTAAGCGCCACACTTAACTTAACGCATGAATGACAATCTCGATGAACCATCTGGGCTTTTGTCTATTCGCTATTAGCTATTTGCTTGTGCTCCAGACTGTTCCCTTCTCCCTAATCCCTATTCCCTTCTGCTCAAACTGTTACCTGTCACCTGACACCTGACACCTTCCTATCTTATATTGACAATAAACCCACCCCTTTCTTAATTGGCATTCTGGATACTAATTATTACCAAACGGGAGTATATATGAAGAGTTACGATATGAAGAACATACGCAACATTGCCTTCCTGGGTGCGAGCGGTGCCGGCAAGACCACTCTTGCTGAACAACTTCTGCATGCAGCAGGTACAACCAGTCGTGTTGGAAAAGTTGATGAAGGCAATACCGTCATGGATTTCGATCCAGAAGAAATTGCCCGTAAGATGTCCATTGCTCTTTCTGCAGCACATTTAGACTGGGAAGACACACGCATTAACATTTTGGATGCACCCGGCTATCCGGATTTTGTCGGTGAACAGATTTGTGCCATAACTGCAGTTGAAACTGCCATGATCGTGGCAAACGCAGCCGGCGGATTTGAAGTGGGACTGGAACTTTCTCTCGAGCAACTCGAAGAAAAGCATGTTAGCAAGGCTGTGATCATTAATCGCATGGACAACGAACATGCTGATTTCGAAAAGATTCTTGAACAGATTCGTGAGAATGCAGATGTTCATGCAGTTCCAATTTACCTTCCAATCGGAAAGGAAAATACATTTGAAGGTGTCGTTGATCTCATCAAGATGAAAGCCTATGTCCATGATGCGGAGAAACCAATTCCGGCTGAAATGGCTGATCACGTTGAAACAGCCCGCCATGCATTGATGGAAGCTGTTGCTGAGACAGATGAAGACCTTTTGAATAAATACTTTGAGAATGGCGAATTAACAGCGCAGGAACTTCAGAATGGAACGATCAAGGCGATTGCTGACGGCAACCTTGTACCCGCTTTTGTCTGTTCCGCTGGAACAGGAACGGGAATCAAGACTCTTCTTCATGGAATCATCGAATATCTTCCTTCTCCATATGATAAGAAGGAAATTCCTGTAATCAGTAATGGTAATGCATCCAAGATCACAGCATCACCTGATGGTGAAGTGCTTGGTTATATCTTTAAGACCTATGCTGATCCGAATATGGGCGACATTGCCTATATCCGCATGTTCTCCGGAGCTATCAAATCAGGTATGGATGTGTATGTACCTGAAAGGGACGGCAAGGACAAGATTGGAAACATCACCTATATCATGGGTAAGAACCGTACTGATGCCAGTGAACTTCGAGCCGGTGAAATCGGTGCTCTTGTAAAGCTGAAAGTCGCCAAGACTTTAAATACAATCACCAGTGTTGGTGGTAAGAATGAAATTCCGCCTGTTGAAATGCCTACTGCTGTTTACTGGCAGGCAATCAAGGCTTCGAACCAGGCTGATGAAGACAAGATAGGAACTGCACTATCCCGTGTGATGGGTGAAGACCCGACCATCAATCTTGAAATCAATGTGGAAACACATGAGAACATCATTTCCGGTATGGGTGAACAGCAAATCTCCATGGTTCTGAAGAAAATGAAGAACCGTTATAAAGTGGAAGCCGAATTGAAAGATCCGCGCATTCCATATAAAGAGACCATCATGGGCAGCGCTGATGTGAACTATAAGCACAAGAAGCAGTCCGGTGGCAAGGGTCAGTACGGTGATGTGTATTTCCGTATCAATCCGACACCACGCGGTGAAGGTTTCAAGTTCATCAACTCCGTCGTGGGTGGTACAATTCCTTCCAACTTCATCCCTGCCATTGAAAAGGGTGTTGTTGAAACGATGGAAAAGGGTATCATTGCCGGTTATCAGGTTGTTGATATCAGCGTTGATGTCTATTTCGGAAGTTATCACGATGTGGATTCTTCTGAAATGGCATTCAAGATCGCTTCCTCCATGGCATTGAAGGATGGATTCAGCAAAGCTAAGCCAATCCTGCTCGAACCGATCCATGAAGTGACGATCATCACTCCAACCGAATACATGGGTGATATCATGGGTGACATTTCCACCCGTCGCGGAAAGATCCTCGGTATGGAACAGAAGGGCAAGAAGCAGTATCTCCAGGCACAACTGCCTGCTGCCGAACTGTTCAGCTACTTCCCAACACTGAAATCACTGACGCAGGGTCGAGGAAGATTCACAGAGAAATTCTCTCATTATGAGAAGGTTCCTGATGAGTTGGCACAGAAGGTTGTAGCCGCCTACAAGGAACAGGAATAAATCAATTGGGAGGTGGCAACACCTCCCTTTTTTTATAGAATTTTCTTGCCTTGTATTAGGCATGCGTATTTATAAGACAGATTTGAAAAACACGAAGCGAGGTAGATTATGTCAGGACATAATAAGTGGAGCTCGATTAAACATAAGAAGGGTGCTGCTGATGCCAAGAGAGGCAAGATATTCACCCGTATCGTCAAGGAAATCATTTTGGCTGCCAGAGATGGTGGTGGTGATCCGAACATGAATCCCCGCCTGCGTACAGCAGTGAACACAGCCAAACAGAACAACATGCCCCGTGAAAATATAGAACGTGCCATCAAACGTGGTACCGGTGAAATCGAAGGTGCTGCCTATGAGGAAGCAACCTATGAAGGATACGGACAGAATGGAGTCGGAATTGTCGTTGATGTCATGACCGATAATAAAAACCGTACCGTGGCAGAACTTCGTCATGCTTTCTCCAAGTATGGTGGAAACATGAGTGAAGGCGGTGCAGTATCATGGAACTTCGAACAGAAGGGATTCTTCATGATACCTGCAGCAGGGCTGGATGAAGAAGAAGTCATGATGGCTGCTCTCGATGCCGGTGCAGAAGACATAGAATTAGTGGATGACAATTATGAAGTCTATACTGCTCCAGGAGAGTTTCACACGGTTCTGGGCAAAATGGAAGCAGCAGGTTATCCAACCCTTGAAGCAGAATTGACGAAGGTTCCAAAGACATTGGTCAATGCCGATGATGTAGCAGAGAAGCTTTTGAATCTGATCGAAAAGTTGGAAGACTTGGACGATGTCCTGAAGGTATATGCTAATTTTGAAATTTCCGATGAAGTGATGGAACGTATCAACCAGGTATAAGAAGCAATACCGTGATCATTATCGGTATCGACCCTGGCAGTCGTTTTTGCGGATATGGTATTTTGCAGTTGGAACGGCGTACCATCGTTGCTGCAGGATGTGACGTAATCCGCATGAACGAGAAACTTGATCTGACAGAGAGATTGAGCATCCTTTACCAGGAGATCGGCAAGGTACTTGATACATATAAACCCGATGTCGTAGCCGTCGAATCCATTTTCTACGGAAAGAATATTCAATCAGCCTTCACCCTTGGTCATGCCAGGGGTGTTATTTTATTAGCAATCGCTGAAAGAGGAATTCGTTTCTGTGAATATTCTCCGAGAGAAGTGAAAAAAGCCGTCGTTGGGAATGGAAACGCTTCAAAAAAACAAATCAGATATATGGTACAGCAGATCATCAAGTTGAAAACACCTCCTCCGAATGAAGATTCTGCTGACGCTTTGGCAATAGCACTCTGCCACTTCCAGCGTTTTAAGATAGGGATATGATATGTATGCTTACCTCAATGGAACACTGAAGGAAAAGAACCCCTTTTCCTGTATCATTGAATGTTCGGGCGTTGGTTATGACGTTCGGATTCCCATTAGTACCTATGAAACTCTTCCTGCACTTGAAGAACAGGTAAAACTGCTGATTCACTATCATGTGAGTGAAGACGACATACGGTTATTCGGGTTTGCATCAGACCCAGAAAGACTGTTATTCCGGCAGTTGATCTCCATCTCTCGCATTGGACCGAAGATCGCTTTATCCATTCTCTCCGCATTGTCCGTTCAAAACATCATACAGGCGATTGTGCAGGATGATGACCGCATCCTGGCAACAATACCGGGCTTGGGTAAGAAATCAGCCCAAAGGTTGATTATCGAGCTCAAAGATAAGATTTCAGAGATACCACAGGTTTCTTTGGACATGATCCCTGAACAGAAGAAGGATGTACTGCTGGAAGCAGAAACAGCCCTGATGTCATTGGGATACAAACTGCCCGAGATACGTTCTGCATTCCGTGAATTAAAAGCAGATAACCTGAGTTTGGAAGAGATCATCAAGAGAACAATTCAATATTTATACAGGAAACGCAACGTTTAATGAATATTCGCCTTGAAGCATACCAGATTTCGATCAAGGTTCTGAAGAATAATGATTATGCAGATAACCTTCTTCAGCAATCCTGTAAGAAATTATCAGATACAAACGAAAACCTCGAGTTGCTTTATCGTATCGTGAAAGGCATCGTGAAGATGCAGGGCAACTTGGAATATATTTGCAGTCAATACACAGAACCCGACAAGTTCAGCAAGACAGACCTCAAGATCAAAGCCCTTCTCTATCTCGGGTTCTTTCAACTTCTCCATCTCGATTCCATACCTGAGCATGCAGCCGTGAACGAGACTGTCGAAATAGCCAAGAAGTTATATGGTGAAAAGACAGCAGACTTTGTGAACGCAGTATTACGTGCTTATCTCAGGAATCCTCAAATCCAATACCCCGCAGATAATGCTGAGAAAATAGCTGCCATGTATTCCTATCCCGTCGATCTCATTAGGAAGTGGCTGCAATTGTGGGGTGAGGAAGAGACAGAATTCCTCTGCATGTATTACAATGAACCAGCAAAATTGCATATTCGTGTCAATAACCTTGCAACCGGCAAGAGTAAACTCATAGAATATTTCAGGAAAAGGGGCGTGGAATTCCAGGTATCTCCAGCATCACCAAATATTCTGATCACGACTCATGCACCGCAAGTCCTGCAGGATGTGGCATTCTCCGAAGGTTATTTCACTGTGCAGGATACTTCCGCTGCCCTTGTCGTTGAACTGCTTGATCCGCGCGAGAATGACTCTGTGCTGGACCTGTTTGCTGCACCCGGTGGAAAAGCGACCTATATTGCGGAAAGGATGAATAATACGGGTGAAGTGATTGCTGTCGATAAGATTCCTAGCAAGGTGAAACTCATCAAGCAGAACATGAACAGATTACAGATTGACAACATGATTTTGATTACAGAAGATGCTTTTCATTATGGACCTGTCGCACCAGCATTCGATAGAGTACTGCTGGATGTCCCCTGCTCTGGTTGGGGTGTATTCGGCAGAAAGCCTGATCTTCGCTGGCAATATCATCAGAATATCGAGGAATTGTTGAAGATACAGGCAAATGCTTTGAATCTGGGAGCGAGCTTTGTGAAACCGGGTGGTTACCTTGTTTATTCCACCTGCACGATGAACCCGCAGGAAAATGAAGAACAAGTCAACCGCTTCCTGAAAGCAAATCAGCAGTTTGAACTGGTACAGGCGAAGGATTTCATTCCTGCTGACTATACACGTGATGGGATGATGCATACTTTCCCGAACATTCATAACATGGATGGCGCTTTTGCCGCCAAGATGAGAAAGAAGGCAAAGGAACGCTAAGGAAAAGGACTCAGCAGTCTTTAGGAGAATACGATGGACTCTGAAAAAGTGAGATCAATTGTTGTTGCATTGGGTATCATGGTTGGTATCGTGCTTGTCACCGCAATTATCGTCAGCCAGATTTTCATGCCTCTTGTCTTCGGCAGAGGTAATACGGTAACCGTACCAAATCTCGTCGGCATGGATATAAAGGCTGCAAATACGGAGAGTGCTGACAACCAGCTGCATATCTCCGAAGCCACATATGCGAACAGCGATGAATATGCAAAAGGTATCATCATTTCTCAGGAACCCTCTCCAGGAACAAAAGTCAAGGCTGATGGCTCCATCTCTGTGATCGTTAGTAAGGGTGGTGAATTGTCTGTCGTCCCGACTGTGGAAGGATTGGAATTGAACAGGGCATTGTCGAGAATCAAGAATGCAGGTCTCAAACCAGTTGTGAAGGATTCTCTGTCATCTGACCAAGTGGAAGCAAATCATATTCTTCGTGTTTGGCCTTCTGCAGGTTCAGGCTTGACCCCGGGAAGCAGTGTATATCTCTCGGTTAGTACAGGTTCAGGCACAGCACCTGCTCAACCTTCTGAACCAGATACAGGAACAAGGTAATCACTTCTCGAGAATAATCGTTACAGGCCCGTCATTCACCAAACAGACTTTCATATCCGCAGCGAAGATACCCATTTCAGGAGTATGCCCTATCGCTTGAAGTTCAGCAGCAAATCGCTGGTATAATTCATTCGCTTTGTCAGGAGGGGCAGATTCAATATAATCAGGTCTTCTCCCCCTTAGGCAGTTTGCATACAATGTAAATTGTGAAACAAGGAGTATCCTCCCCCCTACATCATGGAGCGAAAGGTTCATTTTCCCATTCTCGTCGCTGAATATCCTCATATCAACCAGTTTCCTTGCCAGCCAGGGGATTTCATCTCCCGTATCTTCCCTACCAATACCAAGAAGAACCAACAGTCCAGTTTCAATTTCACCTACAATCTTTCCTTCAACTTCCACAGATGCCTTTGTTACTCTTTGAATCACCAATTTCATCTCGTACTCCAAATACAATGCTCACAGTCAGGTTTCTTTCTGCATACTTCCTTTGCATGCCTGACTATCAAAGCGTGATATTCATTGAATAGAGCAATATCCAAGGGCAATGAATGATGAAAGATTTCCTGTATTTCATGATATGTGCTCTTTTCGGTCGTTTTCCCCATCCTGGAGAATATTCTCTTTGTGTAAGCGTCAATGACAAACACAGGCAGCTCAAAAGCGTAGAGAAGTATTGAATCAGCTGTTTCGGGACCAATCCCATGAATCGATAGCAATTCTTTTCTGAACTCATGAAGGGTATGCTTCTTTTCGCTCAATTTCAATATCTCAATAGAAGCTTGCTGCAACCGCTTTGCCTTGATACGAAAGAATCCACTCGGCTTTATCAGCTCTTCCAGCAACTCCGTATCCATTTCAGCACAGGACTTCAAGTCACATGCATTCGCCTTCTTCAGGTTGGATATGGCTTTGCTGACATTACTCCAATTCGTGTTCTGGGTAAGAATGGCTCCAATAATGATCTCATCATGACTTTCACCTGGCCACCAATGCTGGGTTCCATATCGCTCGAATAATTGAGAATAGATTTCTTGAATTGTGAAAGGAAGATTATGACAGGGATATGCTGACATTAACTGACAATGCCTGCCTTGATCAAATCATGCATGTGCAGCACACCTACAGGCTTATGGGCATCATCGACGATGGGAAGCATCGTGATATTGAACTTCTCCATCAGGTTGAGTGCTTCCACAGCCAGGTCAGAAGGCTTCATTGCTTTTGGATTTACCGTCATGGCGTTCTCGATATGTATTGCAAGAGGATTTGTGCTTTCCTTCTGCAGTAAACGGCGCAAATCACCATCTGTTATGAACCCGGTGAGCAATCCATCGTGATCAATAACACACGTGCAGCCAAGTCGCTTGCCTGTCATTTCAACAATTGCTTCCGACATACTTTGGTTCATACGAATGACTGGAATTTCATCATCCTTGTGCATCAGTTCTTCAATGCGGAGCAGCATCTTTCTGCCGATCGCTCCACCCGGATGGAATCTTGCAAAGTCACTCTTCTGAAAATTGCGCTTCTTCATGAGGGCAATCGCCAATGCATCGCCAACGGCAAGAGCCACTGTCGTGCTGGCTGTTGGTACCAAGCCGAAAGGTTCATACTCCAACGGGACAGAGCAATCGATGACCACATCAGAATGCTGTGCCAATTCAGATTGAAGATTACCAGTAAAGGCGATAACCGGGATTTGCAGGAATTTGAAATAGGGGATCAAGCTCGTGATCTCGTTCGTATTTCCACTGTTGGAGATGGCAATTACCACGTCATTCTTTTCCACCATACCGATATCGCCATGAATACCTTCAGCAGCATGCAGGAAAATGGAAAGCGTACCGGTGCTTGCCAGTGTTGCTGCGATCTTCCTGGCAATGATGCCTGCCTTCCCCATACCTGTAACGACCACCTTCCCCTTGCAGTCATAGACCAGGTCGAATGCCCTTACTATCGAAGCATCGATGCGTTCCGCAACTTGGCGGATCGCATCGGCTTCTGTATTTAATTCTTGTTTAACCAATTCAATGATGTTCATATTCTATGAACTCTCAATCTCATCCCGTATCTTTTTAACAGCTTCCTCAAGGTTCATCATTCCCATATCACCCTGTGTATGGCGACGAACAGAGACGCTGCCTGCATCCATTTCCTTTTGACCCACGATGAACATGAACGGAATCTTCTTCATCTCCGCTTCACGAATCTTATAACCTATCTTTTCGCTGGCAAAATCAATTTCCGCTCTGATCTTCATCTTCAGCAGCTTCTCATGAACCTGCTTCGCATAAGCTTCGAAATTCTCTCCAACCGGTATGATCATCACCTGGATCGGACATAACCAGACTGGGAAATTCCCCGCATAGTATTCTATCAGGGTACCAAAGAAACGTTCCATCGAACCGAATATCGCACGATGAACCATCAGGGGTCTGTGCGGTTGATTATCCGGACCTATGTATTCCATCTCGAAACGCATCGGCTCGTTAAAATCGAATTGGATAGTCGTGCATTGCCAGGAGCGTCCAAGGGCATCCTTGATCTTGATATCGATCTTCGGACCGTAGAAGGCACCACCGCCTTCATCAACATCAAATTCAAATCCCTGTTTCTTCAATGCAGTACGCAATGATTCTTCTGCAAGTTTCCAGTCCTCAGGTTCGCCCACAGCACCTTCCGGCATTGTGGAAAGATAGATCTGGAATTCCTGGAATCCGAATTTCTTCAGCATTTCCATGGAGAATATCAGCAGCCTTTCGACTTCATCCATGATCTGATCAGGAGTACAGATGATATGAGCATCATCCTGCGTGAATTGACGCACCCGCATCAACCCGTGCAGCACGCCCGTTTTTTCGTGACGATGAACCGTACCCAATTCAAAATAACGCAGCGGCAAATCGCGGTA
>Ga0116171_10001569_pt1 | contig 22484 bp, 12 predicted proteins | sample AD_JPNHW2_MetaG_FD_89798 | JGI IMG/M metagenome (GOLD analysis project Ga0116171, IMG submission 89798) | Active sludge microbial communities of municipal wastewater-treating anaerobic digesters from Japan - AD_JPNHW2_MetaG | ecosystem: Engineered > Bioreactor > Anaerobic > Digestate | place...
CGCCGCGTGATCCATAGATAGCGGTTGCCGATGCATCTTTAAGAATATCTATTGAGGCGATGTTTGATTGCGGGATCTCACTGTATCCTGAGACAAGAGGTATTCCGTCGACAACATAAAGAGGTTCGTTTGTGGCAGAAAGTGAACGGTTACCACGGATCATGACCCTGGGGTCTTCACCCGGTTTTGCATTTGTCTGCTGAACAACTACGCCTGAAGCCTTCCCCTGAAGAGCCTGTGCAGGGTTGAATGTGGCTACTTCAACAAGTTTGTCACCGGTAACAGATGCGACTGACCCTGTAACATCTTTTTTTCTCTGAGAACCATAGCCGATTACCACTACTTCATTGAGCCCGACTGCTTCCTCTTCAAGAGTTGCATCAACTTTGACTCTTCCGTTAATTGGTACCTCAAGAGTGGTCATACCGATAAATGAATAGACAAGCACTGAATTTGCAGGTACATTGGAAATAGAATAGTTACCTGCAATATCGGTCACGGCCCCAAGCATGGTACCTTTAACAGCTACAGATACCCCAGGCAGTGCGGTTCCGGATTTGTCGATTACTTTTCCGGTAACTGTAATTTGCTGTTGTCCGTATGCACCTGAATATCCAGTATTCAGCTGAAGTAACAGCAGAATTAAGATCACAGTCATGATCCTGGTGATGAAGCCATGTTCCAGAACAAATCCCGTGAACGGGTTTGTTTGTAGATGGTTGAATTTGTTTTTCATAGTTTAAGTACGTTTAGTTAGTTTATTAGAATTACGTGGGATTTTCATTCTCTTTAAAGGATCAGGTTTTTTCATAGGCATAAATTTTAAGGATAGGTTATTGAAAAATTTTTATCTAGGTGCGGTTTTTGAATATGTCCTGTTAAGCCAGCTTTTGGGCACAGGGATTATACAAATATTCATCGAACGTCCATCCTCTGAAAGCATTGCTGACTGAATTTCTATTCTTGTACCGTCAGGACTGAAACTGGGATGGGTATGGTCCTGCGCTGTTTCTTTATGTCCAGTGGAGATCATAAGCATTTCGCTGGTATTTCTGTCAATTAGATATATGCTTCTTGAAAAATCGTCACCTACGAGCCAGCGTCCATCAGCCGATCCGCTTCCATGCCATAATCCGCTGCCGCTTTTTGTCTGGCCTTCAATTCTCATTTCCTTTGTTCTCAGGTTAACGACACCGAGACCGGTTGGTTTTTCTCTTGTTCCTGAAGGCCCCCACTCTTTTTGCTGACCTGGGTTCCTGGGATCGTTTACCTGAGGCGGAGCGGCCGGATCAGTTTCATAGGACATTCCAACAGGTCTGTGGCCCATGATATAAAATGCCACCTCATCGGGTGTTATTACGGCTTCGTGGGTTATCCATTCATATTCTGACTCTTTGTATACAGGGCGAAGACCAGAACCATCCGCAGCAACTGTCCATGTTCGCTGTGGTGCCTTACCGCCTGTTTCCCAGCAAAAGACTATTTCGCCAGGAACAAAAGGATTAGTCTGTACATGTCCAATTGGAAATGGTACGGCGACGACGAATTTTATCTCGCCGGTCTTGAGGTTCATGCTTGCCAGACCTGACTGACTCTGTCCACCTGTGCGCCCGACAAATACTTCAGGATTTGGGACAACAGCAGGGCGATATTTTCCGGCTTCGGTCGTTCCAATCCTGAAGTAGGCAAAATCTTCATTGGCGTCGATTGCCATATCGCCTGGTTCCATTTCGCCAGGTATTGTTCCGCAAATCCTTTCATAAGATGGGGCTTTCTGCATTTTGCCTGCTTCACTGTCAGAGAATACTTTACCAAGGTCAACTTCAATTATCTGAACAGGCCCACCGGGCATTCTTACCATACCTTGCGGACGTCCACCCTGTGCTCCACCGGGAGCCGGTTGGCTCTGAGTGCCTGCCGTCCTTTGATTCCTTCCTTGCGGAGCAGCTGAACGATTACCCGAATTATCCGGTTCGGCAAGCCTTCTCATAATATAAAGTTTTAATGCTTTCCGGCTGACATTGAGAGAACCTGAATATCCTCCCTCGGTGATCTGTATGATCACTCCGGTTTCCTCATTCACTGCCATTCCCTCACCAGGGACTCTGTTCGAACGGAATACTACCCATTTTCCATCGAAGGTCCACTGTGGATGTGTCTGGTAAATCTTTGAGTCACCCATTCCCGGCTTGCTTGTCAGAAAAGTCAGTGGTGTGCCTGTTACAGGATCTTCAATTACTTTTTTCTCCGACGGAAAACGTTTTCCAATCTGCGATACAGCCACCGGCGTCAGGAATCCCGGCAGGAGCATTGCGACAAGAATTAATAAGATTCGGCTTTTTTTCATAGCGTAAGGTTTTTGTTAGGATTAAAGAGTATTAAAATTTGTAATACATGTTACTTTTTCCAGAGTGGATGTTCGGATGGTATTCTGTCACCTGCCATTTCGAGAATCTCAATTGCATTAAGGCACCATTGGGCTGTTGTATTGGTTGTTACTGACGGTGCCTCTTCGAGTACTTTTAAGACCATATCTCCTTTTAGTGTTCTGGTTTCAAATTGAGTTCCATTTGTGCTGTTCAGGAACCATTGCCATGATTTATCTGCCCAGGCAGGATCTTTCTTAACGGTATAAACATAAGCCGGAAGACGGCTATACCAGTTGTTATTTGCCTGTCCTACAGACCCTTCCTTTCCAAAAGCTTTCTTTATTTCTTCTTTTGGGGCTCCCCATAACTCACAGAACTGAAGCCAGAGCTTATCCCATTTTTTATTATTGATCAGCCCTGACAGTTCGAAAGCAACCTCCGGGCCTCCCATTAGTGCGCTGAGGTGAATGTGGCCTATCTCGTCGTTTAGCTGATACATCTTTTTTGTAGCAGGGTCATACCCAAAAGCACCCTGCTGCCCTGAATAAAATCCATAAGGCATTTTGCTGAAGCTATTTATCCCTGCATATATGTAATCGAGCCATTTCTTGTCGCCGGTACGCTCCCATTCTGTCATCCAGTTTCCGGTAAGAGCCAGCCAGTCAGGTCCTATCCTGGCATGAGTCGGATATTGTGTCTTTGGGAGGATCAGTCTAAGAGGATCAAGTTTAGACATTGAGAAGTCGGCATTTTCAGCCACCTCCCTCATGATATCGCCTGTTCTCTCATCAGTTGTCAGATAGAAGAAAAAGCGCCTTGGAGCCGACTGGCTTTCCCTAACCTCCTTAGAGCCACAACCCCAGTGGCGTACATTGTGTCGTGATCCAAGGCCTTTTAACTCCCCTAAATGATATACATCAACCTCGCTGGTGTGACGTGTCATTGCTTCAGCCATCCTGAAAATATCAGGGCGTCCTGTTCTTATAAAGCTGTACCAGAGCCAGAGGTCTGAGCCCAGTTCCGTGTTGTCCCATGCATAACCTCCTATATCATAATTCCATGTATGCCTGTTAGCATCGTAGGCATGCATTACATCGCCATAATTCCAGAAGCCATACCAGCTTCTCTGATCTACTTCCTTCTGGTAAAGCGCGATAGCCATATCGAGCTGGTTTTCTATCCATGCTTTCCCGGGGACAGATTTGTCAGGCAGGCTCCACCGGCCAAAAAGCCCTACAGAATGCAGGTATTCAGGACTTATCATTAACCTGGGTGTATTAGCTGCAGCTTCAGCCTGATTGCTCAGGCTTGCATTTGTCGGTACACTATTATATATATACAGCATAAGTTCGCTGGTTCGTCCCACACCGTAAGGAGTGCTCAGTCCTTCCTGTACATCTTCATAAGTAGCGGCAAGACCATGACCTACAGTATCATAATGTCTCATATCCATAATCTCTGAATAAGGCGACCAAAGCCATGCCTTTACTTCAGGCATAGAGCCTGCAGCATTTGAAATCTCGAGAGCAGCAGGATATGACTGCCAGAAATCCTTCACTCCTAGGGCTACTCCGCCTTTTATGTCTCCGAGAAATACGAGTCCTCCTGCCCTTTTGCCAGTATTGACGTCAACCCAGGCACTTGATCGGTTTGTACGCTTCTGGAGTGTGAATCCGTTGGGATTGTTCTGCATAAGCTTATAATCATTCCAGAATGGCATATTATTTACCAGTGTCTGCTGTGACTGAGGAATTTCATTCAGATGTGCCACCGGAAGACCTTCGAGTTGATCGGGATATGATCGCTTTCCGTTCAACATTCCGGCACGGTTTGTCAGTGGTTTAACCGGTTCAGCCCATACCCCGGGGAGCTCTCCTGCAAATCGCACATGGCGGTTCTGCAGTTCCTCCCTCATCGGGACTGATATAGAGACATTAAGGCCTTTTATGAAATCTTTATCTTCATTGCCGTCATAAATTATTGTATTAACCAGTCTTATAGCATCTGTTCCGGCATAGAAATACAATCTGAGATCAAATGGCAGGAACTTCCGCCGGCCATTATTCTCCTTCATCATTCCCTGTACCCGGATAACAGCTCTCAAAGGTCCATTTTGCTCAACAGTGATCTTTTCTGTGTTTCCGGTGAACATCAGATTATTTGAGGTAACAGAAAGATCATCGCCAGGATTATCGGTTAGAATACATTCGATACGGCCATTTGTGCCAACAAGGGTATTCCTGGCTGATATGGATTCAATTATCTGACTTCCTGACTTTGGGATTATACATGTAAACACTCCGTTATCAAGTCTGACGGAGGCAGGCGTTTCAACAACAGAAATAACTTCTTTTGATTTAACAGAAGCGGCCGGAAGTATATTAACTGAACCTGTTTTCGCATCTGTAACCGTAGAAAAGCCTGTCCATTTCAGTGAACCGTCGGGCCAGTAGGCCAGGTCCCATGTCTGTACAGGGAGTGTATCGCCGGCCTGGTTTGTGAGCAAGAATTGCTGGCCTTTTTCTATTTTACCCTGAGGCCAGGGAACTCCCCAGCTGACTCCTGTTGGTGAATCAGGCGCCTGTTCCGACAACCATTTTGCCGTCACGGCGTTTTGCTGGCAATCTGCCTGAATCGTAAAAGAGAGGAGGAAGATCACAAGGATCGCGGCAATGAAATTATGAGTCGATTTCTTTTTCATCGTTTCGGGTTAATAATTTTTTGACACCATTTTGTTTTGCAGAGGAGATTATCTTCTGTTGTGAGTTATCGTTGATTTCGAGATCGTTATTCTTCAATGGATCAATTATTTCCGTATTGATGCACGAAACAGTGTTATCACGCTGACGGGCATTTAAAGGAGCCTGCACATCATTAAAATTTAATGTCAGCTTGCGTTTACCCTTTTGTATGTAAACAATCCCGCTGTTCCATTCGGATTGCAGAAAGGGACTATCAAAAGCTTTCGGGGGTGCATAATTGACACTCTTATTATTAATCAGAGGAGACCTTGAGAAATCGGCATAAAAAGTGAAGTTATCTCCATAGATTCCTCTATAGCGGAGGATGGAATTATTATAAGAGATCTTATTCCGATATATTCCTGATCTGAATTCCGAGGATGATCTATAATCATTTTTTACTGCTACCTCAAGTATTATCGGGGAGTACTCCTCAGTGCAATAAAGCCATTTGCCAGGTACCTTTGAAAGGGTTGTGTCCCAGTAATAAGATCCTTCCACAACCTTTACTGCTGCAAACGCTCCCGTGGATTCTGCGAATATCCATCCGTTTTCTTCTTGCGGGTCCGATAATCCTTTTCCTGAAAACCAAATACGTGTTTTCCCGGCAGCCCGGCTGGTTTTCAGTTTCTGACAGATTAATGTTCCCTTTTTCTGTACCGACCATTGTGAGTTAAAAGCCCTGCTGTTAACAAAATTCTCACATTGTGGCAGAATACTTGCAGCCTGGTCATTTTCAAAGATCACGCCATGAGAACGGTTCTGTGAACTGATCATCGCCCATTCATAATGAGGCCGAGATTCACACATTGGAGTTCCTAAAATAAAGTCAGGAGTACAATATGAGTATCTTAAAATTCCTCCATAATCAGTTCTCATTCTATACTGGGCAGGACGAAAGTAACCGGAGTCAGTTACCAGACCTAATGGGCGCTGGACTACCTCATAGGTGCCTCTCCCCTTTCTGTCACAGACAATATCTATTACTACAAGTGCCGGACGGTATGATGTGGTCATTGCGGTTAGTAGTGTTTGCTGAAGACCGGGATTATTTCCAACTCCAAAGAAAAAATATCCAAGACCAGATGTACTCACTGAGATATCGGAATAAAGCCTTGATTTTCCACCTCCCGAAATCCCGTTTAGCTGTTCCTGACCCCAGTACGTGAAGTACAAATCGAGGAAGTTACCGGTTTTTCTTTTCAGCTCTTCGTCGTCGGCAAAATCATAAAAATTAAAAATTCCCTTTAGCAGATCGGTATTGTAACCGATGCTCATCATTTCAATAAACATGCCTTTTCTGGCGCGCTCACTCAGGTAGATATTGGCATAATCATTCCATCTGGCAAAGTGAACCGAAGCATTATAACCATCATCATATAGTCGATTCTTGAAGTCGTCACGGCTTTTTGCAAGCTTTGAAAAATGCCATTGTGTTGTGAAACTTTGAGCATGATGGTTCTCGGATTCACTTATAAACCATGTATTGGAGACATCCTGATCAGCTATCGACAGATGGTCATGTCCCCGTAAATCAGAATCATTTATTCTCCTGTAATCTTCGCGGAATCCGTCACGCTTGCAATAGAGCCAGATTGCCTCCAGAACAGTTTTTTCTGTTTCTGGCTTAAGCAGACCGGGATCTTTTGTTCCGTACTGTCCGTATAATTCAACCAGCCTAAGGACTACTTCTGAATGCCAATGAAAATTGTCTTTATCAAAGAGTTCCCTGTTATTCTTGAGGTAATATTCGGCATTCTCTATGAGGGCTAAATTTGCCGAATCAATATTCTCCCTCAGCCAGAAGCAGCGGGTTGCATAAGTTACCAGTGAGAACGAGTAAGATTTCGAGAAGGCTGGTCTGCCTTCACTGATTGGAGGCCTTATTGCAGTCCTTTTCAGAGGTTTGCCCCTGTACGAATTAAATACACCTTCTACCCTTTCGTCAAATCCGTCCCGAATAGCAATAAGGTCATTATCTGAATAAGAGGATGATTCATTTTCATTGACAGCTTTCTGCAAATTGCAGGCTGAAAAGTAAATTGCCGTTGAAAAAAATATCAGTGCGATATATAATGACCTCATTGCTTCCTGAAGTATCTGGTTATATTTTATTATCTATTCTCCCAGGTAATAAGATGTCAAAGGATGCTGAGTGTATCCCATTGTGCGTGCCAGGACACCATTCCTGTATAGAGGATCCTGCATTAAAGTGATCCTTCTGTCCTTAGCAGGGATTGTTGTTGTATAAATTCTCAGTTCTCCGGGCAGCGATGCGATAAGCTCTTCTCTCCAGTCGCCTTCAATATCGACAGGCATCACAAGGCTTCCTTCGATGTTTTTTGCAACAATTGCTCCCTTATACTTTGCAATTGATGACTTGCGGGTCATTCGCTGCTGTGGTACAGCAGGCTGTACTGGCTGATTCTGGCCCTGGGCGCTTGCTGCCGGGCGTGGTATACGAGGAGGGTTACTTCCTACAATTGCTTCCTTGAGCAGGTCAGCATCCCAGTAAACCCAGTCACCAAACCCGGGGAAATCAGTCCCGTCATCAATTTTCTTACCCTTATTGTTAAGAATGTATGTTGGAGGACGTCCTCCGTAGCCGGCGCCATCCTGAGCCGCCTTGGAATCTTCCCTGGCACAACATTCCATACCCGGAATTGATGGATCGATGTCGGCGACAATACCGGAGCCAACATGATAGGTTGGACCACCCATACCCCAGAGTTTTTCACCGGTTTTAGCATTAATAAGGCAAACACCATAGTTATAAAGTGGTTCTGAGGGATCAGTAAAAGGCTGTTCAGCGCAATGAAAGATTTCAAGTCCGGGATGCGACGGATCTATATCGCTTAGGATGGTTTTATCTGTATGTCCAATCCCTGCAGAGTAAAGGCATGTTCCATTGTCGTCGAGGACAGCAGATCCGAGAATGATTTCATCCCTTCCATCATCATCAATATCTGCACTCACCATGCTATGCGCGCCCTGGCTTCTGATAACAGGATTTTCCTCGTCGCCGTCCCATCGCCAAAGTTTCTGAAGTTTTCCATCTTTAAGCTGGTATGCGTCAACAATCATTAATTTATATGTTCCCCTGGCAACCAGAATGCAAGGTGTCTTTCCATCGAGAAATGCCATTCCCATCTGGTTTCTGTTTGTGCGGTTATATCCACCGAACCTCGGATTTCGTTCAGGCCAGTCGGCACGGGCTTTTTCATTTCCTGTCATCCCGTCGAGAACAGAAACCCACTCTGCTCCTTTCCGTACCCGGCCATCTGCTTCCCGAACATCATTTGGACCGGTCTTTACTGCCACATCTCCCCTTCCGTCACCGTCAAAATCATAAACAACGAACGGTGTATACCATACGCCAGGTTCAAGTCCCAGCCCCAGGTCTTTGCGCCATAAACACGTTCCATCATTAAGATATGCCTCCAGTTTATATGTTGCCCCGGTTGTGTTTCCGCTCATTCCTCCTGGATCTAAACCTCCTGTCCCCTGCAGAATCACAAAATCAAAAGAGCCGTCACCGTTAAGGTCTGTGACACCAACACGCTGTGCCTGGTAATCTCCCTGCAGCTTTATCGACCTGTAGTAATTCTTCCGGAAAGAATCCGATGTGACTTTAACTTTTTCAGATGAAGAAAGCTCTTTACCGTTAACAAGGGGTTTTATATAATAGGAATATGACTCACCAGTTTTTGACCCGGTATCTACAAAATCTGTTGTGGCAGAAACAGGTTTCTTGTTTATTTTCTGTGTTTTTCCTCTGCTGTCAGTTCTGTACACATTGAAAGCGACTTTTGGATCATCGCTTTGCAGCAATCTCCATCCCAGATGTACTTTGCCTGTCGAATCAGGCTGTGCAATAAGACCACGATCCAGCTTCTCCTGGTAACGCACCGTTGCCCATCCTTCGGTTACCAATGGCTTTTTCTCATGGACAGGATGGAGAACCTCATAGTAATAAAACCTTTCACGTGAGTCTTCATTATGCTCGAGAAGTTCAAGCACATTTTCCGAATATTTTCCGGCTAATTCCTGGTTAGCCCTGAAATTCTGCGATTGTGCCTGAAGGACAGCAGTGCTGAAAGCACACAATCCAAGCAGACTCAGGATTTTAACAGTTTGATGTCTTTTTTTCATAGGACCTTTTTAATTGTTAGAGTTTTCTCTGTTCTTATACCTTTATATATATGCATTACCTTATTCCTGAGAAGAGTTAATCTTATCTGTGTAAATTATAATTGACTTTCCGCTTATTGAATAGTCAACCGGAGCGGATAGCTTTATTGCCGCCAGAACCTGTTCTATCGGTTCGTTCTCGAGCGTTCCTGTGAATCGTATCTTTTTTGTCTGCTCGTCTGCAAAATGAATTTCTACATCATATTTGCGTTCGAGTTTTGTAACAAGATCTCCTATAGGCTCATTGTCGATTATGAGCAATTCCCTGGTCCAGGCTGTGACCTGGTTAACATCGACCTTTGAATCGATATCAATTTCACCTGAAACGCTAAGATGGCTTTCATTTCCAGTCTGTGAATTATTGATTTCCAGAGAATCAATCCTCTTTTTATAAAGCGCCTTCTGCAGCGGAAGAAGTTCAACTGAGTGTATTTCACCTGAAACTGAATCATGGCTCAGTACTTCAATTCTTCCTTCCACAAGAGTGGCTTCAATAAAATCATCATCACTATATGCTTTCAGGTTGAACTCAGTGCCTTTTGCAAGGACATCTATATTTCCTGCCCTGACTATAAATGGAACAGAATCGTTTCGGGCTACTTTAAAATATGCCTCTCCATTCAGTGTTATATTTCTCTGATCAGAATTATATGAAGGTCCGTATTTAATAACAGAACCTGCATTTAGGATAACCGCAGTTCCGTCGAGAAGGGTAATGTTTGTAAGTGCCCCATAGGGAGTTCTTATTTCATAATCAGATATAGACTCTGAAATAATGTTTTCTTCTGTCGAAGTTTTTCTAAAAATGAATAATGTCAGAAAGAGAATTGCAGCAGCAGCTGCCCAGCCTGCTGTTCTTTTAAAACTGTGAGAAATAATATCTCTCTTAATTAAAACAATTTTTCTTCTCCGTGATATCTTTCTGATTATTCCCTCGTAAATACGATCAGAATCCGGAGTGCAGGCTTCAGCTGGGGAAGATACAGCCGATTCAAGTTCCCTGGTCAGCAATTCCGTAAGAGCATGTTTGTATCCTGCCTGGGAGAGCGTAAGACCCAGCAAAAACGATTCACCATCAGTTATTGTGCCGTTAAGGTGTTTATAAAGAAGTGATTTTAATCTAAGTTCGGTGTCAGGATACATTATCTGATCAGGTTTCTGACAGATAATACGGACAATGTTCAGTGATTACTTACTGAAGAAAATATCTTTTAGGCTTTTTTAACATTGCAACTTCTACAGTGAAAAATTTACACCGGTAAGAACAGTAACCGGATTAGGGACATTATAGCTTGAACCGCTTTCAGGATCAGTTCCCGGATATTTTGTAATGCAGAACGCATTTTGAACGCTGAAATAAAACCTCAATGAATTATCAGGCGCTTTCCGGTATTTTTTGAATTTGAATGTATATCCAAATGCTGCGTTGCTTAATCTCAGGAATGAAGCATCGAAATAGCTCATGGAGCTTGCATACGGAATTGCTTCAACACCGTTGTTTGGGCGAGGCGCTTCATTGCTTTCATTACTGGCAACCGGTTTGCCTGTTTCGTCATACCCTGTTATCTTCCAGTAGTTGGTTTTTATGCTGTTATATCTCCCTGTATACCTGAGATCGCGGCTATAACTAAGCATATTACCGTAGGAACAGTTTAAGAAGAAATTAAGGTCAAAGTTCCTGTATTTAAACCGGTTTGATAATCCGGCGACAAATTTCGGCCTCGGTGAACCAATTATCTGGCGGTCACTGGCAGTTATAATGAAGTTTTTGTCAGGATCATAAACTTTAATTGTCCCCGGTTTGGAAGCAGCCCCATATTTCAATGCTTCTTCCTCCTCATCGAGCTGCCAGATTCCAAGGAACTTATAATCATAATAAACTGAAATCGGCTCTCCAATAAACCATCCGTTACCCGTGTCGTCATTTTTTCCACCGTATAGTTCTATGATTTCTTCCTTATTACGGGCGAAAGTCAGATCAGATATCCATTCAAATCCCCTGTTCCTTATATTAACAGTATTCAGGGTGACCTCAATCCCCATGTTTTTTGTTTTTCCTATGTTGTATACCACGCTGCTGAATCCGGAAACATTAGGGAGCTGGCGGCTCATAAGCAGATCGAAAGTATTCTGTATATAGAAGTCGATGTTGCCGTTTATCCGGCTCCTCAATACTCCAAAATCAATTCCGGTATTGAATTGTCTGGTTTTCTCCCATGTAAGTTCGGGATTTGGTATTTCGTTCTGGAAGAATGCCATAACATTTGAGTTCCCGAAATTGTAGCGGGAGTATCTGAGGCTGCCAGCTGTTTTATAAGGATCAATCGCGGAATTTCCGGTCATTCCATAACCAATTCTCAGTTTCAGGTTATTGAGCAATGGAACGTTCTGCATAAAATCTTCTTCTGTTATTCTCCAAGCAAATGCTGCAGAGGGGAAGAGAACCCATTTATGACCGGGTGCAAGTCTTGAAGAACCGTCGAAGCGACCTGTAAGAGTGAAGAGGTACCGATCATGAAGAGTATAATTAAACCGTCCCATATAGGAGGCCATCTGCCATTTTATAAAACTGCTGCTGACACCTGAAATAGACTGGGCACTTCCCACATTGTACCACAGCTGTGATGAAGAAGCAAGATTCTGAACAGCAATCTCATGAGTCTCTGTTTTATCCTGCTGCACAGATTGAAGCAATGTGATACCTATCACATGCTTATCGATGGTTTTATTCCAGTAGAGGAGATTTTCCCAGGTGAACATCAGGTTATCCTCACCACTGTTTTCTGCCCTTGGAAATCCTCCCTGTCGGTCTGAACTCATCGTTCCAAAGAAAGATTGTTGATATGAGGGTCCAAAATCGAGCCCGAAATTTGATCTGAATTTGAAGTTCATGGGTAATGTGACTTCAAGAAAATAGCTTCCTGTAAACCGTTCTTTACGGTAACGGTCTATATACTCATTGATGTTCAGTACAGGGTTCCATAATTGAGTATCATTTCCTGGACGACCGATAAGTTCTCCCTCAGTGTCCCTGATATTTGCAAGAGGAGAAATAGATTGAGCCATGCTGAAGAGGTTTGATCCGTCATTTCGGGTAATGAAGCTGAAGGAAGAAAAGCCTCCGAATAATATTTTTTCTGTCAGATCCCAGTCAAAATTTATTCGTGCGGAATACCGGGAATAGTCCTGTCCCATGACCAGACCTTCCTGGTAAAAATATCCAGCTGCCAGGTAAGCCCTGAATACTTCAGTACCTCCCCTGATGCTTACTTCATGGTTAGTTACCTGGCCTGTGCGCATTACCTCACCTGTCCAGTCGACAGTTTCAAGCCTTTCGGGATGCCATGAGCCATCAGTATCGTAAGCATTCTGTATCTTATATGCGATGCCATAAGGATCTGTTTCCTGTGCAACCGGCATCATGATCTGATCCTTCTCCCATGTGGGCGTTGCAGGATAGGCGCCTGTTGTACGATATGCTTCCCTGATAAGCTCGACCCATTCAGCAGCATCGAAGAGTTCTACAAGTTTCCTGGGCTTCTGAATTCCATAATATGCATTATATTCAATGACAGGTTTACCCGACATCCCTTTCTTTGTTGTTATCAGGATAACACCGTTTGCGCCGCGTGATCCATAGATAGCGGTTGCCGATGCATCTTTAAGAATATCTATTGAGGCGATGTTTGATTGCGGGATCTCACTGTATCCTGAGACAAGAGGTATTCCGTCGACAACATAGAGAGGTTCGTTGGTGGCAGAAAGTGAACGGTTACCACGGATCATAACCCTGGGGTCTTCACCCGGTTTTGCATTTGTCTGCTGAACAACTACGCCTGAAGCTTTCCCCTGAAGAGCCTGTGCAGGACTGAAAGTTGCTGTCTCCATAAGTTTTTCACCGGTAACAGAAGCAACTGATCCCGTAACATCTTTTTTTCTCTGCGAACCATAACCAACTACTATAACTTCTGTCAGGCCTACTGCCTCTTCCTCCATTTTTATATTAATGCGTGTTCTGCCACTTATCTGGACTTCCTGGGTAGTCATACCGATATATGACACTACCAGTACAGAATTCTTACCTATGTTATCGAATTGAAAAAGCCCGTTTTCGTCAGTATATGTCCCTGTAGAAGTACCTTTAACCTTGACAGTAGCCCCAAAAACCGGGTTACCGTTAACATTTGATACCGACCCGCTGATGATATACTGTTCCAGATTTTTTCTGAGAGTCACTACTATCATATTGTTTTCCAGAATTTTATATCCAAAATCAGTGGAGTCAAACAGTTTATCAAGAATTTGTTCGATTGTAGCCTCTTTCATTTCTAAATCAGATGCCACCTCAACCGGCATGAAAAAGTCGCTGTAAAAAAAGTGGTAGCTGCTTTCTTTCTCAAGTATTTCAAATATTTCCTTGAAGGATTTTCCATGCAGTGAAACAGAGAATTTTTTCTCCTGGCTCATGCCAGCAGAGTGTAAAAGAATGAATGCTAACGATATGCAAAAGATTCTCTTTAACATAAAATAACTAATGGCGTTTTCGTCCCCTGGCGTTTTACTTCCAGGTAAAAATACCAAAAATTAAATATAAGTAAGACATAATGAAAACCTGATGACGAACTATTAAAGTTTTGTCAGGCAGAATAAATAATTTTCTAAAAGGCGGATTTTAATTTTACGATCTTCCCTTCAACTGTAAATGTTACCGGCGCTGATAAGCAGATAGCAGTAAGGACCTGTTCTATTGGCTCATTCCTGAGCAGTCCGGTGATGCGGTATTGTTTGATCTTCTCATCCGAAAAAACAAATTCGACATCATATTTTCTTTGAAGCTTAACAACAAGCGTCTCAAGCTTTTCGCTTTTAATGACCAGTTCATTGTTGGTCCATGCTGTTATCTGGTTGATATCGACAGATTCTGAAACAAATAAATTCTTTTCATCTGAATTATCAGGGCGATATGCCCCTGGTTCACTTTCCAGAATATCCTTTATCACAGGTTTTTGTGCATCCCTGAAAAAGATAGCCTTCTGGTTTGGATAAAGGTCAGTAAGAATCTCGCTTTTTTTCTCGTTATTCCTGGAAATGACTACTGAGCCTTCGACTAAGGTCATTTCTATTGCAGGTTCCTCGCCGTATGCCTTAACATTGAATGTTGTTCCAACCGATCTGATGCTTATATCGCCTGCATTTACAATAAAAGGCAGATTGGCCTGCCGGTTGACTTTGAAATAAGCTTCTCCCTGAAGAAATAAATTCCTGTTGCTGATATTAAATCCGGCATCATAGGAAACTGAGCTGCCTGCGTTTATAACTATCTCTGAACCATCTGCCAGCATCATTTTCGAAATCGAACCATAAGGTGTACTGACAATACTTTTCTGAACAAAATTACCTGTTAATGATCCGTTGTCTTTTTTCCCTGCAGGAGAAGTGAGCCTGGCTATAAAAAATACAAGAAGTAAGACAGCTGCCAGTGAGATATATTTTATAATCAGATCCCTGTTGATCATCCTTTTTTCAGAAGTCCTGTTTTCAGTAGCGATTGAATTCTTCTTGCTGATCCTCTCTTTGATCCTGTTATACATCTCAGGATCAGTCAATCCTGCTTGTCCATATTCTGCGTCAAATTTATTAAGCTGACCAATGATTGATCCGATAACATTTTCACTTTTACTATCATCGGAAATAATCCTGGCAAGTTCAGCCTGTTCTTCTTCTGTTAAGGTATTGGACTGAAGTTTCTTAAGCAAAATTTCCGTTGTTGATCTGTCGTCAATTGTCATTTTCCTGTACAGATAATTTAATTCTTAAATCATTAACTTTCTCCTGATAGTCTTTATTACATTATATATATGTGCCTCAACTGTCCGGACTGAAATATTCATTTTATTTGCTATTTCTTTATTAGTGAGATATTTGTACCGGCTCATGATAAATATATTTTTCTGTTGAGGCGGAAGAGAATCTATGATAGAATCAATCGATTCCTTCAGGTCAGTTAAATAAACTTCTTCGATTGTATTATTTTCCTCGGTTTGTGCATGGTTTTTTTGATGCTCAACAAATTTGCCATGTACATATTTCTGACGTAGAAAATCATATATTTTATTCGCGGCACACCGGTAAATATAATTGCTCACCGGAAGGCTTTTATCAAGAGAAAGGCGATGTTCCCATAAGCTTACAAAAACCGATTGAAGAAGTTCCTCTGTAAGGGAATGATTTTTCAGGTACTGGTATGAATAGGAATAGATCTTCTTGTGGTACCTGTTGTAAAGTACCTCAAAAGCCTCATAATTATCTTCCTGAATTTTTATAACCAGGTAACTGTCTTCTTTTTCCTGCATTGCCGGAATTTCCTCTTTATTCTAATCTGTTCCAGATCTGTAAATTAGATGCTGAATATTTTTGTTAAGCAGAAAAGTAACTTCGCCCGTTCATATTTAAAACGTCCGAATATAGCGAAATAAAAATAATTTTCAATGAAGCAATACTCAGTCAGCCATACCCCGTGTATTGAAATTAACGGTAAAAACCTTAGATTTGAAATAAAAATATCATCATGAAATCCATTAAGCTCCTTTTCTTGTTCCTTATTACCATGGTAGAGGTAAATGGCCAGGCCCTCTTTGTTAATAGCCTGACTGTCGAGTATAAAACCAATCCTCTGAGTATCGACATTCTCCAGCCAAGACTTTCATGGAAAGTCAACGGCACGGGCAATAGTATAATGCAAACAGCATATTCAGTGCGTGTTGCTACTGATATCAATTTTGCCACGAAGAGTATTGTCTGGGCTACAGGGAAAATTAACTCCGACCAGTCGGTATTGATCCCTTATGAAGGTACCTCTCTTAAATCGGGTGAAAAATATTTCTGGCAGGTTAAGATTTGGGATAACAATAAACGTGAATCGAAATGGAGTGAGACAGCCTTTTTTGAAATGGGGCTTCTTTCTCCATCCGACTGGAAAGCAAAATGGATAGAGATGGATAGTGATACAAACCGGTATTCTCCCTCACCCCACTTCAGGAAGGAGTTTTCGATCGACAAGCCTGTTAAGAAAGCTGTTGTCTATGTAACTTCACATGGATTTTACGAACTTCATTTAAATGGCAGGAAGGTCGGAAATGAAGTGCTTACACCCGGATGGACATCATATCTTAAAAGACTGCAATACCAGGTTTATGACATAACAGCACAGGTTTCGAAAGGGAAAAATGCAGTGGCAGCTGTACTCGGCGACGGATGGTACAGGGGCACATTGGGCTGGGGAAGTAACTGGGCGATATATGGCAAGCGCCTTGGATTGCTTATGCAGATGAAAGTGACTTTTACCGATGGCACTGAACAACTCATAATCACTGATGATACCTGGAAATGCAATAATAACGGTGCTCTGAGGATGAGTGATATCTATAATGGTGAAACATATGATGCCACAAAGAAGCTGACAGGATGGAACATGCCTGAATTTAATGACACTGGCTGGATGAAAGTACGTACAGGCAGCTACAACAATCCGCTCATAGCTTCTGAAGGTGCTCCGATACGAAAGATAATGGAGATTAAGCCGGCAAAAGTTTTTAGATCACCTAAGGGCAGCCTGCTCGTTGATATGGGACAGAACATGGTTGGCTGGATCAGGTTAAAGGTAAGCGGACCAAAAGGCACGATGGTAAAAGTCCGCCATGCCGAGGTGCTTGATAAATACGGTGAGTTCTACACGGCAAACCTCCGGAGTGCAAAATGCGAACTGAACTATACCCTTGCAGGTACTGGTGAGGAGGTTTATGAGCCCCGGTTTACTTTTATGGGATTCCGCTATCTGGAGATTACCGGATTCCCGGGAACTCTTACTGCAGATAATATTACTGGCATTGTGGTTCATTCCGATATGAAGCCTACAGGCTCTTACGAAAGCTCAAGCAAGCTTCTGAACCAGCTTCAGCATAATATAGAATGGGGTCAGCGTGGAAACTTTGTTGATGTGCCGACCGATTGCCCCCAGCGCGATGAACGTCTTGGCTGGACAGGCGATGCACAGGCATTTTCGAGGACGGCAGCATTTAATTTCGATGTCGCTCCATTCTTTACAAAATGGCTGAAAGATCTTGCCGCTGACCAGAAACAGGGCGGTGAGATACCTGATGTGATTCCTGATGTCCTGAACCGCCAGAATGCTACCTCTGCGGCTCCGTCAGCAGGATGGGGCGATGTCGGGGTGATAGTACCATGGACAATGTACACTGTTTACGGCGACAAACGACTGCTCGAAGCACAATACCCAAGCATGAAAAATTGGGTTGAGTATATCAGAAAAAAAGCCGGAGACAGCTATCAGTGGAAAGGCGGCAGCAAATACGGCGACTGGCTTTTTTATCATCCCCCGGTAAACAGTCATACTGCTGCTGACGGATTTACAGAACATGACTTTATCGCAACTGCATATTTTGCATATTCAGCAAGCCTCCTCGCACAGGCAGCTGAAGTACTTGGAAAAACAGAAGATCAAAAATTCTATTCAGATCTTTTCGGAAAAATTAAAGATGTCTTTATCAAAGAGTATGTAACACAGAAAGGACGTGTAGGTACCTGTTCACAGACATCTTATGTACTGGCGCTGAAATTTAATCTTCTTCCTGATAACCTGAGACAGGCCGCCGCTGATTTTCTTGTAGCCGATATCAAAGGAAGAGGAAATCATCTTTCTACCGGATTTCTTGGAACGATTTACCTGAATCATGTCCTGTCACAGGCCGGGTACTCCGATGTTGCATACGACCTTCTTCTCCAGGAAACATATCCGTCATGGATATACCCGGTTAAAATGGGTGCGACTACAATATGGGAACGGTGGGACGGACAGAAAACTGACAGCACTTTCCAGGATATAGGAATGAACTCTTTTAACCATTATGCCTATGGTGCTATTGGCGACTGGATGTATCGTGTATCCTCAGGCATAGAAGCCGGTAAACCCGGATATAAGGAAATCCTGATCCAGCCTACTCCCGGCAGGAAACTGGAGTACTCAAAGGCAAAGTTTGAAAGTCTCTATGGCACTATCGAATCAGGCTGGATAAGGAAAAACGGAAAAATCATTGTGACTGTAAAAATTCCCGCTAACACTGAAGCAATAGTTCTTCTGCCTGTCGATGATCCTTCAAAGGTTTCTACACCAAACCTGCCTGCAGGATTTAAAGAAAAAACAAATATCACCGTTATGGCAGAAGGTAATAAGAAAAGATCAGGGTTTATGAGAGGATCCGGTGAATATACTTTTGAATATTCCGAATAACGGGAATGGTTTTTTTTAATGAACACCTGGGGGAGCTTTCTGCCCTTCTGGTTGCAGTATTCTGGACAATAAGCGCGCTTGCCTTCGAGTCGGCAAGCAAAAGGCTGGGATCGTTATCTGTAAACCTTCTAAGGCTGGTTGCAGGATTAATTTTTCTTAGTCTGCTTACACTGGTAACCAGGAAGATGGCTTTTCCTGCTGATGCAGATATGCAGAACTGGATGTGGCTCGGACTTTCCGGACTTGTGGGATTTGTCTTCGGCGACCTCTTTCTCTTTAAATCTTTTACAGTCATTGGGTCGAGGTTTTCAATGCTTATTATGACTCTGGTTCCTCCCATGACAGCTTTTTTCGGCTGGCTGATACTCGACGAGCAACTCTCTTTTCTGAACTTTGCAGGTATTTCGCTTACACTTGCAGGGATCGCCATGGCAATATTTGCACGCAGGAACGGTAGTGAGAGGCTGTCACTCAAACTCGCTCCCAGGGGTGTGCTGTATGCACTCGGAGGCGCGCTGGGACAGGCCCTGGGACTCGTACTCAGCAAGCTGGGCCTGAAGGAATATGATCCTTTTGCGGCAACACAGATCAGGGTCATCGCAGGAATTGCAGGTTTTGCATTCCTGGTTACGGTACTTGGAAGATGGGGAGGAATACGATCAGCTTTCAGCGATCTCAGGGGAATGAAATCGCTGACACTGGGAGCCTTCTTCGGCCCCTTCCTGGGTGTCTCTTTTTCCTTAATTTCGGTGAAGTTCGCAAAGACAGGAATTGCATCCACCATCATGGCCCTGACACCGGTCTTCATAATCCTGCCGGCATACCTGATATATAAGCAGAAGGTGACACTTCCCGAACTCGTCGGATCGCTCCTTAGTGTATGCGGAGTGGCATTGTTCTTCATATAATAATAAGGTATATGACTGCGGATGAAATAAAGTCAAGGATCGCTCCCGGGGAAATAAGATTCACCGCTTCACGCTCAGGTGGTCCCGGCGGACAAAATGTGAACAAAGTAAATTCACGTGTAGAGCTGAGATTTAATGTAATGGAATCAGATTCGCTGACGCAGGATGAAAAGATAATGATTACCGCTAAGCTGAAGAACAAAATTAACGCTGCCGGCGAACTGTTAATCGTTTCACAATCGGAACGGACCCAGCTGATGAACAGAAGGAAGGCTGAAGAGAAGTTTTATAAACTTATTGCCAAGGCTCTTACTGAGAAGCGGAAAAGAAAAAAGACAGTACCGACCAAGGCCTCTCAGGAAAAAAGGCTTGAAACGAAAAAGCTCAGGAGCAAAACAAAAGAACTCCGCAGGAAGGACATAACATGATTATGAGAGGCACGGATTTGCCCCTGCCATGCTAACGCCTGGCTGCCCCCTGAAGGGGGCCTAATCTAAATACTTAAGAACTTATGTCTGATTCTGACAAGTAAACAAAATTAGCCCCCTTCAGGGGTGATGGGGGGTATTCAGTCCATTTTTACACTTCCTTAAGTTTCCATTTGCCTCTCCTGAAGATCAGGAAAGCAGTCAGGGTCATAAATGATTCTGCAATAACGATTGACCAGAAAACACCATTCTCGTTCATTCCTGCTTTCATAGCCAGCAGCCATGCGAGAGGTATTTCTATCAGCCAGTATGCAACGAAGTTTACTTTCAGCGGTGTTCCTGTGTCGCCTGCACCATTGAATGAATTGGAAACGACCATCCCGAAACCGTAAGCAATAAATCCCAGGCTTACAATCCGCAGGCATTCGATCCCTGATGACAGCACATCAGGTTCATTTATAAAAAGCTTTATAAAATATCCCGGAAAAAAAATATAAACCAGGCCCACAGTTCCCAGGAGGATCATATTCACCCATCCGGTAACAATGACAGAGCGTTCTGCCCTGTCTGGTTTTTTTGCACCGAGGTTCTGTCCAACAAGAGTCGATGCAGCATTTGCTATACCCCATGAGGGAAGCAGGGTGAAGCTGATAATTCTTATTGCAATAGTATATCCTGCGACAATGTTACTTCCGAAAACAGAAATTATCCTGACTAATGCGATCCAGCTTGTTGTCGCTATGAGGTTCTGTCCGATGCTTCCCAACGATATCTTTAGGAGCCGTGCGATTATCCTGAAGTCAAATCCAAAATGCTTTGCTGAGAGGCTGATCCTTTTCCTTCCGAAAAAGAGCAGCCACAGCTGATAGAGAACTGCAATGCCTCTTCCCATTGTCGTAGCCACGGCGGCTCCTTCGATCCCCATTTCAGGGAACAGACCGATGCCGAAAATAAGAAGCGGGTCAAGAACAATATTTATAATGTTGCCCACCCACAGGACTCTCATGGCAACAGCAGCATCACCGGCGCTTCTGAAAATTGCATTGATAATAAACAGGAGCATTATTACCACATTTCCTCCCAGCATTATTGAAGCATAGCCCGACATTGTTTCAACAATTTCATCGGAGGCTCCCATAAGGTCAAGCAGCCTGCCTGCATAAATTGCACCAGGTATTGAAATGATCAGGGAAACTATCAGTCCCGTTAGTATAGCCTGAAAAGCAGTTCGGGCAGCTTTCTCCGGATTCTTCTCTCCTATTCTCCTTGACACAAGTGAAGTTGTTGCTGTTGCCAGACCTAGTGAGATCGCATATACTATCGTAATAAGCGATTCAGTAAGACCGACAGTAGCGACGGCGTCAGCGCCAAGTTTTGAAACGAACCAGATATCAACGATAACGAATACAGATTCCATTATCATTTCAAGCACTGCAGGAATTGAAAGAAGCAGGATTGCCCTGCTTAATTTCCCCTCTGTGAAATCCTGCTCAGTACCGGCAACGGCTTCCCTGAGATCACGAAAGAATGATCTCATAGTGCCGGCGCTGAAGATTTTCTTAATCATTATTGGTTTCATTTTTATCGGGGAGAACAAAAGTATCTAATTTTCTGTTTTGTATAAAATGAAGAAAAATAAAAATGGCATTATTATTGAATACAGACAACTGAATAAAAAATGTACTGTTAATAAAATGACAATCATGTTAATATTTCTGACGGTCAAATGATACAATGTATTTGCATAATACATATTTTCGCACCAATTAAAACAATTATTAGTATTAATTAAAAATTAAATTACTTATCACAAAAGGATGAATTTATTCATCACCAACTATGAACGCTAACAATAATGAGGCAACGGCACTCCGCGGTGAGAGCCGCCTCGTGGGTTGCTCTTCAGATGAAGAGCCTGGCGCGAAAACCACGATTTTTTCGCAAGACGTAATCCCAATAAAGTCAGTTAGCAACCGGAGTTCGGAGTTCATAAACCGCTACTTCCCCCTGACAAGCATCGATTCCTGGAATGATTGGAAATGGCAGCTGAGAAATGCAATTACCAGCATTGACGAGCTGAAGAAGATCATGAAATTATCCGAAAAGGAAATTATGGCTATCAATAACCTGAAAGGCCGTCTTCCAATGAGGATAACTCCATATTTTGCTTCACTCATCTACAACACAACCTACTCAAATCCCCTGCGCCGGAATGTCATTCCTGTTGTTGAAGAACTTCTTCAGCACAGCAACGAACAGTCTGACCCTCTTCACGAGAAGTCATTCTCGCCGGTGAAAGGTATTGTACACAGGTATCCCGACAGGGTCCTGTTTACCGTCACACAGGTCTGTTCAAACTATTGCAGGTATTGCACACGTTCCCATTCAGTAGGAAAGCTTGACAAGCTTGGCAGGCAGGATTTTGAAAAAGCATTTGCCTATATATCTGCACATAAGGAAGTGAGAGACGTATTAATTTCCGGTGGTGATCCTCTGACGCTCACCGACGAGCTTCTTGAATATATACTTTCAAGTATCAG
>Ga0116171_10001570_pt1 | contig 22478 bp, 18 predicted proteins | sample AD_JPNHW2_MetaG_FD_89798 | JGI IMG/M metagenome (GOLD analysis project Ga0116171, IMG submission 89798) | Active sludge microbial communities of municipal wastewater-treating anaerobic digesters from Japan - AD_JPNHW2_MetaG | ecosystem: Engineered > Bioreactor > Anaerobic > Digestate | place...
GATCCGCAAAGGTGAATACGAGGGTCTCGCCGAAAAAATTTCCCACCCCGACTGGAAGCCAGACTACGGCCCCGTAGAGTTCGTGCCAACCTGGGGGGCAACGGTAACCGGCGCCCGACTCTTTCTGGTTGCCTACAACGTCAACATACTCGGCACTACCAACCAGGCACACCGCATTGCTCTCGACCTGCGCGAAGCAGGGCGCAGCCCAGCTGAACCCGGGCGTTTCAAAGAACTGAAGGGCCTGGGCTGGTATGTCGATGAGTACAACATGGCGCAGTGCTCCTTCAACCTCAACAACTACCATGTCACCGCTCCGCACGAAGTTTACGAAGCAGTCAAAGAAGAAGCAGCCAAAATCAACGTCGGCGTTGCCGGCTCCGAACTCGTCGGACTCATTCCCCTTGAAGCGATGCTCAAGGCCGCCGATTATTACATCGCCCGTGAAAACCTTTTTATTCTCGATGAAGACCAGAAGATCAAGCTAGTTATCGATCGCATGGGTCTTAGCGCCGTTTCTCAGTTCAAGCCACGTGAGCGCATCATTGAGTATCTCATCAGAGATGAACCCAACGAACCGCTTGCCAATCTGAGCACCCGTAAGTTCATCGAGGCAATCAACGCCCGCACTTCGGCGCCAGGCGGCGGCAGTGCTTCAGCAGCCATCGCGGCCATCGGCAGCGGTCTCGGCGCCATGGTCGCCAAGCTCACCTACGGAGTAAGGAAGTTTGAACATCTTGAAAGCAGGCTTCGTGAGATCATCCCGGTTCTGCACGGCACAACCATGAAACTTATACCGATGATTGATGCCGATACTAACGCTTTTAACGATTACGTTGAGGCAATGCGCCTGCCGCAATCGACCGAAGCCGAAAAAGACCTCAGATTCGCACAGATGCAGGCCGGTCTGAAAAAAGCCATCGAAGTGCCACTGGCCACCATGAAAATAGGCAACGCCGCCTGGGAAATGATGCTCGAAGCCGCGAGATGCGGTAATATCGCATCAAAATCAGACATGCAGGTCGGCGCACGTTCACTTGAGGTCGGCATCTGGGGGGCTTACCAGAATGTCATGATCAACATGACCGGAATTAAAGACAACGATTTTGTTGGTCGGGTAACCGCTGAAGCCGAACAGATCAAGAATCATTCCGAAAAAATGTGTAATGAAATTCTGAAGCTGCTCGACAGCCGCAAAGAATAACCAACCAAAACGCTCACAACAGGCAGCTTCCCGGCCAAACGCCGCGAGGCTGCTTTTTTTTGTGATGCATGCTGCCATTTATGTAGCAGGCAACGGGTACAGGCGGGGTCAGATCAGCGCAGCATCCTTTTTAGAACGCCCATGGAATCGCCAAAGCCGCTCAGTTTGAGCTGCAAGCTGACGCCGATGGTGTGAAAAACGTTGATTAAAACTATGACCGCCAGAAAAAGAATCGTGGCGATGATCAGCTTTTTCTGCGGGGAGCGTGGCTGCGGGTCAGGCACGGCGTCTCGACCCGCCGGGAACCAGGATTCGAAGGTCATTATACCGATAGTCATCATGGCAATAAAAGAAAAAACAGTAATTTCAAAACTTTTCTGCCGGGCAATGATGTCGGCAACCGAAGGGTCAGGCGGGGTTGAACCGGCTATGGTTCCGGCAAGTTCATAAACCGCCGGGCCATTGCCCTGAAGCAACTGGGTAACCATGATAGCCCCCACGGCAAAGAACCAGGCGATAATATGGGCGGGTCTGGCCTTTTCTGGTTTGCCGCGCCGGTTCAGCTGCCCGGCGTTCCAGGTAAGCCACAGGCCCATAAGCGCTGGCAAGACCATAAGACGGGTGTTTCCCCAGGCCATTGAACTTATGAAACCCATCGACAATGAAGTTTTTTGAATACTGGTGCGAGCCTTGTCGGGCATCAGCATCGTAACCAGGGCCAACCCCAGAAACAGGAACGACAGAAGTTTCTTATTCGATTCATCGCCGACAAAGAGAATCGCGACCGCGGTAGCCAGAAACCCGACGAGCAACATGAGATCACGCCGGTGATCGGGTCGTTCTACATCTTCGTGTAACAGCATTTCAGCGTGTTTCGTCTCTTCTTCAGAAGGGGGGGCAATGTCGAGAGCTTTGAGGCGCACGGTTGCATAGCGCGAGTGATTGGCAATCTCGAGCAATTCAGGCAGATTGGCCGGTCTGATGGTGCGCAGCAGAAATACTCCTGAGTCCTGGAGCGCGATATTGCCACTGTGGATCATTTCAGAAATATGCTGCTCAGCGAGGGCTGGCGAATAACGATGCAGGCCGAGAATCGCGTTAGCCCGGATACGATTGTCTGACGAGGTGGCAAATTCGGCGAACCGCTCGGCAAAATCAGGTCGTTCGAACTCGCACAAAGCCTCAAGAGTATTGGCGATAACCCGTGAATCTTCGTGATCAAGGTAAGTGAGCAGGGTTTCAGGAATGCGAGGATCATCGATGCGACCGAGCAGCCGCAGAAGATACGAAACCTTGTATTCATCTTTTTCGTTCTTAAGATAGGCAATCAACGGCCCTGCCAATGCCGTATCACCGCTTTCGGTAAGACGATCCATGGCTTCAAAAACTACATATCGGCTCCCAAGGCGCATTTTGTGCAGCAAAATTTCCTGGGCAGAAAGCTGCTGGCCTTCTTTGAGTTCAAGCTTAAAAGGTTCTTCACTGCGCCCGGTTTCGATTTCGGGAAACGAATCGAGCAGGTGATTGCGGGCGCGGCGTGCGAAATAGCGCACCCGGGTATCGGGGTGAACCACTGCCGCGGTGATTTTCGGCATGAGATTGCGTGCGGTTTCAAGGCCAAGCGAACTCTGCTGACTGAGAAAATCAAGCGCAAAAGTGCGCTCTTCAATATTTTCTGAGGCCAGAGACTCTTCGAGTATCTGGTGCCATTTCGCCGGCAAATTGTTTTCCTGTGACATGTTTGTTGACCGTTGGCCATTATACATTAAAATCATCGAGTCGCCAGCCCCCAAATTTTGAAGATGCAGCGGCCTGTTAATTGTGAGAGAATAAGAAGTTATCTCTATATTTGCGTCGGAGGTCAGTTTATGAGAAATTTCAGTTTGCTGCTGCTGGGTGCATTTTTTCTGCTGGTGATGCCGGCCGCCTGCCTTGCTGAAAACGACTGGACGGTCATCGTCTACATGGTTAACGATGACAAGGACACGACGCTTGAGAACGCCAATTTTCGCAATCTGAACAATCTCAAAACCTGGGGTCCCGGGGAAAACAAAACCATCCTCGTTCAGCTTGACGGTCTGGCAGCCGGTTCAACTGACGAGCAGAAACTTAATTATCAGGGTGGCAGCCGTTTGCGCATCGATAAGGGCAAATTGGTCGATGAAGGCGTGCTGGGCGAAACCAACATGGGCTCCCCACAAACCCTCTGGGACTGCCTTAAATGGGCCTCTGACAAATACCCGGCCAAACATTACGCTCTGATCATCAACAGCCATGGCAGCGGTGTCTTCACCTGGTGGGGCGATGGTTCGGTCAGCAGCAGCGAGCCTGGCAAAGTCGTCTTTAACCCTGATCGCCGCCCCGGTCGTTTCGTAGCTTACGACCACACTGATCACGACGCTCTTACGATTTTCGAAGTCGCCGAAGTTCTCAAAGCCTTTAACAGCCGCTGCAAAAAAGAAGGCAAATTCGACGTCGTTGGCTTTGATGCCTGCATGCCTGGCAGTATCGAAGTTCTTTATCAGCTGCGTGATGCCTGCGATTACATGGTAGGCAGCCCTGAAACCACTCCGATAAACGGCTTCAATTACGAGGCGATGGCCCGCCTGATGGCAAAAAACACGGTTATCAGCCCTGAAGCCTTCGCAATTGACATGGCCGAAAGACTTAATAACAGCCAGATCGGCGCCTGGAAACCGGCTCAGGCCGCCCAGGTGGTTTTTGCGATTAACCAGCTGGCAATGCAGTTGCTCAACGCCATGAACGAAACTGGCAAAAACTTTGCTTTGCGCGGCCAGGCGGCTTTCGGCAAGGGAACCAACTACTGGAATCTCATCAAGGTCGGCGAAGCCTTCTACAATGAGAACTCTGATCTAAATGGCGCCAGCAACAAAGCCGTCATCAAACAGATGGGCAAAGAACTGATTGACGCCACCGTCGCCGCACGATGCACCCAAAACGGCATCATCAGCATTACCTGGCCCGAAAAAGCTGATTACCAGAAATACCGCGCTTTTTACAAGGCCCTCGATATTTCACGCGACAGCAAATGGGACGAAGTGCTTGACCAAAGGGAACTGGGTATCAAATAAAGCCGGTCGGCGGCAATTCAGGCTTCTGACTCCGGGTCCTTGCGCGTGAATCGCCATTCGCCGAGTGTCCGCTCAGAAATTTCTTTATGCTGCGAAGGCGAAACCAGCTCAAAAATTGCTTCAAAGCTGACCGGGTCTTCTGCATGATGTGAGCGAAGCCAGCCCTTAACTTCAATTGTATCGAAGAGTTTCGGGCCAGGTTTTTCGTCAGCAAAACATTCGGCAGTCAAAAATGCCATACCGGCAGTCTCGATGAGCACCTCATGGTCTGTGCTGTTGACGGTCAGCGACTGGGTTTTTTCCTTGAGTCCACGGCTGGAGTATGAAGTTGGCGGGCTGATGCGCAAGTTTTCAAAACGCTTTTCATCGGGCCGGCCCTGCGGCCTGAACAGCACTTCACAGCGATGAAAAGGTATTACCACGGTTTCGGCTGAGTAGGTAACCACGTAGATTTTCATGCTGAGAGTCCATTGATAGGCCGCGGCCTGGCTCATGCCGGCAATAGCGCGTTGCAACTCGATTCGGCCATCGAGAATTTCAAGGTCCGGCTTTTTCTGAATGGGGTAGAGAAGCTTGATCAGGTCAGAGCGACGGGCCGAACGGGTTGAATTGGCCTCCCGCCAGGGCACTTCGTGAGTAATAATGCCCGTGCTGTCGGGAATACGGATAACGTATGGAGCACGCTCGGTCTCAAATACCAGTGCTACGACGGTTTTTCCGTCATAAGGAATCGACAGGCTGATGAGATTTGGTGCCATGAGCTGGTCAAATCGTGATCTAACCTTGGCGAACCAGATGGAAAGCTCTTCAAAGTCAGCGCCGACCACACCTTTCTTTTCGTCTATACCGATCAACCACATTACAGGTTCACCGCGGGCCGAGTTAGCGTGGGCCGCAATGCGTCGCGCTGCCCTGAAATGGTCACGGGGCCATTCGGTTTTCAGTTCAACAGTGTCGTCTTCGATCAGCTGACCTTTTTCGAGGCGATCGATGATATCGAGGACCTTGAATTCAATTTCCTGTTTTTTCATTGCTGCTCTCGCTCTGATAATACTTCATACCTAATATCGGCAGACCCCCGCGCGGAGTCAATACCCTGGCAAAGAAAAGGGGGCCCTCTGAGAAGAGAGCCCCGCCTGAGGTCAACGAAGAGTCTTAACAAACTCGAGCGCTTGTGGCGCCGTTTCATCGGGCTTCACTTTATACCAGGTCTTGAGAACCTTTCCTGATTCATCGATCAGAAAAGATGATCTGATTATGCGCCCCACAACAAGGCTGAACAAGGTCTTTTCACCGAGTACCCGATAAGCCTCGGCAATTTTATTATCTGGATCTGAAAGCAGAACGAAATTAAGCGAATATTTCGCCGCAAACTTTTTTAAAGCAGGCGGTTGATCGGGGCTGACACCAAGAACTACCACATTGAGGGCCTTCAGATCAGCAAAAGCATCACGCAGACTGCATGCCTGTTTGGTGCAGCCAGGAGTCGATGCCATCGGATAGAAGTAAAGCAGCACCTTGCGACCAGCATATTCCTTGAGGGAATGCTGTTTTCCGTCCTGATCGAGCAGTTCAAATTCTGGTGCGAGATCGCCGCTTTGCAATTCTGCTGCTTTCATTACTCCCCCAGCGGCGGTACCGGTTGTGCAGACGTTTCGTCGGCTGGTGCAGTCGCGGGAGGTTCTACTGCTGCTGGCGCCACTGGTGTTTCAACAACGGGTGCGGCAACGGCAGTCGCTGGAGCTTCATTTACAACTGGAGTCTCAACGACTGCGGACGGAGCAACCGTTGCTGCCGGAGCAGTCTGAGGGGCTTTGGCTTCGCGTTCGCCAAGCAGCTTTTTGATTTCTTCGTCGAGACCATTCATCGGGTGGTCATTCCAGACGATTTTTCCGTCAACAACAATAAAGGCCGATGGAATTCCTTTAACGCCGTAGTCACGGCCACTTGAACTGCCAGCGCCGATTGTCCAGTCCATGCCGGCTTTTTTGTTGAATTCATTGATAGTTTCAGCAGGTTCATCAGTCAGCGAAACCAGAACCACGCCGCGATCCTTGTAGGTTTCATTAAGTTTTTTCAGATGGGGAATCGACTGTCGGCAAGGCGGGCACCAGGTAGCCCAGAATTCGACAATAACGATTGAATCTTTGTGATCGGCAATTTTAAAACCAGGTGAGTTGATCCAGGTGGTGGCGCTGACTTCAGGAGCCGGCGAACCGACACTCTGCGAGCAACCGGGAACCACGATACCGAAGCAGAACATGAACATAACCAATACGGACAATAATACTTTTTTCAAGGCGTTCCTCCTGTTTAGTTACTGACTATATCTTACCAGAAAGTCACGAGAAAAGGATATTGATTTAGTGACAAACAAATCAGGCCATGATTTATAGGTGCAGAAGCTCTTCGTAGAGTTCGGGGCGACGATCTGCAAATATGTGGTTACGCGGCGTGATGAACTTATCATGCACCAGATTGAGGTCGAAATCAAAAGCACGGCTTTCATCATCAGCAGCAGAAGCCTGATAGATTATTTCACCCTTTGGGCTGGCGACCGTTGACATGCCGGTAAAGGTCAGACCATGTTCAGTGCCGGTTCGATTGGCGGTAATCACATAAACATGGTTAATCAAAGCATGTATCGGAACTGATCGCTGCGCGAAACCCGGCAGAACCAGAGCCGATGAATGGCAGATCACATCAGCGCCCTTGAGGGCGAGAATTCGCCAGACTTCCGGAAACATCCAGTCAAAGCAGACAAGCATCGCAATGTTGCCAATCGGGGTTTTAAAAACCGGCAGACCGACATCGCCTGCCGAAAAAATATCTTTTTCGTTGTTAAAAAGGTGGATTTTGCGGTATTTGCCGACCAGACCTTCTGGACCTACGAGAATCGCCGAGTTGAACATCTTGAAACCCTCGCGTTCACAGAAGCCCGAGACGATATACATGTTTTTCATCTGGCAGTAATCGGCAAGGAAATCAATAAAGCGGCTTTTGCCGGTTTCCTCAGAAACCGCGTAGGCATCAATACGGGTCAAAAAATTATAGCCGGTATTGCAAAGCTCGGGTAGAACAAGAAGATCAGCGGGTGGTGCTTCATTCAGAAGTTTTTCGAGTCTGCGAAGTGTGACATCGAGATTGCATAATTCGGGGGTAAATTGAACAAAACCAGCCTTCATAGTTAAATCTCCAGTTACAATTACGCGCCGGCTCAGCTCACATGAAAACTGTCGCGCATGCGCAATCTACTGCGACCGTCAAACATCCGGCGGCGCATCAGCCATAGACTCAGTATAACACCAAAACCAGTTCCTGACGAAATCATAAACATGATAAGTATCTGATAGCGCACCGCGTCGGTCGCTGTGTTGCCCGCGAGAATCTGGCCGGTCATCATGCCCGGCAGACTCACCAGACCGGCAGCTGCCATTGAATTGATAATCGGTATCAAACCGGTGCGCACGCTTTCGCGCCAGATATCTTCAACCGCGGCAATAGCAGTCTGGCCCAGGGCCAGGCGTTGTTCGATCATAGCCCGCCGGTTCCAGGCAAGGCTTGAGAAAGTATTCATCGCCAGAGCGATCCCATTCATGGTGTTGCCAAGCAGCATTCCAAGAATTGGAATAGCGTAGCGCGGGCTGTACCAAGGCTCTACTTTGATAACCAGAGCCAGAATCAGCACCATAATTGAAAAAGATGAAACCAGCATTGAACTTGCGCCGATGAAAAAGCGCCCTGGGCCTTTAACTCTGACTTTCTGCCTTGCCATTACTTCGTAGCCGGCCGCGGTAAGCATCACTACCCAGACAAGCATGACCAGCCAGAAGTTAACCGATGCAAATACGGTATTGAGAACGACGCCGATCAGCGACAGTTGCACGGTGGTGCGTAATGCCGCGATCAGCAGTGGTTTTTCGATTTCAAGGCGGGTGCGGAAACTCAGCCATGCAAGCAGCAATACCAGCAAAGAGGCCAGTGAAAGTTCGAAGGCTCCCAATGGAATGACATTCATCGCAACTGCCTCAGGCTTCCGTCAAGCTGCATGGCGTAATGACAGGCGGCCACACGATCAAGTTGGCCTGAGTCATGGCTGACCCAGACTGCCAGGCCCTGGCAGTCGCTTAAATATTTCAAAATAAATTTTTCAACCACTGCAATATTGTTTTTATCAAGACTGGCAGTCGGTTCGTCAAGCAGCAGAGCGGCTGGGTGATGCTGCAGCAGGCGCAGAATTGCCAGACGTTGCTTTTCACCAGTAGACAGGCGGCTGATTTCCCATTGTGTGACCTCTTCGCCGAAACCAAGTTCGTTAAACCATTCAAGTGAGGGTCTTTTCCAGAAGTGCGCCCCGACCGTCTCGTGCCACCAGAGACTTTCTGCCGGCAACCATGCTACCTTCTGACGCCATTCCGGGCCGCTGAGACTCTGGCAATCGATTCCATTAAGGCTGATGCGGCCAGTATACGGGTCCAGGTCGCTAATGGCACGCAGCATCAAGGTTTTGCCAGAACCAGAACTGCCACTGAGGCCAAAAACAGAGGAAGAGGGAATTCCAAAGCTGTATGGCCCGCGATGCATGAAGCGAAGCTGATCAACGATCAGCCCATTCATGGCGATTCTTGAAGCATCAGCATTACTTTTTGCCATATTCAGCGGCCAGCAGCACCTTGATAGTATTTGTTGGAAGGCTATTTATAACATAACCAACTTTTTTTTGCGAAAAAATTCAAAATAGCGCGAAGTCTGCCGATTAAAGGCAGGAAATTCAATTATTCCGGAGCCACCATGATTTCGCGAAATTTTGTTCTGGCAGTGGTGCTGATCTGCAGTTTATTTGTCACCGGGTGCAACGCATTCGAGGCATTTGACCAGGAACTTGATGCACGCGACAGCCAGTCTCTGGTTGACGAGGGCAATCTCAAGCTTGCTGCCGCTGATTTCAGCAATGCCCTCGCCTTGTTTGAGCGTGCGTTGAGCGAAGGAAGCGGTAGCGACAGTGCTTATCGTGGCCGTGCATCAGCGCGGGCAGGGCTGGCCGGTTTCAACATGTTTTCGGTTCTGGATCGCCTGCAGAATGCAGCCACACCCGGTGATTCGTCGGCAGTGATTTTTTCAGCCGCCAGGCTGATCAAAAATCTTGAATTGCTCGACCAGGCAATCGACGATATGAACCTGCTTACCGACCCCGGGCATGACGATCTGCTTTTCAGATCTCTAATGGCATCACTTTCAGCAGCGGCAACCCTGTTACAGAAATACGACACCAACCTGAATCACAAGTTAGACGCCCCCGATCAGATCGATTTCGACACCAATGATAACGCTAACGCCGACTGGCCCACTCTTTATCAACGGTTGAGTGTCGTCAGCTCGGCACGGTCACTTGAAAAAGCTTTTATTGAGCTTACCCGCGCTTTTGACGGCCGAGGCAGCACCTGGATCACGCTTTCGCCGCTTCAGGGCGTCAGTCATACCGGCATTTACACACCGGCAAACCGCAGCACCATTACCGCAGTCGGCGATTTCGCAATCCAACTGAAAACCGCCAATGCCTGGTTCAACAATTCCACAGGTGAATTCAAAACCTTGCTTATGGCTCTTGACGGAGCAAATTGATGCAGCAACCTCACACTAACAGCGCAATACCAGCAGTCGCCCGGCAATCAAAAATCAGTCATTCATGGTCATGCAGGGCGATGAGTTCGCTGTGCGGCATTCTGCTGTTTGGCATGACTGCCGGGCAGATTCTGGCTGCTGACCGGCCGCTCACATACGAAACCAGTCGTTCGCTCGGCATGGGGGGCACATCAGTGGCTATTGCCGATGACCAGCAGGCATTGTTCTGCAACCCGGCCGGGCTGGGCAAACGCACCACCAGCGCCTATTCTATGATCAGCGCTACCGTTGATCGCAGCGAAGACTACGACAACCTGAACGACCGCATCGACCGACTCACCGACGCAGACACCGCAGCGACGCGTTCGACCAATTTCAACAATCTGATGAGCGCCATGGGGCAGACCGGTTATCAGTCATGGTCTACCATGGCCTATTATCTTGGCGGCACCGGTTTCGGCGTCGCAGCACTCTACCGCGAATCAGAAAATTTTTCGGTGGAAAATCCTTCCAGCCCTCTCGTTAAATCGCGGGTTGATAAGGATACCGTCTTCTCAGGTTCGTTTGCCCGGGGCTATAATGAATCACAAATTCTTTTCAAAGACCGTGCCACCGGTTGGTGGGGCGGCACTCTCAAGATTGCCAGCCGCAAAACCGCTGACCACGAGTTCTATGCCCGTGACTTTGCCGCGCTGACCCCTGATGCACTCAAAGACACTGAACGAACGGGTGTGGCCATGGATTTTGATCTCGGTGCGCTCTGGCAGCTCAATAATCCGTGGCAGACAACCTTTGGCATATTCGCAGCCAATCTTCTCGGCTCGGACTTCTCTGAAGAAGCCGGCAGTCTCAAACGACAGTTCGCAGTCGGGGTATCTCTAAAACCACTGACCGGGCCAGCCGAACGCAATGAGAAACTCCTGCTGGCCGCGGATTACTGGGAAACAGGTGAAGACCCCACCGGACTAGCGAAACTGAGGCTTGGCATGCAGATTCGGCTGTCTCGCCACCTTCATCTGCTCGCCGGGCTGCGCGGTGGTTACCCGACCGGCGGGTTAGCTTTTGCCTGGCACGATGTAAAGATTCAGGCCGCCACGTATGGCGAAGAAATCGGTCAGCGCCCGGGCGACCGCGAAGATCGCCGCACCGCGCTCTCAGCCAACCTTGAATTTTGATTAACCCTGGCGATGCAACGATTCTTCGTGCCCTGAGATACCTGGTTGCAGAAATTTCGCGGTTGTTATAACCTTGGCAACGCCATGAATCAACCTTTTATCGACACCGACGAACGCCTCGACACCATACCCGGAACGCCCCTAAGCCTCATTCAGAAAATCGACGGCACTGCCTTTGCCATCGACACACTGCTGCTGGCTAATTTCGTCAAATTCAGACCCGACATGAACTCAGCGGCCGATCTCGGTTCTGGCAGCGGCATTCTCGCTTTTCTCATCAAATATCGCAACCCAGCCCTGGCGTTAACCGGTTTTGAACTTCAAGAAGAATTCATCGATCTGGCAAACCGCAACCTTCAACTGAACGGGCAATTCAACGATGTCAGTTTTTCGCTCATGGATGTGAGAGATATACCCGCCCGCATACTGCCAGAATCATTTGATCTGGTGGTATCGAACCCGCCATACTTCCAGATGGGGAGCGGCCGCCTGCCAACCCGCCCCGGAAGAGCGATGGCCAGACATGAAATGAACGGTACCATTAAAGACTTTGTTGAAGCCGCGACCTACATGCTGCCTTATGGTGGGCGTTGCTGCATGATCATCCCTACCAGTCGCTTTTATGAAGTAGTCGAATATCTGAAAGCAGGTAATTTCGGCCTGCGACGCTTGCAGTTCGTCATGCCCAAAGAAGGCGAAAAATCACATCTTGCCATGCTTGAAGCCGAGCGTTTTTTTAACGGCAAGCACGAGCCACTGCCCAACATCATAATTCACATGGCAGATAACAGTTTCGGCCCTGAATTAAAGCAGTTATTCAGCGTTGGCCTGAAAATCTACCGGCCCTGATCGCGAAAACCATCGTCAGTGCAAGCTTAAAAAATACCAAGAACTTTCACAACAACCAGTGCGCCTATGGCAACAAAAAAGAAAATAAACTTGGCTTTAACGTCATCGCCAAACTGGGAATTCTGATCCTGGTTATGCCCCGGGCTTTCGTTCTGATTGTAGTTTTGATTCTGGTTTTCGTTCTGATTTTCGTTTTCGCGGGTCATAAAAATACCACCTTTTCAAAAAAAGATTTGAAAAGACGGCGGCCCGACCATCTGGAGAACCCTTCGGAAGAAATCTTCCGAACCCTTAGTTGTCTTAAGAATATACAATCTTCTCGTAGATAAAGCAAGGTCAATCTATCAGATGACGTTAAAGGCTTACTTTGCTTACAGAAAAAGCGAGATTCACAGTTTTTCATGTTTGACAAAACCTGCAAAAAACGCTATTTTTCGACAAAAGTATAATAAAAAAACGGATCAGCGCTCTGTAGAAATTTTCAGGAAGGCTGTATATGCCGCAAGTTGGCAGTATCTCAGAATTATTGCATCGCCTTACCATGTGGACTGAACGCATTCTTGCATTTTCGCTCCTGGCCGGAATGGCGGTGTTTTTCGTCTCGTCAATAGCTCTGCTGGGTGGCGTAGACTGGAGCAATATCGATACCCTTTACGAGATCATTAACCGGATTCTGCTCCTCGTAATCTGCCTCGAATTGATCCGCACTCTTTTGACCCACAAGCCTGAAGCGGTTCTCGAGTTGCTCGCTTTCGTCGTCGCCCGCAAAACCATGCGCCCAGACCTGACCGTTCTCGACCTTCTGCTCTGCTCATTCTCATTTGTTCTGCTGCTGGCGGCCCGCAAGTATCTGGCCTGCGACGAAGACGAACCCGAGCAAAAAGTTTAGCACCAGCCTTATTGCAACTGAATTCTTCAGGCATGCCACTTCACGCCAGCCAGTCTCAACGATTCAAGGCCTCCACTCCCATCTCAAAAAAAACTGCCCAGGTCAAAAAATCAGACCTGCATTACCGGCAAAAAAAAATTAAGGGGCTGTTTCAGAATGCCCGAAACAGCCCCTTATTCGACTTAAATCACTCGCCGGCAGGCAGATCGTAGAGAATGTCATCCCATGGGTGGCGGTATAGATCAGCCTTCTGACGGCTTTGATCCATGTAATGCCCGATCATGCCGATCGTGCGGCCAAGCAGGAACAGGCCGTTGAGCCCGCCGCTGTTGACAACGGTCTGAATTCTATCTTCATCCCATCCGAGCCCGTACATCATATCAACTGAAAGAACGCCGATTGCGCCATCGACATTGAGAATCAGTGTGTCTTTTTTGGCAGTGGTCAGCTGTTCGACTTCAAGAGCGAAATCAAGCAGTCTGGTTCTTGGAAAATGCTTGCTGGCATACTGTTTGAGCAGTTCGACGCGCATGTCGGGGTTTTTCAGGCTCTTGATACGGTGGCCGATGCCCTGAATCTTGATATTCTTTTTCTTCAGATCGGCAATAAACTCATCTGGGGTCTGACCAGCATCTTGAGCCGCCTTGAACATCAGGGCCGCGCCGGCAACCGCACCACCAAAGCGCGGGCCAATCGTGAGAATGCCCGACGCGACAGCGCTCATCAGATCTCGACCGGCACGCGCCGTTACAATCGTATTATGAGCACCCGAAACGGCCGGGCCATGGTCAGCGCAGAGCTTGAGCACGATTTCCATGAATTCGGCGGCCCATTTGGGCAGGCGCTCTTTGAACCACAGCAGACCGATCGTTTCGCCGACCGAATAATTTTCGCCAATGACCTTGCTGATTTTGTGACCGGCATAGAGCAGTTCATCTTTTGAATCGTCGGAAATAGTGCAGGTAAAGCTGGTCGGCTTGCGCACCATATTGCGACCCAGCGCTTCCGCGTAATCCATCGGAATCACTGGCGGTTCTACTTCTGGGGCAGGCTTGATAGTGCCATTGGCTACCAGTTTTTCATAGGTCGCTCTGATGGCTTTATCGTAATCATCGAATGATTCTGGAACAATAACACCGACTTCGCGCAGGGCAGCATTTTTGGCCTCGGCGGTTTCGCGGCTTGCGTCAGCCTTGGCACCGGCATGGCCGAACTGAATGCCCTTGGGCATGTATTTTATTGATGTGCCTGTAACCCACATTACCAAAGGCTTCTTAATTTTTTTCGTTTTGACGGCTTCGACGATTTTCCATTCTTCTTCGCCACCGACTTCGCCAAGGCAGACCAGCATTTTGATCGCCGGGTTAGCCTCGAAACGCAACAGGTGTTCGAGAAGGGTCGAACCGGCATATGCGTCGCCGCCAATGGCTATGCCTTCATACAAACCATCGGTGTTGAGGGCGATAATGTTGTAGGCTTCATTCGACATGCCGCCTGATTTGCTGACAAAACCAACTGAACCGGGGCGATGCAGCTTAGACTCGATAATACTTTCGATGGTACCGCCGGTGTTGGCAACCTTGAAAGCGCCGGCCGCGATACCGCCAACAGTTGCGGGGCCGATGATGACCTTGCGGCGTTCGACGGCGAGGGCACGCAGTTGGCGGGCCTGGCGTTCGGGCATGCCTTCGGCGATGACGACGATGGTGCGGATCTTTGCTTCGTTTAAACCTTCCATGGTCGTATCAAATGCGCTTCTGAAAGAAGCGAAATTGATCATGACATCGATTTCGGGGTGTTTCAGCATGGCGGTTTTTACATCGGGGTAAACTGGAATAAAGATTTCTTTCTTGCCCCAGAAAACCTTCTGGCTACCGGTTTTGCCCGGATCAACAAGAGCGGCAACCGACGGAACGGTTCTGCGGCAGCAGTAATCGAAATCGAGCATGCGCTGAACCGCCTTGGTTTGCATGCCATAAATCAGCGAAACGGTGTTTTTATCGAAAAGCAGATAATCTGGTCGACTCATTGCAGTTCCTTTCATCAGCGGGCTTTCAGGGCGTCAGAAACGACGCGGGTCATGTGATATTCGGGGCCATGCACTTCAATCGGCACACCAAGCTTTTCAGCGGCCGCCTTCAGGTTGGCGAGGCCTTCCTGGTAGTTCGGGCCACCACGGCGCACGAATATTCTGGCCTTGACCTTTTTCAGCTTTTCGCCGAACTCGTTCAAAGCCTTGATGATCCCTGTGAAAGTTTTGGCAACATCAGTAAAATTGGCAATACCACCGCCAAGAATCAGGGTCTTTGGGCGCTTTTTCGCGTCAGGCTTACGGGTCATCAGATCGAGAACAATCTTGGCGTATTCATAAGTGAGGCCAGCGCTGGGGTTACCGGAATACTCGCCATAAAAGGCCAGTTCACTGGCAAAGCCAAGGTCACAGACCGTATCAGCATAAATAACCGACGCCCCGCCACCGGCAACCATGTTCCAGATTATGCCATCGGGATTCAGCAACGTCAGTTTAAGCGAAGCGCCCGAGAGAGCGTCGAGTTCGCGAATCTTCATTTCTTCGGGGGTAAGTTTTTGCCCGAAAGCGGCCGGAAACTCAATATCTTCGCCCCAGAGCTTGCTGCAGCAAAATTCGGCAGTATCATCGAGCTTGGCCACCATATCGAGCGGCACAATGCGACTGCCGGCAATTGCGAACGGATTAATTTCAAGGTAGGCAAAATGCAGCGCCGCAAAATATTTATAAAGACCACGAATAAAACCGGCTACCAGCTTTTTGTTCTTGCCCAGTACGGCCGGAAGCGCCTTTTCGACGTTAACATCATCCATACCACCGAGAACCGGCACTTTTATGACGACAACTTTATCCCAGTTCTCTTCGACATTGATGCCGCCCTCAAGCGAAAAATAGATTTCATCGCCTTCGGCGGTTGATTTAATCGCAACATAATATTCGGCTTCATGCTGTACACAAGGCTCAATCAGAAAATGCGTCAGGGTTCCATCAATACCGTTAACGACCTGCTTTTTACCCATGCGCTCATCAATCCAGGCTTTTGTGTCAGCCAGATTTTTATTAACCAGAACCAGACCGTGTTTTCCACGCTTTCCAAAGAGCTGGTCGGGTTTTGCTACCAGCTTCTCGGTTTTAAGCCAGGGGTTTTCCTTTTTGAGCTGGTTCCAGTCGGTGTTCTCGCTGACCAGCACGATGTGCCCATCGTAACCAACACTGTTTTCACAGTAGGTATCAAGGTGTCTTGCAAGCATTCTTTTGCCGTGATATTCACGGATTCCTCGTTGAGCCATTTCTGTATCTCCTGAAAAAAATTAAACAGGTTTTTCGCAACTCTAAGGGTATATCCCTGTACTAAATTCCCTGTCAAGCAAACTTTAGTAACTAAGGGCAAATGCAAATTTTAATATCGAAGCAGATGGGCGACAAAAGTGACGCATTTATTTAGGGTTGCGACGTTGCTGCTACGCCTTCGGCAATTAGAATTTGTACCGACATGGTGTTCTAACAAGTCTTGTACAGCCTGTTTGCTATGTGCCAGGCATTCTGGCATGCCGATTGCAGATAGGAAAAGGGTTAATCTATTTTTTGAAGAGGTGTTCTGATGGATATCAACAAAATGACACAAAAAACACAGGAAGCGCTGCAGCTTGCCCAGAACATCGCCATTCAGCATGGCCACCAGGAAATTTCAACTGAGCACATGCTCGCGGCTTTGCTGACCAATGAGGCAGATCTGGTTCCCCGGCTGCTCAATAACATTAATATTCCGCTATCGACAATGCGCGACCGTTCACAGCAGGCAATCAGCCGCCTTCCGAGAGTCTCAGGCCCTGGTATGGGGCCTGACAAATTTTATATCAACCGTGAACTATCGCAGATGCTCGTAAAAGCAGAAGAAGAAATGAAATCTCTGAAAGACGAGTATATGTCGGTCGAGCACCTGGTTCTGGCAATGATTGCCAGCGGCGCATCAACTGTGGTTGGCAAGATTTTCTCTGATCTTGGGCTCACCCGCGACCAGTTTCTTCAGGCCCTGACTTTGGTTCGTGGCAACCAGCGCATCACTTCTGCCAACCCTGAGCAGACTTACGAAGCCCTTGAAAAGTATGGCCGCGATCTTGTTGCCCTTGCCAAAACTGGCAAACTCGACCCAGTAATCGGGCGTGACGCCGAAATTCGCCGGGTCATCAGAATTCTTTCGCGTAAAACCAAAAACAACCCTGTATTGATCGGCGAACCTGGCGTCGGCAAAACTGCAATTGCAGAAGGTCTTGCCCAGCGCATTCTGCATGGTGATGTGCCTGAAAGCCTGCGCAATAAAACTATTTTTGCCCTTGACCTCGGGGCTCTGATCGCCGGGGCTAAATTCAGAGGCGAGTTCGAAGAACGTCTTAAAGCCGTTCTCGGCGAAATAAAGAGCAGTAATGGCCAGATCATAATGTTCATAGACGAACTGCACACCATTGTCGGTGCCGGCAAAGCCGAAGGCTCAATGGATGCAGGCAACATGCTTAAACCGCTGCTGGCACGTGGTGAGCTGCATTGTATCGGTGCTACCACCATTGATGAATACCGCAAGCACATTGAAAAAGACGCTGCACTTGAGCGCAGGTTTCAGCCGGTTCTGGTTGAACAGCCTGATGTTCCTGACACCATTTCGATTCTTCGCGGCCTGAAAGAACGATTCGAAGTATTTCACGGGGTGAAAATCCAGGATCGGGCGCTGGTAGCTGCTGCAACCCTGTCACATCGTTACATAACCGACCGCTTTCTTCCCGACAAAGCTATCGATCTTGTAGACGAAGCATGCGCGATGATTCGCACTGATATTGAATCAATGCCGGCAGAGCTCGACGAAGTCACCCGGCGCATCATGCAGCTCGAGATTGAAGAAGCTGCCCTCATAAGAGAAAAGGATGAGCACAGCATTAATCGCCTTGAGACGCTGCGCAAGGAACTCGCTGATCTGAAGAACCGGGGCAACGCAATGAAGGCCCAATGGGAAAGTGAACGCGGGGTAATCAAGCGCGTGCAGACTCATCGCGAGATGATTGAGAAGCTCAATCAGGAGATCAGCGAAGCAGAGCGGGCCTACGACCTTAACAAAGCAGCCGAGCTTAAACACGGCCGGCTTCCCGAAGCTCTTAAACAGCTGAAAAACCTTGAAGATGAGCTCAAACAGAAACAGAATACCGGCAAACTGGTGCGCGAAGAAGTGACCGAAGAAGAAATTGCCGATATCGTCAGCCGCTGGACGGGAATACCGGTAACCCGCCTTATGGAAGGCGAAAGAGAGAAACTTCTGCACCTCGACGAGCACCTGCATCAGCGGGTGATTGGTCAGAATGCCGCTGTGAACCTGGTCACCGACGCCGTCATACGCTCTCGAGCCGGCATTAAAGATCCGAACCGTCCGATCGGTTCGTTCATATTTCTTGGTCCAACCGGGGTCGGCAAGACCGAACTGGCAAAAACGCTTGCCCAGTCTTTGTTTGACACCGAAGAAAACATGGTGCGCATCGACATGAGTGAATACATGGAAAAGCACTCAGTCTCGCGCCTGATCGGTGCCCCTCCAGGCTATATCGGGCACGACGATGGCGGCCAGCTCACAGAAGCCGTGCGACGCAAACCATATTCGGTTGTGCTTTTTGACGAAATTGAAAAAGCACATTCTGACGTATTCAACGTATTGCTGCAGATTCTCGACGATGGGCGCCTGACTGATTCCCGGGGCCGCACCGTTGACTTTCGAAATGTCGTGGTAATCATGACCAGTAATATCGGAGCCCAGACGCTTATCAGCGAAATCGGCGAAGAAGGCGACATAACCGACGACACCCGAGAAACTGTTCTGGCTGAGGTTAAGCGATTCTTCAAACCTGAATTTTTTAACCGCGTCGATGATATTGTTCTGTTTACGCCGCTCAAGCGCAGTGAACTCGACCAGATTATCGATCTGCAGATTACTTCGATTCAAAAACGACTGGTTGATCGCCGCATCAATCTGGAAGTCACCCCCGAAGCCAGAAAATGGCTCATTGCAAGGGGCTACAGCCCATTATACGGCGCCAGACCTCTGAAGAGACTTCTGCAGAAAGAAGTAGAAACTCTGCTGGCCCGTGCTATAATATCGGGCAACATTGCCGATGGCACCAATGCCAGAATAACAATAAAAGGTGACGGTCTGACAATTGTCTAACAGCTTTTGAACCACAACTGAAAAATAACCTGTTCAGGAGGGCCACGATCATGAATCTGTTTCTTGCAAACTGGAAACGAAAAATTGCCTCAACCATGGCACTAACCGTTATCATGATTGTCGGCGGGCTGATTGTTGATCCGTCATACCTGAACAACCCGGTCGGCGAAGGTTCGCTCGGCGTTGTCGCGGCCGAAGGTTATGCCATGCCCGCCACCAGCGAACTGTCTTTGGTTGCCAACGGTGTTGACCCGATTCAGATCGATATAAAGTCTGAAGATGGCGATTTTGCCGGCGAGGTTGAACTGATTTCGCCGCAGGGCAAACTGCTGATGAGCAACAAGTTTGCCCTGCGCAAATACCCGTCGAGCTTTATGCCTAACCCATCCAAATGGCAAACCTTCATGTCCCGGCAGGCCGGCCCGGGCACCTATCTGCTGCGCCTGACCCAGGAACAACCAGGCAAAGCCAGGGCCTTTATCTATCAAGGCCCGTTCATAGTTCGCATGCTGCTTCTGCCCCTGATTGCAGCTTTTATCATGCTGGTGCTCAGCTTCACCTTCGCCCCGCGCCAGGCTGCTGTCGAAAACCCTGACCCTGCCGCGCAGGCCTAAATCAGCAGTAGTTATCTGCAGCTTCAGTCAATTACCGGCCTGACCAGCCTGTTTTAACAAACAGTTTTGTTCACGTAATTTTTTTGGGGGGTACCCTTCCCGATTCAGTTCTCCGCGAGTATAATGTTAATGTTAAGCTAATCGTGGAGGCTGTTGTATGAAAAAACTTCTTTCAATGCTGTTGTTTTCGGCGCTGCTGTTGCTGGGTGGCAACGGTGTTTCATGGGCCGACGCCAGATCTGATTACGAAAATTATGTTGCGGCTTACAACGCTTATCGCACCGCGGTAAACGAAAACAAGCCGGCCAGCGAGATAAAGACGCTTTCCGGCGCCTATCTCAAGGCAAAGGCCACCTATGAAGGCTCAATAAACCGCAACAGCAAGCCAGATGAAACTTCTGAAGACTCAGCCACCACCGAAGTCACCTCTTCAGAAGCCGCCACCTGCGTAGCCACCGGTGAGGGCGAGAATTCAGCCTCAATCGCGCAGAAGCAGTTGCCCACCGGCTTACAGCGCATTCTCGAACAACTCTGGTCAGAAAAGGGCCGCAAGGCTCCCGAATCGGCAATGAAACTGCTTGCCAGTTTCATCGAATCAAGCGCAGGTTCAAAGTATGCCGATGTCGCAAGATATGAACTGGCTAAAGCCTATGAACTGCTTAAAGACGATGCCGTCTCCGCATCTAAAATCCTTAAGCAGATCGGCAAAAACAACCCGAATTCAAAAATTGCGCTGCTGGCCAAAGAGCGCATCAACTTTCTCGCCGCCGGCCAGAAGCACCTGCAATGGAAAAATGCCCTGAACTCGACCTACGGCGTTTCTCAAGAGACCTATGCAAAATATCGCAACACCTCATGGCTCGCTTTCCCGGTCAAGGTCACCAGATGGTTTGGCTATGCCGGCAAGATGGCTGACTTTAACAATACCCAGAGCGATTTTGAAAAATTTCAGGTCTGGTATGAAGATATGGGTGCCAAGTTTGTGCCCCCGGTCGATGTAACTTTCGACAAATTCAAGGTTGCCAACGGCACCAGCAACGAAACCAGCGAAGTCAGCCTGTTTTACAGCAATTCCAAAGCCTGGTATTCGCGCTGGAAACTGCTCGAAGAGGCCCGCAGCTCAATCGATGTGCAGTATTTCATCATGGATGAAGATATTTTCGGGTATTCATTGCTCGGCATGCTGCTTAAAAAGGCTCAACAGGGGCTTAAGGTCAGACTGTTACTCGACGCCCGTGGCACAAAGAAATTCACCCGCAAGCTTCTCGGCCAGGATTTCCTCCAGGAACTGACTGAGTATCCAAACGTCGAAGTCAAGGTGTTTAACCCGGTTCACACCAATCTTCTCAGTGTTGTTACCGACTTGCGCAAGCTGATGGCTTCCAACCATGACAAAATTATTGTTATCGATAAAGAATATGCGATCATTGGTGGCCGTAACGTTTCCATGGACTACTTCCTCGAACCCGAAGACCATCCGGGTGCCTATCGCGACTGCGATGTAGTTGTCAGAAGCAACGAAATAGCCCAGCAGCTTGACTTTGCCTTCGACGAAGAATTTGCCAAGCTCAAAACCTACAGCATCAGCAAAGAGCTGTGGGGCAACGTTGACGTCATGCGCGATACTCTTGTTGCCGGCTATGATGCGATGTATAAGCACCTGCTCAATGAGCGTTTCAGTGTTCCCGCTGACGCCAACAAAAAATACACCAAGGCAGCCAATTCATTTTTGAGTGAACTTAAGGGTTATAGCCACCTGCGCGACTTCACAGGCTTTGATCCATTCGCCACTTCGATCGAAGCGCCCTGCAAAATCATCGACAAGCACTCGCTTGGCGGGCCACGCAATGACATCACCGACGAGATGATCAAGTATATTGATGGCTGCAAAAAAGAAATCATGCTGCAGAACCCATACGTTGTACTCACCGAACGCATGTTCAACGCTCTTAAACGCGCCGGTCGCCGGGGTGTTCCGATCATCATGCACACCAACAGCCCTGCTTCAACAGACAGTCTGGCCACTCAGGCAATGTTCTACGCTGACTGGAAGCGCATTTTCAAAGAAATACCCAATATCAGAATCTATGTTTACAAGGGTTCAAACAAGCTGCATGCCAAAAACTGGCTATTTGACCGAAAAATCGGCGTGGTTGGCACCTACAACCTCGATTACATGAGTGAACAGATCAACTCAGAAGTAGTTGCTGCCGTAAAATCAGTTGAATTTGCCAAGCAGTTGCGTGCTGAGATGATTTCTGACATTAATAAATCAGAACAGTATCAGTACAGCATTAACGAAAAGGGCGAGGTTGAATCGGTTCTTGGCCCCGACGACCTGCCTGGCAAAAAGTTCTGGGTGCTGAAACTGCTTTCTAAGTTTACAATCTTTAAAAAGCTCATCTGACCAGCATAAAAAAAGTGGCTGCCCACGCGGGCAGCCACTTTTTTTTATGCGTTAAACCTCAAACACCTGGCCGCCAGATTAAAGGCCGATGTCGGTGCGATATTTAACGTTTTCGAGTTCGAGAAGGGCGAGGTCGGTATAGCATTTGTTGCGGGCTTCTTCGAGGCTTTCACCGACTGCGGTGATGCTTATTAGGCGACCACTCTTGAACTTATAATCGTTTGAATCTTCGGCCCGTCGGCAGTTGGAAAAAAACACCAGCGAATCGACAATTTTATCAAAACCCCTGACCACCGGTTCAATTGCTTCGTTATCAGGGTAACCCCGGCGGGCGACCACCACTGACACAGCCGCGTGTAGGCCGAAAGCAACTTCTGAGCCGACTGAAGTCAGGCA
>Ga0116171_10001572_pt1 | contig 22459 bp, 19 predicted proteins | sample AD_JPNHW2_MetaG_FD_89798 | JGI IMG/M metagenome (GOLD analysis project Ga0116171, IMG submission 89798) | Active sludge microbial communities of municipal wastewater-treating anaerobic digesters from Japan - AD_JPNHW2_MetaG | ecosystem: Engineered > Bioreactor > Anaerobic > Digestate | place...
GATAAAGATATTTCAAATGCCGCATACGGAATAAGATCATCTTTCAGCCCCGGCGGAGTTGATTTCTCATTGAGCTATTATCACGGGCCGGACCGTAACCCGGTGTTTGTTCCTCAATATATAGATATCTATAACAGTCCTGCTTCGCTGGAAGTTCAACCTGAATATTTTATTGTAAATATGTTCGGTTTCGATCTTTCAACCCAGATATCAGACTTCGTTATTCAGTGCGAAGCTGTCTATTCTCCCGATAAAACATGGCTGGTTGAAAGAGACTTTAGCGAGTTTATGATGACTAATTTATACAGCGGCAGGTCAGGCTTTGAAACGGAAAAATCCCATTATGTTCATTACGCAGCGGGTTTTAATTATTATATACCTGTAAATAAATTCATTAAAGATTACGACGGAGAGAGTATAATAACAGTAGAATGGCAGCAGCCCTGGTATGCGGATAAAGACCTGATGGCTCCGTTCCTTACAAAAATTTTTCTGTTAAGGTTTGAAGAGATCTGTTTTGACAGCAGGCTTAAACTTTCAGCGTCATACCTTGCAGAGATGAATAAAAATGCGTATGTAATTAAACCGGAAATAAAGTACGATTTCCAGAACGGGCTCAGTTTAAAAGCATCTTATGTTTATATAAACGCAGAATCTGATTCGGAATCTGTTCTGCCGGGTGAAGATACTTCTGTGATATATTTTCTGCGGGATAAGGACATGGCTTCATTAAGCGTCAGGTACGATTTTTGACAATGATCAATGAAATTTGCTGAGAAATCGTTATCTTAAAACTTTAATGTTAAACTGACTCCGAATACCGGATTACCTTTTTCGTCCAATGTAAATAACGGTTCCGGTATAATATATTCATCAGTGACTTCTCCGCTGGAAAGATTTTCTTTTCCCGTGATTGCGTGAATTACCTCTATAGTTTTTGAAAGTGCAAATAACGAACAGAATGCGATACCGTTTCTCCTGTTTGTACTTCCTCTGGTGTAAGTTCCGGAAACTTCATCATAGTTTTCCGGTGCGGAAAATTCACGCATGGTCATATATAACAACATGTTGTTCAGATGGAAATAAAAGTAACCCCAGAATCTTTCCCCCTTATAGAAAAGTCCTGCGCCGTTGCTCGTCAGTGATAGCATTGCAGCAGTGGCTGTGCTGCCCAGGAGATCATTGTTGCCGGTAAAATATGACGCCTGGTGAAGGTAATCACCGGTATATGCATCTATGAAGAGCGGCATCCCGCCGGCAGCAAGCATATACCAGGCAAAGTAGTTCATTGCCCTGTCGTCGCGTGTAATGTCCCTGTTCTTTTCCTTTAGTCTTTTTGGTGAGTTGATTAATCCTCTCGCTTCAATATAGAGATAGGGCGGAGCATTAACCATCCACAACCCTAAACCGGTCCAGTCGTTATTTGCATAGTAGCCGAGGAACGGTGAGGAAAACGGCATCGATGCGCTTGCGACAGGCATTACAGCAAGCAGAAAGAGTGTATCATAGAACGATGTTCTCTCAAAAACTATTTCTCTCTTTCTTGCCGTGTAGTACTGATGTATCTCTTTACTTTTATCTTTAAAGGGCAGGAGTATAAAACTTTTTCCGGGGATTATTTCACCGCGGACAACTGACAGTTTATTATCAGTTATTTCTGTATCACCGGTTTTCTCTACCAGGTTATTTTTGTCTGTTGAGTAAATACTGAATTTCCCGTTAATCTTTAAATCTTCTGAAATGGTAAACGAATCAGCTGTTCCTTTAACTGTTACAGGATAAAGAAAAACATTCAGTGTCCTTGAGAGAAACTCGGCAGCATGCTCCTCGGTTATAAGGCTGAACTCCCTTGAACCGATATTTACATCCATGGAGAGTTTCACTTCGTATCTGGAAATAATCCTTTTGCCGAAAGGAATTGTTATTCCGTAAGAATTAAGTTTTATAACAATAGACTTTTTTTTATCTGTTACTGTTCCCGATATTATAAGATCGATATCAGCATTTTCAGCAAATTTTAGAACACATTTTTCTTCAGTGCAGTTGAATTTGGTAAGCTCACGATTTATAATCTCCGGCTGGATTGTGCTGAAATTGTTTTTTTTTAATATTGAAAGGATATGCTGTTCAAGAACCGATGCAATGGCGGATGCTCTTTCGGTGTTGCCTGAAATTCCGGACACTCCGGCTATCGGAGATGCATAGATAAATCTGCCTATTGTTAAAATCAGTATTGTCAGTAATATTTTATTTTTCATTTACCATGTTCTTATTTTTAAATAAATTTATATCCGCTTCCGGACGTATATTGCAACTGCTGTTATTGCCGGAGTGTTCTTCAGCAATCAGTTTTAATTTAAGTGATTACAGTTGAAATATATTAAAATACAACTTCTCTCTGTTTTAGAGAAGTTGTATTTGTATTAGATATGCAATTCTGATTGTTCAGGAAGAGATACGGTCTGTCAAATAAAAAAGATAATTACAAGTATCTTCTGAATATAGCGGCGAGTTTGCCCATAATGATAACATCTGTAGTTTCGATTGGTTTGTATGCCGCATTTCTCGGCATCAGTTTAATGGAGTTTGAAGTTTTCTGAAAAACTTTCAGGGTCGCTTCATCATCAATAAGGGCTGCGACAATTTCACCGTTATTTGCTGTGTTCTGTTTTTTGATAACAGCAATATCTCCGTCAAAAATTCCACCCTCGATCATTGAATCCCCTTTTACTGTAAGGGCAAAATATTCTCCATTGCTGAACATCTCTTCCGGGAATGAGAGGTAATCTTCTATATTCTCCTCTGCAAGAATCGGAGAACCTGCCGCGATTCTTCCAAGCAGGGGTATACTGATACCGGAACTTTTAATTTCCAGTTCATCATCTATAATTACGATTGCGCGTGATTTATTATGTTCGGTTTTAATAAATCCTTTTTTTTCAATGGCTTTCATATGATCATAAGCGCCCTTGACAGTTATTCCGAATTTATCACCGATTTCTCTAACGGTAGGAGGAAATCCGGAATCATTAATTGCATTTTTTATAAAATCAAGTATGAGCTGCTGTTTGTCTGTAAGATCTTTTGCCATATAATACCTTCTTTATTAAAGCTAAACATAATATTAGCATACATTTGTTTTATGTCAAGTGAAAATAGCAGAATTTAAAGATTTCTATATGTAATTATTTAAAAAGATTAAATGATCAGTTCCCGGTGTATTTTTTTCAGTATAATATAGAATTTACGATCAGTTTTAAACTGTTCTCTAATTTCATTATTATATTATCGGTAAAGTTTAACGATCCGGATAGGTCCGATCCTTATTAAAAAGAAATAGATTGATTTTATACAGTAAAACTATAGTTTGCTTTAGAACGATTGGAAATGAAGTTATGATGATGTTATACTGTATTAAACTCCTTAAAGAAAGAGAGGCTGTATGTATAAACCGGAAAATTTTGATAATAAAGTTATAAATATGAAACAATTTACATCCCTTATAAAACCGGGGAATAAAATTTTTCTTACAAGTGGTCCGGCAACACCGGCAATTGCAGCAAAAGAAATATCAACATCGGAAAATTTCAGGAATTATGATCTTGAGATTATTCAGCTGTTTTCTTCAGACGGATTTTTTACAGATGAGTCATGCGACATCCAGAACTACCGCCTTAAAACATTCAGAAGCGGAGAAGCTACAGTCGAAAATGTGTGCAACGGTAAAGAAGATTACATCTCTGCCAATCTTGTGGAGATTCCGTATATTTTTGCCACAAAAGCGGTGGAGATAGATATAGCTGTAATTACCACTTCCCCTCCTGATAAAAGAGGATTTATGAGCCTCGGGATAGCTATTGATGTTGCCGATACCGTAATTAAAAATGCATCGATTGTAATCGCAGAGGTCAATCCTAACATGCCTGTTACTTATGGTGAGACATCAGTTCATGTTGACCAGGTGGACCATGTAATTTTAAGTAATGAGCCCCTTCAGGAAAGAGAACACAAACAGTATGACAGCATTCAGGATGTAATAGGATGGCATGTGAGCAACATTATTCAGGATGGATCAACTGTTGTTCTTCATGTGGGAAGACTGTTTGATGCGATAGCTGTTCACCTCATGTCAAAGAGAAATCTCGGGGTAGTAACAAATGTTGTATCTGACTGGGTAATTGATCTTGTTGAGTCCGGCGCTGTTTCTGTTGACAGAAAAAGGGAATATGGCGGACAGATATCCACAAGTTACTGCTTTGGTTCAAAAGAGCTTTATGATTATGTAGACCATAATCAGCTTTTCGGTTTCTATCCTATTGCGAAGCTTGCCAATCCGCTTACTTTAAAAAATATTGCGAAACTTATATGCATAATGAATGTGGAGAAGATGGATATAACAGCCTCAAAGGTTCTTGTATATGCAGGTGATGATCTTCTTTCCGGTTATGAGAGCAAGTTTAATTTTGCGGCAGGTACTGCTTTTTCAGGGAGAGGGAAGGTTATTTTTGCGCTGAAGTCTCTCGGGCAGGATGGAGAGAGCAATATTGTAATATCGCATGAACTCGATAATGAAAGAGTAAGATCTACTCTTAGTACAGCAAGATACGTAGTAACTGAATATGGTGTTGCTTCACTTTTCGGGAAGTCCAACAGGGAGAAAGCATTATCGCTCATAGAGATAGCCCATCCTGATCACAGGGAGATTCTCTTCAACAGGGCGAAGGAGCTTGGTTATCTTTATCCTGATCAGATTTACAGGTCAATAGCGGCGAATTACCCTATCAAGATTGAAACTGTTAAGACTTTCAAAGACGGGCTGGAGCTTAAGATAAGGCCGATAAGAGCCTCAGATGAAGATATGATGAGGAGGCTGTTCTACAAGTTCTCTGATGAGTCGAAGTATTACAGATATTTTACCCATGTTAAAGTTATGCCTCATAAAAATATGCAGAAGTATCTCAGCGTAGATTACGAAAAGATCATGGCGATTGTTGCTGTTTTTCAGCAGGGTAATACAGAAAGAATTGTAGCTGAGGCAAGATACGCTGCATTCCCAAGCGGCGAAGCATACGAGATGGCGTTTGTCGTAGATGAGGAATTTCAGGGTAAAGGGCTTGCCACATTTTTAGCCAACTTCCTTATAAAAATTGCAAAGGAGAGAGGGATTAAAAAGCTCACAGCATCTGTACTGTCGCAGAATCAGAAGATGCTGTCAGTATTTGAAAAGCTTTCAGTGGCCCCGGAGAAACACTACGATGGAGATACTGTTGAACTTGAATTTAATCTGTAGGATTATACTGCAGATTCATTTTCAATAAGAGAGTCCATCTGCCTAATCGATTTTCTGAGAAGATAAAAAACAAAAATGCCGTTTAACCCGTCAGGGACCGGGGTAGAGATCCATACTCCGTTTAAACCGAATATCTGCGGAAATATCCATAGCGTCGGAAGAAGGAACAGTACCTGTCTTGTGAGAGTCATGACTGTCTGCATTACAAACGGCGCCATGCCGACTCTCTGTCCAATAAATATTCTTCCGATGATATTGTACCGAGCGCCGGTTATTACAGTGATAAATGCCGGGATATAATAGCTGAGAAGAATTGGCCCTATTTCTTTCCCTGCAAGATCTTTTGTCTGTTTCATTTATCCGCCTTCAGGTTTCACATTTTTAAAAAGACAAGGATTAAAACAATGAACCTTTTATTATAAATAAACAAAAATGTTTTATACTCCGCCGCAGAAGTCGGCCTGGGATAAATTTATATAATCAGGAACAATTATTGCTTTATTTTGTTGATTTTTTATTACCAGAAGTACTCTTATGATTGTAACAGATCAGGTTTTATGGTATCTGAATTTAAAGGCTTTTATGAGAATTTACCTTTCTAATTAAACTTAAGGATGAAATATATGTTCAGCAATACTCTTGTATACAAGGGGGGATTTATAATGATCCCTATAATTCTGGGATCAGTTATTGCCCTTGCAATTGTTATTAATAGGATTAATTATTTTCTCTCTTTAAAAATGGATGTTAATGCGTTCATTGACAGGATACATTCATTTGTAAGAAAAAACGAGATAGATCTGGCGGTCAGAGAGTGCGAGGTTGTGAAGCATCCTGTCAGCAAAGTCCTCTGTGCCGGGCTTGAGAATATTCATAAAGACCGTGTCGGGATTGAACGTGCAATGGAAAGAAAAGGTGCATTAGAGCTGGCGGAGGCGGAGAAGTATATGCTGCTTCTTGTTATTATTATCGGTGTTGAGCCGATGCTCGGGTTTCTCGGTACAATTATGGGGCTTATACAGTCCTTCATGGCGTGGGAAAGATTAGCCGGTTCGGTTACTGTTGATTTTCTGGCAGCAGGGATTTATCAGGCAATGATCACTACTGCAGGGGGGCTTATAGTTGCCATACCATATTATGTTATATACCATGTAATGGTCGGAAGAATTAATAATCTGGCAAGAGATCTTAATCATCAGGGAGAAGAACTTCTTGATTTGATACAGGATACGCGGAAGGTCTGATCGATGAAAATAACTCCAAAGACTAAACTTTTTCTTTCTCTCGAATCGACAGCCCAGACTGATATTATAATGAATCTTTTTATCTTCTTTTTTATCAGCTTCAGCCTGCTTTATACATTTAATCAGAATAAACAGTCTGACATAAAGGTTAACCTCCCCAGGGGAACGACTGACATGGATCAGTTTAAGGGGCCTGTGGTTGTAAGTATAACAAAGGACAATGTCATCTTTTTTAATTCAGAAAAAATTGAATTAAAAAACCTGACATCTAATCTTTCTAAAAATCTTGAAAGAACAATGCAGGATGGACTTGTTATAAGATCTGATAAAGATGCGTCTGTTGATACCCTTGTGAAGGTGCTTGATACTTCAAAAGCCGTGGGGATCAACAAACTCGGTATAGCAATAGAAGTCCCGAAAAATCCGGGGGAGATTCAGCAGTAAAGATGAAAGTAGTCTTTACTTGCCGAAAACTCTGTTAAGAAAAGTTATTACTTCGTCAGATACCTCTTTAAGTTCTTTCCCCCTGATTATTCCATGCCGCCCGGATTCAATCTTAACAAGCTTTTTATCGAGTGAACTTATTTTTGAATATATTTCATCAGCACTCTGAGGATTTACTACGGGATCTCCCGTGGCTTGTACCAAAAGCGCCGGTATTGTTATTTTAGAGAGATTGCTCTCGACATATTTCATCAGTTTGCCGAGTTCATAAGTCCCGTTTATCGGATTTCTGGAATAATTGATATCGGGATTTTCAGGAACATTGGGTACAAACTCCATCTTTCCTTTTTCAATTTTAAATTTTTTAAGAATAGTATTGAAAAAACTTACCGCACCGGTGAATGAGGCTCTTATATCCTGAAGCCTGAGAGGCGCGCTGATTGAGACAAGCGCTTTTAATTTATTACCTTTCTGTACCGCCTGAAGAAGAGCTATTCCCGCACCTGTTGAAAATCCTGCAACAGCGAATTCCGACACGCTGTTTTTCATGACAACATATCCCCTGTTCACCGATTCGTTCCAGTCCTGCCATCTCCGGCTCGAGAGATCTTCGGGCGTAGTACCGTGACCGCGAAGCCTTACTCCATACACCGAATATCCGGCCTTATAAAGTTTTTCGGCAAATGACCTTACCTCTTCCGGAGCAGCCATATAGCCGTGTACAAGAATAACTCCGCGTGTATTAAATATGTTGTGAAGGAAGAACGGTTGACCGGTCTTTTCAGTTCTTGAGATTCCCTCTCTGAAGAACTGGTTATAATCATCCTGATATATTTTCTGATCAAGCTTCAGAAATGTGTCTCTGATTTTTAATTTTACAAGCCAGGGCGTCATAAACATAATTCGTCTGAGCATTGCGGTCAGTTCTGTTAAAGGTTCAATTTCATTTTTTAGAACTTCTATAAAATTATCTTTTCTGATAATATGAAAATTATAAAGCAGGGCGAATTTACCCATGTTCTTTATGATGGTATCACCTTTAATTTCGACGAGATTATTTTTTACAGCCTCCTCCATGAAACTGTCATATTTTTCGTGAAATGTATCTGAACCGATATTATCGTGCCTTTTGACCAGTGTTGAGTGAAATGAATATTTTTTAAATTTTTTTAACCTTTCAATGGCAAGAGAGGCCCTGTTTTTAAAGTCATAATCCCTGATGGAGTTCTTCGGATAGTTGGCGAGAAAATAAGCGAATATATGATCATGATTAACTGTAGTCATTTTGTATATTGAATCCATATAATTCTGCATTACTTTTATACTGAGCCTATTAATATGTTCACTATCAGCGATCTCTCCGAAACATGTTTCCTGATGGCATGAAAAAATACTTTTAACTATTGATGTGCTGTTTACGTAATCTGACATTTTCAAAGCGTTGCCGAAGTTTATGTCTATGTCTACACCTTTGGTCAGCATGGTTCCTTCAATTTCAAGTTCTTCTGCAACACGGCCGGTTGTCTCACCGGTAAATTTTTCCACCATTCTTTTTATAAGATTATTTCTTGCCCTTATAGGATAATATGTGATGTTAACCGGAACTATGTATGTTGAACCGGTAAGGATGCTTGCCATATCCTCTTTTTTAAAATCATAGATATCCTTAATCATATCTATATCTTCGAATCTTTTTTTCTCATAGAGTTTTTTTATTATCTGCCTGTATATCTCCACCTGAATGGCAATTTTTGCAGCTCCGGTATGAGGGGGCCTTCTTATACCTGTATTATAAACCAGAAATTTACCTTTTTCAACCAGTTTTTTATCCTTGATCATCTGTCCTTCAGGGAATATTATTACATTCATTTTTCCTGTGAGAAGGGAATTCGCCAAAACTTTGTCCCGGTCTGGATCTTTTGTGGATACTGCTCCCATTTTGTGGAGTATTGAATCAAACTTACCTTTGAAAAAAGAAGAGTCAGCAAGAGATAGAGAATGCAGCTTAGTCTGCTTATGCAGTACATAAGGTAGAAAAGCCGTCTCCATTCTTGTAAAATGGTTTACAACGAAGAGTACATGGCTTGCCGGAATTTTCTCGACTCCGTGAAGCCGTATATCAGCCTCGGATGCTTTGAAAACAGCATCGAGAGTAAGTTGCGCCGCGCTGAGCATAAATTTGGAAAGTGGCATAAGCGTTTCTCCATTTTATAGATTAATATTTATTAGAAAAATAATCTTCAATTATTGTTTTATGGTCAAAGGCCATTTCGTCAGGGATTTCATCTTTTGAAAAAACAGATGCTTCGGCCGCATCATCCCGGCCTTCCGGTATCCCGGCGGCAGATGCAATGAAAACAGTGGAAATTGTATGGTGACGCGGGTCTCTTCCAGGGTCAGAATATGTATGAAACTGGCGTATAAGATTTACTTTAAGAGCTGTTTCCTCTTCTGCTTCACGTACTGCGGCCTGTTCGAGGCTTTCTCCGTAGTCGACAAATCCACCCGGTATCGCCCATCCATAAGGAGGATTTTTACGTTTTATTAATACAATACCATTTTTAAGAGGTGTTTTTGTTTCAATAATTATATCTACTGTCGGATAAGGATTTCTGAATGTTTTCTCAGCCATAATGAAACCTCATATAATAATATTAATATGAATATTTTTAATTAGCAAGCAATTAATCTTTTAGATTTTCGGGCATCGCTTAAAATAGAGTAATAATTAAAATATTCGAGATATGTATTCCGGATATACTTATTCATTTATACATTGTATACAACTTTCCACTGCAGCCCCACACTCCCGCGGAGAAGGATGATCTGATGATAAAAAATTATACGCGCCGTTTGTGTACAACTGTTTTGGCCCTCCCGAGGTGCGGGGAATTGATAAAAGAATTTGTTTGGAAAGAAAGTATTAAAACGGATTGACTAAATTTAATATATCTTTAAACAATTGAACATTCATACAATTTATATATAGCAACAGACAGTGGTGATTAAATCTGATCATCACCGCCAAAATAAAGTATAGGGGTTATGCAATGAAAGTTAAAGATATGTTTGATCTTTCCGGTAAAGTCGCAATTATAACCGGCGGAGGCAGAGGAATAGGGGAATTTATGGCAGAGGGTCTTGCAGAAGCCGGGGCTACTATTGTTCTTGCTTCAAGAAAAGTTGAGTTATGCGAAGAGACCGGGAAGAGGCTTGCTGCTGCAAATGGAGTAAAATATCTTGCTGTAAAATGTGATCTTGCAAAAGAAGATGATATAAAAAATCTTGTTGATGTAACATTAAAAGAGTTCGGTAAGATTGATATTCTGGTTAATAATTCAGGAGTTACCTGGGGCGCTCCGACTCTGGAATATCCTGTTGATGCATGGGACAAAATTTTCAATGTTAATGTCCGCGGAGTATGGATACTTACTCAGAAAGTTGCGAATATAATGAAAGACAACGGCGGCGGTAAGATAATAAATGTTTCATCAATTTTCGGTTCAAGAGGGTCTCTTGAGATTGCCCATCCGGCGGTTGCTTATAATTCATCAAAAGCAGCGATTGAAATTCTCACAAAAAATCTTGCTGTGAAACTTGCGGATTATAAAATAAATGTAAACTGCGTCGCGCCGGGATTCTTTCACACTGACATGATGGGATATGTTTTTAAACCGGGAATGGAAAACATGCTTAATGCGATGCTCAGTGTTATTCCTCTGCGTAAAGCAGGAGAAGCTGAAGATATTAAGGGGCTTGTAGTTTTTCTCTCATCTAAAGCTTCAGACTTTATGACTGGCGCGATACTGCCGATTGATGGCGGTATGGCTGCGAAGTAACTGACATACCTTAATCCGGTTCACTTCCAAAACGGCCCCCGCACCCCCGGAGTGGGCAAGGATTAGAGCCGGAAAGAGAATTTTTGCAAAAGATAAACTCTGCTTTGCCCTTCCGGGGTCGCGGGGGCAAGCGGAGAGTTTTTTAATAGTACAATTTACAGTTTAGAAATTCTATCCATTGCTTTTATAACATTTTCGCGACTGTTAAACGCGCTGATCCGGATGTATCCTTCTCCGCACATTCCGAATCCTTCACCCGGGGTACATACCACTCCGAGTTTTGTAAGGAGCATGTCAAAAAATTCCCATGAACCGGTTTTGGTATTAACCCATATATACGGGGAGTTTTCTCCCCCCGTGCTCTCATAACCCATGGCTATCATTTTCTCTTTAATGATTTTAGCATTTCCCATATAATAGTCTATCATTTCATGAATCTGCTTTTTCCCTTCCGCAGAGTATACCGCTTCCGTAGCCTTCTGGACCGGGTATGATACTCCGTTGAATTTTGTAGTATGCCTTCTGTTCCATAGGGCGTGCAGCGAATGTTTATTTCCTGCATTGTCATACGCCATACAATCCTTCGGAACAACAGTGAAGGCACATCTTGTACCGGTGAATCCTGCTGTCTTTGAGAAGCTTCTGAATTCGACCGCAACCTCCCGTGCTCCGTCTATCTCGTAAATACTTTTAGGAAGTGATTCATCACGGATAAAAGATTCATACGCCGCATCGTAGAGAATGAGGGCTTTATTTTTATGAGCAAAATCAACCCATGTTTTAAGCTGATTTTTTGTGATAGTTGCACCTGTGGGATTATTCGGGAAGCAGAGATAGATAAGGTCAACCTGTTCAGCCGGCAGTTCCGGTACAAATCCGTTTGAAGCTGTACAGTTCATATACACAAGATTCTCGTATCGTCCATTGACAAGAATTCCTGTCCGCCCCGCCATAACATTTGTATCTACGTAAACCGGATATACAGGATCGGGTATTGCAATCCTGGTGCCGGTTGAAAATAGTTCCTGAAAATTTCCCGTGTCACACTTTGCTCCATCGCTTATAAAAATTTCATCAGCAGCAATGTCAGCTCCGCGGCTTCTGAAATCGTTTTCTGCGATTGATTCACGGAGAAAATCGTATCCCTGTTCCGGGCCGTAACCGCGGAAGGTCTTTAGTGAAGCCATCTCGTCAACGCCTGCATGAAATGCTTTAATTATTTCTGACGGGAGCGGAAGAGTTACATCACCGATTCCCATTCTTATTATTTCCATTTCCGGATTACTTTTCTGAAAAGCAGAAACACGTTTTGAAATTTCAGAAAAGAGGTAGGATGATTTTAATTTTAAATAATTTTCGTTAATACGTATCATTGAATTCTCCGCTATAATGAAGATTCGCACAAGTAAGCCATGTCATAATAGTTAAATGTGCTGAAAAATTATATACTCAAAACATGCGGCGGATTTTCTGTCAAGGAGATGTTTTTTTTCAGAATTATCCTCTGTATACTTTCTTGAGGATATGTCATTTATAACCGCAATAGCAGATTTAATATTTCTATTCTCATCGCGGGCAACATTCCGAATTGCCGGGAGCATGCGTCTCCCGCCTGTCATCTCTATGAAGTCTACAGGAAAAAGGATAAGTTCAAAGGCCGGATCATTCGAAACTGTTTTCAATTACGGACTCTCCAGGTTGTGCTTTAACAGCAGTATAACCTTTTTTTATGCGTCGGAGCCAGCTTGCACGTAATAATATTTAGTTTTCAGCGGGAAGAAATTTATTTTTTATTTAAAATACTCATCTGCAATCTGTTACTCTTTTCTAGTGTGTAATATAAGTGAAATAGCCAGAGTATTATTTAACATATTAAAAATTTACCGTATATTCAGGAGCAAATGCTGATACTTTACGTCAATGAAATGTTGCAGGAAACAATCTGAATTTTGAAAATAATTTATAAACTGCTTACAGTGCATAAGCAATACGAATAAAAAAAATAGTATTTATTAAAGAATTAATTAATATTCTTAGAGTAAAAAAGAATTAGTATATCTAAATCTAACTTTTCATAAAAAAAATAAAATGTTCTTGTAATTACACTATATTTTTCATACATTAATTAAAAACTGTATAACTAAGGAGCTGACACATGAAAGAGAAAAAAGAAGCTCTTGCGGCTTCAAAATACGAAAATCTTCTTCCGAACCTGGCTGACTATATCCGCCACTATTCCAAAAAAAGGAAAAATTTTACTGCATTGGCTGAATTTGACACCGGCGAGAATATCAGCTGGAAAAAATTTAATCAGTCAGTGGATGCATTCGCGGCAAAGCTGCTCTCCCTGGGATTTAAAAAGGGGGATATCGTTGCCACGTCACTTCCTCTTCTCAAGGAGCATGTTTATCTTATCTACGCATGTTACAGGACCGGAATTATACTTGCCCCTCTTGACCTCAGATTAAAGGGGGAGGAGATTATATACTGTTTTAAAAAAATACAGCCGAAAGCGTATTTTTTTCTCGGGAAAACACCTCTGGCCGATTTTCGTCCTATGATTACTGAAGTCATGAATAATGTCTCGGGTGTAAACCTGTGGGTGCAGTTTCAGAAAGAGCCTGAATTTATTATCAAAGGCGCTGTGGGAATTACAGACTTCGCTAAAGATATAAAAAAGGTTTATATCAAAAGCCTTTTTTCCGGTACAGTCAGGAAAGCACGGTCGCTTGTCGAAAAGAGAGATCCCTGCCTGATAATATTTACTACAGGATCAACAGGATCACCTAAGCCCGCGCTTCTATGTCATGAAAATATTTTAATTCAGAATATTGGCCTTTCTGTAGCATTTGAAATGACCGAGAATGATACTATGCTTGTTAATCTTCCGCCGTCACATGTGGGTTGTGTGACAGAACAGCTTGCGACTTCAATATTCGGAGGGTGTAAATCGGTAATTCTGCATATATTCAATGCGGAAAAAAGCCTCAAGGCCATCGAGCAGGAGAAGGTAACCGTTATCGGCCAGATTCCCGCTCTGTTCAACCTTGAATGGCAGCTTCCCGACTACGCGAAATATGATCTCTCTTCACTCCGCTTTATTCTATACGGAGGGCAGGAGGTGCCGGTTGAATTTTTACGCAAAATGCAGGCGATGGCTCCGAAAATCGGTACGGGTCTCGGACTTACTGAAACAGCGGGCTTCTGTACATATACCGATACTGACGCAATGATCACAGAGATAGCGAGAAGTATCGGCTTTGAAATGAAGCTCACTCCTATCAGCATAAGAGAACCGATGACAAGAGAAGGATTTGCGGGTAAAGAACTCGCACGCGGCGAGATCGGAGAGATCTGTTTTTCGGGGCCGCAGATATTTCCGGGGTATTATAAAGATGAGGAGAGTACGGCAAAATCTGTATCAAAAGACAGAGTATGTTATACCGGCGACCTCGGGTATTATGACAATGAGGGATTGCACTTTGTAGGCCGGGCTAAATTTGTAATTAAACCAAAAGGCTACCAGGTTTATCCGCAGGATGTGGTAAATCATATATCTCAGAAACTCGGTGCCCGGGCATCTGCTATCGCATGTGTTGGTGTGCCTCATGATATTTATATGGAAGCGATTATGGCTTTTGTTGAGCCTGCTCCCGGGGCAAATATAACTCCAGAAGAGGTAATTGAAACATGCAGTGATATCTCATCATACTCAAGGCCTTCACATGCCGTAATCCTGGAGCCGGGGAACATGCCTCTAAACCGCGTCGCGAAAGTCGATTATATGAGTTTAAAAACCCAGGCTATAAAAATTATAGATGAGCTAAGAGAGAAGGGTGACTGGGACCGCGGCGTTGACAGCTCGGAGTGAGGAGGCCCGGACTATGCTGGTAAATTATATTCCGACATTAAGATCCATTATCCGTAACCTGAACTCTAACACCATGAATAAAAGTATGATAGGCTATACTGTAAAAAAAGATTACGGGCCTTTCGGGCTTGATGAGATCCATGAGTATGTTGATGCAACGCGGGATGATTTTACGAAATACACAGGAGCTGATTCTCCCGCTCCTCCGTTTTTCTTTTCCAAGGAACTCTACCCTATGTTTAAACGGATAATTACTCACAAAGGGTTAAATCTTAATCTTTTAAGAATGGTCCATGGCCAGCAGAGCCTTAAGTCGTATAAAGCGGTATCCCATGATGAAATCATAAACATAGAGATGACAATCGCGGATATAACTGATACGCCTGCCGGCGAACTGCTTCTTGTCAAAACTAAAGGGAGCGCAAAAGGAAAACTGATTCTTGAAGCCGAAACAGGATTTGTCGTAAGGCGTCCGGAAAAAAAGGGTAACGGAAAAACTAAAAGAGAAAAGTATGCGCTTCCGGAATTCTCTGAAAAAGATGAAGTGAAGTTCCTGATTAACACGGTAAAGGGGCAGGAGAAAATGTACGCGGAAGTATCAAACGATACCAATCCGATACACACGAGCACGCTGTTTGCAAAAGCTGCCGGCCTTCCGGGCAGAATACTTCACGGAGTCTGTGTAATGGCCATGTGTACTAATTCCCTCATAGACGGTGTTGCAGGTAAAGATATTCTGAAGTTCCGTGAAGTCTCAGGACGTTTTTCCTACCCTGTGATTCCAGGTGATACCCTAACCCTTGTAGGCTACAGAACTGAGAGAAACGGCCTGCATGGTATTAATTTTAATGTTTATTCCGGGAGCGGAAAGACTGTGATTAATAAAGGGATTTTTTCTTATAACTGAAAGGACTCATCACCCGGCTACGATGCTGTCAGGTAAATTCCTTCCCCGATTTCTCACGGGGAAGGTGCCCGAAGGGCGGATGGGGGAGATGAGTTGATATAACATTTTTCAGAATACTGTTTTTAAAACGAAGTTTTTCCTCTCTCCTCTGTCGCTGAAGCGGCGTCTTGCTCATGAGAATGGGGAAGACAAACAGCGAGTGATAGGAAATTTTCGGATCAGGTTTTATAAATTCAAAAATTCGATATATTTTTTAAAACACATTTTTTCGATATCTATAAGATTTCCGAATGCATCGGTAAAGTCCTCTTGCCCTGATGTAAAAAGTCCATGACCGAAAACTATTGCGCCGCGGCCGGACATAGCAGGAGGGAGAGTCCGTGAAATACCTGTAGGCCCTGTACCAACTTCACCCGGAACAATAGGGATATCGTCAATCATCCGCGTACTGCTGCATTTTATGTGGCATTTGCCCCTGTTCTCACAATCCATTTTATCGCAGAGCATCGACATTATTACTGAATATTTCGGATGACCGTGGAGGATGGATTTTTTATCAGTAAGGCCATAAATCCCTCTGTGAGCTGAGAATTCGCTCGATGACGTAATGGCATTTGTTGTGGAGTTATCAACCGGGCAGGGATCTATACATCCGGAAAGCTCATCAAGCGAACTTCCGGTCTGGCTGATAAAAATTTTATTATTGTACTTAACTGAAATGTTCCCGAAAAAAGAATCAACCATCCTGCTTTCAACAGTGAGTTTCCCTGTCTCTGTAATAGCGGCAATGACATCCTCATCTGATTTGAATGGCGCTTTAATCGCCGGCGAATCAGAAATAGATAAAAGTGATCTGCCATAGGTGGAGACAGCAGACTGATATATTTCATCTACATCTCCGGCCATCATGACCAATCCTTTTTTGTGATAATAGTAGTCAGTCATAAATTTTACATAACATGAAAAGCATATTGAACTGAAAAATATAAATGCCTGTTCCGGGCTGACAGTTCCGTATGTGACAATTCCCCGTCCCGGGATAATGACACCTTTTCTTTTTTTCAGTGAATTGATAATCTCTCCTGCGTGGAAACTTTGAGCAACAGGAATATCGTGTAGAAAAGTTCTTGTCTCTGTGTCGTCAGGCCGTATAAATCCTTCACTCTTGAGCGCATTCTGTGCAAGGTAATTGACTATGGATCTGTACGGTTCAGCTATGTCCGAGAAGAGGATGCTATTAATATTCAACCCGCGGATTACTGTATCCAGCGATTCTCTTTCCGGCCGGCTGGAGTTCCATATTACTTCATCGTCGAAAGTTCCGAATAGAGGTTCTCCTTCAGCACAGAGTCCTGAAGTCACCAGTTTTTCTGTATATTTTAAGGTCAGTTTGTCCATTCAAGACCCAGCTCGCCGCTTTTTTCTTTTGTCGGTTTTCCTTCAGGGGAGAGGCCTCTTATCCTGTAATACTTTCTCCTTGTTTCAAGAAATTCATCCCTGTTTAATGCCGGTATTGAAATCCCGTTGCCGGAAGTTCCTTCGGAGGTAAAAAATCTTTCAGGAAGGTCATCATCAAGGCTTGAAAATCCGTTAAGGGAATTCATTATTCTTTCATTGTAATAAATCCGTTCCCCGGCAGCCATCAGGTCGGAACCAAATATGTCAACACCGGTTACCGCACGGAAAACTTTAGAATACTCTTCGAGGGACGCACCGAAGAATATAAATTTGCATGCAGTGAGAGAGTCTATTACGGCATTCATATCCTCGGCAAGTTTGATAATCCTTGCTTTGCCGCTGAAAGAAAACCTGTCTGTAGCAACCGGTTTGCGGAGAATTTCATGCGAGATCGGATACGCCCTCAGGTGGCATCCTCCTCTGGTTGAGGTTGCATACGCGAGAGCCATGCCGTATGCACCGCGAGGATCGTATGCCGGGAGTTCGAGCCCTTTAACGGACATGGAAGAATGACTGTTCCCGGTAAGTGAGGAGTATTTGAACGAACCGAGTTTAAGTGTTTCACCCTCACCGCGTGAAAGGGAAATATCTTCAAGTATATTCAGAAGATTGAGATTGCCGGGAGTGATTTTATTAATTTCCATATAACATGCGATTGTCGAAGCTGCGGTAATGGAATCCATTCCGGCTTCGTTGCATATATGGGAGGCTTCCATTACTTTTTCGATTTCGGTGTTTCCAATAAGCGCACTGAAGTGTGACATTGTTTCAAATTCAGGAATCGGTTCGCCGTCTTTACTGTTCTTTTTACAGAGGATATGGCATCCGCTGCACCCGGTCTTTTTAGTTTCGTATTTATTCTTATAGTTCCATGCATTCATCTCTTCAGCATGAGAGAATTGTGTCTCCCTGAAATTATCAGTGGGCATCATTCTTCTGCTGTGCATCAGGTCATATAAAGCTCCGGTACCGAACTCTGAGATTCCAAGTTCACCTTTTAAGACAGGAGACGCCGCCACCAGCCTGAATATATCCTCACGGGCTGCAGAGAGCTCATCACTGTTAAAGACCTTTGTTTTACCTGAACCCTCTACATGGATGTACTTAAGCCCTTTTGCCGCCATGACAAGTCCAAGGCCGTTACGCCCGGCAAATGAATGGCCGTCAAATGATATGTTGGCAAACAGTACTCCGTTTTCTGCGGCAGGACCGACAGCCGCGGTTGATCCTTTTTCCGGAAGTGATGCAAAAACTTCAGAGATGGTTTTCCCGTGGAGATGATCCGCATCTAAAAATTCCACTTCACCATCCCTGATTGAAACACCGCACAGAGAGGGACCCGCACCGCTGATTACAATTCCATCCCATCCCGCACGTTTCATTTCAGTACCGAATTTCCCCCCTGCCGATGAATCGCCAACAGTCCCTGTAAGAGGTGACATGGACATGACCGTGAAACGCCCTGATGTTGGAGACTCAGTGCCGACAAGTGGCCCGGTAAAGAAGATCAGCGGCATTTCAGGAGAATCCCATGATCGGGTACACCATGGGCGGAGATACCATCCGGCCATGCCTTTACCGCCAATGAATTCATGGTATATTTTTTCAGGAGGATTCAGTATAGCGGATGATTTATCTGTAAGATTAATATAAAGAACCTTGCCGGTCCATCCGAATAATTCAGGCATATATGTTTATCTGCTTTTAGTATATTGACTTCGAATTTTACAATATTCAGCATCTCTTGCGGCAGAGTAAATTGAGAACCTGTTTTTGCCAAGAAATTTTGCTTCATAAAGCGCGTCATCAGCATTTTTTTGGAGACATTTATATTCTTTCTCTACATCAACTTTTTTCGCTGAAGCATTTATGTTTAACCTGCAGGAGGTGATTCCGGCGCTCATTGTGGTTTTAATCTTCTTTTCATTCTGGTAATGAAACCTGACTTTTCTTGTTTCGTCCAGGATTTTATTAACATAAACTTCAGCCCCGCAGATATCAGTTGAAGGGAGTATTACGTCAATCTCCTCACCTCCGAACCTTATTACATAATCTGTAGGCCGTGAACAATCCCTGATTATTGCACTTACTGTTTTCAGTACCTCATCACCAAGATCGTGGCCGTATTTATTATTGAATTTTGAGAAATCGTCAATATCAAATCTTACAAATCCGATTTCAAGATGAGGGAATTTATTGTTGTGCATAATCCGTGATGCGGTTTTTACAATATCGGTAAGGTAATGGTCATTATATTTTAAAAGTCCTGTTTTTTCATCGATATTTATTTTTTCACCCAGAATTTTATATTTTTCAAGAAGAGCGAAATATTCAAGCTCGTTTTTCCAGAGTTCTTCCAGAATAGAGTCCTCAACTGCGTCTTTTTCAAGGAGCATTGATATAATTCTAAGAGTATTAATCTGAAAATTGTTAAGTTCCGCAGCCATTTTGCCTCTTCTATCAGATCACTGTTCTAGTCTGTCATATCCGCATATACTTTGTCAAAGTTTAGCCTGTCAGGCCGTTTTTACGGGAAGGACATTAAGTATTACGAATAACTGGCATAAAAAATGTATTTCTGTATTTTTTAATAAAAAGATTATAACTATGAAAAGATGTGTAGTCAATGCTTTTTAGTGCATGGTGGAATTATTTTTAAAAGTATGCTTGATTTGTGAATTTTGATTTATTAAATTAAAGCAGGTGTCGATTAGAATAGCAGGTCTCAATTCCTGTTCAGGGAGGAACAGGTGACCGGGAGGTTTTCAATGAATAATCTCATGAAAATGGATGATCGTGAGATACGGCAGGGTAAAATTTCAGGAGATGCTGAAAAGGTAGATGAATTCAAAAAAAGGATCTCTGATGAAAAATATCTTGATCATGCAATATCAAAACTTGCCACTGATCTATCTCATTATCTAACCAAGTAAAGAAACAAAGAAACATGCTTGCGCTGCAGGTGTTTGCAGAACTTAATCAATTAAACTATACATCTCTTTTTAAATGAGATGTATAGTTTAAAAATTTTAAAATGAAGAACCGTCAATGACAGAAAATAATTCATACGAGACATTATTCCGGAATAAAACAATGAAGAGTTATTTCCTTATACTCTTTGCTATTATTGTAATGTTTTTATTTTATATATTCAGATTTTATTTATGGATATTTTTATATTCTTTAATTTTTTATGTCGCACTAAGGCCCCTGCATGAATGGCTGCTTAAATACGTGAAAAAAAGGATATTCAGCTCGTCTCTGATTATATTGATACTTTTAGCTCTAGTTGTTATTCCCTGCATGTTTCTTCTTATTATTCTTTCAGAGCAGATTTATGATCTCTACGGAAAAATTCATTTTACTATAAGTTATGATACACTGAAAGAGATGGGGAATCACCCGCTTGTGGATAAAACTCTTACATTTTTTAACATTGAGAAAGCAGAGGTTGGTCAGAGGATACTCAGTTATTTTAAAGTTACTTCAATGTCGGCTTTTGAGAGTATAACATCCATTGTATCATTTCCGATAAATTTTATTATTAAATTTTTTCTCATGATGCTGATTCTGTTTTTTTTATTTAAGGACGCTTATAATCTGGAGGGTGCGGTTTATAGAATCCTCCCCCTTCCTACAGATCTTGAGGTAAATATTGTAACAAGGCTTAAGGGAGTGATTTATGTTTTAATGCTGGGAAATCTTTTTATAATGCTGCTTCAGGGATTTATGGTGGGGCTGGGGCTTTTTATAGCCGGTATAGATACACCGCTTATCTGGGGCACACTTGCAGCTATTCTTTCGCTTATCCCGGTAATAGGTACAACTCTTATCTGGCTTCCGGCATCTCTTTATCTTTATTATACCGGAAATTACGGTATGGCAGTATTTGCTGCAGTCTGGTGTTTCTCCTGGTATATGGTGCTTGAAAATATTTTAAAACCTAAAATTTTCGGAGACAGGCTTAATTTTCACCCGCTTCTTTTTTTCTTTCTTCTGCTCGGCAGTATTCAGGCATTCAATCTGCCGGGTGTAATAATCGGGCCTATTATTCTTTCTCTCTTTTATTCATTCTGGGAGATATATAAAATTCTTGATGATTATATGCAGAATAAAAGATCGTTTGACGGTAAAGAGAATTCTGCTCAGGGATAAGCTTCTATTTTTTTTCTAAGCCTTTCGCTCAGAAGAAGGCTGGCGCTTCCCAGATGCTCAAGTATGTAACCCGCTTCCATCCTGTAACTGATTATTTTACCGTTTGTCCAGTGGGGCGGAGGCGGCTGGAGATTTGTTATGCGGTCGGCAAGTTTGACCATCCATATTTCACGCGGTTGAAGTTTTATCCTTTCGATTGAATCAGCCATTCTGAGATTTTTATCAAGCTCCCTGTTTTTTGTAAGGGCAAGGACTCCCTCTGCAACATTTTTTCCGAAGTTATATTCTAATTCGGAATATGTTTTTTGTGCATCTTCTATAACATCATGAAGGAGAGCGCATTGAACCGCAAGATCGGGTTTATCAATATCATCAGCACAGACTGCAGTCATAATCTCCATGCATACGCTTGCGGGGTGTATTATGTACGGAAGGTCCGATCCGGGTATTTTCTGATTTCCATGTGCTTCCCCTGCAAACCGTATTGCTTTAAGGTATATATCCTGTGACCAGATTTTATTTTGTACCATAATGAATATCCTGCAGTAAGATTAATATTATTCAATCAATTTGTCAATTTGATTCACAATCGGGCGGTCCGGAATAAAAAGCAGGAGTTTACGGGCAGCGACGATGTTTCGGTTTAATAATAGCAGCACTAAAAAGGCGCAGAGGCTGATTTGCTTACAATAACCTGAAATAGTATATAATTATTTTAATTCTAACCCGGATATAAGATGGAAAAATTTACTGATAATAATAATTAATTTGACATATGAAGAGATAATAGTAATTTTTTTCCGGTTGTAAATTTATTCGTTGGAGGGAAAAGAGATAACAGCAAATAGTTATTTAACTTCCATTCTAATGCGTATAAATAAAAAAAATATATATAAAAATTTTATCCAGGAGGATATTCATGCCTGTTACCAGAAGAAATTTCCTCAAGCTGTCAGGCGCGACAGCAGCCGGGGCTTTTTTGGGAGGAACTTCCTTTCTAACCGGTTGTAAATCATCGCCGGACAAGTTGAAAGGTACAACTGAGAGCACATCCATCTGCCCGTATTGCGGTGTAGGGTGTGGACTTATTGTTTCCGCTCGCAACGGAAAGATTGTAAACATCGAAGGTGATCCGGAACATCCTATCAATAAAGGGAGTTTATGCGCTAAAGGTGCAGCTCTTTATCAGATAGCTTCAAATCCGATCAAGCGAAGACTTGACAAAGTTCAGTACAGAAAACCGGGCGGTAC
>Ga0116171_10001573_pt1 | contig 22455 bp, 20 predicted proteins | sample AD_JPNHW2_MetaG_FD_89798 | JGI IMG/M metagenome (GOLD analysis project Ga0116171, IMG submission 89798) | Active sludge microbial communities of municipal wastewater-treating anaerobic digesters from Japan - AD_JPNHW2_MetaG | ecosystem: Engineered > Bioreactor > Anaerobic > Digestate | place...
ACAACTAACAACTAACAACTAACAACTAACAACTAACAACTAACAACTAACAACTAACAACTAACAACTAACAACTAACAACTAACAACTAACAACTAACAACTAACAACTAACAACTAACAATTTTCGGATTTAGAAGAATTGAGGGTTTTTACAGAAGCGGCTAATAATCTAATAAGTTCCCTACACATTGGACTTAAGCTATTATACAATTCATCTTTAATTAAGTTCGTATCGTGTAGCAAAGATAACCAATATTCAGTTTCATTCGCTTCTTTTAATGCTATACTCAATTTACTGACGAAATCTGCTTTTGACTGTCCAAATTCTGATTCACGTATCATTGCTCCGATTGAAGTTCCAGATCGAAGAAGCTGCTTGCTTAGTATGAATTCTCTTTGATTATTAAGTTTATAACATGCATGGACAATTGCTTTGGCAAATTCATAACTCTTCGACTTTAAAATTGATTCTTTCATTTTGAATGCCTCCTTTTCATTACAAGTTGAACAATTAAGAAAGTTTAAGTAAAGAACTATTTTCCCCCTCTCTCTTCTGTAATTGTTCGTTGTTAGTTGTTCGTTGTTAGTTCATGTGTTAGTTTTTGTTGACAATTCCGCAGCTTGTGAGGAATTTGCAATTGTTGTGGGGCATTAGCTCAGCTGGGAGAGCGCTTGACTGGCAGTCAAGAGGTCAGCAGTTCGATCCTGCTATGCTCCACCAAGATTTTAATTAGTCCATCGGTATTTGATATCGATGGACTATTTTTTTGCTGGTTTCTTTGGATAACTCCCTATAAATGGTTGTTTTCTTACTTTACGTTTCCAGGATTCTCTATCTTCCCTAAGAATAAAATACTCCCTGATGTATTATGTCGAATCATAAAGATAAAAGGATGATCAGCCCTGAAAGTATGGATTTCTCCTGGTTCCCTGCCTCCTTTGGGGAACATGCCTGCTTCTGTGATGGCAGCAGCTTCTGTACCTAATTCATCAACAGATACGAAAGTTTTATGTACCAGATCATGGACATAAGGTTGTGGATTATCTATCATTTTACTGAAATTTGCATTGCGTATATCGAAGGGGGTGGTCATACCCAGATGTCTAAAATTCTTGATCAATCCATCATAACTCTCATCAATCCTGAATTTGGGAAGGAACACATTCACTGTTTGAAAACTCATTCTACTAAGCCAATCATTAAGATTAGTGTTATTGAGCTGGGATTCTAATATTGAAATATCTTCATTTATTTGTGGAAGTAGAATGATCATTGATATTTCTCCCACATAAGGAAGCTGGATAACCTTTAAGGTACCAGTATCAAGGTATTTGTAAAAAGCTTGTCGATCCATCATCATAACAGATTGCGATGCTTTAACATTTCCTTTTTTCTGATAAAAGAAGTTATCTTCTTTTGTGAAGCGTTTCATAAATATAACTGCCCATTCCCCTTTGAAATATATAGCATTAGTAAGCACAGAAACAGTAAGACTGTCCAATGTTCCCGGCTTTACTATTTTGGTGATAGTATGATTGGTTTTATCATCTACCCATTTATTGATTGTGGCAGCTGAATTCACTTTATCTCTAAAATTAAGTGCTATTATCTCTGCATCATAATTATCTTTTGCCATAGCCAGAAACTCTTTTCTAAAATGAGTCTGAAAACGCTTTGCCAGAAACAGTCCATTTGCCATTTTCAATTGAACTGTATCAAATTTCTTGGTTGTGACAATATTATCTTGAAGTTGCTTAAATTCATAATTGAGTGTATCAGTTGGTTGAGTAAAATTGAATGTTGAAGCAATCTGCCTGGCAGTTTGACCACCTGCACCCGCATATAACATGGCAAATATAGTGGAAAGACTATAGGGTGAGAAGAACAGATTTGTATGTTCCTTATTGAGTTCCTTATACATTTTGAAAGCAAATGCATTATTCCCTTCAATGAATTTAGGGTTCCAATTAATCTTTGCCTGTACCATATGTGCTTGTGCCATATCTGGGGATGCACTCTTATGCTGTTCAATTTCTACCGACGGTCTTGATTTTTGTGCATATAAAAAGATGATGGACATTGTAAGTAAGATGAGTATGATGAGCTTTTTCATATTATCTCCAATGAAATAATTTTCTTACGCAATTTACACAAGAGTATAAAATAATACAAGTTAATATTTCGTATAAAACCCAATGAGGAGAGAAAATTTAGAACTGGTTTCGGATTTCATTTTTAGGTTGACCTTTATTACATATAAAAATATGAATGTAGTGAATAACTCTTCCACTTAACATGAAATCTAAAGGACAGAACAGGAGATAAGATGAAAAAGGAATACTTCATTCTACTATTTCTTGTTCTAATTATTTTATTTTCTCTTATTCATGGTTGTAAAAAGAACGATGAGACCACGAATTGGAAACAAGAGCATAATGTTCTGATCAGGAATTTTACTTGGAATGTCGATAGCTCCTTTCATATCTATTTTGATGTTATTAATAATACAGATTCTGCTGTTTATGTGATGGTTTCTGACTGGTACTTGGATGGTATGAAACAGCGATATATACCTAAGAACAATTGGCCACAAGAAAGTACAATAAACAAAATTCTATATATCCCATCTTACCCAAAATTTATTCCACTGAATATCAAGTCACTCATTTACAGAACCCCCTCATATAAAGGTTTTCCTACTTTTGTTAAACTGGCACCACGACAATCTCAAAGAATCCACTTGAGTTTTAAACAAAGCTTCTATAAAATGATTAAACGCACAATTAATCAGATTAAATTTAATATTACTCTGTATTACTTAACGCAAACATTGTGGGAAAAAAACCGTGAAGCTTTTATCTTTTATTACGACAGCAATAACTCTGTAATCGAACCATCTACAAAGCCATGGACATGTTATATCCCTTTTGAACGAGAATCAGTTCATTATGGTATTGTCACTCCGCTCGATTCACATTCGCCACATCCAATATACTTGATACCTGTCACAGGCGAACTAAAAAAAGGATTTTAGCTGTTTTAATTCAAGGAAGAATATTCAGACCACAGCCGGTACTTACTTGATAATGGCTCAAATCTGCGTAAAAGAGTGTTTACCAACTATTCAAGGAGTTTCTCAAGATGAGTAGAATTTATTCAAAAATTGGGTTTGCATTACTTGGTTTTATTATTGGGTATTTATGTGCGATAATCTTTCCTGATTTTTTCAAGCAAACATATACATATGAAACACGAGAAAACTTAATACTGGATAATATCATAGAAATCCCAAAAAATACAATCATATCCAAGATAAGAGTTATGCCCGAGGGATTTACAACTTATGCATTGTACATAAATATAGATAACTGGGATCGAAAGATATTAAAACTTAAAGATGTAGAACGTGGGGTATGGTATAATCCATATTGGTATCGACCGTTAGATACCAGTCATCCTGATTCAACAGTAAAAAAAATACTAATTTATCAAGATGAATAGCAATGGATGAAATTATGGAATTAGGTACCCATAAGAAAAGAATAAAGAAGATATTGACTATAGTATCAGCTTCTTTGGGGATATTAATTATCGTTGTATTTTCTATATTGTACTCGTATGTTTATCATTTTACTGAGAATGGTGGAATATGGAATATCAAAGAGCTGCATTTTGCTAATCAAAAATCACTTTATCTAAAAGTCAGTTATTATGGCGGAGGATTTGGCGACACTCATACATCAATTCGGATATCAACTCACAGAAAAGGAAAAGTATATAGGGGAGATTATGTTTTTCGAGGGAATGGCATTAGTTTTTATTATCAAGTGAATGGTGATACGTTAAATTTATATACAAGTGATAAAATAGATTATGAGCCGGGAAATAATAAAACAGGCATTTCAGTTAAAGTACATGTTCTTAGCACAAGCGAGTCAGTTCTTTTCGATTATTATGGGAAAGGTGAAGGAATGCAAAAAGTCACATCACGACCTAATAATCCTTTTACAGACGAGTAATGCAAAATATGGCAATAAAATTTTGCCTTGCCAATTTGATTTTAACACTTCAGATGAAGGCAGGGCAAGGCATCATGATAATAACACATAAGTTGAACGTCAGAACTTACTTTTAAGGATTTTATATGAGACGAATCATCTATTTATTGCTCTTAGCTTTTACTCTCACTCTTTGCGGATGTGTTGCTTCATATTATGCTTTTGTTCCTGATAAGAAAGAAACTTTTATGCCTTTTAAATCAATAAATGATGATATCAAGACGGTTTGGCCTAGATATCTTATTTATCAAGACAGCACAATTCGAGTTGGATTTTCTGGATATGAACGAATGTGGGGAGATCAAGCTACTTTTGAAATTGTAATCGCTGCAAAGAATGATGGAAAAGTAAGGATTCAGGATGTATCTTTAAAATTATCAGATCAAGAAAACAAAATCATTGAATCCATTCCTTCTACGATTATAACTCCCAATAAAATCTATACAGATATGGATTTCAAAGACATCCCTGATTCTTCAAAAGTAAGTGAAACTGGTATTATTCGAAATAATACTTTTATTTGTGCTTACATTACGCATGATATCATTTATGATAACAAATTGTGTACCTTTATTATACATATTCAATGTTATGAAGAAGGCAAACGGGTTAAAATTGACCGTCAGATGAAATTATATCGAACAGTGAAGACAAGACCTTCTTCTATCTGGGATTTTTTAAATACAATTTAGGGAATCTCCGCCAATATTAAAAAAAGACTGCTTTCAATATTTCTTTACTTTAATAGTAGTGCTTTCTAAAATAGGAAGTAAGAATAGGACATAAAGGACTATCAAAGATAATTCGGGTCTATCTAAAACCAATGATTAGATTATTTCCATTATTCTTATTTTTTCTTGTTTTTATAACAACTTCCTATTGTTACGATAATAATTCTCAGTCTGGTTTGACTGTAGTATGCTTTTCATGCGATTCTACCGGTACTGTGAAACATTATTTTCATTCAGATGAAAGTATTTATGTAGGATTCACGATAAAAAAAAACATCCGGAAAAGCCATAACATATCAGGTTTTCGATAAAAACTATTATTTTGATCTTGATTGGGATAATGCCATTCAAAAAAGTAATCCAGACGATGACTGGTATCCTCTTCTCGGTCTAAGTCATGGAAAGCGGGTCATCTATCCTGATATAAAGTATACAAAAATTAATAAAGTACTGAATCCTAATGACTCGATTTCCTATTATGAATGTTATCCGACATTAAATCCTCTAAGTAATGGGCTGTGGAAAATAAGATTCCTATTTAAGTTGGATTTTGGAAAAGAGCTTAATAGATGCTTTGACATGGAAGATACAACAATATTGGTTTCAATTTATTAGAGATAAATTTGAAGACCATGAGGCTTCTACGTGAATCGATTGATATCTTCGCTACCAGCCCCTGATAACAACTATTTGAAAAGACCGCTTTTACGGTCTTTTTCTTTTACTTATTATTATCAGGTTACACAATTTAATTCTTATTTCACAATGTTTGGTATGTTTATAACATGCTATATTTTTATAAGAACATAATGTGCTGTAAAAGGGGGCTATGTGAATGTTCTCTTAATCTCTCCACCTGAAAAGTCATTAGGTTTTGCTTCGATCAATTCAGGAACACAAATACTTCAAGGAATACTCTATGTTGCTGCGGCAGCGAAACGTGCAGGTCATCAGGCGCTGGTCACAATTGCAGATAAAAACAACATCCGAGAAGAGATTGAAAAATATCAGCCACAGATTGTCGGTTTTACCTGTGTCACTATGAATTATTTATCCGTAAAGGATACGATACATACATTGAAAAATGAGTTTCCTCATATATACACGATTCTGGGTGGACACCATGCAACATTCATGACGCATGAGATATTCGCTGAATGTCCTGTCGATTATATCTGCCGTGGTGAAGGAGAAGTATCCTTTCCTGCTTTATTGGACTCACTGGAAAATGGCAATCCTTATCCTACCATTGAAGGGATCGCCTACCGCAAGGATGGACAAGTACACAATGCCGATAAAATCACATTATTGGATAATCTCGATGATTTACCCCGGATCACATATGATTTGGTCGCTCCGGGTTTAGGATTTAGTCCGAAAATTGTCTCCAGCAGGGGATGCCCATTCAACTGTTCTTTTTGCTCAATATCAGCATTTTACCAGGGGAAATGGAGACAGCGCAGTGTTACCGATGTCATGGATGATGTTGAAATTGCCTATCGGGAAGGGCATCGCAAATTCTGGTTTCATGATGATAACCTTACAGTCAGGACTGACTGGGTGCGTGAATTCTGTCGTGAACTTGATAAGCGGAAGATGAAAATTACGTGGAACTGCATGTCGCGCATCGATACCATCGTCAATGATCCTGATTTGATCAAGACTATGGCGAAGGCTGGTTGTGTGCAGATCAATATTGGGATTGAGAGCGGGATCCAGGAAGTCCTCGATTCATATCAGAAAAAAACAACGTTGGATCAGATCCGGCAGGCAGCAAAGACACTGAGAAAATCGAACATTTTTTATCTGCTTTTCATGATCCTTGGTTCAGGAGACCAGTACGATACTCCGGAGTACATTGACCAAAACATTCGATTCTTTGAATCTGTACCTTTTGATATGCTGACTATTTCGATCCTGACACCGCTTCCCGGTACAGCATTTTATGAGAAGATCACGTCAGAAGGCAGGTTAATCAGCAGGGATTGGGACAAATATGATATGCTGCATTGCGTATATCAACCAACTGGGGTTTCACCGCAGGAAATGGAATCCTGGATGCCCAAAGCATATAAGCGTATCTATTTCAAGCGTGGTCTCAAGAATATATCATCTTTGATGTTGGGTTTTAGAACAGGATTATACAAACCCCGCCGTATCTTCAATTTTCTCCGTTTCGTTCTGTCCTACGCCACAGAAACTAAAAGCCTGGATGAATCCTTGAGACCTGGCCAAAAAAAAACCTAATGTCCAGGTAGATAGGAAATCCATTCAAATTTCTTTCTCTGTTCTAAATAATTTTCATCACTTTGATTCTTCGCTGCTTCCCTTTCAAAAGGATTGCCGTTATACCCGTATTTGAACCAATAGAACAGATAAAGAAAAAAGAAACCTATGATATAGAGTTCCTTTTGTTGCGCAAAGTGGATCTTCTCGTGATTGATGATGATATGATCTGGATATTCCCCTTTGTAAAAGAGAAAAGGAATAAGGGCAAGTGCGTCGTACTTGCCCCATGGAATTAATCTATTTTGTACAAAGATTGTACGCGATTTCACTTATTTATCCCGTTGTTTCTTCTTCCCGTGAATCTTGGCTGTGACAGGTGTGCCGAAATACTTGGCATTATTCAGGGCGCGAAGCATTTGCTTATCAAAAGCAGAATCCAATTCCACTAATGTATCCTCTGCTCCAATGCTGATATTCCCTATTTCAATTCCCCTGGCAACATGAAGTCTATTGATGAACTTCATCAATTCACGCTTGGTCAGATTTTCCCGATATCCGATGTTCAGTTTGTAGGTGCTGAAAGAAACACTTTGTTTTCTTTCCGGTTTTGCATCGAATTTCTTTTCATTAACCATGTCGAGATCTGCTGCATCCTTGTAATATTCAAGGAATCTGTTGAATTCGACCGCAACAAATCTTTTAATGAGTTCTTCATTCGTCATCCAGTTCAGTCTTTTATACACATTCTGCAGGAAGGGATTGATCTGCTCTTCATCGATCTCGATATTTTCCATCGTATCGATCAGATTGAATAACTGCTTTTCACAGATTTCCTTCCCCGTCGGTACATGAGCATAGGTGATTTGTTTGCCGAGTCTTTTTTCTATCGCCTTAAGTTGACCCATTTCCCTGCTGTGAATGATCGTAATGGAAATTCCGTTTTTACCAGCTCTGCCGGTTCTTCCTGAACGATGAATATAGAGATCCGTCTCGGTAGGTGCTTCATAATTGATGATGTGAGTGAGATCATCCACATCGAGCCCGCGGGCAGCAACATCAGTCGCAACCAATAACTGTAGATATTTGGTACGGAAACGGTTCATCACCAGGTCACGCTGTCCCTGTGAAAGGTCGCCATGCAATTCATCGGCATTATATCCATCCTGCTGGAGTTTATTTGCCACTTCCTGTGTCTCATTTCTTGTCCTGCAGAACACAATGCCATATATATTCGGGTTAATATCCACGATACGCTTCAAAGCCCTGTATTTGTCTTTTGCCTGGACTTTGTAGTAATAGTGCTGGATGCTCTCTACTGCCTGGTCTTGTCTGCCAATACTGATCTGATGGGGTTCCTTCAGGAAGGTGTTAGCCAGTTCCTTCACATCTTTCGGCATGGTGGCTGAAAAGAGTACAGACTGCTTATCATCCGGAGTATGACTCATGATGCTGAATATTTCTTCCTTGAATCCCATGTTCAGCATTTCATCCGCCTCATCGAGGATCAAGGTCTTCAGGGCATGTAGTTTCAGAACATTCTGTCTTAGCATATCAAACACTCTTCCGGGTGTTCCAACTACAATATGCACACCACCTCTAAGTCTATCCTTCTGCGTGGCAATGGGAGCTCCGCCATAGACGGCGCAAATCCTGATTGTCGGCATATACTTGGAGAAACTTTCAAAATCCCTGGTGATTTGCATGCATAATTCACGTGTGGGACAGAGGATGAGAGTTTGTACTTCGATCCGTTCGGCATTGGTTTTTGTGAGTACAGGAAAGCCAAATGCGGCAGTCTTACCAGAGCCGGTCTGGGATAAGGCGATCAGGTCTGTATCGTTTTCAAGAAGCCATGGAATCGCTTCCTGTTGAATTGGTGTAGGTGTGATAAAGTTCAAGTCTTGAATTGCTCTCAATATGACTTGTGGGAGTTGCATTTCATTAAAATTCATGATTTCCTTCTTATTTTGTTAAAACCATGAATAATTGCGATGGATATCTGTCAAAGGGAATGCTTATCCAACTCCTTCAAAAAAAGATGGATACACGTTCAAACCTTCTGATACTCTATATCAAGGTATTTGGTTTATTTTAAATAAAGTACCTTACCGGTGAGACTTTTGGATTTCCCTGTCACCTTGATTAAATAAACTCCGCTTGCAGATAACTCACCATGGTTATCTCTTCCGTCCCACTCAATGACGTGTTTTCCTAAAACATATTGCTGTTTCTCTATGTTTCGAATATGCTTACCTCGAATGTTATATACATCCACGGATATAAAATCAGGGGATTTCAATTCAAAGGAAATATTCGTCGAATTGCCGAAAGGATTGGGGAAAGTCATCAGTTTTCGGACAGGAGCAGGAGATGTATTATCGTCCACGGGTGTATTCACAAAAAAGGTCTTGGAAGTTGAGTATGTATCACCATCGATTTCAACGGACAAGAAAACTTCCTTCTGCCCGGGAGTGGTAAAAATCCAAACTGGATCCTGTTGCGAGCTCTGAATGATATAAGGATTATCAAAATACCAATGCCATGAGGTCACATCACCCACCGACGTATCTGTAAACTGGATCGGTTCATTCACTTCCCCTACCTGGCTGTAGGCGAAATCGGCGGCAAATGGTACCGGTGTATATGTGAATGCCTGCACATTTGACCAATTACCCCAATCAGTATTCTGACTGCGGTACCTGATTTTCCAGAAGTAGGTTTGTCCCTGATCTAATAAGCCAAAGGGAACGGTTAAGCGTTTCAGGTCGATTCCAGCATTGAGATTCGTAGGTGTGTAATCAGGTGCACCTGAATCCCCGTAGAAATCCACCCAATCCCTTGTTTTATCAACAATGGTGGGATTGAATGTAGGAGAAGCAGAAACTTGAATCTGTGATGACATCAGAACCATATTCGAATAAGGAATGGCAGCATTTGAAACTAATTTGACCAAGCCGTCAGTCGGCGCTTTGGCAGAGAGGGCTGAAACCTGGTATGAGATCGTAGTAACAGCCTGAGACCAGGTATCTATTTCTTCATTCAGTAATGGAAAATGCGAATTCCCCAAGGAATAAACCCTTGCATCATATGTATGATTATTAAGATCAATATCCAGGATTGTGTAATTCCAAAAATCCATAGCTACCTGGATTTCCGGATAATCCTGCTGATCAGCATCATTCCCCCATTGATCCAGGGGCGCTCCTCCACCACCCGCTAAAAGAAGTCGAGTTCTCCCCCACGGGGTCGTACCTCTTTCAAATGTATGCGCATGACCATACGCGAGAAGGCATGGTTTTGAAATGACATTAAAAGCAGGTAATACGGAATTCTGAACCCAATTATTGTTTTCTGAAGGAAGTATTTCGCTATGCCCGAAATGATGTGTAACTCCAAAGACGAAGTCTATGCCATCATCAGTTGCAGCGGTGTTGAGCTGATCAGATACCCAATTCAGTTGCGTGTCGCCTCCGATGTTTGAATCCATGAAGATGAATTTGGAGTTGGCAAGATTAAAAGTGAAATACATTTTCCCTTCTGGACCTGCAATTCCTTCTGTTTTCATGAAATCATAGAAATTCTGGTTTTCACCTTCGTGGTTACCAGGTGAAACCATGATCGGTATGTAGGCGCTCAGGGGACTGAATGGAATAAAAAACTGATCTACAAAAGGATCTGGCTGACCTGCCCATTCCACCGTATCACCAGTATGGCAAATCAGATTGATCATATGACGCCAATCTTCTCCATACAAGTCCCTGCATTTATCCTGAATGGCAGTGACAAGATTCTCCAAATCCGAGACATTCGTTCTTGTATCACCGATAAAGATAATCCTTAGGTGTCCATCGATTGTATTCGATTCAGGGATGGTCTGAAAACTATAGATATCGGATACTTGGCTTCCTGTTATACATTTATAATAATACACAGTATTGGGTGAAAGATTCTGAAGATTTGCCCAATGCCACTTGATCTCATCTGAAAATACATGGACATCACCCGATTGAGACATGCCAAGGGCTTCTGAAGTACCATATTGGACAGTAGATTCGGTACCGGATGCAGCCAACCAGCAAACATACATCGATGTTGCCGAAGGAGTTTGGAGATAGGGATGCATCTCATCTGTTTGAGCGAATATAAGAATCGGGAGAAGTAGGATGACCAATGTTAGATATCGTATCATAATACACCTCATGATATAGATATAATCGAGGCTATTGAGAATTATTCTCTTATGAACGATATGAAACTTCTATCTCATTTGTCAAGAAAGCATTTCTTCCAAAGTTGTATTCAGTGACCAGTAAATCTGTTTCACGTCCTCACTGTTTACCGTAAATGGATTATTTGCCATGTTTCGGCTCGTCATCACTTCTGTCAGTTTTTCCATGATGAATTCATCCGTGATTTCCACTTCATAAGACATATCGAGCAGTTTCAGCCAATCATAGAATTGACCTCGGGAAATCTGGAGATAATGGAAAAGATCATCCAGTTCCTGTTGAAGAGTGGGATAGTAAAGATCCATCACACCCTTCAACACGATACCGTTTGCAAGGCCATGGGATAAACCGAATTCCGTTGTCAGGGGATAACCGATTGAATGCTGTAAAGTCGTACTGGTCTGGGCAATCACCATACCACCATAAAGAGCAGCCTGCATCAGTGCTTCCCGATATTCAAGCTCTTCAGGCATGCGCATTGCGTGAATCAGATGATTGTAAATCAGCTCGATTCCCTTGTGAATAAAAGGATACATAAGAGGATTTCTCTTATTGGAGTAGATTCCTTCCAGTAAATGACTCAATGCATCCACAGCCGTATCCCTGGTAATGGTACTCGGCAAGGACAATGTATATTTCGGATCAACAATGGCAATTGTTGGGAAAAGGTGATCGGAACCGAATCCAGCCTTTTTCCTTGTAAAGCGGTTCGAAAGCACACTAAATTGAGTGACACATGATCCTGTACCTGCCGTAGTCGGTACAGCAACAATGGGTAAGGCTCCCTTGATACGGGAAGCATCTGTGATATCTTCACCATGTAGGTCATTGAATACGGCACCGGCAATTGCCTTGGCTGAATCCATCGGGCTTCCGCCACCTATACCAATGACAAAGTCACAATGTTCTTCCCTGCAGACATCTGCACCTTCATCGACCATGCTGATTTCGGGATTGGAATTTACACGATTATAGATTTCATAAGGAATGTTATGCTTTGATAATATAGCCTTGATATCGGCTAAAGCACCTGAACGTTCAGCTGATGAGTAGCCTGTAACAATGAGAGCTTTTTCCCCAAGTTCCGCTATCGCTTCTCTTCCTTCAGTATGATTGTCCTTACAGAACAATACCCTCGTGGGAGAATAAAACGAATGCATATGTCCACCTTCAATTCTTTTTCTTTGCTTATCTATTTGCACATGCTGTACCATTTTTTCATACCTCTCTTTTTATCAGGACCAGATAGTCCCCAAGGTTCTTAAAACCAAACTTTTCGTACAAGTGTTTGGCAACCAGGTTTTGTCGGTCAACTTCCAATTTTGCCTGGTATCCGAGTTCATGAGCATATCGGATCGATGCTTCCAAGAGTAAGTGTGACAAACCTTTACCTTGATATTCGGGAGTCATTGCCATGTGATGAATGTATAACCTTCGATAGTCATGTGTCAGCCAAACTGTACCTATGATTTTCTCATTTTCGATTAACGAAAGAATTTTCCCCCCGTGCTCAATCGTACGTTGAACCACTTCAAAAGTGTCGCCACGAGCAGGATTTCCCACACCCGTTCGTTGCCATATCTCTACAATTTGTTGAAATACATCAACATCAAAGTGTTCCGATAATCTTACCATAGAAAACTCACTTTCTCTTCCTTGAATTTGATAAATATTCGATTGTTCATTAATGGATTCGTCAAGGAATAACCTTAGAAATGAAACCATGAACCTGTGTTTTCTTATTGACATCGTGATTCGGAATTGCATAAATGCTCTATTGACGCATTTTATTATTAGAACCTTGAACCAAGGAGATATTATGAAATCCTTATCTTATGTTCTTCTATTAATTCCCATATTATTACTTTCCGGGTGCGTTTCCATGGGAAAGTACAAGACGCTGGATCAGCAGAAAATCGATCTTGAAATCCAAAAAGGCATGCTTTCGGAAAGGGTGGACAGCCTTGTGACGGAAGTACGATTGCTCTCAAAGGCATTGGATGAGCAAAAAGCACTGTTAGTGAAGGAAATTGGTCAAAAGAATGCAGATTTGAACCAGCAGCAGGCGGAATATGACCGTCTTGAGCAGGAATTGAAAATGAAAACCGCTCTCCTGAACGCAAAGAATGATTCCCTTATGGCTCAGACTACTATTTATGATCAGCGACTGAATCAGTTACAGGCAAAACAGGCTGAATATGAAAATATGGTACGTGATAAGGAACAGGAATCCAAAAATTACCAAGCCTTACTGAACAGCCTGAAATCCGAGCTAAATGATAAGTCAGTTACAATTCAGAATTTAGAGGGAAAACTCACAGTCACATTCGTGAATGAGGTTCTCTTTGAATCAGGCAGTGCTTCCATTTCTTCTAAGGGAAAGGCAATTCTGGATGACTTCGCAAGAGGAATGAAAGATAATCCCGGTTATCGTATCAATGTGATTGGACACACTGACAATGTGGGTATCTCAGGACTTCTTGCTAAGACTTATCCTTCTAATTGGGAATTATCAACTGCCCGTGCGGTTGCCGTTGTCCGATATTTATCAGAAAAATCCGGAATGACACCTGAGAATCTGCATCCAGAAGGACAGAGTTATTATGCACCTGTCGCTTCTAATGATACAGCAGAAGGAAGAGCAAAGAACAGACGCGTGGAAATCGTAATTGTTCCCATTGCCAAGACTGCTCAGAAGTAACATTATTGCCGGATATTGCAGATCGATTAGTTAGGTGGTTCATACAGAATCAGAGAATCCTGCCTTGGAGAGATAATCCGGAACCGTATAGAGTATGGGTTTCTGAGATCATGCTGCAACAAACCCGTGTTCAGACGGTGCTCTCGTATTATCATCGCTTCATGGAACAATATCCTTGTATCACAGCATTAGCAAATGCTTCGCTTGAAGATGTCCTGAATTCATGGCAGGGTCTGGGATATTATTCGAGAGCGAAGAATCTTCACAAAGCGGCAAAGATCATTCAAGACCAATATCATTCAATATTCCCTCAGGAATACGATGAGATCTTGAAGCTACCCGGTATTGGAAAATATACTGCTGCTGCTGTTCTATCAATTGCTTTCAACCAACCCTTCCCAGTTGTTGATGGAAACGTGATGCGGGTTATCTCAAGACTATTCGGAATTTCTACTAATCTTCGATTACCCAAAACGGTCAAAATGATTGAAATGCACTTGAATAGCATCTTTCCTGCAAAGAAGGCATCGGATTTCAACCAGGGTATGATGGAATTAGGTGCCCTGATTTGTTTGCCTCAGAATCCCAAATGCGAAAAATGTCCGATCAGCATGTTCTGTGCTGCTTATAAAACAGGCAAACAAGCAGATTATCCAAACAAATCGATTCAACCCAAGCCAAAGGTCATTCACAGAACGATCGTGTTAATTCGCAAGAAGGACAAGTATCTTGTACATAAACGCAACGAAAAGGGGCTTTTAGCCTCCATGTGGGAATTTCCGGGTGTAGATTCCAATGAAAGGACTGCGATCAGCAAATTTGAAACTGAATATGGTTTTGTGATTGATTTACATCATAAACTATTCGATACTGATTTCACCTTCACGCATCGCATTTGGAAAATGAGTGTATATGAAGCAAGCATCAGGAATGAACTTGATGATTCCAACGATTGGAAATGGCTTTCCTTTGCAGAAATGACGACTTATCCCTTCCCCAAGGCATTCAGTAAGATCATGGAATACTGCAAACAACTTTCCTGAGTAATAATATATTCATTCATCAATGGTATAAGAGAACCCTGATACCACCTCTTCCGTCTGCAACATAAACATAATCATCACTGAAAGCAACATCGAAGATACGATCCTTGCCCCTATATGAATTGGATTCCATTGGTCTTTTCGGGTAAGACACATCTAAAACCCGCAGACCACCTTTACCTAAACATACAAATGCAGAAGTACCACGAATCCGAATACTTTGGACTGGAAATGGGTATGCAGCCTGTGTAACGATGTAAGGCTTATCGGGATTCTTAATGCTCATGACGATCACGGAATTCTTTGTCCCGATGAGAGCAAAAGTATCCTTCACGGCTATACATCTTGCATCTAATATCTGATAGTTCGATCCCTTGGCAACAGGAGCAGATAGATCGGAAGCATCGATCACAACAAGACCGAATTTATTCAATGCATATATCAAAGGCCATTTTACATCAAGTGCCTTTAATCCCAAATAATCATGAAAATAACTGATCACTCGCCCAATACTGCCATGTCCCAATTCCACGATTTGCAGTCCTGTATCAGCATCTGCAATGTAGAGAGTGGACCCCTGTCGCGCTGAATTTGTCCCATTAAAGGTTTGCACATGAATGATCTTTCCCGTCTTGTTTGTATCATCATTTTCCTGGAGTGCAAGTTCCATGGGTCCAATCACGATCATATCATAAGGTGGTACAGGTTCGATGGAGTTGAGATCTTCATTGGTCTTGAATTCAGTCACAAGTTTTGGATGGGATATATTATTCGCAGAATAGACCTTCAAGAGTGAATCCCCATATACATACAGTGTATAATCCTCTATGGCAAGTCGAGATGCATAGGGTACTTTCACAGTGTCGATTTCGGTCAGGAATTTGTAATTCTCATAAGCAGCAAGTTCAGAGACACAGAGGATTAGAGTACTGATAATCAGTAACAGACGAAACCATTGGTTTGTTTTCATAATGCCCGCTATTTGTTTATTTTTTTTGGTTCCAGAGATTCAATCAAACGCTTGATCACATCACGAGATTTCATCCCTTCTGCTTCTGCTGCAAAGGATATGATCACCCTGTGCTGCAAGACAATCATGGCGACATGCTTCACATCATCGATGGAAGGAGTCAGCCTGTTTTGAAGTGCAGCCCTTGCCTTCGCTCCCAGGATCATATATTGGGAAGCGCGTGGTCCAGCCCCCCAGTTCACCCACTGCTTAATAAAATCAGGGGCATTCTCATCGTTTGGTCTGGTCGCACGTGCAAGTTTCACGGCAAAATCAAGTACATGATCACTCACAGGAATTTCCCGTACTGCGTGCTGTATGGCGATGATATCGTTTGAATGAAGGATCGATCTCACGTTCTGATCGATCGTCATCGTTGTTCTTTTAACAATTTCTCTTTCTTCATCATAAGTTGGATAGTCAATATTGATATTGAACATGAAACGATCCAACTGGGCTTCAGGCAATGGATATGTACCTTCCTGCTCAATGGGATTCTGAGTCGCCAAAACCAGAAACGGTTGTTCGAGACTGAACGTCTCATTCCCAGCAGTAACCTGGTACTCCTGCATCGCCTGTAAAAGTGCTGATTGAGTCTTCGGGGGAGTACGATTGATCTCATCCGCAAGTATCATATTGGCAAAGACAGGACCTTTAATATAATGAAAGTACCTGTTTCCATCGGCCTTGTTCTCGGTAAGAATATCCGTACCCGTAATATCGGAAGGCATGAGATCAGGTGTAAACTGGATTCGGTTGAATTTGAGATCAAGCGCTTTGGCAAGAGTTGAAATCATGAGTGTCTTCGCCAGTCCCGGCACTCCTTCCAAAAGGATATGTCCGTTGGAGAATAACGCAATGAGTATATTCTCGATTACTTCATCCTGCCCGATAATGACCTTTTTTATCTCATCCAGAATGGTCTGTCTTACGACGCCCATTCTTTCCAATACTGCTAATTGTTCATTGGGATTCATCATTCAGTTCGTCTCCTCGATTCAAGAAATCTATGTTCTTAATCCCTGCATAACTCAGGGATATGATGCCAAAAACTGTCATGATGACCGCTGTCAGCACATGTGCAAATGCCATGATCGCAGCCATCTCTTCCTTCAACAATCCAAAACCCACAGCAAATATGATGACCATCATCCATTCGTTACTTCCCAACTGCGCAGGCGGTTGTGGCAGAACATAGGATAGATTGATCAATGTGTAGCCAAGCATGATGATTAAAAAATCAACATGCAGATTAAAGGCAAGGAATATAAAATTGAAATACACCGCATCCAGGACAATCCCCAATGCTGTGAGTAATATCACAGGCAGCAATAGATAAAGATGATTGTGGAACAACCCCGTACCTTCCACAACAAGTTCTATCACCCGATACACCTTCCCCTTCAAGCGTTCAGGCAACCAGAAAAAGAACTTCTTCAGAAAATTGGAGACATGTCCATGTGCCTTTGCCGCCAGGAGAATGATCCCGAAACCAATCAGGAATATGACCAGAAGCAATATCAGCAGGATGATGATCACTGGTGATAATTCCAATCTTACAAAAGGGATGAGAATCAGGACAAAGAATATCCCCAGGGTATCGAAAACCTTATCCACAAAAATGGATGGAAATGATTTCGTATATGGTATCTTGTTTGATTTTTTTAGAAAATAGGATTTTGCAACTTCACCGGCTCGTATGGGAATCATGTAATTCAGGAAATTACCTGCCATGGCATACAGGAAAGTGCGCTTCAAACTGACCTTGAAATGGGTATTGAGCAATATACTCCAGCGGGTGGCACGGATAAAGTATGCACTAATATAGAAGAGCGATGCATAAACCACATAATTGATACGAAGATTCTGAAGATATTTCATCATCTGCTCGACATTCACATAGGATGCCCAAACACCCAGCAGAATCATGCCGATCAGTATTCCAACGATGATGGTGATGATGTTCTTCTTACTCATGATTCACTCTGGGGACAAAGAGGAAATATCTGTGGTGTGCCCAAATCCTTTTCCAGAAGACCGGTGCATAATTTTCCAATATGCTGAAAGAGAGCATTTTATCTTCAAACTCAGGATCGAGACCCTTGTAATAATTCAGGATCGTCACTTCCTGAACTTCCTTTTCTTTCTTTTCAATTTTGATCCCTATTTTCCCTAGGAATTCTTCTTTCAGCATCCCAATGTCAGGCCATGGCGGACAATCAATATAAGCACGATCGATGCATTTCCAACCCAATTCATCCATTTCATGGAGAATATTATCGGGCAGAATGTTGCATTCTTTCAGATACTTGTCTAATTCTTCCCTACCCTGATATTTCTGTGATAAATACCCGATTCCACTCCTGTTGGGTACACAAAGCAGGATCAACCGGCTTGTTACTCTTGTTAACTCATGGAGAAAATCAGATAAGGATTCCGCAAACCAGAGAGCGGAAAAATTCCAGGACATTTCAAATTGCTGATCTGCATATGGTAATTTGCCGTACTGTTCGAGATAATCGATTTGAAGAGGTAGATTCAGATCTGCCCAAGTCTTCCTGATCAGATCAATCCTTTCCTGGTCATGGTCACCAAGAGTCACAGCGCATCCCTTCTTTGCCAAGGCAACAGAATTGATTCCTGACAAACCAGTAAAACCAAAACTGGGTACTTCAAGAACGGTGCTGAATTTGTATTTTGACTGAAGTTGAAGGAGTTTGCGGTTCAGGATGATTCTTTCGTATGAAGATCCTAATCCTTCATGAGGATTGCCATAATACTGTTTCCAGGTATGCAGTATCGGTATTGCCATCTTATTTCGTCTGAAACCAATTGATCACAGATTCAAACGTGGGAATCGTAAGAACAGGTTTGAGCTGAAGGTCATGATAAATATCGGTGACATCATACATCCAACTCTTCGATATCAGTTGAAATCTGCTTGTCCAAAGTTCATTATGAAGTTTTTTGGCTATCTTTTCACCCAGGGCAAAATACTTCTGATCGATCACATACCTTGCAGGATAATCCTCATTGGTCAATCTTCTGCTGATAAACTGAACCAAGTCATGAATTTTAAGAGGTTCCCGATCCGCCACATTATATGCCATCCCCGGCGCGAAATCATATTCCACCAATCTCACAAATGCTTCTGAGAGAAGATTGACATCCGCCAAATGGATCCAGACAAGTTTGTCAGGAAGAAACATCAGGTGGTGTTTCACCAATCTCACCAATGTATATGGGAAACCATAATCACCCGGTCCATAGGTGATCGAGGGACGAACAATGGCGGCTTCCAAACCATCCATCACATTGTGTTGGATGATCGCTTCTGCATGGATCTTTGTCTTGTGATAGTAATTATCTTCCTGCCTTTCCGTCTGATTTGTGGCTGGCAATTCATTGGGTGCGGCACCAAATACACCAACGGAAGAACAGTAAATTAGCTTTGTGTGGTTATTCAATGCGGCTTCGGCAATTACCTGGGTTGCCGTTACATTCGAACGGAAGAAATGGTCTCTATCCGCATTTCTCCCGCCTCTTAAGGCACCGATATGAAGAATGCAATCAAATCGATTCTCTGACAGATACCGTTTCAAGTTCTTCGTATCAGATAAATCGATGTGGGCAAAATGAATCTTATCCTTGAATTGTGTAATACGGGATTGGTTTGTTTCCGGTCGGATCAGGGCAGTGATGTCATTGTATTGATCACACAGTTTTCTTCCCACATGCCCCCCAATGAAACCGCTTATACCGGTAATGAGTATCTTTTTATCCATATATTATCCAAACAGTCGTTTCAGAAAAGACTTTTTTCTCCTTTCATTTGTGATATCAACGTAACGATAAGGAATATCAGATCCAGCAATCATTTTACCGGGAAACACCTTCGTCAGCAAGTCTGCTGTGAGTTCATCAATACTCTCCGCAATAATGGCACGCGCAACATGCAGGCTGTAATAAGGATTCTTGCAATGGTCATCGGAAGCAACAAAATGCACCCAACCATTTTCGAGCAATCCCCAGGCTGCTTGTTTGACCTTTCTACCGTAACCGCCTAACAGACTCGCAGCATTCACTTGTAAGTAAACATTTCGATTGATCAAATCATCGGCTTCGGAAAGATGATGAATCACATTCACATATCTTTCTGCGTGGGCTAAGATAGGTTTATACCCCTTGCGAACGATTTGAAATAAATTCTCCTTGAAATCAGTCGGAAAAGCATTTAAGTCCGTTTCAACCAGAACATAGCGAGTTCCATTCATGGTTAGATTGTAATCCACAATATCATTCGCCACACCAGGTGCAAGATACACTTCATAACCCTGATACAGGTCGATCTCATTATCATCGGACAGTGCTGCACCTTTTAGTGCCTTGAACTTGGGGGTCAGAATATTTGAAGTATTATCATATGAGCCACGCATATAATGTGAAGTGAGCACAACTCCCTGGACTCCAACTTCCTTCATCATTCTCAATCGCGCAACAGATAATTCCAAATCTGTAGATCCGTCATCTACACCCACAAGGAGATGTGTGTGTATATCAATCATATCTTCTCCCGATCCGTGCCTGATAGTATATGACAGAATAGGATATTCCCCATTCCGATTTGTATATGCATCTATGAACCAGAATTATGGCAGTCTTTCCTTGATCATATTGATGAATTCAATCATGATCTCATTATTCTTCATGTTCTTGATCATCCTGTATGAATCATCCAGAAGTTTCTCTGCCGTCTTTTTAGCCTTATCCAACCCCAATAAGCCGGGATATGTCATTTTATTGTTTCTGTAATCCTCGGGTTCCTTGCCCAACAATTCAAAAGCACCCACTTCATCCAGGATATCATCGATGATCTGATAGGCAAGTCCAATATTCAAGGCATAATTTCCGAGTGTGATCGCCAGATTCTCATCCGCATCATACAAAATACAGCCCATATCCGTGGCTGCCTGCAGCAATGAACCTGTCTTTTTCAAATGGATATACCTGAGGACATTGATTCGAATCGTCTTTTTTGTGGAGATCAGATCAACAGTCTGACCACCGATCATGCCTCTTGTCGATACGGCACGGGCAAGTGTCTTGATACAGGCAATGGACTTATCGGGCTCGGGTATATCAGTCAATACCTCGAATGCTTTGGTAAGAAGTGAATCCCCTACCAGAATGGCAGTCGCATTGTCATATTTTTTGTGTGTCGAGGCTTGACCTCTTCTCTCGTCCGAATTATCCAGACTGGGCAGATCATCATGCACAAGAGAGGCATTATGCACCAACTCTATGGCGCAAGCGGCTGGAATTGCAGGAATCAGGTGCTGCACATTCTTCCTTCCCTTCAGCATTTCATAGACTGCAAAGAGAAGAATGGGACGCCACCTCTTGCCTCCCGAGAATACGGTATAACGCATTGCTTCGTGTAAAATTTCCGGCATTTCATTTGCTGGAGCCAGATACTCATTAAGTTTGTCTTCTAAAATTTTCTGGCGTGACTCGAAGTACTTTTGTACTAACAATTGTTACCTCTCTTCCTTGCACATGAACAAATCTATTTCCCAATTTAAACATAATTCAGCATGATATCGTAGAATTGTGCATTTATATATATTTTTAATCATTGTCAAGTTTTATATGCTACTGTACCTCTTTAACTTCTAAATCATCCGCCTGACTTCCAACATTGTACTCATAAATTTACCGGAACTTGTCCAATGAACAACCCTTAAGCCTCTCCCAAGCCTCTCTTAAGATTCCCTTAACCCTCTCTTAAGATTTAAGGGATGGATAAGTGAGATTTGGGAGATAGTTTCGAATTTTTTATATCTCGTTTTATGGTAGAATATATGTCTCCGGTATGAAGTTCTTTCTGTGAAGAATATAAATACAAAAAGAGAAGGCTGTTGCCAGCCTTCTCCTCTTATTAATCGGGTCAATTAGACGTTATTTTTTGAATTTGAATTCATCAGAATCATCTTTGCCGTCATCATCGTTTTCATCAGTTTCTTCATCATCGGTGATATCGTCATCGACTTCATCTTCCATGATCTCATCATCTTCGTCCGTGTCAGGTTCGTCACCTGAAACTTCGACGACCGGAACTGGATGATCGCTTTTCACTTCGTTTTCCTCAGGTTCTTCCGGGATACGTGTGATATCGAACACCTTGTCATCTTCATTGAGGTTGATCAGTCTCACACCCTGGGTGTTCCTGCCGATCGTGTTGATATCCTTCACAGCCTGACGGATGATCATCCCATCCTTGGTTATGATCATGAGGTCATCAGAATCCACGACTTCCATCAGGGCGACAAGATAGCCGTTTCTCATGGTTGTTTTGAGAGTGATGACACCCTTGGAACCGCGCTTGTGACTGGTATATGCATTCGCATCTGTCCGTTTGCCATATCCGTTTTCACTGATGGCAAGCAACGTGC
>Ga0116171_10001574_pt1 | contig 22450 bp, 19 predicted proteins | sample AD_JPNHW2_MetaG_FD_89798 | JGI IMG/M metagenome (GOLD analysis project Ga0116171, IMG submission 89798) | Active sludge microbial communities of municipal wastewater-treating anaerobic digesters from Japan - AD_JPNHW2_MetaG | ecosystem: Engineered > Bioreactor > Anaerobic > Digestate | place...
CAACCTACCTTGCCGGGTTATGCAATAAGGTTTATCTTATTGTGAGAAGAAATGTTCTGAGAGCTTCAAAAGCTATGCAGGATAAGGTTGCCAGGACAAAAAATATTGAAGTCTTATGGGAACACCAGACAGTAGATCTTTTTGGTGAAAACGGTGTGGAAGGTGCAACACTGGTAAAGAAAAAGGGGACTCCGGAAGAAGAAACAGTCAAAATAAAAATTGACGGTTTTTTCCTTGCAATCGGACATAAACCAAACTCGGATATATTTAAAAAGTTTATTGAGACCGATGCTGTCGGATATATTAAAACGATAGCCGGTACAACAAAGACCAACATTGAAGGAGTTTTTGCCGCAGGCGATGTTCAGGATCCCCGTTACAAACAGGCTATTACTGCAGCAGGATCGGGTTGTATGGCGGCCATCGATGCCGAACACTACTTATCAGAATTAAAGTAATTGTTGCAGCATGAAGACTTTTAAAAAGATATTCAAAATAAATGCTGAACCGTCAGATGTATATTCGGCTCTGACAAATCCATTTACCATTGAACTGTGGTCGGGGTATCCCGCTCAGATGAGTACCGAACCAGGCAGTGAATTCTCACTATGGGAAGGAGATATTACCGGCAGGAATATGGAATTCATTCAGGATAAAAAAGTGATTCAGGAGTGGTATTTCGGAGATCAGGCTGAAAAGTCGATTGTTACCATCACAATAGTTCCTGACAGGGAAAACTCGCAGTTGACTGTTGAGCATACAAACATACCCGATGATGAGTTTAATGATATTGCAGAAGGTTGGAGGGAGTACTATATCGGGGCAATAATAGTTTTTTTTAATCCCAATTTTTAGGACAGGAAAACATTACTCATCCTGTCACTTTTCAGAAAGTATTTAGTGGTCAGGAATAATATGATTGACTTTCTTTCAGAAGATCATATATATCTGTGGTACATGCCAGAATAAGAGCTGCTATACCCTTGTAACATGCTGTTTCTGAATGAATCTGAACTTGGTTGCTCCATTCTTTTATCCATGGGAAGAGGTGTGTATCAATAAATCTCCTGATCTCATTTCCCATTTCAGAAAGACATGCTTTATCATCAAAAGCCAGATATTTGTCTATAAGAATGGTTAAAAAGAGAAGTTCAATGCCCAGGTGGTCATCCTTTATTTTCCCATTGTATTTTGATTCCCAACCGTATGAATTATAAAAATCAGTTACGCATGATTTTCCGTTTCCCGAAACAGTATGTCTGTCATAAATGGTTTCATATGGAGGGGCAAGAGGTGAATCACTCATTTTAAAAAGTCTTGAGTAATCGTTTCTTAGTTTCTTTTCACAAACGGTTTTATCATCACAGGAGCTTCTCAGCAGTGAGGCTGCCTTGATGAAATCCGGATTAGTACTTTTTACAGGAAGATTTTTCAAAACGCCTTTTCCCCAAAAATCCTTTATACAATCCTCTGAGGGCTCATTCATTATCATACTCCCGGCAAAACATAGCAGCATGTTGTAACCCTTAATAATAATTAGTTGATGATTTATGTTGTTCATTAATAATGATATGTTTCAAAGATTAAAACATGACTGTAAGTGTTTTGTTCAAAATGGTAAAAAAAAGAGCTGTACCGGAAGATTGATACAGCTCTCTGAAACTTATTTATTAATATTATTTTCTGAAGTCAGCCATTTCATGAGGATATTCGTTATTGTCTATTTTCCTCTTGATTTCTTTAAAGGCTTTTACAGTATATTCCACATCTTCCAGTGAATGTGCTGCAGTCGGGATCAACCTTAACATTGTCACGTCTTTTGGAACGACCGGATATACAACAACTGAACAGAAAATGTTATAGTTTTCCCTTAAGTCGTAAATCAGCTGGGTGGCTTCACCTACTCCGCTTTTTATATAGACAGGTGTTACAGGTGACTCTGTTTTTCCAAGATCAAGCCCGGCATCACGCAAACCTTTCTGAAGAGCCTTAACATTTGTCCAGAGTCTTTCTCTGAATTCAGGGTGAGCCTGGATTAGTTCAAGACGTTTGATAGCACCCAGAGTCATTGCCATCGGAAGTGATTTTGCATAGATCTGTGATCTCAGATTATAACGGAGATAATTAATAACTTCTTTTTCACTTGCAACAAATCCGCCAAAGCCAGCCATTGCTTTTGCAAAGGTGGCAAAGTAAACATCAATCTTGTCCTGAACGCCAAAGTGCTCTCCGGTTCCTCTTCCTGTTGGGCCCATTGTTCCAAACCCATGTGCATCATCAACAAGAAGCCTGAAATTGTATTTCTTTTTCAGATCAGTGATCTTGTCAAGCTTGCCGAGGTCACCTGCCATACCGAAGACACCTTCTGTAATAACAAGAATACCGCCTTTTGTCTCTTCAGTAAGTTTTGTTGCTCGCTGTAGTTGTTTTTCACAGCTTTCTATATCGTTATGCGGAAAAACAAATCTTTTACCTGGGTGAAGCCTTAATCCGTCCATAATGCAAGCGTGAGCTTCTGAATCATATACTATCACATCATGCCTGTCAACAAGTGAATCAATTATGGAGATCATCCCCTGATATCCAAAGTTGAGAAGATATGCAGCTTCTTTATGCTCGAATTTGGCTGCCATTTGCTCAAATTTCTCATGAGTTGATGTGTGTCCCGACATCATTCTTGCACCCATGGGATATGCAAGACCATAATTCTTTGAGTATTCGGCATCAGCTTCTCTAATCTCCTTGTTATTAGCTAACCCGAGATAATTGTTAAAGCTCCAGGCTAATACCTTCTTTCCCCTGAAAGTCATATTCGGAGCAACTTCTCCTTCAAGTTTTGGAAAAGCAAAATATCCGTCTGCTACATCCGAATATTGTCCTAAAGAACCTCTGTTTTTCGTGATCTTTTCAAATATATCCATTGCAATTGCATTTTATTAAAAATTGTTACAAAAATAGAGATAAGAAGGTATATCATAATACCTATTTATACCTAATTTATCCTGCGCTGATTTAATGTGTAATAAAAGTATAATAATTGCGTTTTTATATCTTAAATGAAAAAAAATCCGTATTTTTGCGCAACATTTTTTTCTATGAGGTTCAGGTTATATATATTGTTGATAATTTTAGTGTTGGTAAGCTCCTGCGGAGAATATGAAAGACTTCTAAAGAGCACCGACAATGAACTGAAAGTAGCAAAGGCCAAGGAATATTATAATGCAGGCCTGTATGTTAAATCATCTGAGCTGCTGACACAGGTACTTCCCCAATATAGAGCAACAAAGGAGGCTGATGAGCTTACGTGGATTTATTGCAAGAGTTTTTACGGGATGAAGGATTATGTGATGGCCAGCACTTATTTCAAACAGTTTGTTGATCAGTTCCCTTTTGGCAGGTACGCAGAAGAAGCCAATTTCTTGGCTGCAATGTCTGATTATAAGATGTCACCCCGTGCCGAACTTGATCAGGAAAATACAAGGAATGCCATAGAAGGATTTAAAATTTTTATCAGCAGATTTCCTGTAAGCACTAAAGTCGAAGAAAGTAAAAAGATGATTAAAGAGCTGGAAGACAAGCTTTCAGAAAAATCATATCTGAGTGCAAAGCTTTATTATGATATGAGGCAATATAAAGCTGCTGTCACTGCTCTTAACAATAGTCTTAAAGAGTTTTCAGACACTAAGTACAGGGAAGAGATGATGTTCCTTAAACTGAATTCCATGTATCTTTATGCAGAAAAGAGTCAACCAGACAAACAGGTAGAGAGATATCAGGAAGCTCTTGACGAATATTTTTCTTTTGTGGAAGAGTTTCCACAGAGCCGCTATTCAAAAGAGGTTAAAGGAATTTACCAGAAAACAGACAAACATTTGAAGAAAGAAATTACTGATAGTGGAGTAAACAATTAATAAATTATGGATTACAGAAAATCAGCAGCACCAGTAACAACAGTTACACGCAATCTGGACCTTTTAACAAAGGGTACAGGAAACATATACGAGACCGTTATCATTGTTGCAAGAAGAGCAAATCAGATTTCTGTTGAAATGAAACAGGAACTTAATAAGAAACTGGAAGAATTTGCATCATATAGTGACAATCTTGAAGAAGTGTTTGAAAACCGCGAACAGATTGAGATATCTAAATTTTATGAAAGGCTCCCGAAATCAACACTTATAGGATTGCAGGAACTCGAAGAAGGTAAAATATTTTGGAGAAATCCCAGCGCTGTTGACAAACAGAAATAACTTAGCCTGACAATGTTGAAAGGCAAACACATACTTGTGGGTGTAACCGGAGGTATTGCAGCATATAAAACTGCAAATATCATCCGGTTGTTTGTTAAGAATGGGGCAGAAGTGAAAGTTCTTATGACTGATCATGCAAAAGAATTCGTCACCCCTCTTACCTTTGCAACATTATCTAAGAATCCGGTACTTACTGATTTTTATAATCCGGTAAACGGCGACTGGAACAGTCATATTGACCTTGGCTTATGGGCTGATCTCTATCTGATTGCTCCTGCGACAGCAAATTCAATCGCAAAAATGGCTAACGGGATTGCTGATAATCTTCTTCTTACGACATATTTATCTTCACGCTGTCCTGTTTTTATTGCCCCTTCAATGGATGTTGACATGTTACATCATCCTACAACAAAAAAAAATATTGAAACACTCAGGATATTCGGAAATTCAATAATTGAACCGGTTGCTGGTGAACTTGCAAGCGGTCTTTCAGGCAAGGGGCGGATGGCTGAACCGGAAGATATTGTGAGGGAGATCGAAACCTTCTTTTCAAAAAAAAAAAGTCATGAGCCTCTGAAAGGCAAACACCTTCTTATTAATGCGGGTCCTACAAGGGAACCAATAGATCCTGTACGCTTCATAAGTAATTACTCAACGGGTAAAATGGGAATTGCACTTGCCGATGCGGCTGCAGAATATGGTGCTTCAGTTGAGCTGGTACTTGGTCCGGTGTCATTAGCTCCCGGGAACAATAGCGTCAAAGTAATCAATGTGACAACTGCGGAGTCGATGGCTGAAGAATGCATCTCGCGTTTCCGGAACTGTGATATAGCTATTCTGGCCGCTGCAGTAGCTGATTTTACCCCGGAAGAGCCAGCAGAGGAAAAAATCAAAAAAGGAGGTGACAGTATGGTGCTGAAACTTAAATCTACTGTCGATATTGCATTAACGCTGGGCAAAGCAAAGAGTTCTTCACAGTTTCTGGCCGGTTTTGCACTTGAGACAAATAACGAACTGGAAAATGCCGAAGGGAAACTTGCACGGAAAAACCTGGATATGATAGTCCTGAATTCTTTAAGAGAAGCAGGAGCCGGATTTAGTCATGATACAAACAAGATAACGATAATTGACCGATACAATAATATTGATAAATTTGAGTTAAAATCAAAAGAAGAAGCTGCAAGAGATATTCTGGATAAAATTGTTTCAATGATTCATTAAATCGTTATAATGGCATCATTCCGTTTTCTAAAATATAACATACTGACCTTTCTGGTTCTGCTCCCCTCACTGGTCAATTCCCAGGAGTTGAACTGTAATATTCAGGTCACAGCCCAGAGTATTCAGGGATCAAACCGTGAAGTCTATGAATCGATGCAGCGCGATATATATGAATTCCTGAACAATACGGTATGGACTAAGAATGTGTACAGTTATTCTGAAAGGATTGATTGCAACATACTTATTAACCTTACGAGCCAGCTTTCGGCTGATGAATTTAAGGGAACAATCCAGATTCAGCTGCGCCGACCGGTTTATAATACAACCTATAACTCCACAATTCTGAATTTTGTCGATAATAACTTTCAGTTTGAATATGCTGAATTTCAGCCTCTGGAATTTGATCCTTCAACCCACAGGTCAAACCTGGTCTCGGTTCTGGCATACTACACTTATATCATTCTCGGGTTCGATTATGATTCATTTTCGCCGATGGGTGGAACTGAATACTTTCAGATGGCTGAGAAGATAGTTACCAATGCCCAGAATGCACCCGAAGCCGGATGGAAACCTTATGATGGTTCAAGGAACAAGAACAGGTATTGGCTGGTAAAGAACCTCCTTGACAAAGAATATGAAGGGGTCAGACAGTTTATGTATGATTATTATATAAACGGGCTCGACAGGATGGAGTCAAAAACTTCAGAAGCACGTCTTAGTATTACAGAAAGTCTTAAGCTCCTGCAGGAGGTTTACAGGAAAAAACCTGATCCCTATATGTACCTGATGCAGGTTGTGCTTGAATCAAAATCAGATGAACTAATCAATATTTATACACCGGCATTTCCTGAAGAGAAAGGTCGCATAATACAGATTCTTGTTGAGATAGATCCTTCAAATAAGGCAAAATACGAAGGAATAAATAAATCTGGTTCATAAATATACCCGGCAATGCTCGTAAAACTGATCGTTCAAAATTATGCCCTTATAAAGGAACTTGACATTGATTTCAAAAATGGACTTACGATAATAACAGGTGAAACCGGTGCTGGTAAATCCATCCTTCTTGGAGCTCTCTCTCTCATACTTGGCTCAAGAGCTGATGCCGCAGTTCTCCTGAATAAAGATGAAAAATGTATTGTTGAAGGTTTCTTTAAAATAGAAGAGAATGAGTTTGGTGATTTCTTTACTTCAAATGAACTTGATTATGAACCTCTTACTAGTCTGCGCAGGGAAATAACCCCGGCAGGAAAGTCGCGTGCTTTCATTAATGATACTCCAGTAACAATCAATATCTTAAAGGAGCTTGGCGAAAAACTTATTGATATACATTCGCAGCATCAGACTCTGATACTTAATGATAGTTCATTCCAGCTTAATATTATCGACTCATTTGCAGGTACAGCGAAACTTAAAGAAGAATACAGAACGGTCTTTTTAAACTACAGGAAACATAAAAAGGAATTCGACGAGGTAAAGGATAAAGCTGACAGAAACAAAGCGGACCTTGAGTATTATCAGTACCAGCTTACGCAGCTTGATGATGCTAAACTGAAAACCGGAGAACTTCATGATCTGGAAACTGAACAGGAACTTCTAAGCCATTCTGAAGAAATAAAGTTGGCTTTAACCGGATCATCAAACCTGTTTTCTTCTGACGGGATATCGATACTCTCAATGCTCCGGGAGGTAAAAACCAATATCGGAAAAATTAAAGAGTTTCTGCCTGAAGGGGAAAGCCTTCTGTCAAGGAGTGAATCCTCCATCATTGAACTTGATGATATTGCATCTGAGATCGAAAAACTATCGGCTTCAGTTGAGGCTGATCCTCAGCGTCTTGAACAGGTTAATAACCGTCTTGATACTATCTACTCGCTGATGCAAAAACACCGGGCAAAGGATCTTGAAGAGCTGATTGTTAAAAAAGAGGAGATAAGAAAATTCATTAAATCGGTTGTTACGAGCGATGAACACCTTTCGGAGCTTGAATTGCTTCTCAAACAGGATAATGATTTGCTGAAGGCAATTTCTGAAAAGATGTCTGAAAAAAGAATGGTTGTCCTGCCGGAAATTGAACTGAAGATCATAGATCTGTTAAAACAGCTGGGGATGCCGAATGCAAAATTCAAAATATCACTTTCGCATCTTAAGGAATTCAGCATTTCAGGAATTGATCAGGCTGATTTTCTGTTTTCTGCAAACCGGCAGATAGCTCCGGAGAATCTTGCAAAAATTGCTTCGGGCGGCGAATTATCGAGAGTCATGCTCAGTCTTAAATCGTTACTTACAAAAAACAATAATCTGCCTACTATAATATTTGATGAGATAGACTCGGGAGTATCAGGAGAAGTGGCCGATAAAGTAGGACAGATACTCTCCGGGATGGGAAAATACATGCAGGTTATCAACATAACTCATCTTCCGCAGGTTGCCTCGCGCGGTAACATGCATTACCATGTTTACAAAGATGACCTTGAGGACTCAACATTTACCAGGATAAGATTGTTAACCCCTGAGGAAAGAGTACTGGAGGTTGCCAGGCTTCTGAGCGGCAGTGAAATAACCGATACAGCAATAAAAAACGCCAGAGAACTTTTTAAAGCCGCAGTTAATTGATTGTAATTTAATACGATTCGATTATGAAAGGACTTTTACAAGGGAAAAAAGGCATTATTTTCGGGGCACTTAATGAAAAATCCATTGCATGGAAGGTGGCCCTGAAAGCATGGCAGGAGGGGGCAGAGCTGGTTCTTACCAACTCACCTGTAGCTGTCAGAATGGGAACTATCAACGATCTGGCAGAGATTACCGGAAGCAAGGTGATCACTGCTGACGCCACTAAAATGGATGAAATTGAGAATCTGCTGGCAGAGAGTATGAAGATCTTCGGTGGCCAGTTTGATTTTATTCTTCATGCAATAGGAATGTCCCCGAACGTAAGAAAGGATATACCTTACGAACAGACTAACTATGAGAATATGCTGAAGACTTTCGACATTTCGGCTCTTAGTTTTCACAGGGTGCTGCAAACAGCATATAAGCTTGATGCTGTCAGGGAATGGGGATCGATAGTAGCATTGTCATACGTTGCAGCCCAGAGGACTTTCTCTGGTTACAATGACATGGGAGATGCAAAGGCGTTACTCGAATCTATAGCCAGAAGCTTTGGATATATATATGGCCGCGACAAAAAAGTAAGGATTAACACGGTTTCCCAGTCTCCGACTGCCACTACGGCAGGAAGCGGAATACATGGTTTTGAATCTCTGATCGATTTTGCAGATAGAATGTCTCCGCTGGGAAATGCCACAGCTGAGGAATGTGCAGATTATTGCGTAGTTCTTTTTTCAGATCTGACCAAAAAAGTGACTATGCAGAATCTGTTTCATGACGGGGGCTTTTCAAGCATGGGAATGAGCATGAGAGCTATTGAACAATACAGAAAAAGCTTTGATGAAGGTGATCGTGACCAATAGCCGATAGGTATAAAAACCTATTTTAAAAGTGACTTACTGGTAAGGTGTGTCACTTTTTTTATATTTGGGAATTAATAACCGGATCATGATAAAAATTGTTCTTCTAATACTCTTTTATTTCGGATTCCCTGTAATCATTATTTATTTATGTCAGCGATGGTCGGTTTTACAAAAACTGGGCACTATAGTGTTAGCTTATGGTTTTGGACTTTTGCTGGGCAGTTCCGGCATTTTTCCGGAAGGTAGCCATCAGTATAAACTTGCGCTTCAGGGCAGAACAGTCCTTCCAGGCCCCGAACTGGAAAAGCTCGCCAATGATGGGATCATCACGGTTGAAGATAAGTTTGTTAACCAGATAGCATTTGTTCAGGATATCATACCAACTGTTGTTGTTCCGCTGGCATTTCCTCTGCTTCTGTTTTCGCTGAATATCAAAAGATGGCTGAAGTATGCAAAGAAAGGGTTTATCTCTGTAGCACTTGCTCTTGTTGCAGGATTGGTCATGGTTACAGCAGGTTTTTTTATATGGAAGGATTCAATTCCCGACAGCTGGAAACTTGCCGGAATGTTCGAAGGAATTTATACAGGGGGAACTCCAAATTTCGTTGCCATAAAGATGGCTCTTGACGTTGAACCTAATCTTTTTGTTCTGGCCAGTACTTATGATATGATTATTGGAGCGGGTCTTGTTTTATTCTTTATCACAATAGCTCCCAGAATATTCAGAACTATTCTTCCAAAATTATCAGAGGTTAAAAGCATTTCCAGGGAGACCGATATTATTGCAAAAGAGACGGAAAGCATGGATGATTTCTCTGGAATGTTGAATAAAGATACTATACTTCCACTTTTGAAAGCCCTGGGTGTCTCTGCAGCAATTTTTGCTGTTGCGGGAGGATTAAGTCTGGCATTACCTATGTTTCCACAAATGGTGGTCGTCATTCTTTCAATAACAACGCTTGCTGTTCTTGCATCGCTTATAAAACCATTGAACAGGATTAAAAAGACATTTCAGCTCGGGATGTATCTGATACTTGTCTTTTCTCTTACCGTGGCTTCAATGGCAGATATTAAATCGATGTTCAATATAGGAATGATGAATATTGTTCTTTTTATTCTATGGTGCTACTTCGGATCTCTTATCTTTCATCTTATTCTCGCAAAGATATTCAGAGTAGATGCTGACAATTTCCTAATAACAGCTACAGCCTTCATATTTTCTCCGCCATTTGTTCCTCTTGTAGCAAATGCCCTCAAGAACAAAGATCTGATAATTACAGGTATAACGGGAGGTATCATAGGATACATCCTGGGTAATTACTTCGGTGTGGCTCTTGCTTATTTCCTAAAAGGATTCTGTTAGAACAGATAATTAAGTCCGATTGCGAAACCTATATTTCCATCCTGCTTATTTAAGGCTTTGCCCATGTCAATTGCAACCACAAAGTTCTGGTTCATGGCTGCCATAATGCTTATACCAGCACTCTGATGCAGTTTCTCTGAACCCGGATTAAAGAAATCGGAATAATTCTCTGTCGGGTATTTTTCATTAAATGTGGTCTCAAGATTATCAGGCAGTTTGATCTTTTTTGTAATCATTCCGAAGTCGTAAAATCCATCCAGACCAAGATAACAATCCTGCTTTAAGAAGGTGAAATAGAGCGGTTTCCATCGCAACTCGATATTGCCATAGAAGAAACCATCTCCAACAATCCTGTTCTTAAGAACTCCACGCAGGGTACTTGCTCCGCCTAACCCCTCAGATGTTGCCCCGGTAAGCATTGATGTTATTACCTGTGACTGGTAATAGTACGGGACAGTTCCGGAAAGAGTTGTCTGATATCCTACCCGGTAGACAAATGAAAGATCTTTTTCTATTAATGTAAAATATTGACGATGTGTGACATATAATTTTGAAAAACCATTGTCGTTCCCCATTAACGAAGGAGCAGCCTCAATTCCGATCTCTGTCCAAATTCCTTTCATAGGATTTGGCCTGTTGTCGCGGCTATCGTAAGCAACACCTGCCTTGATTGTATTGACCCAGCCTCCGCCGGCTTCGTTTTCCGATATAATTCCCAGAACCTGATAACGTTCATAAAGCCCGGGCTGATCAGCCACTGAAGGTATTTTAACATCTTTACCTTTATTGAGTTTATCAATATCAACAGAACTGATCACAAAATTCTGAAAAGCAAATCCGGCACTCCATTTAATATAATCTCCTGAAAGCTTTCCCTGGAAATCGTTCTTGAATCTGAACTGGTTCTTTTTAAAACGATAAAACATGCTGGTCCTGTATGGGGAACCGGTTATCTCATCATCCATCCAGTCTTTATTATATACCGACTCATAACCATTAAAACCATAAAAATGATTTGCCTGATCGGGAAGATAACTGAGGTCGCTTGTCATGTGAACCCCTTTTATCAGATGGTTCGATTCATACATAAACCTGAATATTCCGCTTCCTTTAGTATAATGAGAAGCTTCAGTATAGGTATGATCAAGAAAATCAGGATATTTACTGCCATCGCCATAATTAAAGAATTCAAAAAGAGCTCCATATTGAAATCCAAGATTGTTATCATAAGAGACTGCAGGCAGCGCCCCGCCGAATTTCCATCCTTTTTTTACCTTTTTCTCCTGGGCCGAAAGACAGAATGATAATGTGATTAAAAGAATGAATAGATAATTTCTTTTCATGGGTTAATGGTTTGATATATCTGTAAATATTTTTTAAATTAACTCCCTGTGGTACCTCCATGCTTCTGAAAACATAGAAGTATCATAATGATAAAGATAAAGAAAACCTGAAATGAAGAACACTTTTTTCAATATTTGCTACCTTAGAACTTTAATTATACGACTAAATGCTTAGCGGACTACTTATAAAAAATATAAAAAAACTGGTCCAGGTTGAGGATACTTTCAGAACCAGGATTTGTGGAAGTGATATGTCGAAGGTGACCATGATTGATGATGCGTTTCTGATTATCAGGGATGGACTTATTGACGACTACGGAAAGATGAAAGATCTTGACAAAGAGGTTGTTATGACTAAAACTCCCGCCATTGATATAATTGATGCTGCCGGAAGAATGGTATTCCCTTCTTTCTGCGATCCGCATACTCATATTGTTTATGCAGGAAGTCGAGAGGTTGAGTTTTCAGATAAAATTAGAGGGCTGTCGTATGAGGAGATTGCGAAACGGGGAGGTGGAATATTGAATTCGGCTAAACAGCTTCATAACTCATCAGAGGATGAACTGTTTGCCCAGTCAATGGTCAGGTTAAATGAAATAATAAGTCAGGGAACAGGTGCTGTAGAAATAAAAAGCGGCTATGGGCTTAATACTGATGATGAGCTAAAAATGCTGAGGGTAATAAAAAGAATCAGGGAATCAAGTCCGGTTGAAGTAAAAGCCACTTTTCTGGGCGCTCATGCTGTACCTGAAGAGTATAAGAACAATAGGAGAAAGTATGTGGATATAATCATTAATGAAATGATACCTGTCATAGCTTCATATGAGCTGGCTGATTATATCGATGTGTTTTGCGATCGCGGATTCTTTACGGTGGAGGATACAGAAAGAATATTAATGGCAGGTATGAAATATGGGATGAGGGCAAAACTTCATGCCAATGAACTCGGCTTAACGGGAGGTGTACAGACAGGTATAAAGTATAATGCACTGTCAGCTGATCATCTTGAATGCATCGGAGACGAAGAGATAAATGCTCTTTTGGAATCAGAAACAATGCCAACTGTTCTTCCCGGATCTTCACTTTTTCTTGGTATTTCTGATGCACCGGCACGAAAGATGATTGATGCTGGTCTTCCGGTAGCTTTAGCATCTGATTATAATCCCGGATCATCGCCATCAGGTAATATGAAGCTGATAATGTCTTTGGGATGCATCAGATTAAGAATGCTTCCCGAAGAAGTGCTTAATGCTGTCACAATAAACTCAGCTTATGCAATGGGACTGTCAGAAACACACGGGTCTATAGCAAAGGGGAAGGTTGCAAATGTGTTTATTACAAAAGAAATACCCTCTTTTGAGTTTTTGCCTTATGCTTATGGCAGTAACCTTATTGAAACAGTTATTCTGAAAGGAAATATTATAAAGTAGTATCCACAGAGCATCACAAAAAGGATTTAAAAGGTATTGATTTATGGAGAAACAGATTATAGAATGTGTTCCGAATTTCAGCGAAGGCAGGGACCTGGAGATCATTAAGCAGATAACAGATGTTATTGAATCGGTAAAAGGAGTGAAACTTCTTGATGTTGATCCCGGCAAAGACACCAACAGGACAGTAGTGACGTTTGTAGGATATCCTGACGCAGTAGCTGAAGCCGCCTTTCTTGCAGTAAAAACAGCGTCTGAGATTATCGACATGTCAAAACATCATGGTGCACATCCCAGGATGGGAGCTACAGACGTTCTTCCATTTGTGCCTGTCTCAGGCATTTCCATGGAAGAGACTGTCGTCTATGCCCGCAAGGTGGCAAGGCGGGTAGGTGAGGAACTTAATATCTCTGTTTATTGTTACGAAAATGCAGCCTTTGAAGAAAAAAGAAAAAACCTGGCGGATTGCAGGGCTGGTGAATACGAAGGTCTTAAAATGAAATTGGCCGACCCGGCATGGAAACCAGATTTTGGTCCCGATGTCTTTAATGATAAAGCCGGAGCTACAGCAGTCGGAGCACGTGATTTCCTGGTTGCTTATAATGTCAATCTGAACACCACTTCTACACGGAGAGCAAATGCAATAGCTTTTGATGTAAGAGAAAAAGGAAGGACAATAAAGAATGAAAAAGGGGAAAAAGTTCATATTCCGGGCTCACTCAAAAGTGTGAAGGCAATAGGTTGGTACATTGAGGAATACGGAGTAGCCCAGATCTCAATGAATCTTACAAACATATCTGTAGCACCTGTTCATATAGCTTTTGATGAAGTATGCAAAAAAGCAGAGGCCAGAGGGGTGAGGGTCACCGGATCGGAACTGGTCGGCCTTGTTCCGCTGAAAGCTATTCTTGATGCAGGACGATATTTTCTTGAAAAACAGCAAAGATCGACAGGGATCTCTGACGGGGAACTGATAAAAATAGCAGTGAAATCACTGGGACTGAATGATGTTCATCCTTTCAATCCGGAAGAAAAGATCATCGAATTTGTCATGGATGAAAAGAACAAAAGAAAGCTGGTCGATATGAGCCTGAGTGCTTTCATGAATGAAACAGCGTCTGAATCACCTGCACCAGGGGGAGGTTCAATATCTTCATACATGGGCGCACTGGGAGCCGCTCTTGGCACAATGGTGGCAAACCTGTCAAGCCATAAGAGGGGCTGGGACGAACGATGGAAAGAGTTTTCTGATCTGGCCGAAAAAGGGAAAACAGTTCAAAACGCCCTTTTAAACCTTGTAGATGAAGATACTGATGCTTTTAATAAAATAATGGATGCATACGGACTTCCCAAAAAGACAGAAGAAGAAAAATCCATAAGAAAGCGGGCTGTCCAGGATGCTACCAGGGCTGCAATCATGGTTCCGTTCAGGGTTATGGAAACAGCCTTTTCCTGTTTTGAACTGATAAAGGAGATGGTGGAAAAAGGTAATCCGAATTCTGTGTCGGATGCAGGGGTTGGAGCTTTAGCCCTGCGTTCATGTATCAAAGGTGCATTCCTAAATGTAAAGATCAATGCTGCAAGTCTTGACGATAAGGACTTTGTGAAAGAAATTCTCGGAAAAGGATCTGATATTGAGGCAAAAACCATTGAAGCTGAAGAGGAGATAATGGATATGGTGGAACTTAAGATATCTCAAATGTAATATGTTCCGGCTCCCTGTAGCCTCTACAACCTCTACAACCTACACAACCTATACAACCTATACAACCTTTACAGCATTTATCGCCTCTACAGCCTCTGCAGCCTTATTATATCGTGATTCTCTTAATGGTTCTGAGGTGATGAGAATACTTCCCGGTTTCTTGTTTGAAAATGCCCTGGTGATCAATTGTATCGATCCTTACGCGTCCCGATCCGTGTATCACAAGTCCTTGTGAGAAGATCATTCCCACATGTGTTATTTTTCCCTGTTGATTATCGAAAAAAACAAGGTCTCCGGGCTTAGTCTCGTCAATGAAGTTAATATTATCACCAATCTCAGCCTGGGTACATGCATTGCGTGGAATTGAAATGCCGTGAATCTTGTAAACAAGCTGTGTGAAACCCGAGCAATCAATACCTGACGGTATGCGCCCTCCCCATATATAAGGACTATTGATGAACTTCATTGCTGTGTCAGTTAACGAATCATTGGTGGTAATGTGTTTGTTACTGAATTCTTTGCAGGTTGTGTAAATGTTTTTGCCGACAACAAATGTCTTATCTTCAAAATCAGGATTAAAGATCTCGCATCCTGCTTCCAGAACCAGTTTTGTCTTATCATTCTTATAGCATAACAGCGGTCTGTTAAGGACATATCCGCAGGAAGAACCTTCCTCAGGAGATTGCTGTAAATGGTCAGCGTCGATCCAACCGGTATATTTGTCAAAAATGGTCTCAATCTTAATCCAGTTGCCTGATCTGTCAGTAATAGTATATTTTTCACCAAAAAGTATCTGGCTAAGCATTTCTGACTTGTGCGAGGGGCCCGATCTTAACGGAACAAAAACATTCTCACATATATATCTTTCCATGAATTTTTGTTTTTTCAAAATTAGTAAATATCCTTATAAATATATCAATGCTACTCAAAGCAGAATGTGATTGGTAATAATCAGAAGATGGTGAGTTTGCATGACTATCTTTTCATCGATTGTTTCTTTACCTGTTTCCTCTGTGGTTCTCAATATGAGTTCTTTACTATTATTTTAGAAAAATTACTATAAATTTGCTCTTGAAAACAGATTTACCTAATCAACCAGACGATGTCTGTAGTTCAGAAGATTTGGAATTCAGGAAGAAAGCATATTTTAAATTCTATTCTTTTCCTGCTTAGTATAATATTTGTTGTGATTATCCTGTCGTTCGATAAGAATTATTCATGGCAGGATATATCAGGGAGAGGAATTGTTGTCACCTCATGCTATTTTGTCCTTTACATGTTCCTTTATCAATTCCGCCCGGAAATATTGAATGTAGTGCGTAAGACATTATTTATCATTATCACTATCCTGTTTTTCGTTTCGGTAACAGCCATCTGTGTATCTTTGAGTGATCAGAACATACTCTATATTATTCCTTTTGCATTAATTCCGATAGTGATCCGTACGTTTTATGATGCCCGTCTTGCATTGTTTGTGCTCCTGATTACTATCATGATCACAGGATTCATTGTTCCAAAACCTTTTGAATTTGTGTTCCTGAATTTCTTAACAGGAATGGTTGCGATATTTTCTCTTAAGAACATATACAGGAGAGCAAGGTTGTTTACATCATGTGTATTTATTGTATTAAGCTATTCGGTTATATTTTTTGCTATCAGCCTGGAAACCTCAGATATTGACTGGTCAAGTTTCAAATGGATTGCAGGGAACGGATTTTTGATCCTTTTAAGTTATCCGGTAATCTTTCTTTTTGAGAAAAAATTTTATTTTTTATCTGATGCAACTTTACTGGAATTGTCTGATACCAACCAACCACTTTTAAGAAGGTTAGCAAGGGAGGCCCCCGGTTCATTTCAGCATTCGCGACAGGTTGCAATTCTTGCCGAAGAGGCCGCCGGTGTTGTTGATGCAAATGTACTCCTTGTCAGAACGGGTGCTCTTTACCATGACATTGGAAAAATTGTAAATGCAGATTATTTCGTTGAAAATCAGAATATGGGCTCAAGCCCGCATAAAAATCTTGATCCTGTTAAGAGTTCGGCAATTATAATTAACCACGTCAATGAGGGAGTCTTCTTAGCCAGAAAATATAAACTTCCTGTTCAGATAATAGATTTCATAAGGACACATCACGGAACAACAAAAACCTATTTCTTTTATAAGAAATACCTTGAGATGAATCATATAAAAGGAGGTGATGACAGTGATTTTGCTTACCCGGGGCCAAAACCTTTTTCAAAAGAAATGGCTATTATTATGATGGCTGATGCTGTTGAAGCTTCGTCACGTACATTAGAAAAATATACCGAAGATTCCATAAATGAGTTGGTGGAAAGGATCCTGATTATACAGGAGAATGATGATCAGTTCACTGATGCTCCTCTTACCTTTAAAGATATCTCTGACATCAAGAGTGCATTTAAGAAAACCCTTTTGACCATTTATCACTCAAGGATTGCATATCCTGAACGCGACTCTGAATAGAATCAGCGCATATCGATAATATCGACGCCTTTGAATTTTTCTTCACGAAACGTAAATGTATCCGACTCAGGCTTTACGCTAAGGTTATACTCTTTTACAATAAGATTGATTTCTATTCCGTCTTTTCTCTTGTATTCCAGACTCTTCAGGTTAAGAGATGATTTTCCTATTGACAGGCGTATTCTCATGAGTTCGTTCTTCAGATCTTTTGGATAAAGGTCGATTATGTACGAATCGGGTCTCTCTTCAACAAGTCTCTCTTTATACTCTTTTTTATATGCAGTAAATATTGCTGATGGACGATTTTGGAAGGAGTTATCTTTTTTATCAGCCTTTGTTACAGTAACCTCTTTTTCAGCACTCAGATAGCTCCATGTTGCCTGTCCGTCGAACCATGTTATATTATCATCCAGATTGAGTCTGTACTTATCTTTGTTCAGAATTACTGATCCGGTTAATGTATCGCTGCTGTTTTCAACATGATCGGCGGTGACAATGATAAATTTCATGGAGACAGAAGGTGCGCCCAGTGCTTTTGCTGAAAATTCGTCAAGTATTTTGACCGCCTTTTGTTCATTTTGTCCAAAAATGCACAAAGAGTGTATGATAAGTGCTGAAAAAATTAACACGGATGCCCTCATAGTAATAGTTTTATTCCAGACTCTTCAAAATCTGTTCCAAAGAAATAAAGTCGGAACAGAGAACATCACGGGCTTTGCTTCCTTCGAATGGACCGACTATTCCTGCAGCCTCAAGCTGATCAATTATTCTTCCTGCGCGGTTATATCCTATTGAAAGTTTGCGCTGAACAAGTGATGTTGAACCTTGCTGATGCTGAACCACAAGTTTGGCAGCTTCTTCGAACATAGGGTCTCTTTTTTTGAGGTCAACCTCTACAGCCCCTGATTCACTGTCGTCAATATACTCAGGAAGATTCATTGCAAAAGGATAACCTTGTTGTGATCCTATAAAATCTGTAAGGTCCTCAATTTCCGGAGTGTCGATAAATGCACACTGAACCCTTACCGGCTCCGCCCCGGAAGAGACAAGCATGTCACCTCTTCCGACAAGCCGGTCAGCACCTGTGGCATCAAGGATTGTCCGTGAATCAATGGAAGAAAACACCCGGAAAGCAATTCTTGTAGGGAAATTAGCTTTAATAAAGCCGGTTATGATGTTAGCTGATGGTCTCTGGGTTGAAATGATAAGGTGTATTCCGATAGCCCTGGCAAGCTGGGCGAGCCTTCCTATGGGTCCCTCCACTTCTCTGCCGGCTGTCATTATCAGGTCGGCAAACTCATCAATTATTAATACAATGTAGGGCAGGTACTTATGGCCTTTTTCAGGATTCAGCTTTCTGGAAACAAATTTTTCATTGTACTCCTTTATATTACGTGCCTGCGCACTTTTAAGAAGTTCCAGGCGGTTGTCCATCTCAATGCAAAGAGAATTCAGGGTGTTTATAACCTTCTGGGTGTCAGTTATTATGGCATCTTCTTCGCCTGGGAGTTTGGCAAGAAAATGTCTTTCGATCTTCATATACAGCGGTAACTCCACTCTTTTTGGGTCGATAAGCACAAATTTTACCTCTGCCGGGTGTTTTTTGTAAAGAATAGATGTGATTATTGCATTAATGCCAACGGATTTTCCCTGGCCTGTTGCTCCGGCTACAAGCAGGTGAGGCATTTTAGTCAGATCAACTATGTAAGGTTCATTCGTAATGGTTCTTCCAAGAGCAAGAGGAATTTCAAATTTTGATTCCTGAAAGGTTTTTGAAGTGATAAGTGATCGCATTGAGACAATCTCCGGTTTTTTATTCGGGACCTCAATGCCAACTGTTCCTCTTCCGGGAATAGGAGCAATGATTCTTATCCCTAAGGCTGAGAGACTAAGGGCTATATCATCCTCGAGAGATTTTATCCGCGCAAGTCTCACTCCACTTTCGGGAACAATCTCATATAATGTTACAGTCGGACCAATGGTGGCCGATATGCTCTTAATTCCGATCTTGTATTCGCCCAGAGTCTTGACAATGTTTTCTTTATTTTCAAAGACTTCGTTATTGTCAAATTTACTATCCGATTTATGTTCCCTCAGAATTGAAACAGGGGGAAATTTATAGTGTGATAAATCGAGACGTGGGTCATAGTCCTCCATTATCCTGTCAACCTCATTGGCTGAAAGATTATCTCCTGTCTCGGGACGTGTAATATTCAGAGGGATACCTTTGTCAGCAGGTAATACACTGTTATCTTTATCAAAATCGTGGATAATGGAACCTCTGTTTATTATTGCAGGTATTTCTTGTTCATTATCTTCAGGATCAATGTCAAGATTTGTGTTTTTAACAATGAATTCCGGAAGGTTATTTTCAGCCATTTCCGGTTCTTCTTCTTCGTTGGTATCGTCAACCTGCTCTTCTTCAGGTACCTGAATATCCTGCTTCTGCTCTGCAGCTAAATTCTCATCAGCAATGTCAGAATCCTGTTTCTTCTTATGCTTGTTAAACTTAGGCAGCACAGGTAATTTTACGCGGAATGATTCAGGCTTTACTTTAAGTGCAAAAACAAGATAAGCAACTGTAATAGCAGTCATTACTGCACCGGTTCCTATCTTGCCCATGAATGCATTCATCCACTTAGTTATAATGTATCCCTGGGCCCCTCCGGGACCACTTATAAGATATCCTTTCAGCTCCCCGAAGACAAACCCCAGAATAAGAGAAAGAATAATTGCAGCACTGGCAAATTTAACTGTAAGACTTACAGGCTTTATCTTTGGAAATCTTAGAAGATATAAACCAATTACCCCGAAGATAAGTGGAACAAAAAAAGCTCCCAGTCCAAAACCATATCCGATTATCATTTTGGCAAGAAAGTGACCGCTCTTGCCTGACCAGTTCTTCACTTCAACATCAGGGCCCGATACAATTTCTGAATCGGGAAGACTCTGATCGGTCTTCCACCAGAAAAGATAAGAGATACAGGCAAGCAGAAGATATAATGCAAAACCTGTCAACAAGATTCCAATGATGAACTTTATCCTCTCATCACTTAAAAAAGATTTGGATTTTTCAGACCCCTTTGAAGCTTTTGTGCTTTTCTTACTGACATCTTCCTTCTCTTTACTCATTTTCTGTCTGAAATTTCTGCCGGATCGTTTTTATAAACGGAATCCAAAGGTAATAATTTTACATTTTTCACAAAACCTGCTTTGATGATTTTGTTTTATCAGTAATTGAAATCGACGAAGAGAAAACAATGAAGATGGCCTGATTTACAGGCTTGTCATTTTAGTGATAAGTTTATTTAATTCTTCTTTTGATACCCTGGTAAATTTTTTTCTTCTTTCAAATGTCTCATCAGGAATCTCCTTTTTGTACACTGTCTCAGCATCAAAATGAAGTTCCGAAGGACCAAGAAAGAAGAAGAAGCTCATAAGAACCCCATCAATCTGTGAGAAAGGAGTACAGGCATTGGAATTCTTTACATTTATCTCATTTGTATACCAGATATTATAGACCTTCTCCCGGTCAAAAGGAAAAGTCACTTCAGCATTTTTGCAGTTAAATCCGCATATTATTGATGTCTTTGATGTCTCTTTTATCTCCATTCCTGCCATCTTTTCAAATCCCGGGAATGTCTCGTTTGGCTCTGCAGCGTAGAAATATCTGATTGTGAAAAGGCTGAAGTAAGTATCATAAATACTTTTTTCAGGATTAGACAGATTGACAATGCCAGAATTACCAAAAGGGGAAAGCATCTCAAAAAGAAACTTGTCTTTTTTAAATGAAATAACCAGGTCTTTTGGAAGTGCCTCTTTAGGCAAGCCTCCCATATGCCCTATATAATCTATGTTATAATGAATTTCCCCCTGGTCAAAATATTTTTCTCCTTTCTTTTTACAGGAGTAAAACGTCAATGCAAGAATTACTGCAACGAACAATACACGGCTGGATCTCACTTATTCTATTTTAGAATGTATTACGTAAATATAATATAATTTTTATTACTCCAATTCTTTAGGCTTATATTTAAATTGCCGATACGGATAATCGGAAGCCTGGCAAAATATTTTTACATTTCCAGTTTGTATGTTGTTTAACATAAATGATATTTTCAGGAATTTGATAACTTTAATCTGGGTTGTAGTAAAACTTTAAGTAAACTATCCTGAAAAGCAATATGAAGAACAAACTGGCGATTGTCGCTCTTGGAGGCAATGCACTCCTCAGGGGAGATCAGGTTGGTACAATTGATGAACAGGAGCAAAACACAACAGAAACTCTTGAAAATCTTATCTTTTTTATTGATCAGGGTTATGATATTGTAATTACTCATGGAAACGGACCCCAGGTTGGCAACATCCTCATGCGGAATGATGCTGGCGAACAATTATATGGTATAGCACAGATGCCTATAGATATTTGTGTGGCAGATTCCCAGGGAGGAATTGGATATATGATAGAGCGGATGTTCAGAAATGTGCTTAATAAACATGGTATTAAAAAAAATGTCATTTGTCTTATTACACAGGTAATTGTTGATATAGATGATCCTGCATTCAGTGATCCGCAAAAAAGGATTGGTAAGATTTATACAAAGGAGCAGGCTGATGAACTTGCAACCAGTAAAGGGTGGATTTTCAGGGAAGAGGTCAAAATTCAGAACGGATACCGGCGGGTTGTCCCATCTCCGGTCCCGGTAAGTGTTATGAATGATGATATAATACGCGACCTCGCCCGTAAAGGGAATATAGTAATTGCTTCAGGGGGGGGAGGTATACCTGTTTATATTGATGAGAAGAATGATGTCAGACCCGCAGAAGCAGTTGTTGACAAGGATATGGCATCATCCCTTCTTGCAACACAGATAGGTGCCGACGAGTTCTACATCCTTACTGATGTTCCTTATATATATATAAACTACAAAAAACCTGATCAGGAGATAAAAGAATTCCTTAATTATGCAGATACCCGGAAATACCTTGAAGAAGGGCAGTTCGCTAAGGGCAGCATGGAACCCAAGATAAGGGCATGTCTTAATTTCCTGAAAAACGGAGGGGAAAAGAGTGTGATCACCGAAGCTTTTAAGCTTGCTGATAAAAAATATGGATCAAAGATAACAATGGAATATGAAGATGAACGAAGATAGGAACGCATTTATTAGTAGTGAAGG
>Ga0116171_10001576_pt1 | contig 22415 bp, 18 predicted proteins | sample AD_JPNHW2_MetaG_FD_89798 | JGI IMG/M metagenome (GOLD analysis project Ga0116171, IMG submission 89798) | Active sludge microbial communities of municipal wastewater-treating anaerobic digesters from Japan - AD_JPNHW2_MetaG | ecosystem: Engineered > Bioreactor > Anaerobic > Digestate | place...
TATGGGCATATACAGTTATATAATTTTTTTCATGCGAAATAACAACAAGATATCCATAAGCACCTTTCCATCCGCTGAAAATAACCTTACCGTTACCTGCTGCTTTAACCGGTGTCCCGATCTCTGCGCCGATATCCATGCCGCAATGAAATCTTTTATTTCCTGAAAACGGGTCTTTCCTGTATCCGAAACCTGAAGTCACGGGTCCCCTGAACGGCCATGAGAGTACTATACCTGAAGATCTCTTTTCTATGTTCTTTTTTGAGTTATTTCGTCTTTTAACATCTGCTAAACGGAGGTTCTCTTTATCTCCGGATGCACTTTTTTTGAAAACGGTTTCTTTCTGCTCCTGCGCATCGGGTATGAATATCATTTTCCCTGCCCTGATATCTGTGCCGTCTATATTATTAAGTGTTGCTATCACGGAAATTTCTGAATTATATTTTCTTGAAATGCCAGTGAGTGTATCACCTTTTTTTATGGTATAATAGATACCCTGCTTTGAAGGTACAAGTAGAATCCGGCCCTTGCGGATCTGTCCGGGATTTTTTATATTATTGAGTTCAACAATCACAGAGGTATCAGTACCGAATGTTTTTGCTATGATCCAGATGCTGTCATTCGATCTGACTTTGTATTCAACAAGATGCCAGCGCTTGTCATCTGACCTGAGCTTTTTTATAATTTGTCCTGATTGTCTGGATGATTTTATTTCACGATCTGATTTTTTACCTGAATCGGCAAATGAATCATCAAAGATTACTTCACCTGTAATATCCTCTTCTGCGCCCAGCTCTGAAAAGGTATCCGCATCCATCTCCAGGCTGTTTACTATCATTGATTCGTCAAGGGGATCTGCCTCGTGCCGTATTTTATCAGCTGATGCAGGCGTAACAATACAAATAATTCCCAGCATAAGAACATAGATAATCTTTTTGTATTTCATAGTTTTATTTTCGGAAAAAGGAGGTCGGAACTTGACAATCTATTGCCATAATCACTGTTCTGGAGCGATGTTCTCAGGAATTTTTATACTTCCAGTTTATTTTTTTTCCATTCAGGTATTCTTCAAATTCCAAAATTGATTTAAAATAGAGTGAATACGGAGAGTCGTAGAATTCACATGAACCTGCACTGTCCCCGTGTCCGCGGCAGATATGGGGCCTGTCGGGATATATCCCGCACCGTTTGTCTTTTTCCAGGTAACCGCAAGGTGTCCTGAATTCAACAAACCAGTTGCGTTCATGGTCAACAAAAACGTGAACATTTTTATGAGTAAGATACCATCGGATATAATCGTAATCCTTCTTTGAACCTGGCTTGTCTATCTGTATCGCTATATAATTGCAGCACCTTCCACCGCATTCGGAGCATGGGGGGGTATATTCAGACATATTATTCTTCCATTATTCGTAAATTTTGTTAAGTGCGATGGGGATTTTTTTTACAATATCACCCGCTTTCATGAGCTGAAAATTATTTTTCACGGAAAATAAATCAGCGCAGAGACCGTGGAGAAATACCCCGCACGATGCGGCTTCGATGATACTGCAGTTTCTCCCCATGAATGAGGCAATTATCCCTGAAAGTACGTCACCTGAACCGGCTGTGGCAAGCCTGCTGTTGCCTGTTGTATTGATATATGAAGTTTTTCCATCTGATACTATAGTGGCAGGTCCTTTAAGCACGACAGTAGAGCTTGTCTGCCGGGCTATATCTACGCATGACTGCAGCCTGTTGCTTTTATGTTTTTCAACAGATGTACCGGTTATCCTGGATGCCTCCATAAAATGGGGAGTTATACAGTATTCCGGTCCCTCCGGGAGTCTTCCGCTTTTAAGATACCCCGCAAGATGATAGAGCCCGTCACCGTCGATAAGTATCCTTGATATACCGTTACCGCGCGCTGAATTTATTAAAGCATTAAATAACATCGCCGCGTATTCAGATCGCCCCATACCTGGTCCGATCACCAGTCCAGTGAATTTACGGTTTTGAAGATAACAGTTTATCCATTCTGAAAGGTCGTCATTAGATACCGCATCAGTCATCAGTTCAGGTATCTTACCTGCTATAACCTGCCTGGATTCCGGCAATGTAAGCAGGGTGGCAAGTCCGGCGCCAGTCCTGAAAAGGGCCTTTGCTGTAAGAAGAATCGCACCCTCCATGCCGGGGAATCCGCCGGAAAGAAGCGTATGGCCGCGGTCTCCCTTGTGCATGTCCGGGATATCTGTGAAAAGCCCGGATGCTTTAACGAGATTTTTTTCTATTAAATTTACATTCAGACCGGAACCGCTGGTAAGGTTTGCAGGGAAACCTATATCTGCAGTTATAACTTCGCCGCAGAATTCTCTGCCTGGATACGTAGCTATCGATACCTTCGGCAGCCCGATGGTAATTGTGATATCAGCCTTCACCGCTTCGATACCTTCTATATCCCCATCAGACGGGAGACCGCTTGGAATATCCAGTGAAACTATTTTAAGTCCAGAACTATTGATTTTTTTTATTACCTCGCGGTGTACACCCGAAGGTAAACCACTGAAGCCTGTACCGAATATTGCATCAACAATTATTCCCGGATTGAATGTGAGACCTGCAATCTGCCCGGCATCAGAATATTCATTAACGGTCAGCCCGGACTTTTTGCAAATATTCATGAAAATCCGGGAGACCGTTGATACACTATCCGTCTTCCCGCAGAGGATTATGCTGACATCCCGGCCCGAGTTGAAAAGATAGTACGCTGCAGTAAATCCGTCACCACCGTTATTTCCAGTTCCGCAGAGGATATTAACCGCACATCCGGGAAATCTTTCGTTAATGAAATCAGCTGTGTATTTCCCTGCTGAATTCATCAGGACTTCCGCAGGTATACCGTAATCTTCGATTGCGGCCCTGTCAATCTCTCTCATCTCAGCAGCTGTAACAACTTTCACCGGTCATTTCCATTCGTATATTTTCATTGTATTCTCAATTACATGGTAGGAGAAAATATTTCCTTTTTCATCCGTGATGATCTTTGAAAAGATTGTGTTGTTATCCAGTTCAAGTCTTATGTTGTTAATAATATTTCCGTCAGTATTGATAAGCATGAACTTTACGTTTTTGCCTTCGATGTTCCAGAGATATATGATCTTGTCATCGATGATGTTAAAAAGCACATTCTTTGGATCGGGGATCGTGGTCATCTCACGTACCACTTTATCCTCCTCAAGGGAAAATTCATATATCTTCCTGTATTTAAAACGGACGTCATGATAATAAGCAACGGAAATAAGCATACTTTCACCACTTCGGGTGATTATCATATTCTCGATTTTGCCGCTGTAGGTATAACCGTTTTCATTCTCGCTGAAATCAATTTTGGAAAAATCTATGTATTTCTCCCGCTTCTTTTTGTTAAACATGTACAGTTCCCAGCTGTTGAATGTCCGTGTAATAACAAAAAGCCTGTTTGATGAATCTGTAAAAAGTTTTTCAATATAAAAGAATGGAAGGTCAGGTGTTCCGGTTTTCCCCATGGTATACTGAAGTTCACCGTTTTTATTGAAGACAAGTATATATGAAGGTGAAAAACTTCCCCCCTCGTCACCTTTTCGTGATTCCAGCCTGTTCTGGATATACAGGTTATCGGAATCGTCCATTGTGAATGATCCGATTACGCTGAAGTTGAAATTTACAGCTTTATATTTTGATTTGTCAATATTGGTAAGGGATCCGAGTATCAGCTCCGGTTTACCTGATGATTCGATTACCTGCAGCCTTCTGAGGTTGTTGTCAGCGAGGATTACTTTCCCATCATGAACTTCAACCCTGAATGAAAGGTCATTAAGCGCATACTCATCACGGACAATCTGCACCTGGCCAGGTCCGTCGCCGCTTTTAATTTCGAGGATCTTGTTCTGGCTGAGCGAATTTACAAACCAGCGTGTGCACGATGCAGTAAAGAGAAGCAAAACTGCCAGAAACAGATAAGTGATTTTTTTCATAAAAACCTTCAGGTATAACTGTTATTTAAAATATGTCACTGCATTTCTGAAAATCTGTATACCGTCTGAATATTCAGGTATATCCTCATCCCTGCGCCTGTATTCCTCGCGAAGGCTGGTCCAGTCATCGCGCTGGGTAAAAAACATTCCACGTTCAGGATGCGGCATCATCCCCATGATCCGTCCGTCAGGGCTGCACACTGAAGCTATGTCCATTACGGATCCGTTGGGATTAAACGGAAACTCACCCCCTGCAGGCGTACCTTCAGGTTTAATGTAACGCATGGTCACAAGTTTTTTAGCATTTATAGCATCAAGTATATCATCGGGCGCATAAAAGTTTCCTTCTCCGTGCGCAACCGGTATATGCATTCGTTCAATTCCACGTGTAAACATACATGGTGATTCTTTATCGACATTAACGTCAATCCACCTGCACTGGTACCTGAATGTTTTATTATACTCAAGTGCCGCCTGAGACTTACCGGTAAAACCATCTGTCGCAGGAACAACTCCCAGGTTGACAAGAACCTGGAAACCGTTGCATATCCCGAGCATCAGTGTGTCCCTTCTCATGAATTCCCTTATTTCGTCAGATAAATTATTCTTTATCCTGTTGGCCAGTGCCTTGCCGCTGCCCGTGTCATCACCGTAAGAAAATCCGCCTGGAAACATCATAATACGGTAATCTTTAAGCATGCTTTTATTTTCGATGATATCATTTATGTGTACAATTGAGGTTTCGGCGCCTGCGATTCTGAAAGCATAAGATGTCTCTTCTTCGCAGTTAATGCCGTATCCTGTTATTACAAGTGTTAAGGGTTTAGCCATGTTTTTCCTCAGTATTTATTCAGGGGCTCGCGGTAGAAACTGTCTGCAGTTTCAACATCAGTATCAATGATTGTGGATCCGCTTGTGGCCTTGAAGATTATTCGGCGGTCGTTTCGTACAACCCCAAGTTCACTAAAATCTGAGCCTTTCATGCATTCTTCAAATTTAGCTTTTAGACCGGGATTTACTGATACAAGGAACCGCCCCTGTGATTCAGAATAGAGCAGAATATCGTTCCTGTATTTGCCGGGTGCCGGTACCTTTGAAAGATCAATTTCAAATCCCGAAAGACCTGCAATTCCGCTTTTCGCAGCTGCCACGCCAAGTCCGCCCCTCTCTATACTGATACACGATGAGAGGAGTGACTGATCAATTGTATTCTCAATCTTCCGGTATATCTCTATAAATTTTTCTGTATCGACAGACGGGACATTCGATCCCATATACGGGTTTCCACGTTTTATTTCACCGGCAAGAGCATTATACTCGCTGCATCCGGTTTCATCGAGAGTTGATCCCACGAGGTAAATAATATCTCCCGGCACTTTAAAGTCAACACTCATCGCCTTGCGAATATCCTTCATAACACCGATTGATGATATGAGTAGCGTCGGGGGGATAGATATCTCAACCGGTTCAAAGTCAGCATTATATCCCCTGAAATCGTTAAACATGCTGTCCTTCCCCGATATATACGGTGTCCCATATGCAACCGCATAGTCGTAACATGCGGCGGATGCTTTTTTAAGCTGCCAGAGTCTCTGCGGATTATTTGAATCACACCAGCAGAAGTTATCAAGAAGGGCAAGGTGATCCAGAGAAGCTCCGGCTGAAACCGCGTTTCTCACCGCGGTGTCGATTGAACATGCAGCCATCCGGTACGGGTTTATTTCGCTGTATGACGGGTACAACCCCTGGGAAAGCACCACACCACGCCAAGAATCGAGCAGAGGCCTTATAACAGATACATTCCCGTTGACCCTGCCTTTTCCCTGTAGAGGCTTAATGACAGAACCAGCCTGCACTTCATGGTCATATTGTGTGGATATGAACTCGAAGCTGCAGGTGTTTAACCTTGATATCATTTTATGGAAAATTTCTTTATGATCTGAAGGTTCATCTATCCTGACTTTTTCTACAGTAATTTGCGGTTCTTCTGTATCCATGCTGCGTTTTGGAAGCCCGTCGTGTAGAAAGTCAAGGTCAATATTGAATATCTCCTTTCCGTTGTACCGGACAATTCCCCTACCAGAAGCGGTAAACCTGCCTATAACAGTAGCCTCAACTCCGCGCCTCTTCATAAGATGTATGAATGTAGTAACTTTATTTTCCGGTATAGAGAGTGTCATCCGCTCCTGCGATTCGCTGATCCATATCTGCCATGGCGATAGTCCCGGGTACTTGAGCGGAACCTTGTCCAGTTCCACTTCAAAGCCGCCGGACTCGCGCGCCATTTCGGCAACGGAACATGAAAGTCCCCCTGCCCCGTTATCTGTAATTGAATTATATAGCCCCAGGTCGCGTGCTTCCTTGATAATTGCATCTGAAAGTTTTTTCTGTGTAATCGGGTCCCCTATCTGAACCGCGGTTGCCGGGCTTCCGGAACTTAGCGCCTCGGATGAAAATGTTGCTCCATGTATACCGTCACGTCCGACCCTTCCTCCGGTCATGATTATAGCGTCGCCATTTACGGCATTTTTTACAACAGATGATTTTCCGCAGATGTTCTTCGGCATAAGCCCGATGGTTCCAACAAAGACGAGAGGCTTGCCTTTGTACCTTTTATCAAAATATATGAATCCCTGGGGTGTCGGAATTCCTGATGTGTTGCCGCCGGCATTTACACCGTGGATAACACCTTCCATTATGCGGCGGGGCGGAAGAAGTTTTGATTCAGGAGATTTATTTTTATATAACGGTGATTCATCGCCGGGAGGTGCAAAACAGAAACCGTAACGGTTTGCAACAGGTTTGGCTCCTATACCCAAACCTATTGAATCACGGTTAACGCCGACAATACCTGTTATCGCTCCGCCAAAAGGATCGAGAGCACTTGGACTGTTATGTGTTTCAACCTTGTCTGATATTATATAATCATCGTTGAATTCAATACCACCTGAATTATCGGTAAAAACCGAAATACAGAAGTCCTTATCACCTTTGTCACGTCTTATCTTTTTTGTTGCCTCTTTAATATACGTGCGGTAGATACCTTCAGGTGTGTCATCGTCAATAGCAGATGCAAAAATAGTATGCTTGCAGTGTTCGCTCCATGTCTGTGCTATTGATTCAAGCTCGATGTCTGTGGGATTGCGTTTTTCCTTTTCTGTGAAATATTTCCTGATCACGTTCATCGAAAGCATGTCAAGTGCAAGGGGCCCTCTCCTGCTCCCGTTGCTCTCTTTTATTCCGTCTTTTCCAATCGCCGCAAGTTCAGTGTCGTCAACATTCAGGTTGACTACATCAGCAGAAGCTTTTTCCGAGATGGATACTAATGGAATTGTATAACCGAAACCGTTATTTTTTTTATATTCATCCCGGGAAAATATGCGCGATCTCTGGATAAGGGGATTGTAGAATTCGGCACATGCATTCCCGGCCTCTTCACGGGAATTAAAGCCCTTGATATAATACGATATTGTAGAGAAAACGGATTTTTCCCTGTCGAGCGGTCTGTGGAGTAAATCTTCAATTGATTCCCTGACTGTATTCGCAATATTATCCGTAACCCCGGGTAAAAAACCTATCTCGATACAGTAGTCAAAAGATTCAGGCATATATGGGGTATTAATGCTGAATACCTGTGCTACAGGCTGGATAAGAAGTTCAGCGACACTTTCAGCCTCATTGTTCGTTAACTCTGCGTTAATGAGATAGTTATCTGATATTGTAATCTTTTCAGTGCTGAATCCAAGTGTTTGAAGTTTTTTACATATTGTTTCCCCTCGCGAATCAGGAATTTTATAAAAAACCTCAATCCTGTAGAGGGCTTTGTTGTTTTCAGACATATTTTACTCCATGTATGAATTTGTTAAAAAATATAACGCAAAATGTCCACAATTTTTCTTATTATAATTTTTTTACAGCCGGACCAATATTTTACATCTTTTTCTTGAATTATTCAAGGGCAGGAATAACAAGGTAACAATTATGATCTTTACCTGTCATATGAATAAAAAATCAGAGAGGTTATACATGCTTAAAGTTGAAGAAAACAAGGTTGTTACCTTCGATTATACTCTTACAAATGATTCCGGCGCTGTCATTGATACATCAGAAAATAACGAGCCCCTTTCATATATACATGGAAGCGGCGAGATTATTCCCGGTCTTGAAGCGGAACTGCTCGGTAAATCAGTTGGAGCAAAATTTAAAGCTACAATCAAACCGGAAGATGCATACGGACTCCGTATGGATGATTTCGTCAAGAAAATCGCAAGGGAACAGCTCTCTCACCTGTCAAATCTTGAAGTTGGCATGCAGCTCCAGGCTCATGATGAACAGGGAATGCAGATACTAACAATTGTTGAATTGGGTGATAACGATATTACGCTTGATGCCAACCATCCCCTTGCAGGAGAAACGCTTCATTTTGATGTTGAGATAGTTGACATCCGGGAAGCAACAGACGAAGAGCTTGAATTTGGCCTTCACAGCTGCGGTTCTGACTGCGGTGAAAGTTGCGGTGACGGCTGCGGCTGCGGCGGCGGATGCTCCTGCTAACCATGGCGATTAGTACTGATAAAAAGCGGCAGAATATGCCGCTTTTTTTATGCATCGGTTATTGTTATAATCGCGTAAACGTAAAAGACCGGTTTAATTAAAAATACCGGCAAAGTGAGAGTAAATTTTTTCAGTTTTTGCATGACTGTCAGATTCAGCAATGATCCTGAAGATGGGTTCAGTGTTCGATGATCTCAAATGTACCCAGCCGTTTTTAAAAGGACCATCGCATTTGAAATCGATCCGCACCCCGTCAATAGCCGAAATCTTTTCGTTCGAAAAGTCAGATCTAATTCTTAACAGAAACTCACCGGCACTTGACGGATCTTTAAGTGTAACCTTGCCTTTTTTCATGAAATACTGAGGCATATCAGCCTTGAGTTCAGATATCTTTTTATTGCGCTCAGCCATCATTTCAAGGATATATGCAATTCCTGCGAGACTGTCCCTGCCGTGATGGATTTCCGGCGAAATAACACCGCCGTTTCCTTCACCGCCAATCCGCGCACCTTTCTTTAACATTTCATCAACTACATTGATCTCACCGACTTTTGCCCTGTAAAACGGCACACCATGACGCAAGGCAACATCCTCAACTGCTTTCGTAGTAGAAAGGTTAACCACAACACAACCCTTTTCTTTTGAAAGCAGGTGGTCCGATACAAGTGTAACAGTGTACTCCTCGCCAAGCGGGATACCATTTTCATCCACAATCGCAAGCCTGTCAGCATCCGGGTCCTGCGCAAAACCGATATCCGCCTTGTTCTTTTTCACAGCTTCACTAAGCTGTTTCAGGTTTTCAGGAAGCGGTTCAGCGCCTCGGGGAAAAAGACCATCAGGTGTGCAGTTGATCTCTGTAACCCTGCAGTGAAGAAGTTCAAGCATTGCCGGTGTGATGAATGACCCTGCGCCGTTGACTGAATCTAAAACAACATGGAATTTTTTCTTTTGTATTTTCTTTACATTTACTGCATCCAGGACAAGATCAATGTGAACAGTCGATGCGTTGAGTATTCTGTCGATCTTTCCGATTCCATCCCACTTCCTGTAAGTCGCGGGCTTATCCATCAGCTTGAAGTATTTCGTAATATCTCTTGAATTCAGGAAAGTTCCCGATGAATTTATCAGTTTAAGCGCATTCCATTCAACGGGGTTATGTGATGCCGACATTACTATTCCGCCGGCTGCACCAAGTTCCTCAACCATTATCTGGACTGTAGGCGTTGGCACAATCCCGAGATCAATAACATTACAGCCGTTAAGAACAAGAATCGAAATAAGGTTCATGGATAGTGCTTCACCGGTCGGGCGAGAATCCCTTCCGACTACAATAGTGCCGTACCTGCAGTAAGCGGCAAAAGCAGAACCGGCGCTTGCAAGAAGTTCAGGGGTGAAACTTCCTCCGACCACTCCACGTATTCCGGAAACGCTTTTCATGAGCACATCGGACATTATGTTACCTCCTGCTCCTTCTTGTTTTCTTCCTCTTTACGCCGCCTTCAACAGGCCTGTCGTCCTCCCTGGGTCTTTTGGATATCCCGGACTGTGTAGGAATACCGCCTGAACCGAACTGCCCCACTTCGGCATGAAATTCGTTGCCTGCCGGAACCTGTGAAACCGGGGCCGGGACCTCCTCTTCCATTTTTCTGACTTCAACCTTGAGCAGAAATTCAATTATGTCCTCTTTCAGGTTGCTGAGCATGTCAGCAAAAAGTCTTGCACCCTCGATTTTATATTCAACAAGCGGATTCCTTTCGCCATAACCCATTGCCCAGATTCCATCCCTAAGCTGGTCCATTGTTAGAAGATGCTCCCTCCATTTATTGTCAATTACCTGGAGAGAGATCAGCCTTTCAATAATACGCATATCTTCAATGCCGTTTTTTCCCTCTTTCTGATCATAAAGCCTGTTCAGTTTGTCAATCAGCAGATCAAGAAAATCATTATAGTTGAGTTCAACAGGATCGATTTCCGAAAAATCAAGATCGATAGTAAATTTCTTTTTAAACCATGACCGCAGGCCTGCAAGATCCCACTGTTCAGGATGACGCATCCCCATGGTGAAGTTTTCAATTTTCTGGTCTATTACTTCTGCAAAGTAGCCCCTGATCTTATCTGATATATCAACGCCGTCCAGTATTTCATTGCGTTCCCTGTAAATGTAAGTTCTTTGCGAGTTCATGACATCATCATACTCTAGAAGATGCTTTCTTATTTCAAAGTTACGGCCTTCAACACGTTTCTGCGCGCTTGCAATCGCTTTTGAGACCATACCGCTTTCAATCTCCTGGCCCTCCTCCATGCCCAGCCTGTCCATAACCCTGGCTATACGTTCCGAACCGAAGAGGCGCATAAGATCGTCCTCCAGTGAAAGATAAAAACGCGATGAACCCGAGTCACCCTGACGTCCTGAACGTCCGCGCAGCTGGTTATCAATACGTCTTGCCTCGTGTCTTTCGGTTCCAAGTATATGGAGACCACCTGCGTTTACAGCACGTTCATGGTGAACCAGCCAGTCCCTTCCAGCCTTCACTATTGCAACTGCCTTATTCCTGTCCTGCCCCTGCATTGACTCGATCATTGAATCGGCATGGTCAAAGTTTGATTTCATTATATGAAGCCTGAAATCCTCCCACATTTCCCTGTCATGGACAGCCTTGTGTTGGTCAAGATCATCAAGGTAGGACTTCTTTCCCCCAAGAACAATGTCTGTACCGCGGCCTGCCATGTTTGTTGCTATTGTAACATATCCCGGACGCCCGGCATCTGCAATAATCTGCGCTTCCTTTTCATGATGTTTTGCATTAAGAACATTATGGATCACGCCGCGGGACCTGAGGACCATGGAGAGTTTTTCTGACTTTTCGATTGAAATTGTCCCGACAAGTATTGGCCGGCCTTTTGCGCTGTACTCGGTGATCTCGTCAACGATTGCATTGAACTTTTCGTGTTCTGTTTTATATACTTTATCAGGGTAATCTTTTCGTACCATCGGCATGTTTGTCGGAATTACAGCAACATCAAGCCCGTATATCTTTTTGAATTCCACGGATTCTGTTTCAGCAGTTCCAGTCATGCCTGAAAGTTTTTTATACATGCGGAAATAGTTCTGGAAGGTGATTGACGCAAGGGTCTGGCTCTCTCTTGCCACAGTGACATTTTCCTTTGCTTCGAGTGCCTGGTGAAGCCCGTCGGAAAACCGCCTTCCCGGCATAAGCCTGCCTGTAAATTCATCAACTATTACGACCTGCCCGTCCTTGACGATATAATCAACATCCTTCTGAAAGACAGTGTGTGCCTTAAGCGCCTGGTTTATATGGTGTATGATATCTATGTGGCTGTTGTCATAAAGGTTGTCAATCTTGAGGATTCTTTCGATATGGGAAACGCCCTCCTCTGTAAGTGTTGCATTTCTCTCCTTCTCGTTAACCTCGTAGTCAACATCAACCCTTAGCTGCGGGATAATTTTGTTTATCTGCATGTACTTCTTTGTTGATTCTTCGGCAGATCCGGATATAATAAGAGGGGTCCTGGCCTCGTCTATGAGAATCGAGTCAACCTCATCCACAATGCAGTAATTGAGTTTTCGCTGGACCTTAAGAGTTTTATGCTCAACCATGTTGTCCCGAAGGTAATCAAAACCGAACTCATTATTGGTACCGTAAGTAATATCACATGAATATGATTTCTGCCTGTCAATGGGGCCAAGGTTGTGTTGTATTGTGCCTACTGTCAGTCCGAGACTTTTATATATAGGAGACATCCATTCTGCGTCACGTTTTGCAAGATAATCGTTAACTGTTACTACATGTACACCTTTCCCTTCAAGGGCATTCAGGTAAACCGGGAGTGTGGCCACTAAGGTTTTACCTTCACCGGTTTTCATTTCTGCGATCTGCCCCCTGTGAAGAACAACCCCGCCCATCATCTGGACATCAAAGTGTCTCATACCAAGGGTCCTTACTGAAGCTTCGCGCACCAGGGCAAAAGCCTCGGGCATTATGCTCTCAAGGTGTTCTCCCTTCTCAATCCTGTTTTTGAATTCCCATGTTTTTGACAGGAGCTGGTCCTGGGTTAGTTTCGCTATTTCAGGTTCGAGCAAATTGATCCGGTCAGCAAATGGCTGAAGTTTTTTCCGGTCACGTTCAGGTTTCGTCCCGAATACTGTGTTGAGTATTAGTTCAAGCATATACGTTTATACCACCTGTAGAGAATTTATTCAAAAAACATCAGTGCAGATTTAAAGGGTAATTTAACAGTTCATTCTGTATCCATAACTGAATAAATTTATTATAAAACTGATTATGTAACATATAAATAACAACATTTTTTTATCAACAAATTAATTGATCACGGAATGAAACTGAGTCTTTACCGGCAGGGTCATCCTGCCGGAAGTTTTCCCGGCCTTAGCCCCGGGATCCTGTATACATTTATTGAAATGTAAAAGCAGTGTAATTGTTTAATTTCTATCAGTTTCTAACCCTGCGTCAAAGGGGAATACCCTGTTATGCTTTTCATGCAGTTCTGCGATTTTTACCTTAAGCTGGTCAAGATTGATCTTCGCTTTTGCGGAACCTATAACTGCATCAGAGTACCTGTGATGAATAATGTTTACAGTTTTTTCATCAACAAGATCAGATTTGTTGAAAAACATGATCACAGGCTTATCCTGGATTGAAAGTTCTGCAAGTTCGGCCTCGACGGTCCTGATATTATTTTCAATATCAGGTGCTGATGAATCGACAACATGAATAATAAATGATGAGTTTTCAATATCTTCAAGTGTTGACCTGAAAGATTCGATAAGGTTTGCCGGCAGGTTCTGTATAAATCCAACTGTATCCGTTAAAAGCGTCTTTACGCCGGGACCAATGTAGGCTGAACGGGTATATGAATCGAGGGTGGCAAATAGCCTGTCCTCGACAAAGAGATCATCCCGGGCGAGTAGATTTATGAGTGTTGATTTACCCGCATTGGTATATCCTACAACAGCGCCCGATAATACACTCTCCCTTGCGCTCCGGGTACGCTTGCGGTGTTCCCTGTAATGTTTAAGCTTTCTGCTAAGTGTATCAATTCTTCGAAGTATATGCCTGCGGTCTGTTTCCAGCATCGTTTCACCGGGGCCGCGTGTCCCTATCCCGCCGCCGAGCCTGGAGAGCACTCCGCCCAGACCTTTCAGTCTGGGCAGTATATACCTGAGCTGTGCAAGTTCTACCTGGATCTTGGATTCAGCGCTTCTTGCCCGTCGTGCGAAAATATCGAGTATAATCTCGTTGCGTCCCACAACACGGCATTTCAGATCTTCTTCAAGATTTCTTATCTGCGCAGGCTTGATATTGTTCATGTCGAATACTATGAGTTTCAGGTTATGTTCACTGATCATATTCCTGAACTTTTCAACATAGCCTTTACCGATAATAAAGGCCGGATCAATGGAATCACGCCTGACCGTAATTGCATCAACGACAATACCTCCTGCGGTCTTGACGAGAAGCTTAAGTTCATCCAGTGAATAGGAAATCCTGTGATTATCCGCGCCCTTTATCTGAAGGGCTACAAGCAGCGCGCGTTCATCAGCAGATGACGCAATTCTATTTACCGAGGCATCCATTAAAATCCAGTTTCATTCCAGGTTCGATCCCGTTTTTTTTAAACCATCCCGCATTTACCTCAAGTGCGTATTTTGCAGGTTTTTTAGACGGGTAGACAATAGAATAATCCAGGGGTTCCATCCTGTATATTTCGTTGATTATCCCCTTCGAAGATATATACGCGATGTCGAGGGGTATGTATGTGTTTTTCATCCAGAAGGAAAGAGATCTTTCGCTGTCAAAAACAAAGAGCATTCCCCTGTCATAAGGCAGGGAAGACCTGAACATGAGGCCTTTTTCTTTTTCAGGCTGGGTATCTGCGATTTCAATCGAAATTGGTATTTTACCGGATTTATACCTGAGTATGAATATCGTGAAGCTGCCGCTTTTCGAAAAAACGGGAAGAATCAATACAGCAAGTAATGCAGGAATCAATATGTGCCTGGATTTAAAATTCATTATGATACTCAATCCTGATCACCCTGTTCGGTTTTTCTTCATGTTCCATTATTACGGCAATCTCAAAACCGATCATGTCAAGATAGTTATACTTGATACCGACGTTATATAGCCAGTCGCCAGGCGTCCTGAAATTCCAGAATACACGTTCCATTTCGAACTGGAAACGGAATAATTCACCAAGGGGTATATCAATAGACGTGAAATATGATGTATTGTCAGGTTTATATTCTGGCTGGGTAGGAGTTCTGAGGCCTATGCTAAGATATTGTTCCGATTCAAAAAGGTATATTGAACCTGTGAAAACAAAATATGGTCCGTAAATAACCCTGTTTAGATCATCCTCCTCGCTCAGCGTCATATCCTCTTCGCGTCCTTCACTACCGGTATAGAATGAATCGTATCCTGCGGCCATCGCAATTGGAAAAGAATCCCAGCCGTCAGTAAACTTCAATCTGGCGATAACACCTGGTACGTTGTAATGTGGTTTGTCCTTTCCAATGGCATTCTGCACGTCAAAGGATACACCAAGGTAGATGAAATCATGAAGTCCCAGGAAAGTCTTGAATTCCATACCGCCATTATCATACTCAAGAAGAGAAATTTTATATGTACCCCGGGAAATGGTAAATGCTGTTGGTGTGTCGATAATGACTGTCTGTTTACCCTGCGCTTCAAGCTTGCCCTGGATTAAAGCAGAAAGAACTGCAGCTGCAAGAAAGTATTTTAAATATTTCATAAAATGCCTGCAAATTTTATTTAAATCATTTATACATTAAGTAATTATTTATCACAGTCTGTACGGAACACAAATAGGGCCATACAAGTGTTTTAATAATTCTATCGGTTATTTCTGCAAAATATTCCAGATGATTTTAATAACGGGACCGTTATCAGCAGTACCTGTTCTGAATTTCGAAAAGTCCGGTAATTCCTTTCTGCGCAAGTTTGACCATTTCATTCATTTTCTGAACGGAAAATGGAGCCTGTTCGCCTGCGCCCTGAATCTCTATCAGGTTGAAATCACCATCCATTACAATATTCATGTCAACCATGGCTCTTGAATCCTCTGAATAATCAAGATCCAGCAACAACTCATTATCAACAATACCGACTGAGACCGCAGCAATATTTGTTTTTACCGGATTTGAAAGTATCACCCCTTCTTTCAGCATTTTAGCAAATGCAAGCTTTATTGCGATGAATCCGCCGGTAATGGATGCGGTCCTGGTACCACCGTCTGCCTGGATAACGTCACAGTCGACAAAAACAGAAATTCCCGGGATAAGCGAGAAATCCACACCGGCGCGCAGCGAACGTCCAATAAGCCTCTGTATCTCGACAGACCTGCCGTCGCGTTTTACAGTATCCCGCTTTTTGCGTGACAGCGTCGAATAAGGGAGCATGGTGTACTCTGCAGTGAGCCAGCCTTCATTTTTTTTTAATGCATGGTCCGGGACATCCTGTGTTATGGATGCCGCACATATTACGCGTGTGTTGCCTGTGCTGAAAAGTACAGATCCCATTGCATGAGGGCAGAAGTCAGGTATGACTTCAATATTTCTAATAGAGGAATTCCCCCTTGTACTGGTCCTTGTTAAGTTCATTTTCCAGATCCTTGTTTTCCTGTTTGAGTCTCTTTATCTCTTCAAGGTCTTCAATCTTTCTGTCAATATTTTTATGGTATGGATTGTAATCTTTTGCCTTATTAAATTTTTCAAGCGCTGTATCGATGTCATCGGCAACAAAATACTTTATACCTTCCTTGTATTCACGTTCAGCATTCAGTTTGTCGCGTACAGTAATAATTTTAGGGATCAGTTTGAACGTAACATTGAATGAATAGACAGGGCCGAACTCACCGTTGTCAGAATAGGAAGTATCAATGATAAATGCCACATCACCAATACTGTAGTTGAATCCGAAACCGGCAGAGTATGTCCCTGCGTCATTAAATCTCCACCCTCCCCTGAGGTAAAGAATTTCAAGATAGTTAAATTCAACGCCCGTAGTCAACCTGAAACTTTCATCAAACCCGTAAGTGAAATCATAAAGGTCCGATATATTGATAAAATTTTCTGTTAAGTCGATGTTAAACCCGAAGAACTTGGTCAGCTTGTATGAAGCACCCAACCTCATCATCCTTGGCAGAGCATCATCCTGAACATCAGTACCTATATTAAGGATTGATATTCCTATGTTGAAATTACGCACAGGGCTGTCAAAAGGAGAAAATAAATACATGCTTTTAAGAATGCCCATGTCAACAGCTACGGAGCTCAGGAATAGTGTATCAATCTTCTGGTAGATATACTTGATGCTGCCCCCGGCATAGAAGTTGTTAAAATCATATCCATAGCCCAGAGTAAAGCAGCCATTATAGAAGTCTACTTTTCCGACAGTATCACCGTTGATGTCGATTTTATCAAATGAAGGAACCCAGAAAAGAGAGTTTGATGCCGCGAACCAACCGCCATATAGTTTTGTGGCTACACTTATGTTTTCGAACCTTGAATCGAGTATCAGTTCCTGGTGAAAAATGGATAGAACCGGATACCTGAGTGTTCCAAGACCTGCAGGATTGTAATAGAGAGAGTTTAGGTCATTAATCTCTGCGGTGAAGGCTTCACCCATGGCAAGCGCCCTGCTCCCCGTACCGATTTCAAGAAAGTCGGCGCCCGAAGTTCCAATACTTCCCTCTGCATACAGAAAGCCTGCATGAAGCACAAGAGAAAGAAAGAAGATTGCAGTAATAAGTCTGTTCATCGCTTTTCCGGGAACCCCCATAATAGAGCTAAAACTTTAAATGTACATCCTGTAAGACGATAAAACAGGTAAACTGTATCATTAAAAAGTTCCAGATACATTGATAATTACAGGTTAGTACAGGTTTAACTATTTATCAAGAATTTATTTTTTACAGGAAGAGTCTTAGAAACTGGCTTTCACATGCGTACCTGCTGTTGTCAAATGATGCGATGGTGATAATTTCAGCATTTCTGTTGATATCCTCAATAACAGCGTTTACAGCAGCTAGTTCCTCAACGGAACATACAAGGAGTGTCTGATCAATATCGACCCTGATAAACAGGGAATTCCTGTTAAGGAGCTTTTTAATTCTGGATAGGAGGAATGTAAATATAAAAATATACTCTTTTGAAGAATAATTTTCAAGTTGTATAATCGAAAGCTGCATACTGGAATTGTCTGATGAGTTTGCGATGAGTTCAACAAGAAGAAGTGTATCCCTGTAATTGAATTTTGAAATAGCAGTTTTAAGTGAATAATTCATCATGTATATTCCCAGTGGTATGGCGGCATACCGGGTCAGAATGCCAAAGATGTCCTCCGGCATGAGCCTGTTTGTTTTATCAAGTTCAATTACAAGAACAGGGGAAATGATATCATCATAACCAGACATCTTTTCCTCGTAAAAAGTATTTTTACAAGACTCTCTGCAAATGCTGCTTATTCTGCAGATATAAAAGGGGGGGATATCCTCAGGACTGCTAAATCCATCCTTGAATTTTTTTATCAGGAATTTATCATTCCTTATCCGGTCTGGCGGAATAATAATTCCGGAACTACTGTTTTTCATCTGCTCAATAATGCCATCTTTCAATCCGAAAAAAATACCGGGTGTATAATCCTCTCTGATCATATTAATATCAGTCCTGAAGGCATTATCGCTTAGGTTAAAACGCATAAGGAGAAATTTATTCATCCCGGATTGTTTCATACCCGAGATGATATAATCATTAAGATCATCAATTTCATCATAAACATCTACATCAATATCAAAAGGATCAAAGTGAGATGTATTATCAGCAGTCTCTTCAAGGTGTTTAAGCCTGTATATCATTTTCTCAATTTCAAGAAGTGCTGTCTGCTTAAGTGAAAAGTCAATGTTATTGTCATCATTTACTGATTGAACAGCCGGCTGTTTTTCGTTACTGGATATTTTATTCAGCAGGAAGCCCAGATCACTATTGAAAGTTTTCTCCCGCAGAAAAATTGGCCCCTTGGCGGTTTCAACAGGTATATCAATATCCAGGTCGTCAACACTGACTTTCAAAAGTTTTGTTTTTCGTATATTCTTCATATTTTTACAATTATTATATTAACGGTGCATTTTTTGTATTACTTAAACAGAATAAGTGTGATTTTGCAAGTTATATTCCTGTGGAAAACTTTAAAAAAAGTATACCAGAAATATTCTTAAATACATATTTCAGATTTTTATTAGATCATTTTTAATTATTCCAGACTGAGGGTATATTTGCTTTGAATAAATATTTTTTGGGAGAATAATATAGAAAAAATAAATAGACTTTATTCATTTATCTGTGGATGCCTGGAATTCGCTTCTCTGAAAAACCGTAAGGAGATATCTGTTGGCCGTATACTCGAAAAACAGGTTGCGAAATAAATCTTCCGTTTTACGCAAGACCATATTTTATAAGAATAACAAAAGTGATGGATGTAACGGCAAGCTTTAAGCAGATCAAATCAAGACTGCCGAATGAAGGTTTTAATCCGGGGACAGTGAAAGATCCATTATACTTTATTGACCCGGAAAAGTGCTGCTACATCAGGTTAATAAAAAAAGTCTATAAGAATATACAGTCCGGAGTTTACCTTTTTAACGGTTCTGCACTGTAACTCCTGGATTCAGGAATGGTGCGCATTTTTTCAGAATGCACCAAGCTGGCAATTATTAATTTTGATCTTCATTTTTTCACATGCAGATGCCACATCGATTTTTCTTATTTTCAGCTCTGCAGCAATATCCCATGCCGCCTGGCATCCCAATCTGCCTTCAACAAGGTATGTGAATATGAGGTCTTCCAGCTTTTCAGATACACTCTCAGCAGGTTTAACAGTCTTATTACCGGAACCGCAACCGAATAATCCCATCTGGCATTCACATATCTTTATTTTAGTTTCATTCATGGCCACTCCCAGGAGATCGGGAAAAATGCATTGTTTTTGTGAAATCGCGAATGCCTGGGCACATGTAATTTTATTGTCTACAGCTGCCTTTTTAAGAATATCATTTATACTTTTCTGATTCAAATTTTTACCTCGTTAATCCCGTATTTAACTGAATCACCCCAGAGTTTTTCAAGCTGGTAATAACTCCGCATATCTTCAGTGAATATATGTATTATAAGAAAACCGAAGTCAATTATAATCCAGTCAGAATTATAATCGGGGCTCCCGTACTGTTTTAAGCCTTCATCATGAAGTTTTTTTTCGATGTCTTTAGCAAGGGATCTGCAATGAGTATGTGAATTTCCTGTTGCTATAATAAAAAAATTGAGATAACTGTTTACCTTCCGTAAGTCCATAAAAACCGGGGACTCGGCCTTTTTCTGATCAAGAAATTCAATACATGAAATCCCCAGAGCTATGATTTCATCAGCAGTATCATTCTCATTTCTGCTTTTCACTGACCATATCCTCGCCTATAATTATTAATACATTGGTTAACTGTGATGTATCAGTTATGAAGTAAATCCTGTCAATGCCTGCTATTTCTGCGGTCCTGTTTGCTGTAAATATATCGCACTGCCTGCATATTATTACTGAATGTTCAAAATTGCCGTTATTAGATGTGCCGAATTCAGTTACAGTAAGCCCGTCACGAATAAGATCATTCCTCAGCTTTCTTGCCAGGCCCTGAACACTTGTGCCGTTAAGTATTTTTATCTTAACCGAAGGTTCGGCTCCTCCCTCTGCCACAAGCGGACCAAGGAAGTCCTGCTGGTAAGTTTTAAAATTTATTTCATCGACAAGATAGAAACCGGCACTTGTTCCGCCTGGGAGAAGCGTAGACATTACGTTTCCTTTCCCTGATATCAGCTTGATGACCGAGAATATCTCCTGCGGAAGAAGGTTTGTGCGGATGTTTTTTATTATCTCAGTGATATAGTCTTCGTTCAGCTGTGCAAGACGTTTCTCCCGTTCATAATAAAGAGTAAGAAGCACATCAAGTATACGGTCATACTTGATATAAATAGAATTCATATTGGCGCAGTTTATATAGTCTAATGCTTTATGGCCGTCCAGATAGTTGAGTCCTGTTTTCCCTTTGGTTATGCATTCCGCCTGGTCAAGGGAGAAGAGGTTTACTCCATCGAGAAGATCAATTGTTCTTATGACATCAGATGCATATATCTTCACATAAAAGGGTACATTGAGCTGGAGATCTTTCTGCAATGAATACCTTATCCTGTCAAAATAGTAAAAATCAACCTCGGATATTTTTATTGAATCTGATCCGCTGTCATTCATCATGATCCTGTAGTCCGGAGGGATGAAGGTTATCCCGATATTGTTATTTGCAGGATTTATGCTCACAAGGGCATAGAAGTTAAAAGTATTCTCCTTGTACACGTTGCGCCCGGTAATAAGGATGTTTATAAGGTCCTTGTTATCGACGATCTTTTCAATTACGTTCCTTGTACTCTTGATATAAAAGCTTACGCACAGGTAGAGTATTATTCCGGCTACGGCTGCTGCAATTATCAGTTTTTTTCTTTTATCCAATTTTATACAACCCCTTGCTGTATATGTAGTCTATAACACTGTCGGGTGTCATGTATTTTATCGAGTGGCCTGACATGATCCGTTCACGGATACCTGATGAACTTATACCGATGAGAGGATTTTCATGTAAAATGAACCTGCCGCCTTTCATAAGCATGTCCTGCCTTAGTGTTACACTCCCTGGCCTCTGCATAATAATAATTGCGACCCTCTTAATAATTTCAGTATAGGCTTTCCATGTGTCAAGTTCATTAAATGAATCTGAACCTATTATGAGAAAAAGCTCAGTGCCGGGATATAACCTTTCCAGTGTGTCAATGGTGTAAATTGTATACGAAGCGCTTTCCCTTGTTATCTCCATGTCTGAGACTGAAAAGTATTCATTACCATCAACCGCGGTTTTTACCATTGCCAGCCTGTCTTCAGGAGAAGCATAACAGGTCATTTCCTTATGCACAGGCATTTTAGCAGGGATGAATATAACCATGTCCAGTTTGAACTTATCCCTGACAGATTCAACGTTTACCAGGTGACCGTAATGCACGGGATTGAACGTGCCACCGTAAATCCCGATTTTCAGCGGATTATCGTGTTTCGCCATTTCCGTAGACAATATACTTAAGTGTTGTCAGCCCCTCGATACCCATAGCCCCCCTTGCATGAAGTTTTTGCGTTGATATGCCGACCTCGGCACCAAGCCCGAATTCGCCGCCGTCATGGAACCTTGTTGATGCATTGACAAATACAGCTGCGGAATCCACCTCCTTCAGGAACCTCTGGCTGAGAAAGTAATCTGAAGTAACAATTGCTTCACTGTGACCCGAACTGTATTTTGCAATATGCAACAGTGCTTCCTCAAAGCTGTCCACTATGCGCGCAGAAATGATAAGGTCCAGGTACTCGGTATTCCAGTCAGCCTCAACTGCGGGTTTTATTTGGCCGGGTATGATGGCTGTTGTTTTTTCACATCCGCGGATTTCAACCCTCTGGTCGAGCAGTGAGGTTAAAAGTTCTTTTTTGTAAGGATACTTATTATGAATAAGCAGGGTTTCAATTGCATTACATACGCCGGGCCTCTGCACCTTGCCGTTAACAGCAATTTTTTCTGCTATATCTTTTACCGCGCTTTCATCGATGTAAAGATGGCAGAGTCCCTTTTCATGCTTGATTACAGGAATAGTCGACTCTTTAATAACCATTTTTATAAGACCTTCACCGCCCCTGGGGATTACGATATCGATGGCGTCATCCCTTTTGAGAA
>Ga0116171_10001581_pt1 | contig 22382 bp, 18 predicted proteins | sample AD_JPNHW2_MetaG_FD_89798 | JGI IMG/M metagenome (GOLD analysis project Ga0116171, IMG submission 89798) | Active sludge microbial communities of municipal wastewater-treating anaerobic digesters from Japan - AD_JPNHW2_MetaG | ecosystem: Engineered > Bioreactor > Anaerobic > Digestate | place...
AAGCCGCCATGCGCAGACCCTCCCGCAAGGCCGGCAAGGACAAAGGGTGTTGTGAGCGGGAACGTTGCGTACGATGCAGACGCAAAGGCAACCGTGCCTACCGTCATCGCATATTTGTCCTGGATCCTGGTCCCGTCATACGTGGGAAATCCTTTGAGCACGTCGATCCGGACATCCTGCGGTTGTGCCGGGACCGGGAAGATCCAGACACTCCGGTTGCCCTGCAGGGTCCAGTCCAATGAGACGGACAGGAGCAGGTTCTCGTACCCATCCTCATAAAATATCGCGCCGGCCTGGTCGTTCTCCGGCTGGAGGAGCATCATTTCCGGGTCTCCAAGGAAGGACATGCCGTCTGCCGATACAGGAGGACAGGAAGCGAGAAGGACGATGAAAATAATAATCCCTGGTTTCAGAAATTCACGCCCTTCCATAAAATGCCCCCGAACTGATCAGGTGCCGGTCCGGATAGTGCGATGGTATCGGAGAGCATTCTTCCCCACGTCTTCTCCCGGCATCGCGGTTATCCCCCGCAGGCAATCCCCCGCATCTCGTCAATTGCCTTTGCCGCAACCGGAGTCAGGGTATATCGGACATTCCTCCCTTCCCGTGCGGATGTGACAAGCCGGGCCTCGCAGAGCCTCCGTATATGCCACGATACCGTGGAACCGGTCGTCTGCAATCTCCGTGCGATATCCTGGCGCGATGCGTCGGGAAACGAAACCAGGAATTCGCAGATCGGGAGCCCCGCGCTGTTCCTCAGCCAGGCGATTGCGTCCTTCTCTGTGGCAGAATATTTCCCGGCGTTCTGGAAGTAGCCGGTCCTCCTGCGCAGGGAAAACGCAACGACAAGCCCTTCGCGGCAGAGGATTCCCAGGTGGTAATGCAGGGTCCCCCGGTTTATCCGCAGGCCGCGCATGATCTCGGCAAATCCCGATCCCGGGTACTGTACGATGTAACGATAGATCTGTGCACGGCAATCGTTCTCAAACGCCTCCTGTTTCCGGATCCTCCGGAAGTTCAGGACAACGATCCCTGCGCATGAAACCAGGATCTCGACGGGAACAAGGCAGAACGGCAGGAAAAGTGCAGTGAATACCAGGAGTACCGTGACCGGAGGGACCTGCCAAATCCCTGCCGGGACCGGGAGTTTCGCATCGCCGTCCGGCGGGTTGTCCGACCAGGACTGGACTGAGTACGGTGGGGCATATGCCGATGCAGGAACGGTGAGCAGTATAAGGCAGGCAGCGGCAAGGAAAAAAACCCAAATCATGCCAAAGGCGCTCTTTCCCGAAGTATCCATGAATAATGCCTGATACAATGAACGGAGCGGTATTTTATATAATCTCTGTGTGAACACTCAACCTGTCGATGGTTCCTGTTTTATCCGGTGAGATCTCTCACAGAAATCCCTTATATGGACTCTCCCTACGGTCATCCTGTAAATCCAGAACCAGAACGGATGTGTGAAGAGATGAAACCGTATACAAATCTGCGGGCAGAAATCCTGCTCCTTGCAGGAGTACTGCTCCTCTGTGTCAGCACGGTTGCTGCAACGGACCAGATCGCCATCGATCCGGTTCCCCAGGATCTGACGACCGGATCGATCATCAGGTTTTCCGGAACGACGACCCTTCCTGCGGGGACAACCCTGCGGTATGAATTCTCCCGCAAGGAATCCGGGACCGGGGCAGCCCGGTATGGCGAATATTCCGGCGCAGAAGGAACAATTACTGTAGAGAAAGGAACTGCCGGCCAGGTCTGGAACGTCCCGGTTCTTACGGAAGGGTACGCACCGGCGGACTACATCTTCAGGATCGGGAAGGATGGGAGCGGGGATCGTGTATCCGTGGAGGTCCGGCTGGCTGCGGGGAGTGGAACCTCTGTACCGACACCACAGGCCACGAAGAGCTCCGGGTGCGGGGAGCTTGTATCGCCGGTATATGTCTCACCCGGCGGGACATTTTCCGTAAAGACCGCGCCGGATCTCAACGCCCGGTGTAATAATTATGCGAAGGGAATGCCGCTTGCAATAACCGCGGCTGTCCCGCCCGGTGCCAGTATAGGCATCTGGATCACGAGCGTCTCTCAGGTAACCCGCTTCACTCAGTTCCAGAAGATATCCGCGGGCGGATCCGGGACCGCGGAATACCATCTTCCCAATACTACCGCATGGAAGTCCGGCCAGTACTTCATCTATGTGGTGGACGGGGAAAAGTCCCTGGAAGTCCAGCCGGACGAAAATAATCCGTCCGCATATCTGTCAGTGGATGTCCTGGAGACAAAACTGAAGGCGTATGAAAAGCAGAATCCCTACCAGAAATTCATGATCCTCCTCGAAGAACCTGTGATAAATCTGAATAAAATACCCGATGCCGTTTCCGGCACATCAGTTGAGATGGCAGGGACAACAAACCTGAATGCCGGAACACTCCTCGATATCGGGGTATTCCCGGCAGAAAACGAGCGCCCGAAGCAGCCGGCAGTCGCAGTTACAGGAATTCACGTTACTGTCGGGACTAACGGATATGGTTCATGGCATGCCATACTCGATACATCGTCCCTGACTCCGGGTGAATATATCGTGAAGGCAGGCAACGGTTCTACTGAAGCGACCGGACTCATGGTTCTCTACGACAGACTCTACGATCCGGGTGCGTCATCCGGGGAGACTCTTGTAGTTAAGACCTATGATGTCGATCCGGAAACGAAGACCGTCGTTTCCGGCACTCCTGCCCAAATGGCCGGCCTTCCGGCAGACCTCGGAATACTGGTACTATCGTGTTTTGCAGGGGTTATCTGCCTTGGCGTGGTAGTCAATACCATCAGGAAAAAATGAAGGACCATGAAGACGGGAATACTTGTTACCGGGATCATTCTGCTCCTCCTTTTTTGTATCTGCCCGTGTTCAGGAGCGGATTCATTTGAAGCATATCTTATCGCAAAAAGCACCTCTGAAAAATACCATGCAATCGCCTGCGATGGCGGGAATGTGGCATGGGTGGAGTATGGAGCGGGCATCGGTTCCGGAGATTATTCGCGGGCCATCTACCGTTATAACGTGTCTAACGGGAGAAAGGACGTGGTGATCCGGGACCCGTCATGGAAGCGCGATCTTGCGATTTCCGGGGACCGGTATGTATGGAGCGACGGCAGGGGCATTTTTTTATACGATGACGCGCGAGCCAAGCTGACGTTTTTGTATTCCCAAAACAGCCAGTATTCTCCCTGTATTGACGGGAGTACCGTCATCTGGGTGGAACAGGACGAACAGGAAAATTCCCTTGTGCTGTTCGATGCGGTGTCCGGCACGCACCGGATCGTGGTATCGTCAACCAGCTCCCTTGGCGATCCGGCAATATCCGGCGACCGGGTTGTGTACCGTGAATCCGGGCCTCAAAACGACCTGATGATGCTCTTAAACCTCACGACCATGGAAAAGACCGTCCTTTACGATGGGCCAGGCCCCCGCATCATGCCGGCGATTGACGGAGATTATGTTGTCTGGGCCGATGGACGCGACGGACCGTACCAGGTGTTCCTCTATGACCTGAAGTCCGGGGTTTCAAAACCGGTAAACCCTTCCGGATCCTTCCAGATATACCCGGATATATCGGGCAACCTGATCGTATGGGAGGACTACCGGAACTTCACTGCAGGCTCTCCCGGATACCTCAGGGGCGGCGGCGATATCCGGCTCTATGACATGGCCGCGAACACGACCAGAATTGTGGCAGAAGGCCCGAACACCCTCGAATTCCCAAGAATTTCCGGGGAGTTCATTGTCTGGTCCGGCGGGCGCGATGATGCGCACGACGTCTTCCTGTACCGTTATTCAGGGAATCGCACGCATAATTTTTCAGGAATGGAAGTGGGAACCGGCTATTCTGCCCGGCCGACAACAACTCCCACACCGGGCACAAATGTCCGGTATTACAGCACCATTTCGGGGAATGAAATGGAATGGTATTCGATCGAGCCTTCGGGAAATGAGAAGAAGATATCATTCGAGCTTCGATGGAACGATCCAAAAGCCTCGCTGTCCCTGATACTTGTAAGCCCCGGAGGTTCGACCTGGCATTTTTCCGATGCCGATGATTCCCTGCAGGATCAGGCAGTCCGTATGACAATTGCCGAAAGCCCCGGCGGATATCTCGAACCGGGGAAGTGGACTATGGCAATAACCGGGGATTCCGTTGAGGGAACTGTCCCATATGACCTGTGCTGGTACTGACAGGAACGGGCAGGAGTGAGAAACGACAGGATTGCATGGTGGCCAACCCTGTTGCGTGATGGCAACCTGGTGTACAGCCCGGAACTTACGGAGCGCCCTTGCGGCGGGTTGTAGAAGAATTAAAAAGAACGAAGATGGTATCGGGATCCAGTCTTCAGTCACTGGCACGCGAGATCCCGATCGTCATCGCGACGCCTTCGACATCCCAGTCTTTTGCGAGCTGCCAGGAGCCCGGTGTGGATCCCGTCGTGTTATCGTCATGGATCGCAAGCGCCTTTGCCCGTACCTCGTCCGCAATCCCGTCGTGCCATGTGACCCGGATCAGGTCGCAGACCCGTTTGTCGGCAACCCTGACATCCGCAGCGATGAAGTCCTCGACCGCGAGATCGAGCTGCCGGCGCATCTCCTGGATCCGCCGGATCACCTCGCGGGCGTACCCCTCCGCTTCGAGGTCCGGGAAGAGTGCAACGTCGACATAGACCGTCGCGTCCTTCATCGGCGCTGAGAAGACATTCTCCGGCATCTGCTCTTTGAAGGTGACATGGGCAGGCGTGATATCGAAGCTGTCCGGCCCGTTTGTGAGTTTTGCCGTGCCGCACGCATCGAGCGTGGCTTTCAGTTGTGTCCCGTCAGATTTTTCGATTGCTGCCTTGACTTTCGGGGAGTTCTTGCCAAAGCCGGGCCCGAGCGCTTTCATGACCGGCTCCGCCTTCCAGCCGATCCGGTCCCACCGGCCTTCAATGACGGTTACCTTCCGGCTGTTCGCACGGTCGCGGCAGATCCGGTTGAGCCGGGTTACGGCGTCCTTCACGCCGCCGGTGGTTGTCACAACTACGCATTCTGCGACCGGCCACCGGAGCTTGCGTTTCCCGGCCTGCCGTGCGTTTGCCGCCGCCTCATCGAAAGACTGGGCATAGGCCATGTCTGCCTCAAGGGCAGCATCGGTGAGCGCCGGGTCCCCGGCACACCAGTCCAGCAGGTGGACGCTTTCAGGGTCCCCGGCACACTTCAGGTTCCCGTACATCTTCTCGGCAAGGTGTGGGCAGAAGGGTGCAAGGATTCCAACAAGCCTGCGGAGCACGAAATAGATCGTCTCGTATGCCTGCCGCTTGCTCTCCGATTCGCCCTCCAGCCACATCCGCTCCCGGACGAGCTGGACGTACCAGCGCGAGAGATCTTCGAGGATGAAGGTCACGATCGCCCGGGTCGCCCGGTGGAGGTTGCACTCCTTCATGCCGGCATCGACCTGTCCGGCAAGGGTGCTCACCCGTGAAACGATCCACCGGTCCTCGTCAGCCATCAGGTGCAGGTTTGCCGCAACATAAGACCCGGACCATTTGCCGTTCTCCGCCTGAGGTTCGAACCTGTCGAGGATCATGTACGGCAGCGGGAACCGGTACACGTTCCAGAGGATGTTTGCCGTCCGGTTGATGGTTGCAACGCCGTCCCAGTTGAACTTGAGATCGTCCCACGGGGCAGACGACGAGAGGATATAGAGGCGGAGCACGTCCACGCCGACTTTTGCGACGACCTCTTCAGGGGTCACGACGTTGCCGAGGCTCTTGCTCATCTTCTTGCCGTCGGCATCGAGCGCAAAACCGTGCATGCAGACGCTCCGGTACGGGGCTTTCCCGAACGCAATCGTGCTTGCGCCCAGCTGCGAGTAGAACCAGCCCCGGGTCTGGTCCTGTCCCTCGGTGATGAAGTCGGCGGGCCAGAGGTTGTCAAATGCCTCCTTCTTCTGCGGGAACCCGAGTGTCGCCCAGGATGCCACCCCGGAGTCGAACCAGACATCGAAGATGTCCTCGACCCGGTGCATCGTCCCGCCGCAGCTGCACGGGATCGTCACCGCGTCCACGTAGGGCCGGTGGGGATCGGGCAGGGATTTTCCGCTGACTGTCTCCAGTTCCTTAATCGTGCCGATCACCCGGTACTTGTTGCACGAGCTGCATACCCAGACCGGGATCGGGATTCCCCAGTACCGCTGGCGGGAGATGCACCAGTCCCGGGCCTCCTTGATCCAGTCGTAGAACCGGGCGCTTCCCGCCCATTCAGGGTACCACGTGACCTTTGCCACCTCTTCGAGCATCAGATCCCGCATCGCTGCAACCTTCAGGAACCACTGGGAGGTCGCACGGAAGATGATGGGCGTCTTACAGCGCCAGCAGTGGCCGTACCGGTGGACGACGCTCGCCTTTGCAAGGAGGGCGTCCCCGAGCGCTGCGAGCACGTCGGCATCCGCCTCCTTGACAAACTTCCCGGCAAAGATGCCGGCATCGGCGGTGAACTTCCCGGCGCCGTCGACCGGGCAGACCACAGGAAGCCCCTCTTTTGTGCCGAGCACGTAGTCGTCCCACCCGTGGCCCGGGGCGATATGCACCATGCCGGTATTCTCCATGGCAACGAAATCGGCGGCAACGACCCGGTGCCGGATCTTCGTCTGGTCCGGCACACAGTGGGCGAGCGGGGAGGTGTACTCCCAGCCGATGAGGGCGGTCCCCGGCTGCTTTTCGAGGACCGTGAAATCCTTGTACCGTCCCTTCTTCAGGACGCCCGCAACGAGATCGACGGCGATCCAGAGGATCTCTTCCTTTCCCTCTTTGACTGCCCGGACCTTTGCGTACGTGAACTCCTTTGCAACTGCGACCGCGACATTGGCGGGAAGCGTCCACGGAGTCGTCGTCCAGATGACGAGATACTCGTTCGGCCTTCCTGCAAGCGGGAATTTGACGAAGATCGAGGGATCGGTCTCGTCCCAGTACTCGACTTCCGCATCCGCGATTGCGGTCCCGCACCGGGGGCACCAGTTCACGACCCGGTGCCCGCGTTCCAGCATCCCCTTCTCTTCCGCTCTCGCAAGTGTCCACCATGCCGCCTCGATGTATTCCGGCTTCACGGTCTGGTAGGCGTTCTTGAAGTCGAGCCAGACGCCGAGGTTTTCGAACTGCTCGTCCATTAAGAGCTTGTTCTCACCCGCGAACTCCCGGCATTTCTTAATGAACGGCTCGATGCCGAACGCCTCGATGTCTTTCTTGGATTTGAACCCGAGGGTCTGCTCGACCTTGACCTCGATGGGCAGGCCATGCATGTCGTACCCCGCACGGTCGATGACGTTACGCCCGGTCATCCGGTGGTACCGCAGGATCGAGTCCTTGAAGATCTTGTTCCACGCGGTCCCGAGGTGGATATGCCCGGTGGTGTAGGGCGGGCCGTCAACGAAGAAGAACGGTTTTCCGGCTTTTTTTGACTCTTTCACTTTCCGGTAAGTATCCTGCTCTTTCCAGAACGCCCGGACGTCGCGTTCGATGGACTTTGCATCAAAGTTCGCGGTTACTTCCTTCACAAAAAACCCTCATCTGTGCCGTGGATGCCTGTGATTTGCCGATAATTGTTGGTTGCACCAAGACAAAGTAGTTATCGTGGTTGCGGGGCATCCCCGTCAACCGTTCCGGCATTTTTGTTCCCCCATCTCATGAGCACCATGATGCCATGCCGCCATACTCACGGTCTGCCGGATCTTGTCTGCCGGCACCCCCCGTTTGTTCCGGAAGAATTGGTGAAACAATATGTCTGGTCCGGTGCCCGCGCCCCCTCTATTTTGTTCCGGTTGCGGGCACTATCTGCACGACGGAATGACAACGGATTCTGTTCGGTCTGACCGACAACCCTTTCATACCCAATCAGGACAAACAGTACTGGAAAAATGGGAAGGGATCACAATCTCCTTCCTGCGGATGGACCGGCATGAGAAACCTGACGACAATAAACCTCTGGCGGCTCTTTACTGTCGCGCTGTTCTGCGCGATGGCGCTTTCTGCAAACGCGAGTGCCGGAACAACCGATGAGTCCGGCCCCGGCTTCATCGTGGTGACCAACCCGCCGTCCGCGGATTTCTTCACGAGCACTCGGTACGGGACGGCGCCGTTCACGGTCAGTTTCTCCGATGGTTCGCATGGCGCTCAGCCCATGACATACCGCTGGGATTTCGGCGATGGCACAACCTCCGACCGGCAGCACCCGTACCACACGTACCGTGCCAATGGCGAATATAACGTCAGCCTCACGGTCACCAACGATTACGGTTCCGATACAAAGATCGTGCCGGCCTACATCGGCGTCGGCGATCCCCTGAATGCCACCTTCTTCCTCTCCGAAACTTCGGGAACCGCCCCGCTGACCGTCACGGTGTACGGCCGGACCCAGAGCCTCCCGGCGAACTGGTCGTGGGACTTTGGCGACGGGACAACGGCGTTTGGGCAGACTGTCAGCCATACCTATGACGACCCGGGAACGTATACCGTTACGCTCTCCGTTGGCAACAGGTTTGAATCCGAACCGGCGACAATGAACCGGACGATCGTTGTCAAAAGCCCGGGCGTCACCCCGGTCGTGACGCCGGGTCAGCCTGAAGAAAAGGCACCGGAAGGGATCCTCGGCCTGATCCATATCGCAAAGGGAACGACAGCGAAGGATCTCCCGACGAGCGGGATCATACCCCCGCAGTTCATGGCGCTTGCCGCCCTCATCACGAGCCTTGCGGTCGTGCTCGTCCAGTTCCTTGTCGTCAACGCGGGGCTCATCTGGCAGTTCCTCCTCAAATTCTCCAAGTTCTTCAGCGACCTCCTCTGGGGCCATGCCGTGGAGAAGCTTTCCGCAAAGGAGATCGAGGCACGACGGATCGAGGTGAGGAAGCTGGAGCCCCGGTTCCTCGGACTCTCATCGACGGAGATCCTTGTTATCGAGGCGGCGGTTGTCATCGTTGCGCTCGCGTTCATGCTTGCCGACCGCGCCGAGCTGACCCTCATTACAGTGCTCATCTACATGGTTGTCGGCGGGATCTCGGTCGTCCTCCACGACTTTGCCCACCGGATTGTCGCAACGAAGCACGGGTGCGATGCCGATACCCGGTTCTGGGGTCTTGGGACGGCAATCATGTTCCTCACCGCATGGCTCTTCGGGAATGCTTTCGCCCTCTCCTACCGGAACCTTGTCCGCAGGGAAGGCGAGGAGGTCCCCCGGGATGTGGGAATGGAGATGGTGGTCGGCCCGATTGTGAGCATTATCCTGATGATCATCTCCCTCGCGATGGTCAGCCTCGGGGGATTGTGGGCGGTTGCGGGAGGAATCGGGTTTACGATCAACCTGATCACCGCGTTATACAGCATGATGCCCATCGAGACCATGGACGGGCTTGGCATCTGGCGGTGGAACCGGTGGATCTTCCTCGCGCTGTTCGTGCCGGTCTTCGCATTCTACCTGTTCACGTACATTGTTGTGGCGTGAACCGATCCCATTTTTTTTAACTCGTACTTTGATGGTAATCGTTGCTCCGCAGCGCCCCTTTCCGCCCCCTTCATTATCCTATTATACCCCGGGGCGTCCTACATACCGGAAACGGGAAAATTCGTGGTATAACGGAGACGATGGATCATGGAGACATATCCCCTCATCATCGGCGGCGAACACAGGGAGACCACGGAAACGATCAAGGTCCGGTTCCCCTATACCGGAGAGGTCTATGCGCAGGTCTGCTCCGCGGGCAGCGCCGATCTGAACAAGGCGGTCGCTGCCGCCTGCTCGGGATTTGAAGAGACCCGGCAGCTCTCTTCCGGGAAACGGTCGGCCATCCTCTCCCGGCTTGCCGACCGGATCCATGAACGCGCCGGCGAGCTCGCAGAAGTCCTTGTCATGGAGGGGGGCAAGACCCGGAAGTTCGCTGCAAACGAGGTTGCCCGTGCCGAGACGACAGTCAGGACCACTGCCGAAGAGGCGAGACGGATCTACGGCGAGGTGATCCCGCTGGACTGGACCGACGACACCGATGGCCGGACCGGGTTTGTCCAGTACTTCCCGCTCGGGCCGGTCGTCGGGATCGTCCCGTTCAACTTCCCGCTCAACCTTGCCTGCCACAAGCTCGCCCCGGCGATCGCGGCAGGGAACTCCGTCATCCTCAAGCCGGCAACCGCGACGCCGGTCTCCAGCCTGCTTCTCGGGCAGATGGTCATCGACGCGGGAATGCCTGCGGAGGCGGTCAGCGTGGTGCCCTGTCCCGGGGGGCGGGCCGAGCAGCTCGTAAAGGATCCCCGCGTGGCGTACCTCTCGTTCACCGGCAGCTGCACGGTGGGGTGGCACCTCCGGTCAATCGCCGGGAGAAAGAAGGTCGGCCTCGAGCTGGGCGGCAATGCGGCAGCGATAGTCCACTCTGACGCGAACCTTGGGTACGCGGCACAACGTATTGCCACCGGCGGTTTCGTCAACGCGGGACAGGTCTGCATCTCCGTCCAGCGCGTTCTCGTACACCGCCCGGTCTTTGAGGAAGTTATGAAAATGATCCTGTCCGGGATACACGCACTCCGCGTCGGAGATCCCCGGGATCCTGCAACCGATGTCGGCCCGATGATCGACCGGATCCGGGCCGAGCACGCCTACCATATCGTGCAGGAAGCCGTGCAGCAGGGAGCCCGGATCCTAACCGGGGGATCGCTTACGGGATCCCTCTTTGCTCCCACCGTGATCGCGGATACGACCCCCGGTATGCGGGTGAACCGGGAGGAGATCTTCGCGCCGGTCATCTCGGTGACCCCCTACGATACCTTCGAAGAAGCGATCCGGATGGCAAATAACGGGGAATTCGGGCTCCAGGTTGGCATCTTCACGCAGGACGTCAACCGGGTCATGCGGGCGTATGCCGGCATGGACGTGGGCGGCGTCCAGATCAACGATATCCCGACGTTCCGGGTCGACCAGATGCCCTATGGCGGCGAGAAGGGATCCGGTATCGGGCGCGAGGGGCCCCGGTACGCGATCCGGGAGATGTCGGCGGCGCGGCTGATGGTGATCAACCGGGCCGGCGGGAGGGAATGACCCGCATGCAGATCGCCGTCATCGGGGCAGGGGCCTGTTCGGACGATGAACGAAACGCCGCCTATACCATCGGCCGGATCATTGCCGGGAACAAGGCGGTACTCATCTGCGGCGGGATGGGCGGCGTCATGGAGGCTGCCTGCAAAGGGGCACAGGAGCACGGCGGGACAACGGTCGGTCTCGTGCCGGATACCGGCAACGGCAACCTGTACCTCGGCATCGTGATCCGGACCGGCATGGGCCATGCAAGGAACGTGCTCGTCGTCCAGTCCGCGGATGCTGTCATTGCAGTCGGGGGAAAGGAGGGGACGCTCTCGGAGATCGCCCACGCGCTCAAGATGGGACGTCCCGTCTTTGCGTTCCGGAGCTGGGACATCCCGGGCGTGGAAGCGTGCCCGACACCTGAAGCGGCTGCGTTCCGTGCTCTCGCTGCCGCCGGACGGAAAGGTCCGGTCGAACCCGGGTGGGAAGCCGCAGACCGCTGAAAACCGCACCGGTCTTCAGGAACGGAACAAGGCGACAGTTATTTAAAACCGGGTATTCCCAACTGGTTGAAAACGGGAAAAAAGGTATGCGTTACTTGAAACATCCCAGCTGGCAGCCCCGGATCTTGATCTTGTTCGCGTTGCAGTAGTCGCCGACTTCCTTAGGAGTCACCTTTGCTTTCTTGGCGATTGCCAGTGCCTGCGGGCACCTGAGTTCTTTATCGAGTCCTGCTTCTTTGAGTGCTTCAGCGATCTTCTCATCGGTCATGGTAACACTGTTTCCTGTATTTCATTATGTTGTTTACTGATCCTGCATTGAACCGCGGTCCCGGAATCACGCTTATGCCCGGCAACATCCCATAACCCGGTAATGCATATCGCCCTCATCAACTCCCGGCAGGATAAGGCGGGGGTCAATATCCGCAGGAACATCGAAACCTTCCTTGGCGGGACGAACCGGCATGGCGGGCACACGTACGAATTTTCCGACGTGGAGAGCCGGCTCATCTACGCTGACGGCATTGACCGGGGGATCGACTGCGACCTCGTCCTCTTCCTCTCCCGGCATTCCAGCAAAAACCCGGAACCGGTGCTTACTGTCCACGTGACCGGCAACTTCCGGGACGCGGAACTGGGCGGGAGCCCGCGCACGCTCCCCCCTGCCGCACCCGCCATGATGCAGGCCGTCTTACGGGAGCTGTCGAAGCGCTGCCCACCCGGTTACCGGGTTGCGTAAGAGGTCACCCACCACGGGCCGACCAACATTCTCCACCCGTCGTTCTTTGTCGAGATCGGGAGCACGGAGAAGGAATGGACGGACGAACGTGCCGGCATGGCCGTTGCGGAGAGTATCCTTGCCGCGGAACCGGAACCTGCCGGGCCGGTCCCGCTCGTCGGTTTCGGCGGGAACCATTACGCGGCGCGCCAGACAGAGATTGCGCTTGTTTCGAGAGGTGCGTTCGGGCACATCGCCCACTCCCGCGAGGTCCGGCTGCTTGAACCGGCCATGGTCCGGCAGATGGTGGAACAGACCGGCGCGGTTGCCGCCTATATTGACAGAAAAGCCATCTCAAAGGAGGATCTTGCCCAAATCATACGGATACTGGACGGGATAGAAATCCCCCGGGTCTCCGAAACGGAGATCGCCGGCACAGGTTCCCTCTCGTGGGAGTCGTACCGTTCCGCCCTGCAACTGGCGGGAACGGTCGATCCAAAAGCCCGCTGCCATGTCCACGCACTCACCGGAACCCCGGTGCTCTGCGGGATCAGGATCGATCCTGTCCTGCTCGCTGAGACATTGAGGGCGGATGAACGGGAGTTTTTTCTAAATCTCGATGAAATGCCGCTCATCCATGTAACCGGGGCAGATTCGCGGCCGCTTCCGTTTTTTATCACCTCGGAAGATGAACGATCCGGAATAATAAACGATTTAAATACATTGTGCGTAAAAATCATACGTAAGAACACAATCACTGCTACGGAAGGGGATTACCTGATCATACAGCGGGTACGGTTTGACCCGGACAAGGCGCGCAGCCTGGGTATACCGCCCGGCCCGCTGTACAAGGACCTGGCAGGAGGCCGGTCCGTTACTATCGGCGAAACGGTTATCACCCCGGCAATGGTGTCGGTGTGCAGTGAGTTCAGAGTCCATATCCCGGGTTTGGAGAACATTGCATGAGGTCTATTGTTGAAGAGGCACTTACCAAAGCAAGGGACGAGACACCGTCCGTTGTTCAGAATAATGAAGACCTTGACCAGATTCTTGCCGAGCTCAAGACCGAGATCACGGTCATCGGCTGCGGAGGGTCGGGTTCGAATACGATCACCCGCATGATGGAGGAGGGTATCCATGGCGCACGGCTCGTCGCCGTCAACACGGATGCCCAGCACCTCATCCGCACCCATGCCGACCAGCGGATCCTGATCGGCCGGCAGCGCACGAGGGGTCTTGGTGCCGGGTCCATTCCCCAGATCGGGGAAGAGGCGGCGCTCGAGAACGAACAGGAGATCCGCTCCTGCGTCTCAGGGAGCGACATGGTCTTTTTAACCGTCGGTCTTGGCGGCGGAACCGGCACCGGCTGTGCCCCGGTGATTGCCAAAGCCGCCCGCGAGGAAGGGGCGCTCACCATCGCAATCGTCACCCTGCCGTTCGCCGCGGAGGGGACGATCCGGATGGAGAACGCCGAGGCCGGGCTCGAACGCCTGCGGGATGTGGCCGACACGGTCATTGTGGTGCCCAATGACCGGCTGCTCGAAGTCGTTCCAAAACTGCCTCTCTATGCGGCGTTCAAGGTTGCCGACGAAGTCCTCATGCGTGCGGTCAAGGGGATCACGGAACTGATCACGATGCCCGGGCTTGTCAACCTGGACTTTGCCGATGTGCGCACCGTCATGGAGCGCGGCGGCGTCGCCATGATCGGGATGGGGGAGAGCGATGCCGAGGACAAGGCGGCAGACTCGGTCAAGAAGGCGATCCGTTCGCCGCTCCTTGATGTGGACATCTCCGGTGCGACCGCGGCGCTTGTTAACGTAGTCGGCGGCCCCGACATGACCATGGAAGAGGCCGAAGGAGTCATCCAGGAAGTCTATGCCCGTGTCGACCCGTCTGCACGGATCATCTGGGGAGCCCAGGTCGACCCGGCCATGCAGTGCAAGATGCGGACCCTGCTTGTGGTAACCGGCGTACGGTCGCCACAGATATATGGTAGGAACGAGAAACTTACCCCAAAAGTCCAGAAACAGTTTGAGATCGATTTTCTCAAGTGATAAAATATGGAAATAGCAAAGCCGGATATCAAAGTTAACGTCCAGGAAGAGTTTTTCAGGAAATACCTCCGGGTCCTGAAGCTCGCGCGCACCCCTACCCGGGAAGAGTTTACCAAGATCGCCCTCGTCGCTGCAGCAGGTGTCCTGATCATCGGGCTCCTCGGATTCTTCATCTATGAAATGTTCCTGCTCGGGAACTTATGATCGCCATGACCCTCACCGAAGAGAATCCGTCTGCCCCGCAGCAGGAGCAGGCGCGCCCGGCAGTGCGACCGGCTGAACCGGCAACACCTGCAGCACCAGCAGCCTTGGCGCCAAAACCGGAACCGGTGCGGGGCCCGGCTGAAGGAAAGCCCCCCTTCGGACAGCCCGCAGGGCTGGCCACAGAGAACCGGATCTTCGCCATCAAGACAACCTCCAAGCAGGAACGCACGGTTGCCGACAGCATCATGAAGGCGATCACCACGAACGCGACCGATATCAAGGTGGTCTCGGTCATCGTCCCGCAGGAACTGCAGGGATATGTGCTCGTCGAGACACCGGAGAAGATGAACCGGATCGAGCAGCTGGTCGAGAAGATCCCCCATGCCCGTGCCGTTGTCCGGAGGGGCAAGGACGAGGGCGAGCTGAGCTCGATGTCGCTATCAGAAGTCGCCCACTTCCTGATCCCGAAACCGGTTGTCGCCGGTATCGAAGAAGGCACGATCGTGGAACTTATCGCCGGCCCGTTCAAGGGCGAGAAGGCGGTCGTCAAGCGCGTGGATTCGGCAAAGGAAGAGATCACGGTCGAACTCTACGAGAGCGTTGTCCCGATCCCGATCACGGTCCGGGGCGACAATGTCCGGGTTGTCGAGAAGGTCTCGGACAACAAGTAAGATTCTCCCATTTTTTATCGATGCCTGTAAGCAGCGCAGGCTCTTTTTCGGCCAGGATCAGGCGGGAGTTCTCCGCGAATTTACAGTTCCGCAGGGACGGGGGATGCCGGGATACAAAAAATAATTAAGCCGGCCTGCCGGTACAGACCATTTGGAGGCACTGCAAGCGTTCGTCTGATTCACCTCCCGGGTGCGGGGACAGTCCTGCCTCTGCAGGGCCGGTTGCGCAACCGGGTGCCGGAAGATGATCTGTGGCATCGCAGGATTCGTGGAACTGGGAAGATATCCGGGAGGGCATGCGCCGGACAATTATCGGCGCAAGGAAGAACATTGCCGACCCCTCCATATTCCATAAGATTGCACTCTTCCCCCTCCTTGCCTGGATCGGCTTAGGTGCCGACGGCGTCTCCTCCTCGTCCTACGGGCCGCCGGAAGCCTTCGTCGCGCTTGGCGATCATACCTACCTTGCGATCTTCCTTGCCCTTGGAACCGCGCTCACGGTCTTTGTCATCTCGTACGCCTACACCCGCATCATCGAGCGTTTCCCCGGCGGGGGCGGAGGCTATATCGTTGCAACCCACACCATCAGCGAGAAGGCCGGGGTCGTCTCCGGGAGCGCGCTTCTCATCGACTACATGCTGACGATCACGGTCTCCATTGCCGCCTGCGGCGAAGCGGTCTTCTCCTTCCTGCCGTTCCCGTTCCAGCCGTATAAGATCGCGTTTGCCTGCCTGCTCATCCTCATCCTGATTGTCATCAACCTCCGGGGTGTCCGGGAGTCCGTGCTTACCGTCGCCCCGATCTTCCTTATCTTCATTGCCGCCCACATCCTCCTGCTCGGCTACGGACTCCTCGCCCATGCGCCGCAGATCGGCCCGGCAGCCGAGGGGATCCAGGCAGGGCTTTCGGCCGACCTTGCAGCGATCGGCGTCATCGGGGTGCTGGCGATCTTTTTGCGGGCCTACTCCCTCGGCGGCGGCACCTACACCGGGATCGAAGCGGTCGCAAACGGGATGCAGATCATGCGCGAGCCCAAGGTGAAGACCGGCAAGCGCACGATGGCGTACATGGCGTTCTCGCTTGCAATACTCTCGGCCGGCCTCTTTGCCTGCTACCTTCTCTGGAATGTCCGGCCGGTGCCGGGACAGACGCTGAACGCGGTGCTCGCGGGCAATGTCTTTGGCAGCTGGCCGCTCGGCGGGGTTCTCGCGTTCATCACCATAGTATCCGAAGCCGCCCTGCTCTTTGTTGCGGCACAGACCGGCTTCATCGACGGCCCGCGGGTCATGGCGAACATGGCGATCGATTCGTACCTCCCCCGCTCGTTCGCCCTGCTCTCGGAACGCCTCACGATGACCAACGGCATCCTGCTCATGGGCGGATCGGCACTCGCCGTCATGCTCTTTACGCGGGGATCGGTCGTCATCCTGATCACCATGTATGCCATCAATGTCTTCCTCACGTTCTCCATCTCGGAATACGGGATGTCCCGGTTCTTCTGGAAGAACCGGGCGGCCGAAAAGGACTGGAAGCGGCATATCCCGGTCCACCTTATCGGCCTTGCGCTCTGCAGCACGATCCTTGCCGTCACTGTTTTTGAAAAGCTCGGGCAGGGGGGCTGGTTAACGCTCCTCCTGACTTCCGCCCTTGTCGGGCTCTGCTTCTTAATCCACGGGCATTACCAGAAAGTGACCGCAGGGCTCCGGAAACTCGATACCCTGCTTACGGTCGAGCCGGTGACCGGCGTCAAGAACACCGACCCCGTCAACCCCCATAAAATGACGGCAGTCCAGCTGGTCTCCGGGTACCATGGGTTTGGCATCAACACCTTCTATTCGATCATCAGGACGTTTCCCAACGTGTATGAAAATTTCATCTTTGTCTCGATTGCCGTTGTCGATTCGGGGACATTCAAGGGCGCTGCCGAGATGGAAGCGCTCTCGAAATCTACGAGAAAATCCCTGGAAAAATACGTGGATCTTGCCCGTGAGATGGGGTTTTCCGCCGACTACCGGATGGATATCGGGACCGATGTCGTGGAGACGGCGGTGCCGCTCTGCCAGGGCATTGCAAAGGAGTTCCAAAACTCCGCGTTCTTCACCGGGCAGATTGTATTCAGGCACGAAAACCCGTTCCAGAAGATCCTGCACAACGAGACGGCTTTTGCCGTCCAGCGGCGCCTGCAGTACAGCGGGATCATGACCGTGATCATGCCGGTCAGGGCGGAATTGTAATTTTTTCCACCATGCCCGGTGGGTCCGAAACGGTTGTGGATGGAGGGAACATGTTCCCCGGTGAACCGCCTTCTGGCATTCAAGTGGATCCTGGTTGTCGTTCAGGCAGCCTCTTTCCACTGGCACGAGCAGTGCCGGAAATCCATGAGGGCTGCGGATGCGCAGTCCTTGCAGATCCGAGCCGGCGCAGCAGGAGCTTCTTTGTTGAGCGCGATGATATTGGTCATGAGGGTCGCCGTCACCGGCTCGCTTGTCAGGAGACACGGGTAATCGGCAAGACGCATCATGGCCGAGAACCGAACCGTCATTGCGCAGGCAGGATAGGCGTACCGCTGCGGGTTCATCAGGACGTCGTTCTCGTGAATTGGGGAAAGATCGACATCGAACCCGGCGATTTTCGGCACCAGCGGCCCCGGTTCTCCATTCTGCATTCTCCGGGCCTTGTCGACCATCTTCCAGCCCCGGTAGATCATGTCCATGAAGTCGCAGTTGTGGAGTTCGACGGCCGCCCCCCGTTTCGGGTAGATCTGGACATAATTATGGTACCTCTTGGTCAGCATATCGACGACCATAATTGCATTGAAGCCGTCAAGTTCGAGGATATACTCCGCTGCGCTTGCCGAGGTACCGGTGGCAACGGACAGCGGCTCCTGAATGGTCTTCATATGCGGGGCTGCCGCCGCAAGAGTCTTGTCCATGACTTCGGTCACAGAATCGATGACCGCCATTACCACGTCGTCCTTGCACATGTTGTATGTGGACTGGGCTATGTGGTGCGCGATATCGCCAACGCAGTAAGCCGGAACTGTCACAATGTTACCATAATGGACTCCTTCATCAAGTGCCGCACTGACAGCATTCTTCATCTTCGTCCGGTAGTCTTTCATGTACTTCCGGCAGTCAAACGAGGACTGCCCCACGCTGTCCATGAGCCGTGCCTGCGCCTCGATCGGCGTAGCGTAGATCGACTGGATCATGGCGATTTCCTGCCGCACTGCATCGGCAAGGGTTGCGCCGTTTTCCAGGGTGTGGGCAAAGACATCCCCGATGCCGTACGAGGTGTTCATCCCCCATGATTTCGCGGCAAGGATCGCCTGCTTGTGTGCAAGGGGAATGTCCGTTGTCCTGAGGATCTGGTTGACGATGTTGCTGCTGCTGCCCGGTATCAGGGCAAAGTCGACAACGCATGTGGGACCATAGAATCCGGCATATCTCCTCGCCGATTCTTTACCAATCAGGGCTTCGGCTTTTTTTACAGAATTTACGAATGCGTCCACGCTTTTTTTAAAAGCCAGGTCCTCATCGCAGAGCATTTCCATGATGACCGGGGTCTGGTAGTGCTCGACATATGGATCATCTTCAGGCCGGATGGTTTTTGTCAGGCTCCTTAAGATGGTGTAATGGGCATTGACCGAGTCGGTATGCAGGGAGAAGACGGCTTTGCTCTGCGTTCCTGCCGGTTTCATGCCCTTGATGGCATCGACATAAACCTTCGTGTCATCGATGACGAAGTTCTGCCCCCGCTTCTTCTTAATCTGGTTCACGTCGGCGTGCTGGGCAGTCATCGCCTCCGCGATCATTTTTTTGATGACTTCCTGCATATGGAAGAACTCCCGGCACCGGTATCGGGTCTGGTGCCTGCACGACAACCTTCGGTAATCCTGCTGATAAAATAATTGTCGTTGACAGTAAGAGACGTCCGGGCGTCAGGATCTCTGACTGACGGTAATATGGCAGTTGTGGAGAGGCAAATCATTATCATCCCCATCAACCTGATCAGGCTTGGAGATGATCGGATGTCATCGATTGTCCATTTTGATGTTCCTGCGGAAGATATCGAACGGGCGAAGAAGTTTTATTCCTCGCTGTTTGGATGGGAATACCAGTCCTTCCCGGGGATGGAGTACAACCTTATCACCACGACGAACCTTGACGGGACACCGGGTGTCGGCGGCGGCATGGGAAAACGGATGGAACCCTCGCAGCGCATGATGAACTATTTCGGCGTGAAATCCATCGATGACGCGATGAAACAGGTCAGGAAACTCGGGGGGAAGGTGTATTCGGAAAAGATGGCAGTGCCCGGCATGGGATACCTTGCAAACTGCATGGATACGGAGGGCAACGCGTTCGGGTTATGGGAAGAGAATGCCGGCGCCCGGTAACCCAGGATCCATCCCGTTCAACGGGAACAGAGGGAACCGGTTTTCCCTCCATTTGCCGGGGACCGTTGCACAGTGGGGGTCGGAAGGGTAAACGACCTCCGGCGGAAAGCGGGTGGAGAACGGGGCGCTCTCCCGGCAATTTTCCGGCCGGGACGGGTTGCAGGGTGCCGCCAACCGGTGAATGTACCCATCCGACCCCCCTAAGCCCGGTTGGATTTCCACCCGGTTTTCCTGCGGTTTTACGGGTGAGAAAGTCCCTGGCTCGGGAATTATGGTTGAGGGGGGTCGGGCAGGTACAAATGTTTTCGATCTGCCGATCAGGCATCAGCCCGGGCACTGCCAATTTCTGTCTGGTATCCGGTACCCCCGCTTCAGTCCCCCGGATCCCCGCAGGAGATCACATTTATCACCCCTTACACCTAATTTTATAGACCCACGCTTAGTGCCCGTTATCACGGGACGGCATGGAGCACAGCAATGGCAGAAGTGGTTGAGGTTTTAGTACCCGGCGGAAAGGCAACGGCCGGTCCGCCGCTCGGGCCCGCGCTCGGACCACTCGGTATCAACGTGAAGGCCGTCATCGACGAGATCAACAAGAAGACCGGCACATTCAACGGAATGCAGGTCCCGGTCAAGGTCACGGTCGACGACAAGAAGCAGTTCACGGTTGAGGTGGGCGTACCGCCCACGTCGGCGCTCATCAAGAAAGAGGCTGGTATCGAGAAGGGTTCGTCGGAACCGAGCACAAAGGTTGCAGGCAACCTTGACTTTGACGCCGCTGTCCGGATTGCCAAGATGAAGATCGATGGCATGCTCTCCTACGAGCTGAAGACCGCTGTCAGAGAGGTCGTCGGCACGTGCGTCAGCATGGGCGTCACCGTTGATGGCAAGAAGCCCAAGGATGTGCTTGTTGCAATCAGCGAAGGCAAGTACGACAGCGCCATCAAGTAACTCGTTCGTTGTAAGAACCCATAGAAGATCGTGAACAACGGTCGCATCACTATGGAGGTAGCTGATGGTTGAAAAGGCCAAAATACTGGAAGCCGTAAAAACGGCTCTCGAAAAGGCGCCTAAGCGACAGTTCTCCGAGAGTATTGATATCACCATCAATCTCAAGAATATCGACATGGCGCAACCGAAGAATCGTATCGATGAGACGATTCTCCTTCCCAACGGCACCGGTGAGAACATCGGCATCTGCGTCCTCGGCAAAGGCGATATCGTCACGCAGGCCAAGGATGCAAAGGTCGACCTGATCATGGGCCCCGAAGAGATCGAGAAGCTCGGCGGACAGCCCCGTGAAGCACGCAGGGTCGCCGCAAAGTACCGGTTCTTCCTTGCGGAGACCGCAGTCATGCCGCAGGTCGGCAGGTTCCTTGGTCCCCGGCTCGGTCCGCGGGGCAGGATGCCGATGCCGATCCCCGGTGGGCAGGATATCCGTCCGATTGTCGAACGCCTGCGCAACTCCGTCAAGATCCGTACCAAGGACAAGACGGTGTTCTCCACCAAGGTCGGATCGACGGCAATGAAACCCGAGCAGGTTGCCGAGAACATCGAAGCGATCATGAAAAGGATCGAAGCTGTTCTCGAACAGGGACCGCTTAACATCCGGTCGATCTACGTCAAGACCACAATGGGTCCCGCAGTGAGGCTGGTGTAAATGCCCCTGTATACACACCACCTGCCGGCCTGGAAGAAGACCGAGATCGAGGAGATCAAGGCAAACGCCGGCAAGTACACGCTGATCGGGCTTGTCGACATGTACGGCATCCCCGCCGCACAGGTCCAGCAGATCCGGCGCAACCTTCGCGGCAGGGCGGTTATCAAGGTCGTCCGCAACACGCTGATCTCCCACGCGCTTGGCGAGATCGGCGGCAAGGCAGCGGTGCTTGACAAGTACATCTCCGGTCATTCCGCGATGATCTTCACGAACGACAACCCGTTCAAGCTCTTCAAGGCGCTCGAGAAGACCAAGACCAAGATGGCGGCCAAGCCCGGCGAGACCGCACCCGAAGACATCGTTGTCGAGAAAGGCCCGACCTCGTTCAAGCCCGGCCCGATCGTGGGCGAGCTCCAGCAGGCAGGCATCCCCGCAGCGATTGAGGGCGGCAAGGTCAAGATCCGCGAGACGAAGACGATCGTCAAGAAAGGCGCGGTCATCAGCAAGAAAGTTGCCGACGTGCTTATCAAGATGGACATCAAGCCCATGGACGTCGGCCTGGCCCTCCAGGCGGCGTTCTACGAGGGCGACGTGTACGAGCCGTCCGTCCTTGCAATCGATGAAGACGCAGTCCTTGCGCAGATCCAGCTCGCGGCGCAGCAGGCATTCAACCTGTCCGTGAACGCGGCGATCCCGACGAAGGAGACGATTGCGCCCATCATCACAAAGGCCGTCCGCGATGCACGCGGTCTTGCAGTCGAAGCGGCAATCTACGAGAAAGACGTCGTGGATGCGATTATCGGTAAAGCGCAGCGCGAGACCTTCGCGCTGAAGAACATCGTGAAATGAGATTGAAGATACTGAGGTGAACTACAATGGAGTATATCTACGCAGCACTTCTCCTGTTCAAGGCAGGCAAGAAGATCGATGAGAACGGAGTCAAGGCAGTCCTGACTTCCGCAGGCGCAAAGGTTGACGATTCCCGTGTCAAGGCACTGGTTGCAGCGCTCGATGGCGTGAACATCGAAGAGGCAATCAGCAAGGCAGCAGCACCGGTTGCCGTTGCAGCAGCGGCAGCCCCGGCAGCGGCAGCAGCCGC